>Ga0209921_1000396_pt1 | contig 14062 bp, 16 predicted proteins | sample SalPonF2_C_D2_MG_FD_185730 | JGI IMG/M metagenome (GOLD analysis project Ga0209921, IMG submission 185730) | Salt pond soil microbial communities from South San Francisco under conditions of wetland restoration - Salt Pond MetaG SF2_C_D2_MG... ...
AATAAAAAAAGCAAATGATGAGTTAGTGGCCCTATATGGTTGCTAACTACGGGATAACAACACCTATAGACTAATTCAATATTTTTCACTAACTTTGATAAAATTTAGTATATTTGAATATTATAATAGATTTTTATTGTGTGATATGGGATTGCATAAGAATATAGAATCATCTGATAGGCTTTGGGAATTGTTCCAAGAATTTAGAGATTGGTTAAAATCAAACCCTATTTATAAAGCTGAATTTAACGCAAAGATTGGCGATTTGGTTTATATTCCACTTGAAAGACCATTGACTTGGAGTAGGTTTGATTGCTATGTTAGGGACCTTGGAATTATAGAGGATTTGGAAGATTACAGACAAAACAAAGATAAAAGATATTCTGATTTTGAGGGTGTCATTACGCGCATAAACAGATATATGTATGCAGACAAGTTTGAGGGGGCGTCGTCCGGGATATTCAATGCTAACATCATTGCCCGTGACCTTGGACTTGCCGAAAAGAAAGAGACAGAGCATTCTGGTTCTATGGAAATAACAACCCTAACAGAAGAACAAAGATTGAAGCGAATTGAAGAACTAAAAGCAAAACTCAATGACCAATGATAGCAGACAGCGAATTGTTGGAACTGGAGCAGCTTGTAGATGATCAGCGGCAATGTGAAGCAAAACGCCACCTATTACCATTCACAAAATACACCTTTCCAAAATTTAGTGCTACTTGGTTTCATGTAAATTACTACTCAATTATTGATCTTTTTGCAAAGGGATTGATTCGAAAGCTTATTATTTCGGTTCCACCTCAACACGGCAAATCACAAAATAGCTCTATCCAATTACCGGCCTACATGATAGGCAACAGACCAGATTTGAAGATTGCGACCGTGTGTTATTCAGCAACAAAGGCCAGAAAGTTCGGGCGCAAAACAAAACAATTGATGACTGAAAGAAGCTATCAAAAAGTTTTTGGGTCCAGGTTAGCCGGGTCTATCGATTCAAATTACATCAACACAGCCGAAGAAATGGAGATTGTTGGGCATGACGGCAGTTTAAAGATGGTTGGGTATGAAGGAGGGTTAACAGGTGATCCAGTGGATGTACTTTTGATGGATGACCTGTATAAAAACTGGCAGGAGGCAAACAGCCCTGTAATCCGCGAAAACGTGCAAGATTGGTATAACTCAGTGGCAGACACCCGACTACACAACGACAGTCAACAATTGATTGTATTTACCCGGTGGAATAATGACGACCTGATCGGATTTATTGAAAAAAACGAAGAAGTAATTCTGATTAATAGCTGGTCAGACGTTGAAAGTCCAGACCCGGATAAGTGGTACAAAATCAATTTTGAGGCAATCAAAACAGGCGAGCCGACCGAAATAGATCCGCGAAAAAAAGGAGAAGCACTATGGCCGGAACGCCATAGCATTAAAAAGCTGATGAAATCCAGGTCAAAGGATCCATTAATGTTTGAATGTTTATACCAGGGCAACCCAAAAAGCGCGGCGGGGCTATTATATGGCAGCAACTGGAAGACCTACACAGAACTGCCAGAGGCGATAATTAGAAAAAACTACACCGATACGGCAGACACCGGAACAGACAATCTTTGCTCTATTGACTACGACGTTACGGCGGACGGTTTTGCATATGTGATTGACGTAAGGTACACCCCGGAACCGATGGAGGTAACAGAACCTCTTTGCGCTGGTGGACTGCTTAAAAACGGCGTTAAGTATGCCGACATTGAAAGCAACAACGGCGGGCGTGGATTTGCAAGGAAGGTTGACGATATATGTAACCCAAACAAGCAAAACGGAATAATTAAATGTCATATATCATGGTTTCATCAATCGATGAATAAGGAATCAAGGATAATAACGGCGGCGGCAACCGTCAAGCAAAAAATAGTTTTCCCGGATGATTGGCATATTCGGTGGCCCGACTTCTATAACGATGTTACAACGTACAAACGCAAATTTTCAGCGAACAAGACAGATGACGCGGCTGATTGCTTGACGGGAATAACTGAAAGAATGGACATCATAAATACGGACTCGATGGATTTAGACCCTTACAACATGTAATCATGTTATACAACATAAAAACAGCGGCTATTGCTATTTAATTATAAAACACTTAACTTTAAAAAAAATAAATATCATCAAATGGGAGTATTCAACTTTCTAAAAAAGGCAATACCTGGGGTAAGTTCATCTACGCTTTCACAGGCCGAACGAACAATCAATCAGGCATTACACGAATATTGGGTTCATCAGGGAATTGCTAACATTATGCCGGACGACCCGGAGAAATACCTGACAGACGGATATTCATCAAACACAACAGTCTATTCAATAATTACAAGGGTTGATAACATGCGAAAGCAAGCCAAACTGAAACTATACAAAAAAGACAAGCAAGGAGAGAAAATAGAAGTTAATGACCATGATCTATTGCGATTCAGGGATAAGGTGAATAAACATACCTCAATGGATGATTTCACTACCCTAAACATCATTTACATGATGACCGTGGGCGAGAGCTTCACATACAAACCGCGAATTACAGCCGGGGCAAATGCCGGAAAGGTTATCGAGCTTCATTCACTTCCTGCCGCTGATGTTGAAATTATTGAAGGTTCGATCTTTCAACCTGTCAAGGGGTATAAGCTCGAAAGCATGTCTGATGTCGTTTTTCCTATCGAGGATATTTATCATTCAAAACTCGTTAATCCTAATTGGAGAAGCGAACGCAGCCTTCACGGACTATCACCACTTCGGGCCGCGGCAAGAACCGTATCGAAATTGAATCAATCCGAAATTACTGAATTAAAGCAGCTGGAAAACCAGGGGGCGCCGTTCATCCTGTTTCGAAAGAATGAAGTAGGGTCTACTATTCCACAACGGTTAACAGATCCGCAGGTTTACGACTTAGTTAAGAAAATCAAAGATGCTTCTGAACAAACATCGCGCGGATTGCCGCTTGTATTGAAAGATGAGTTCGGTAAGCTTGATTTAGGGCAGAAGCTTGCAGATATGGAGCTATTGGAGTCATCAGCCGCAGGAATTATTGCGCTTTGTTCAGTGTATGGATTGCCTCCTGAACTATTCGGGTACGGGCAAAAAACCTACAACAATATGGCCACGGCCCGAAAATCAGCGTGGACTGACTGCATAATGCCAACACTTGACAGGCACGAAACGATTTTAAATGAGTGTACAATAATAGGCACACCATATCAGGCAGAAGGCTATGTTTGGGGTTATGATTATTCAGATGTAGAAGAATTACAAGAAGGTTATCAAGCGCAAGTTGACTGGATGAGAAAAGCCTATTGGACGGGTAACGAAATCAGAAAAGCAACCGGAAAAACCAGGATAGACAAGGAGATAATGGATGAGCCAATGATTGCAATGGGGGATACGCCATTATCTGATTTTAGTATGACACTTGATGGGAAAAAATCATATGAAGATTATCTAAAGTAATATGAAACGAGAGACATTAAGATTCAAAAACAAGCTTATTCGTGAGCGCAACAGGATTGAGCGTAAAGGGTTACGCATGATTCGTGCTTCATTAAAAGAGCAATATAAGCCGTTATTTGATCGCATCGGGAATGTGTCAATTACTGATATTGAAGGATTAGTTGAAGACATGACCGAAGAACCGATAAGAAAAGTATTCATGCGCTATTATTCGATGTTTGGAAACATAGCATTAATGCAGCGCAAACACTTACTTAAAGAGAAAAGTGATGAAGATACATTTTTTATATCTATGTTTGAAAAATACATGCAGGATATAGTGAGAACAGAAGCTGGATCAATGATTACTACAATAACAGAAACATCAAAAAAAAATGCGCTTAGAAAAATAAGGGAGATACTTGCCGACGGTGAAGCAGAAGGGTTGTCTGTAGAGTTAATAAAAGAGCAGATTGTTAAAGGTTTAGGAAAATTCATACGCGGGAATATAGAAGCACGTGCGCGGGCTATTGCACAAACTGAAATGATTAAGGCATCAAATCAGGCGGCATGGAGAGCAGTTGATTCAACAAAACTTGAAATTAAAAAATATTGGAGTTCATCACATTTGCCTGGTGTTCGTGACAGTCATACAAAAGCAGAACAGGACAGTATAAGCCGTGGGGGACTGTCAAAGGATGAGTATCATTCGAATGGTTTGCTATATGTTGGTGACCCTGACGGACCAGCTGAGGAAATTATAAATTGCCGTTGCACAGAATTATATGAAGTTGTTTAGCGAATTATTAATCAACTATTGATAACTGATAAAAAAAACATATTTTTACAATAATTATAACAGACAGATATGGAAAGCCTAAAATTTAAGAACTTCGAGATACTTGATCATAAAGCTGATGGATCCGGAAACCTCGTAATAACTGGATATGGTGCAGTCTTTGGTAATGTTGATAGCTACGGTGATGTGATTGAAAAAGGAGCGTTTTCTGATACGTTAATAGATCGAAAAGATCGTATCGCTTTTTGTTATCAACATGATATATGGAACCCAATCGGCAAGATTATTGATATTTATGAGGATGAAAAAGGGCTTTTCCTGAAGGTAATGATTTCATCCGCAGAAGAAGATATTCAAACGAAAATCAAAGAGGACATATTGAAAGAAATGTCAATCGGTTATAGAACAATGCAGGAAGCGAAGGAGCAGCGGGGGGAGATTGAAGTTAATGTTTTGAAAACTATCAAACTGTTTGAGGTTTCGATTGTCACTGTTGCTGCAAATCCGCTCGCAGTAATCGATAGTATGAAGAGCGATGAGGAAAAACAAGGATATATTAAAAAAGAATTTGAAAGAATTATTTCAATTGTAAGAAATGAAAAGATCACTTTTGAACTTGAAAAACTAAAATCGTTAATATTTTCCGCTCCCGCAGAAATTATCTCGGAGCCGCCGAAAAATGAAACGAAAGAAACATACACAAAAAACGATTATTTAAAACTATTAAAAAATGGATAAAGAATTAGAATTAGCTCTTAAAGAGCACGGCGAAGGGATTGACACGAAGTTGCAGGACCTCGCACAAAAATACACTGACGGTGAAAAAGCTACTCAGTATGAAATTGCCGCATTGAAGGCGGAAGTTGAAAAATACAAATCATTGCAGACGCAGCTTGACGAGCAGAATATCGAACTGAAAAAAATGACTGTTGGACAGGTTGAGAAGAGGAAAACATTTGAGAAAAGCGTTGAGGAAATGCTTTCAACTGATGAATATAAATCCGCGCTGCAATCAAAAGGAGGAAAGTTTTCATTCTCTGTGAAGGCTGCTGCTACAATGTTGGAGTCAACTAACCTGACCGGTGAAGTTATTCCAGCAACTGTTGTTCCAGGTGTTGTTTACGATCCGGTACGCGGCGAGCATGCGCGCGACATTATAACCGGTGGAACAACTTCCAGTAATCTGATCCGGTTCGTAAAAGAATCAGGATATGAGGACGGTGCAAACGTTGTTGCTGAGGGGGATGCATCCGGCTTGACTGACTTTGATCTTGTTGCTTCTGAAACTTCGGTTAAAACGATTGCAACGCATCTGGTCATTTCTAAGGATATGTTGGATGACATTCCATACATTGCCTCTTACATTTCACAGCGTGTACCAAGCAAACTGAAAGTAAAAGAAGATTCACAAGTATTGTACGGTGATGGATTAGGCGACAACCTGGACGGACTATTGACCAATGCCGCGGATTTAGTCCCTGGAACTTTTGCAACTGCCGGAGCCAATGCTGTAACAGATCCTTCATTGATTGACTTGCTTGGTGTAGCAATGAATCAGATCCGCGTAGGCGAATACCGCACTACTCGCATCCTTTTGCACCCAACCGATATCACCGCTTACCGGAATGTAAAAGCCACTGATGGCCATTATTTGAATGATCCTCGTGTGATGTTCCAGAATGGCCGTATGTTGATCAATGGTGTTCCTGTATGGGAATCGACCGCTATTACTGCCGGTACTTATGCCGTTGGTGACTTCGGTCAAGGTGCGCAGTTGTTTGATCGCAAATCACTTGAGATTAACTTCTACGAGCAGGACTCAGACAACGCCAAAAAGCGTCTGGTGACTATTGAAATGAATGAGCGCTTAGCTCTTGTTAACTATCGCCCGGCAGCTTTTGTTACCGGAACAATTGCAACTGATATCGCAGCTATTGCAGCAGCATAACCAACAGGGGAGGTTAACGCCTCCCCTTAAATCCTTTAAATTATGAAGATTAAAGCAAAAAAGAATTACATGACCGGAGCTGTAATGCACCGAAAAAATGACGAATATGAATGCGCCGAAGGTTACGCAAAAATGCTGATTAAGGCGGGCTATGCGGAGGCGGTTAAACCTATTGAGCCTAAAAAAGAAAAGGCAGATCCAGATGTGAAAAAACGCAAAACAAAAGTTGATCCAGAAGCGGAAAAAGCAAAAAACAAGGATGAATAGCCGTTAGGGTAATAACAATAAAGACACATTTAAATAGCAGGAGGAAAAACATGCAAGTGAAATTTTCAAATGAGGGAGTAGAACCTATTTCAATCGAAGAAGCAAAAAAATATATGCGGATTGATTATGATAATGAAGACATGTTAATCTCATTGCTTGTTTCAGGTGTTCGACGTAGAATTGAAGAGTTTACAGGGCGGTCACTTGTTAGTCGTACCGTTGAATTATTCCTTCCTGAAGTTCCAGAAGAAATTAAACTTCCTTATCCAGATCATGACGCGATTACAGAGGTGAATATTAACGGAACCACATCAACAGCCTACCTCAAAACAGGGCTGAACCAGTTCATCCTTCGCCCGACAACCGTAGCAACAACGCAACAAAACGAATCCGGTTTTTACGTGAAATATACGACATTAGGTAACTGCCCTGAATGGGTTAAAATAGAGATGCTAAAATCTATTGACGAGAAATATCGTAACAGGGGCAATACATTTGAGGGTAGTCTTACTGACTTATCAGAAAATACTTATTCTAATCTTGCTCAATACTGTTTGATGTAATGAATACAGGAAAACTAAATAAGCGTATAACGCTAAACTTCACCGGCACGATGACAGGAACTGATACAGGTGGATTTTCTGAAGGGGCTGCAACTACAACTGAAGTATGGGGCTCTGCAAAAAAGTTATCTATGCGTGAAGAGTTATTATATGGTCTCGAGACTTCAAATGCAAGCTATTCATTTAAGTTCAGGTATTATTCTGTAGCAGATTTAGAAAATATTGATTCTGTAACTTATAATGATAAGGAGTTCAGAATCAAATCTATTATAGATAAGGACGATGACAAAAAAGAGGTTGAAGTAATTGCTTCTGAAAGGATATAACTGATGGGACAAGTAAAACTGGAATTAGACAAAGCATCTCAGAAAAGGATCATGAATCAGTTAGAGATTGCAAGGGATCAGGGAAAGAAATCCGCCTATTATGCTATGATGAAAGTTGCCTTTAAGATTAAGTCAGAGGCTAAGCTTAGACTTGTTGGTCGTGGTCATATTATTACTTCCCGTCTTGCAAATTCAATATTCGTACAGGCAAAAAATCTGCTTAATGTAACGAAATCTGATAACTCACTTACATATACAGATCATACCGGAAAGAGTTATAAATCAAAACTATCAACTGTAACATTAGGAGAGAATGAGTTTGCTGTTGGCACAAATGTTTCGTATGGTCCTGCCATTGAGATTGGAGCGAAACCTCATATAATAGAGGCAAAAAATTCTCGTGTACTTGGTAATACAAAGGTAGGGTTCTTCGGGAAGAGAGTGAACCACCCCGGATTCGCAGGAGATTCATATTTATATTGGGCTTTTAAGAACGTTGATATAATTAAGAGTGTTGCAGATGATATGCGAAATGATATTAAGTTCGGTAAATTTCTTAAACGCGGTAATGTGAAAGGGCAAACGAAATGAGAAACCCTACAATAGCAATAGTAAAAGCATTTAAGACAGCAATTGAAACAGCTACCGGTAAAAGCGTTTATACAAGAATGCCGAAAGCCGCAAAAATATCATATCCTTATATTACTATTTCAGACACATATATTGAGGAGCTTGGTCCTAAGACTAATTATGAATATAGAGTCGATATGCTCGTCAATGTTGTATATATGGATGCTAATGACATACAGGATTTACACAACGATGTTGACGATATTATGGGAATAATTAATAACGATGTTCCATTCTCTGTCGACGCTCCATTTTCGATACAAGAATGCCAGTTAAATAATTTCACAACTATCGAAGCTAATAGCGAAACAGGGGTTTTAAGCATAGGCTCAATTAGGGTTATGTTCTATGTAAAATGATTTGTTTGCAAAATATGTTATAAAACATTATATTTACTAAAATTAAAAATTCAATAAAATGGCAACTGAAAAAGGAACTTTAGTATTAATCCAGGTAGCTTCTGGACTGTTGGTAGGTCAAAACTCCCTTGATTTTTCAAGTGTTGCGTCCATGATTGAGACATCTAATAAGACAACAGGAGACTATTCATCTTTCGAGTCAGGTCGTATTAATCAAACTTTATCTGTTGGAGGTATTGCCTCAACCGCTAAAGAAGCAACCGCAAAAGGATATTGGGAATTGCTTGCCGCGCAAGCTGCCGGGGATGCTGTCGATGTTACTTTTACCGAGTATTCGAGTGAAGCAGGGACAACAGAGGTTGTTGGAGCAGAGAAGATAACTGTTTCTTGCCTTATCTCAAAAGTAGATGCCTCTTTTCCTGACAATGAGAGCAACACCTTTTCGTGTGATTTCCAGGTAACAGGAGCACCAACACAGGCAACTAATGCATAATGAAGGTGACAAGAAAGACACATGATCAAATAGTAGTCGATCTGCCATACCCTTTTAAGATTTTTGGCATCAGATTTTATAGGAAGAGGCGAATAGGATTCATGTTTGTTAACCTCACTGTATTATTATTCAGGGAAGCAAACGGGTTGAGGGATTCTGATGATCTGAAAAAATGGATCGATAATAACAGCTATTCAGAGCTTGCATTTCAAAGCATATATTATGCGGCAGTGGCTTATAATATGTTCTATCGCCAGCCTGATAATTTCGAAATGGAAGGGTTTAGGCTTGCTGTGAATAATGCGGATCAAAGTGTTCTTGAAAATATTTTAGCAGTCTCTAAATCTTCTGAGGCGTTCGGAGTAACCATAAAAAAAAAGCAGGAGAAGGGAAAGAGCAAGTAATAAATTACTCTGAAGATTATGAGTTTTGCATTGGCACAGCCGGGATACCTAAACAAGAGTTTCTGTTTATGACCCCGGCTGAAACGTATACGAGGGTTAAGGCTTATGTTTATAACATTGATAAAAGAGCAGAGAATTTCAGGGCGTTGTTTACATTGCAGTATAACCAATGGGCTAAACCTTCCGACAGGAAAACACCTCAACAATTATGGCCTCTGTCTATTGATGAGATTGAGCAGATGAGCGAAGAGGAAATGTACGAACGCAATAGATTAGTTATAGAAGATTATTACCGGAGACACCCGGAGAAACTAACATCAAATTGAGATGAGCAAAATAGGCGATCTTTTCGTAAAGCTTGGGCTAAAAAATAGCGACTATGACAGAGGAATAGATCAGTCGCAGAAAAAAACAAACTCATTTGCACAATCAATTAAGAAAATTGGAGGCACAATCATAGCTGCATTTGCCGCCAAAAAGATATTTGATTTTGGAAAGTCTGCAATTGAGGCATCAGATATTCAACAAAAAGCAGAGCAAAGCCTTTTAGTTGCTTTGAATGGTCGTCGGGATGTTCAGCAAGCATTGATTAAACAAGCCGGTGAACTTCAGAAAAAAACTTTATTCGGAGATGAGGAGACGATAAAAGCGCAAGCTCTTATCGCTGCTTTTGTAAAAGAAAAAGATTCTATAAGACAGGTATTACCACTCGTGCAGGATTTAGCAACAGCCAAAAATATGGATCTTGCAGGTGCTGCTGACCTTGTTTCAAAAACATTGGGATCATCTACAAATGCATTGTCAAGATACGGAATAGAGGTAAAAGGTGCTGTTGGTAGCCAAGAGAGACTTACCTCGCTTACAAATGGTCTTGCTACTGCATTCGGAGGACAAGCTGAAGCTGCTGCAAAAGCCGGTGCTGGCCCCATGAAGCAGTTATCAAACGCATGGGGGGATATTAAGGAAACGATTGGGAAATATTTAATACCTATCTTGAATAAAGTCGCTCAATGGTTTTTGTCTAAATTACCTGCATTTGAGGCTAAGTTTACAGGTGTTAGAAAGGCAATAATCTCTGTAATAAACTATTTCATTGATCTTTATAATGAATCAACAGCATTTAGAGTTATTGTCTCAGGGATAGGTTTTACATTTAAAGAAATTTGGGCTACGATTAAACTTGTGCTTACTAATATTGTGAACGGGATTAAGAATCTCGGAGCTTTAATGAAGGATGTGTTTACCGGTAATTGGAAAGAAATAAAAAATGATGTTAAAAATTTTGGCAATGATATTAAAAATTCGTTTTCAGATTTCGGTAAAAAATCTTCTGAGAACTACAAAAAATCGTTTGGAAATATAACAGAAAAGGCTAAAATTCCTTTACTTACAGAAGGGCAAGCTGATGATTATTATAAATCAGGTGAAGAGGCAGGTAAGAATTTTGCAAATGGTATTAAATCAGGAATAAAGAAGGTTCCTCGCGATAAGGTTGAGGGTATGTCAGCAATGAAAACAATTGGTACTTCTCAGGTTACAGGAGGAGAAGCAGCTGTCGGTGGATTAGCATCCTTTGATTTCAAGGGTAAAGCTGAATATATGCAATCTCAATATGATAAACTACTTGCTGATGAGAGAAAATTTACCGAGGATTTTAAACAAATTTTCAATAGTGGTATAAATGAAGGGATTGCAGTATTCGCAGATGGATTGGGGAAACTTATGACGGGTGATATTTCATTCAAAGATTTTGGAAAAAATATATTATCTGTAATAGCTTCATTCATGGTTCAGTTTGGTAAATTATTGATTGCTTATGCGATTGCCGCAAGTGGTCTTGAGGCTGCTATATCAAACCCTGCTGCGTGGCCTGTTGCGCTTGCTGCCGGTGTCGCTCTTGTTGCGATAGGATCAGCATTCAGTTCACTTTCTAATAAAGGGTTATCATCAGGTGGAAGCGGGGGGTATGCACCGGCATCTGGATACTCGAATTATAATAGCTCTTCAGGTACTGCTGCATTATCAGGTAATGTTACATTTGAACTTGAAGGCAATAAGCTAATAGGGGCAATAGACAACACACACAGGCGTAACAGATTAATGAGATAATCAGATGGCTTTTCAAAAGAAATATTATTATCAGTACACAACAACCAGCATGGGAGGTGCAACTGCTCATACCAATGTTGTAGAGATATGGGAGAATACAGCAAGTACAATAACAGCAGAAGAGATAACTGGGGGCGATTCACCTTTTATAGTTGAGTTACCAGAGATTGATAATAAGTTTCAGGTAGTGAGAGGTAAAGGATGTGCACTTCAGATGTTGTCTGATACAGATATGAAGTTTTACGATGCTCTGTATACCTCTGATGCACAAGGTTTAATGGTCAAACATTATATTGATTCTATACTTGACTATTGTGGTTATCTTAATTCAGAGATGTACAGGGAGCCGTACGATTCAATAAAATATATTACATCCCAAACCGGTACGGATGGTCTGGCAATAACAGACAGGTTATTATTTGTGCAAACAGATGGTAGCGACTATACCGGGATGAAATCGCAATGGGAATTATTGCAGATAGTATTCGATAAGATCAATCTACCATGGTCAGAAATATGCATATCTCTTGCAACAACATTCACGTCTTATTCAGGATCAGCATCAAGTACAATATTGCATGAAACGTATATAAATTGCGCTAACTTCTACGATGAGGACGACAAACCAATGTCAATGCGTGATGTTTTGGAATCTATTCTCTCTCCGTACGGCGCATCCATAGAGATTGAAAATTCAAAAGTATATATCACTGATATTCATACAAGAGCCGGTGGGGGATCAATAACATGGAAGAGGTTCAATGCTTCAACATATGCATATATCGCAAGCACTTCTGAAACGATTGAAAAAAGCATAAGCTCAATAGGCTATTTAGGAACCGGGCAATCTATTGAAAGATCAGGAGGAATAAACAGGCAGGTAATCACATATAGCCCTTATCCTCAGAAAGAAATACTCGGCACAACAATTGCAAGTACTGATGAGTTTACAACAGTACCGGCAAGTTATAGTACAAATGCAGGTGGATATCATTATAAGACATTGACAGGTAACGCTTACTGGAATGTCTACTCTCCTGCAACATTTGAATTGAGTTATAATACAGATCCGAATGATTTTAATATTTATCTGAGATACCCAAAACTCGCAACAAGTCAGAAAGTAGCTGACATAAAGCTAAATCCATTTATATCGGTTGCGAATGGAACATATCAGGATGCAGGAGGAGGTAGATACGTTGGCATATCTTACGCCATATTAGCAATGCCTGGAGAGGTTCTGCTTAAAACAAAACCTAATCCTTATGATGATACTGAACATTCAATCCCTTACAATGAATTAAAGATATATTATAAGCTAAAAATAGGCAACAAATACATATACACAACTTCGGCAAGTACAACGGCAGGATTTAGTTACCAATCTATTTTTAATGGATTCAGTTCAATATCTGATAAGTTTTTCGCGTGGGACGGAGATCACAGGTTGATTGTAATAACAGCAAGTGATGTATCAATGACCGGGGATGTTGTTCTTGAGATATGGTCAGATGTTGAGCTCACAGATACATATAATAATGTTGTTGCTGATCCTTTCTTTGATGAAATATGGATAAAAGGAATAAGCCTGAGCATTAAGGATAAAGACGGAAATGATTTGACTGATAACGATTATGATTATATTGGCAATCTTGATGAGGCTTATCAGAATGAAGGGAGCAAAATAACTTTAACTGAGGGTACGAATAAACAATTTACTGACCGGGCAAAATTAATGAAATATGTTTCGGGTGAATATAGTACAATAGATACTCACACACGTAATAGTCAAACCTTCAAAATAGAAGAACTATTGTTAGGATCTGTCAGCTCAAATTATAGGTCAGGATTTACAACACTAAATAACATGCGATTGAAAAATAATTTTTATCTTCGTAATGTATTAACTGATACATACATTTCCGGTAAAAAAATGATGGTGAAATCCGCTAAGATAGATTATAGGAATAACCTTGTTGAATGTAATCTTGTTGAAATATCTCAGGATGAATTAATTATACAAACGTAATGGCAGATATAAACGTAAATAATATAGCTGTTCCGAGGGTTGCCCGCAATAAAAGAGTATACGGAGGTAACTACACATCATCTCAGAGTGTATCATCAGTTAGTTCATCATCCGCGATTGACTGGGCCGAGGTAACAGATGTACTTGTTACTATTAATAGAGATTTAGATGTTGACGGGAATGTTACTGCGGTAGAAGTAAATATTGATGGTTGGAATTTAAGCAAAACAAGTGGGGGGCATCTATTATTACAAGGCGATACAAATCAGGATTTACATGTTTCTGGTAATGTTGTTGCCTTTTCTGATTCAGCAAGCACACCTACAAGTTGGTGGGATTCAGCACCAAAGGCATCAACAACAGCCTTTGGAATGGTTAAAATTGGTAATAATATAGATGTAAATCAGGGTGTTATTAGTGTACCTGATTCAATAGGTTATCAATCATTATCATTTAGTAATAATCAGTTATCTATATCAAACGGGAATAGTGTTGATTTAAGCGGTTTAGTTGTTGATTTGTCAAATTATTACACTAAGACACAGACGGACAGCAATATCAGTACTGCTGTTGCCGCTCTGGTTGACAGTTCACCCAGTACACTTGACACTCTTAACGAGTTGGCCGCTGCGCTCGGTGATGACCCAAATTTTGCAACAAC
>Ga0209921_1000412_pt1 | contig 13688 bp, 11 predicted proteins | sample SalPonF2_C_D2_MG_FD_185730 | JGI IMG/M metagenome (GOLD analysis project Ga0209921, IMG submission 185730) | Salt pond soil microbial communities from South San Francisco under conditions of wetland restoration - Salt Pond MetaG SF2_C_D2_MG... ...
TTCGCAAAAATTGCCCTTGTGTAGAATGCCGCGGCGGACACGGGCGAAGAGATTATTACGATCGTTCGCTTTTTTTTGTTGAGCCAACCCAGCATTATAAAGTCGAAGACGTCAAGCAAATTGGCAATCATGCGATCCAAATTACATGGAATGATGGTCACACTACGGGCATGTACCAATGGGAGACCCTGCGCAATTTATGTCCATGTGAGGAATGTTATCCCGAGCAGGCATAAATGGACGGAAAGCCCATCACTCATCATGTTTTACTTTTCCTGTTTTATGTGATTTCATATTTTCTAATAAGGTTCGTATTGGTTCTCTATTTTTATAGGACCACTTAAATTCCTGTCCGGCTAAATTGCCCGTAACCTTTTGGCTGTTAGCAATTTGGGTCAATTGATCTTGTTTCAATGTAACGGTTTTTATCAAGCCAAAAACCGGAGGCGATTCATAAATATTTGACCATTCTATTCCGGACCAGTAATAGTCTTTATTTCCGGCATGAATAGATAAATCCCGGTCGTTCATGTAAACAATATTTCGGCCGGTTTGAATGTAGAATGAAAGTTCGGCTTTGTCCGGCATGCAATTGGTGCCTTTGCATTGAGCGTGTACCTGGTACTGAATTTCCTCGGGTTCAGAAAGTTCACCGCTTTTATAGCCAAAATTTGCATTGATAATTCCGGTCGTGAATTTAAGTTTCTGATTTGCATGGGACTTTTGGTTACGCGCAGGCCGACTCGAGGCACAGCCTGTTGCAAGCCACACGGCAAGCAAAAAGACCATATATAAAGATAAATATCGCATGGCTATTCCATTAGCGTTCTTGATGGTTTAAATTAATCGCCGAGCGGATTTTTACGCTTCAGCTTTACTTTTAACGTACTAAATTTTAATAAATTTTATTGTGGGTTTGTTGCCCACACGCTTGTTTCAGTGATGAACCCGCGGTCGTGCATCCGCAGCATGTCACACATGGCCTGGGCGATGTCTTCAGCCACCAGTTTGGTCTCGTTGATTTCTCGTTCGCCCGGATCAGTATTGCGACTAAAGGCCGTTTGTACTTCGCTGGGGTTGATCTGCATCACCCGAATGTTATAGGGACGCAGTTCGGCCCGCCAGCACTGCGTCATTCCGCTGAGCGCAAATTTACTGGCCACGTAGCTCGTTCCGCCGGCATATCCGCGCTTCCCGGACGACGAAGACACATTGATAATATTACCATAATCGTTTTCGATGAAAATTTTTGCTGATTCCCGTGCCACCATCATCGCGCCGACCGTGTTGGTTTGCAGCTGATTTTGCATCTCTTCGGTCGAGGTATTTACCAGTTTCGTATGACTTCCATAACCGGCGTTATTGATAAGCACGTTGTAGTGATCGAGCTCGCTATTTGTTTTTTCGATCAATTGTTTGACCTGCGACTCGTCGCTGACATCGCAACGCACGGGAACAGCACCGATTTCTTCAGCCGTCTGGTTTAATTTATCCTCGTGGCGCGCGGCGATAACGACTTCAGCCCCGGCCTCTATAAGTTGTCGTGCTGTTTCTTTCCCAATTCCTGAACTGCCGCCGGTTACCAAAACATTTGCTTCGCTTAAATTCATAGTATTAATTTTAATTGATTAGAGAATGTCATCCTGAACTTGATTCAGGATCTCATAAAGGTATAAGCATTGATTTACTTAAAATTTCATAAAAAGTTTAAATCATATAAGATCCCGCATCGGTATGCGGGATGACTATGTCGATTCATATTCCATTTACACATTTATATAATTTATCAGTGTTCCTCTGTGCCTTCTCTGTGAATCTCTGTGAAACATTATTAACTAATTTTTGCTTACAAGCGTTTGACTCATCTCCTGCAGGTGCTCCCAGAGTGCATCCACATGCCGCTGCTCCAGGCGTGTATTTCCCAGCACCACGCGGATCGTAAATTTTCCATCCAACCGGGTATGCGTTAAAAAGAAATTGCCTGCCTCCTGAATTTGATTGAGCAGTTGTTTATTTAATTTGTTTAGCTTCTGCTCATCCTGGATGGATAAAGGGTGATAGCGAAGACAAATCGTATTAAAGGGAACCGGCGCAAGCAGCTCAAAGTTTTCAGAATTATTGATTTTTTGATTGAATTTTTCCGCCAGTTTGAGATGTAATCTGATCTTTTCCTGCAGTCCCTTAACCCCAAAATGCCGTATGACGAACCACAATTTCAGTGCACGGAAACGCCGGCCCAGCTGGATGCCCCAGTCACGGTAATTATTGACATGCGCGTCTTCGGTGGTTTTGAGATATTCGGGATTGATGGCAAAAGTGCGTACCAATAGTTCTTCATCTCGCACAAAAAAAGCCGAACAGTCGAAATTGGTAAACATCCATTTGTGTGGGTTGAAGACGAAGGAATCCACAGCTTCGATACCTTCGATCATGTTGCGCATTTCGGGCAGCAGCAAGGCCGTGCCCGCATAGGCTGCATCAACATGCAAAAAGATATCAAATTTACTACAAATTTCTGCGATTTCAGAAAGCGGATCGATGGCCGTAGAGCCGGTTGTTCCGAGGGTCGCAACCACGCACACCGGCGTGAAACCATTGTCCAGATCATTCCGGATAGCTTGTTCCAGCGCTTCAGGCTGCATGGCAAAGTGTTCATCAACCGCCACTTTTCGAAGATTTTGGCGACCGAATCCAGCGATTTTTACGTCTTTTTCAATGGAAGAATGCGTCTGGGATGAACAATAAACAGTATAGGTTGGATCGCCGGAAAAACCCGATTCATTCACCCCAAAATTTGATAATTTTTCACGGGCCATAAGCAGGGCAACAAGGGTAGAGGTAGAGGCCGTATCCTGGATCACCCCGGTGAAGGATTGCGGTAGCCCGATCATATCGCGCAGCCAGATCATCACCTGTTCTTCCAGCTCCGTGGCGGCCGGAGAGGTCAGCCAACTCATGCACTGAGCACCAAGTGCAGCTGTCAGCATCTCTGCCCAAACCGAAGGATCACTTTTGTTAGCCGGAAAGTAGCCCATAAATTTAGGACTTTCCCAATGGGTCATCCCCGGCATAATTTTTTCGTCAAAATCAGCAAAAATTTTGTCGAATGATTCTGATTCCTTGGGCGGTTTGTCAGGAATTTGCTGGAAAATATCGCCCGGTTGAACATTTGGCTTAACAGGATAATCTTCAATATTCTCAAAATAATCGGCCATCCAGTCGACAATTCGGTGAGCGTTTTCCCGGAAATTTTTACTGTCCATTGGAAATAGATCTTTTTTGATTAAGAATATTATTTTTAAACTTTTTGAATATAAATATAATATGAATGAACCAGCTAAGCACTTTTTCTCCGTTTGGTGAGGCTTTTTCACAAAGTTTCGTAGAAAATCCAAAGAGCATCACTGAGGTTGCTCTTTGGGTAATTCTGAGCTACTCTGTGATAAAGAAAATTACTCTTTTAAATCCTTCTTAAGGACCTATTTAACAAATGGAAGAGAAATCTGAGCAAAAGTATTACATCATGCCGGATGAAGCAATCGCCCGGCAAGAGGAATTGCGAAAACAAATAAAAATCCAGCCGCTTGAGGGGGAACTGAAAACGGTAGCCGGCGCCGATATCTCTTTTAATAGGGGCTCGAATGAACTTCATGCTGGCTTTGTAGTTTTGCGCCTGTCAGATCTTAAAGTTGTAGCACGTTCACTGGCCAGTAAAACCGTTAATTTTCCATATATCCCAGGTTTGCTGGCTTTTAGGGAGATTCCGGCATTGCTTAAAGCGTGGAAACAGCTTCAACAAAAGCCGGATATTGTCATTGTAGATGGCCACGGTATAGCGCATCCGCGGCGTATGGGTATTGCCACACAATTTGGAATTACAGTTGATCATCCGACCGTTGGCTGTGCAAAAAATGTTTTAACGGGTCATTTTAAAAACCTCGGTAAATCTCGCGGATCTTTTGAATATCTTTTCGATGACGATGAAAAGGTCGGGATGGTCTATCGCAGCCGGGATAACGTAAAGCCGGTGTTTATAAGTCCCGGACACAAAGTCTCGTTTGCAGATGCTCGTGCTATCGTTGAGCGCTGCCTGACAGGCTATAAATTACCGGAAACCACGCGTCAGGCGCATAGTGCAGTGAATAAACTCCGAAAAGGTGAATGGAAGGAGGGATACCGGGAAAATCCGGCGCAGAATTTGTTTGAGTGAATTACCTGTAGGTATGCAATTCATCGCGTCCATACAGATATCATTTTTCTAAATATTTTATCACAGACTGCGCCGCATTATAACCACACATGCCATGCACACCTCCGCCCGGTGGCGTTGAGGAAGAACAGATAAACAGATGCGTCGCAGGGATATGATAGGGATCAAGCAAGCCGGCTGGACGTGTGAAAAGCTGGGTGATATCCTGGCGGCCGCCGTTCACATCGCCGCCTACATAATTAGCATTATAGGACTCCAGCGCCTTGGTATTCATCGCGTGGGTCTCAATAATACAGTCGCGAAAACCGGGGGCAAAGCGTTCAATCTGATTCAAAATAACTTCACTCATATCCTGTGTCGATCCGTTGGGAACATGGCAATAAGCCCAGGCGGTGTGTTTATCATCGGGGGCGCGGGTGTTATCAAATAAACTTTGCTGAGCCACTAACACGAAGGGATAATTCGGGTGCTTGCCCCGGGCAATTAATCGCTCCCCTGAGGCAATTTGTTCAAGCGTGCCGCCTACATGAACGGTACCGGCTTTGCTGCATCGTTCATCGTTCCATGGAATGGGTTCGTCTAAGGCCATATCCATTTTGAAAACGCCCGGGCCGTATTTAAACGACCGCAGCTTTTTTACGTAGGAGGCAGGCAATGCATCACCTGCGATTGCTAAAATTTGTTTTGGCGTATTGTTGAAAAGTACGACATCGGCTTCGGGTAGTTCCCCCAGATCGTTTATTTCTGAATTTGTTTCAATTTCTCCGCCAAGCGACCGGAAATAATCAGCCAGGGCCGTGGCAATGGCATGCGAGCCGCCCCTGGGCATGGGCCAGCCAATTTTGTGACCGATCGCGCCCAGTACGAGTCCGATAGCCGAAGTCGCCATTTTATTCAGCGGCATGATGCTGTGAGCAGCCAAACCGGCAAACAGGGCCTGCGTGCGCTTGGTATAAAATTGATTTTTAGCCAATTTTTGAGCTGATTGTAAGGCCTTTAATCCAAATTTACTTAATAATATCGGGTGGGCCGGAATCCCGTTCATCGGACTAAGCAACTCCGGCGCTAAATCATCCCAGCGTTCAACAATTACAGAAAATAACCTTTGATAAGGTTCAAAATCTTCTGCCAGTTCAATAGCCATTTCATCAAGTGAGGGCTGCAGAACTACCGACGGTTCATGGTCGAAGGGGTGGGCGAGCGGGTACTCCGGGTAGATCCATTCGAGGCCGTAATCTCCCAGCGGAAGAGTCTTAAAAAAAGGGGATCCCACAGCCATAGGATGAATGGCCGAACACACATCATGCTGGAAACCGGGCAGTGTCAATTCCTGCGTGCGGGTGCCTCCACCAATCGAATCAGTTGCTTCAAATACTTTTACGGTAAATCCGTTTTGTGCAAGGGTAACCGCGGCAGCCAGTCCATTCGGTCCCGATCCGATGATTACTGCATCATACATGACTTTTTGAATGCCTTGTGATTTTTAATGTAGCATTAAGATAAAATTTATTATGATGTCCATGACAAAAATAAAGAAATATTTATCAATACATATTTTATGTCGCAAGATAAATATTAGAATATTTTTAAATAACTGATTCAAATACCAATAAATAAATATTTGTTATACCTTGATTATACGCTTGGAGAGATTAGTGTTTCGGCAATTAGCGTTCGGGACGGAATCCGGAAATGGTAAAATGTGAGTATATTCGGGCTTTTTGCCTGTTTTCAACTGTATCACAGCCACAGGGTGTCCGTATTAAAACTAAGTACCTTAATTTTCAAAGGAGAGATTTACGGCAGTACTTTTTAAATAAAGTTGCCATATTATATTGGGAAGAAAAAAGTATCTTTAATTTTATGTTATATTGGGTTTTATTTTTCATATCTTAAATTTACTCATCTTAAATATTTCGTTTATTCCAAATATCGTAATCTATATACTTTTATTTCCTTATGATTTGATTGCAAAAAAATTGGATGTCGATTATTATTTAAAGAAAATTATCAATATTAAGGTGTTAGCAGGAACAAATTCAATTCTTGCTATTATCTTTTTTTATGGGCAACAACAAATAACATTATCTGCCTTATTTAAAAACACCGTCATTGGGGGAAATACTTTTGATTTGTTAATGATGATTTTAATGCTCTTCATATACTGTGCGGGGATTACGTATAAATATTTGATTCCAAAAAAATATTTTTTAGCCAAATCAATCGTCCCATAGTTTCTACTGCAACGAGGTTAATTTTTTATAAATTTATTTAATAACTTACAAAATCAAACTTTCATAATGGGCGATCAAAGCTTATTTTCAGCCATTTGAATAAACCATAAATAAAATCCAGTGAAAGACGTAATCCGCATTGCATCAGGGCAGGGATTTTGGGGAGATCTACCCGACGCCCCCATCAGGCAAGTTAAAGATGGGCCTATTGATTATTTGGTTTTAGACTATCTGGCTGAGGTCACCATGTCGATCCTGCAAAAACAGAAAATGAGGAATCCTTCTCATGGTTATGCCCGTGATTTTGTGGATGTGATTGAAAAAATATTGCCCGATATATCTGAACGAGGTATTAAAGTTGTAAGTAACGCAGGCGGCATCAACCCGGAGTCTTGTAAAGACGCTATTTTAGAAATTATTGGCGAACAGGGTTACGATGATATTACGGTTGCTGTAGTTGATGGTGATGATATTTTGCCGCGAATCGATACATTAATTGAACAGGGTCATCGCCTTGAGAATATAGATACGGGTGAAACTGTTGAAGCGGTAAAAGATGACTTGCTCAGCGCAAATGTCTATTTGGGGAGCGAATCAATTGTGGAAGCCCTGCAACAGGGAGCGGATATTGTAATCACAGGTCGTGTTATCGATGCGGGACTCACGCTCGGCCCCATGGTTTATGAGTTTAATTGGTCATTCGATGATTATGATAAAATGGCGTCGGGCATTATTGCCGGCCACATCATTGAGTGTGGCGCCCAGTCATCGGGAGGCAATTTTACCGATTGGGAGAAGATTGAAGATTTTTCAAATATTGGATTTCCCATCATCGAAGCGCATCCCGATGGAGATTTTGTTGTGACCAAGCACGAGGACACGGGCGGGCTCGTTGATGAAATGACTGTAAAAGAACAGCTGGTATATGAAATTAATGACCCGTCGGCATATCTTACGCCGGACTGTACCGCTGATTTCACCTCTCTTCATTTGGAACCGGATGGAGAAAATCGAGTACGAGTATTTGATATTCAGGGCCGGCCGCCTACAACAACATATAAAGTTTCTGCCAGCTATCATGACGGATATAAACTGACCGCAACGCTGACTTATTCCTGGCCGGATGCACTGAAAAAAGCACAAAAAGCCGGCGAAATACTTAAAAAACGGGCAGGCAATTTAGACTTGTTATTCGATAGATTCCGGGTTGATTATGTAGGCTTTAACGGAGTGAATGAGGAACCGGCTACCGAAAATGAATTGACAAAAGAATATAATGAAATTCAATTGCGTGTGTCAGTATCCGGCCCGGATAAGGAAGATTTAAATAGATTTGGTAAAGAAATGGCTCCATTGGTATTGACCGGACCAAGCGGTGTGACCGGGTATGCCGGCGGACGCCCAAAGGCAAGCCGGATTGTGGCTTTTTGGCCGGCTCTGTTGGATAAAGATGCTGTGGAGCCGCGAGTACGAATTTTTGAAAACAAAAGTTAAACTACAAATTGCAATTCACAATGGTTAAGTTTTACAATCCATTTATCATCGTGAATTGAAAAATTATCAACAAAAATTGTTAGCATGAAGATAGGAATTATTGGGGCGAGCTTAGCGGGATTAGTGGCAGGCGATAAACTGGCCAGGGCCGGACATGATGTAACAGTTATAGAAAAGGAGCGCAAACCTGGCGGACGGCTGGCCACGCATTATATGGATGAGAATAATTTTTTTGATTATGGTATACCATTTTTGAAAGCTGATGGTGATACCTTCAAGGAAGTCGTTAATGATTGGGGCGAGAAAAAAATGGTTCATCAATGGATGGATGAATTACCTATTCATGATGGATCTCATCTGCATAAAATGAATCGAAATAAACATGAAGTTGAATATTACGCCGCTGACAGCGGATTTAATTCAATAGCTGACCATCTTAAACGATGGGTGGATATAAAATCAAAGGAACAGGCTGGCGGACTTACTTATATAGGAATGGATCGTGGGAAAAAACGTACATGGATGATTAACCTGACCGACATCAGTGTGTTTGAGTGCGATGCGGTAATTTTGGCAGCGCCGGCTCCCCAGGCATACGGTGTTCTGCAGACAGCCCAGGATGAAACGGCTGCATTGCGTATCATCCGTGAAATTGATGGCCTTCATTATAAGCCGCGCTATGTGCTGATGGCTTCTTATAGCAAGGAAATACCCTCCTGGAAGGGAATCAAATGCATAAAAAGCAATTTGAGCTGGATTAGTAATGAATCATCAAAAAGTACGAAGCAGGAAAAAACAAATATTGTGATCCATTCCTCACCCAATTTTGTTAAAAAGCATTTTGGCAAAGATCCTGAGGAAATTGAATCAATCTTGTTAAAGCAAGCCAGCCGTGTTGTCGGGGAATCGTGGCTTGAACGCCCCGATTATACGAATCAGCATTTTTGGAGGTATTACCAGGCGGAAGATATTATCAATGAGGATTTTATGGAATTGGAAAAGGATGACGCTCCGCTTGCATTAATAGGTGACTATTTTAAGGGAAAATCACCGGAAGCAGCATACTTATCAGCGATATCCTTGGCTGATTACTGGATTGAAAAATATTCAGAGACCGTGTCCGTTAATATATAAAGATAATATACATACAAAGATGAAGTCGATATGGAGGTTGAAAATGGGCTTCATTCGTCGAAGAGTACGTATTTATTGCAGGTATTCTGGGTGGGGATGACCAGAAAATTGTGTAAATAAGATGATATATATTCTTTTTCGTTAAAATCTTATTGAAAGAATGCCTCTTTTTAGATAAGATCTATTAGTATTTAGTTGTGGGATCATTTAAAAAATTAAATAAATATTTTAAGAAATATAAGGGAACCATTTTTTTGGGTTCTGTTTTCCTGGTTATTTCCAATTTTTTTCTGGCGCGTATCCCTGTATATCTCCGTCGCACAGTTGATGATATTAAGGATTTCAGGGGCTCCTCAACACATATACCCCATGATCTTGGACAAATTCTTGCCAATCCCCATACGGGATGGGTGCTGGCAAAAAATGCACTTTTTCTTATTGGCGCTGCAGTAATTTATGGGCTTTTGCTTTTTGCAACACGGGAAACCTTAATCGTTGGTTCACGAAAGATTGAATATGATCTTCGTAACGATATTTTTTCAAAATTATTGAAACTTCCCGCACGATTTTATGACGAATATAAACTTGGTGAAATATATGTGCGGGCTACGGAAGATGTCAGCAAAACACGGCAATATTTTGGTCCGGCCTATATGTACACCATTAATACCGTAAGCCGCGCCGGATTTGTCATCTTTATGATGTTTAGTGTAAGTCCGCGGCTTGCGTGGTGGGCCATACTGCCATTACCATTTCTTTCGGCTTTTGCTTATTTTGTAGGCCGATATATTAATGATTTTTCGCGCATCATCCAGGAGCAATATTCAACGTTATCCGGGCGGGCTCAGGAGACATTCTCGAAAATTCGATTAATCAAGGCGTTTAATCGTGAAGAGTATGAACAAGAACGTTTCATAAATGAAAGCGAATCATACCGAAAGAAAAAATTAAAACTGGATTTTGTTGAATCTCTATTTCACCCGACACTTAATCTCCTGATTGGTCTGTCCATTATTATTGTTATTTGGAAAGCCGGTGAATTTGTTATACAGGGAACCTTGACCGTTGGAAATATCCTGGAATTTGTAGTGTATGTTGCTTATTTGACATGGCCGGTCGGTTCACTGGGATATACCATTAATCGTTTTCAAAAAGCTATGGCTTCCTGGAAACGCATTGATCGCATATTAACAGAAGAGGTTCATATTACAGATAATGAAGATACGGATACCTCGCTTCAGCGTATCCATGGACGTATTGCTTTTGAACACGTTTCGTTCAAATATCCGGGAGCTGAGGCGTATGCGCTCAGGGACATTAACATGACCATCGAAGAAGGGCAAAATGCTGCGATCGTCGGGCGTACGGGAAGTGGAAAAACAACGCTTATTAGGCTGTTACCTCGTTTATACCAGGTGAATGAGGGACAAATAAAAATTGATGGCGTCAACATACAACAAATTCCGGTTGATGTACTTCGCCGGAATATCGGGATTGTGCCGCAGGATACGTTCCTTTTTTCGGAGACTATCGGAGATAATATTGCCTTTGGAACTCACGGTGCGTCGCCGGATGAAATTGAAACTGCCGCTGAAAAAGCACAAGTGAAAGATAATATTGTTCAGTTTGAAGATAAATTCGAAACCATGCTCGGTGAGCGGGGGATTACGCTTTCAGGCGGACAAAAACAGCGTACGGCCATTGCCCGCGCGCTTATCAAAGATCCTAAAATTATTATCCTGGATGATTCGTTAAGTGCAGTGGATACGAAAACGGAAGAGGCTATTTTGCAGCACTTGCGTGAGGAATTAAAAGGACGAACGACGATAATGATTAGTCATCGTATTTCAACCATAAAAGATGCTGATATCATATTTTTTATGGAAAACGGATCAATTGTAGAAAAGGGCACTCACAGTGAATTATTAGATAAACAAGGTCGTTATTATAATATGTATAATAAACAACTTATAGAAAAAGAATTGGCTGAAATCTAAAAATAAAGTCAAATAAAAACGCAAAAAATTGCAACAATCAAGAGATTTTTTGAAAACACTATCTCTTTACAAAATAAATAGGTAAAATTTATGATTATCGTACCATTAGGGGTTGCATCGGCAACACCCACAGTCACTCGTCATTTATCATCTGCAGCACTCTGGAGAGAGGGTAGCGTCTATCTTTTCGATTGCGGAGAAAATACCCAGATGCGTATGCTGCAAGGGGGACTAAAACGCTCACAAATCGATTGCATTTTCATTTCTCATTTTGATACAGATCACTACTCCGGACTTATCGGATTGCTTTCCACCCTGCAGCTTCAGCGGCGTGAACGTCCGATTAAGCTTGTCGGTCCCAAAGGATTAAAAGATTTTGTGGAGTGGAATTTTGATTTTGCAAACATTGATCTGAAGTATGCAGTAAACTACGTTGAACTTGATGAAGATTTTGAAGAGGAACGCGTAATTGATGAAGATGAATTCTATGTGGAAGCCCGTCCGTTGAATCATTCAGCATTTTGTATCGGCTATCGCTTCCAGGAAAAGGATCGACCCGGCAAGGTTGATGCCGAAAAAGCCCGCAAACAGGGTGTTACCGAAGACTGGCAATATAAAGAATTAAAAGCAGGCAACGACGTGGAATTGGATGATGGATCTGTGGTAAAATCGATAGATATCGTCGGACATCCGCGTCCCGGTGATAGCTTTGCCTACATCACCGATACAAAGTATTGCCCTAATTCAGTCAAGCTTGCCAAAAACACTAATATCCTGCTTCACGAAGCTACGTTTACCAATGACATGGCTGACAAAGCAGAAGAAACAGGGCATTCAACGACCAGCGTGGCGGCTCGGGTAGCAAACGAGGCCAAGACGAAATTACTGGTTATTACGCACTTTTCAGCGCGTTATACGAACGAATATGTACTGCTCAGAGAAGCACGGGACGATTTTTTCCCTACATGGATCGCGACTGAACTAAGGCCCATATTTACTGATCCCACCCATGAGCGCGGAATCATCAACCGTCGCGTCTATCTTAACAAGATCAATGATAATAGCAACAAGAAGAATTCTGGTAAGAAAAACAGAAAAAAAAGTAAAAAGAAGAAGCGTATAAGGAAACGGAAAAAAGTGAAAAAAGCATCATCCCGATCGGGTAATGACAGCAACAAACGGAAACGGCGTCCCAAGCGTTCTTCTTCTGATAAAAAGCGTTCGAAAAAAGATAAAGACAATAAATCCGACTCTAACAACGGGCGTAAACCAAAATCAATCACGCCAAGATCGCCTTTTGATGATTTTAGTCGGTTTTAAATTTTAATTGCCAGCGTGAGTACCTCCAATGAAAATCAAGCCGTCGATACGCATTTGCTGCGTCGGCTTTATAAATTCATCAAGCCATACCGGAAGTATGTCTTGTTGGGATTCATTTTAACACTTACAGCGTCTTTTCTGGCAGCTGTTCGTCCCAAACTTACCCAGATGGCGGTAGATGATTATATCGCCAAAAATAATTTTCAGGGCCTGATGTGGATTATTTTGTTGTTGGCCGGCGCCCTGGCTGGTGAATTTATTGTGCTGGTTGCCAATACTTATCTGACGCGATGGTTCGGACAGTGGACGCTCTTCGATCTCCGCAACGCTGTTTTTGATAAAATAAAATCACTCCACGTTCAATTTTTCGATGAGAATCCGATTGGCCGGCTCATAACCCGTACCACAAATGATATCGAGGCGCTGAATGATCTGCTGAGCAACGGTGTCGTCCATGTTTTCGGCGATATGTTCCGGATTTTTTTCATCCTTTACTTTATGTTTAGCATGAGCTGGGAGCTGACGCTGGTCTCCATTACCGTCTTGCCCATTCTTATTTATGCCTCTTTCTGGTTTCGTTCACGTGTGCGGGTCGCCTTTTTAAACGTACGGGATCAGGTGGCACGGGTTAACTCGTTCGTGCAGGAGCACATCAACGGAATGGCTGTTGTACAGCTTTTTAACCGCGAAGAAAAGGAATTTGATCAGTTTAAAAAGATCAATGAGGCACATAAGCAGGCTCATATAAATACAATTTTTTACTACGCCATTTTTTTCCCATTAGTTGAAATTATCTCGAGCCTTGCCATGGCATTGGTTATCTGGTACGGCGGCGGGCGTGCCCTGATGGGAAATGTAACCTTTGGAATATTACTTGCTTTTGTGCAGTATGTGCGCCAATTTTTCCGTCCTATTCAGGGGGTATCCCAAAAATTTAACACCCTGCAGGCCGCACTGGCCGCCTCGGAACGCATTTTCGGCATTCTCGATACGCCAAACCAAATAAAAAATCCTGAACATCCGGTTGAAAGAGAAAAAGTGGATGGACATATCTCATTTGAGAATGTAACGTTTGGCTATAATGAAAAAGAAACCGTGATCAGAAACATGTCTTTTGAGGTTGAACCGGGTGAAACACTGGCGTTCGTTGGCGCTACGGGAGCGGGCAAATCCACAGTGATCAGCTTGTTGATGCGTTTCTATGATGTCGATGAAGGTTCTATAAAGCTGGATGGGATAGACATCCGGGATATGACATTGACCAGCTTGCGGAGCAATTTTGCACTGGTGCTGCAGGAT
>Ga0209921_1000416_pt1 | contig 13662 bp, 12 predicted proteins | sample SalPonF2_C_D2_MG_FD_185730 | JGI IMG/M metagenome (GOLD analysis project Ga0209921, IMG submission 185730) | Salt pond soil microbial communities from South San Francisco under conditions of wetland restoration - Salt Pond MetaG SF2_C_D2_MG... ...
CCGGCATAGGTCAGCTTATCAACATTTACGACGCTGTGGTCGGTGTGATTTATTATATAACGGACAAGGGCCGACCCAATGAACCCCGCCCCACCAGTGATTAATATTTTCATAACACAATTTTTTTTAATTCCGGGTACTAATTCTTTTTCTCCTGCCCTGTGAAATACGATTTGAGACGTTTTTTAAGAAACATTTTGCCATAGTGCGTTTTCAAATATTTTTCACGACGCATAGCATCGCATTTATTTGGGCATCCTTCAAAATAAATTAAACGCAATGGTCGCCTATCCTTGGTAGAGGCAACCTTGCCGGCCTGGTGTTTCTCAAATCGTGATTGTAAATCCTTTGTGTAACCGGTATACCACTGACCATCTGCCTCGCTTTGCAATACGTACGTATAGTAAAATGATGACGACATATTTACAATCATTTCACGGGGTGAACCCCGCCCCACCAGTGACTAATATTTTCATAACACAATTTTTTTAATTCCGGGTACTAATCCTTTTTCTCCTGCCCTGTGAAATAACTAATCCACAGAGCTGTCAGGGAAACATAATACGCATTGACTAATCGTAATTCTCCGTGGCTTCTTTGCGCCATCGCCTAAAAATTAATTTCTTTTTCGCTCCGGTCGTTACAGTTTAGTTAAAATATTAAAAAACCACTTTTATTAAATATCCTGACAAAATATTTGGGACATCAAATAAGATTTGCTTGTCTTTCACTCAGCAAACACTGATAAATTAATGCCACGGGAAAAGGAAAATATAATAAAAACTTATTAACGCTCAACCGATTTAGGAAAGATAATTTCTTCAAAAGTTTTGCCCAGAATATATAGATCCAACTTTAGAGAGGCTTTCTTGGCATAAATCAAATCATAATCGAGCCGTCTCCGCATATGCTCTTCATCCAGGGTCCCTCCCCGGTAGCCATTAATTTGTGCCAATCCCGTAATTCCCGGCTTTGCTGCATAACGAAAGTAAAAATCGTCAAACTTATTATTCCAGAAAGAGCATTCCTGTAACTCATAAGGGCGAGGGCCAATCAAACTCATATCACCCTGAAAGACATTAATAATCTGTGGCAATTCATCCAGGCTGAGACGTCTCAAGATTTTACCAAACCCAAAAATGCGTTTATCCCCGTTTTGAGTAACTGTGGGTCTGCCATCTATTCGGTGTAAGTCTATTTGTCGCATCGTTCGAAATTTATAACAAATAAACGGATGGCCATTTTGCCCCGTACGTCGCTGCTTGTAAATTACCGGTCCCTTCGATGTTAGTTTAATGCCCAAGGCAATAAATGGATAAAGCACGAGAAAAATCACAAATACGACAAAACCGAAAACCCCATCAACTAATATTCGGCTGGCTAATTTATCAGAAGCGAACCCCTCAAAATAGCGATGCATCTCATAAATACGCCCTTCAGAAGATTTCTGTACAGCTTCCAGTTCCTGATCTATATTATCACGAACAGTGGGAAATTCGCCTCTGTCCACATCTCTGCGTTCACCCTTCTGCTCCACTTCTACATCTGCGCTCATGATAAATTTCAACTAAATATGACTTCAATTACTTGATTTTCTGCAGGCACGTGATCTATTCTGACAAGATAAGTTAAAATTAACACTTGTTAAATGCAATTAAAGAACGACATTAAATTATCAATTTCCGGGGCTGTACTATTTTAAAAATCACTCTATTGTGGTTAAACTTTATTAAAATAAGAGAACGGATTTTACATTAGCAATTTTCAGTGTAATAGATTAATTTGATTCCAAATTTCATAGCAAAAAGGAATTGTGTTTATAACATTCTATACCAAAAATAAAAGATCAAAATATTTAAAATTTCTGCTCTTAAGTTTTGCATTAGTTGTATCAATTGCTCCTAATATGTTAGCTCAGCCTATCCCCATCGGGGGTATTAAGGATCAGCAGTATCGAACATTGCAACTTTTGTCCGATTCGACTATTCAGGTTTCGTTAATGAATCGTCCTATTTGGGAACACACATATCGTAAAATTTTTGACCAAAAAAAAATTCAATATTATTCCAATTCCTGGTGGGCCAATCCTTTAGAAAGCTATGAAAAACATCTACACGGAAGCTGGAAAGTTGGTATTTACACCCCTGTTTTGACGAATACCTTTAATACCATGCTTCCCCATGGCGGCAATAATGGCTCTGCATGGTATGGACGGGGCCTGACCACCGAATTGCAGGGAGGATTTTATATCACTTCGAAGTATGTTACGGCAACATTTCGACCTCATCTAACGTACGTTCAAAATAAAAATTTTCAAGTGCCCCATTTTATTCCGCGTAACAGTGATGGCAGTCCAAAATATGCCTCTATCATCGGGGATATAGATATGCCCTACAGGTTTGGCCCCAATCCTTACACGGATTTCAACTTTGGACTCACTTCTCTGCGCGTGCATTATAAAAGTCTTGAGGCAGGTCTCAGTAACGGCACCATGTGGTGGGGACCCGGTATTAAGAATGCCCTATTGCTCAGTAACAATGCACCCGGCTTGAAACACGCATTTATCGGTACGCGCGCCCCTATCACGCTGCCGCTTGGGATTGGCAAATTTGAATTTAAAATACTGGCCGCTGAGCCCAAGGATTCCAAATATTTCCACACCACGCCTGCAACCAATCATCAAAGATTTTATACGGCTTTTAATCTCATTTATTCGCCGGGATTTGCACCGAACTTAAATATTGGATATGGAAGTTTTTCGGAAAGATATCTCCCTGCCAGCGGACTTTCACTGAGTGATTTCAAAACGGCCATCCCAATTATAAATAGACGACAGGTCGGTGGACAAAACGGAAGCAACCGGCTTATTTCTTTTTATTTGCGCTGGGCTTTTCCGGGAAGTGATGCCGAAGTGTACGGAGCATATTACCGGGATGATTCTTTTGCAAATATCAGAGACTTATTTATAGAACCGAATCACGACCGGGCTTATACGGTGGGTTTCCAGAAAGTGGTCGAAAACCCGGGGGGCTGGTTTAATCTTTTCAAAATAAATGGTGAATTAAGTTCGCTTCTACCTGCACGGGTAGGCGTAGTACGTCCACAAACTTATTTTTACACTCATTCAGTAATCAAACAAGGGCACACAAATCATGGCCAATTGTTGGGAGCGGCCATTGGTCCCGGATCAACCAGTCAATATCTCGGTGCGGACGGTTATTTCAAGAAGGGAAAAATAGGACTGTTTTTACAGCGTGTCGCTAAAAATAATTTCTTCTACTTTAGCTACTATCGTTTCTATTATTTAGCGAAATATGCGAATTATCCATATACACAGACCTCCACAAAAGATATTTATCACAATCGCGTCAATCTTAATATCGGCTTAACCGGTCGATACCAAATAGGCTCACTAATGTTGGGTGGAAAAATTGTATGGAATAAGAATTTTAATTACGGACGCTTTAACTACGGCAAGTTCAGCAATTATAATTTTAGCACCGTACCCAAACATGATGTATTAAATATGCAGTTTCAGCTATCAGTGCGTTATTATTTTTAAAGATAGGCTTCTATTATTATGCAGAACCAACAATTATTAAATCGATAGACTGGTTAATACGATAATATGATTTTTCAAACTATTTGATAAATAATCAACAAAAAAAGAAGGCATTGATCAGATGGCACTAAACCTGAGAAAAAATATCATTCCGAATAAGATGCGATTGCTACTGCTGTGTCTGATATTCGGGGTTATGCCATTAGCCCGGCTTGCTGCCCAGCCATTGCCTGTTGGCGGCGCCGAAGAACAGCAGTATCGCCTGCTGCAACTTGTCTCCGATTCAACGATTCAGACCTCCTTCCTTAACCGGCCGATTTGGCTTTCAACGTATAAAAATATTTTTAAGAACAATAATTTTGCTTCTGATTCCTGGTGGAGCAAATCCATGGCTCCGGATGAAAAAACATTTTCTATAGATCATTATCAGGTACATATTGGGCCTTATGATCCGGTTCTAAAGAACACTTTTAATTCGAAACTACCTTATGGTAAAAATAATGGAGCGGCCTGGTATGGGCGCGGACTGAATACGGAACTACAGGGTGGCTTTTATTTAACTTCAAAGTATTTTACAATTACGTTCCGGCCACACCTGATTTACACCCAAAACAAACCGTTTGAAGTTCCTTCATTTATTCCTACTTATCCCAATGGTGATATACGCTATGTGCAACCCGGATATATTCCCAACTACCAGCTTGCCAACAGAATTGACCGCCCGTTCCGCTTCGGTCCCAAATCATACGGCACGATAGACTGGGGAGAATCATCCGTGCGGTTGCATTACAAGGAATTTGAAGCCGGCTTCAGCAAGGGCACCCTGTGGTGGGGCCCCGGCGTGGAATATGCGCTGGCGATGAGCAATAACGCTGCGGGACTTCGTCATTTATTTATCGGGACGCGAAAACCCATCTCATTACCGCTGAATATCGGAAAATTGGAGTTCCGATGGATCTTTGGCTGGCCCAGGGATTCACGTTACTTTGATCTTAATGTGTACGGAGCCAAGACTCAACAACGTATTCAAAAAGCAAATATCCTGCAGAAAACAAGATTCATCAACGGCTTAAATGTGGTATATACGCCATCATTTTTACCAAATTTAAGCATCGGAGTATCACGCATCATTCAGCAGTATATCCCGAATGGCGGGCTTAGCGTAAGCGATCTGCTGGGAGTATTTAAATCTTTCCCTCATCCGGCTAAGGGATACTATGCCAACAACAATCCCTATGACGTCAGTTATTTTTTGAACGTTGAACCTATTTCCTCCTATTATTTTCGGTGGACGCTGCCAGGGGCTGATGCCGAATTCTACGGCGAGCTTTACAAGGGAAATCATAATGTAAATTTGCGTGATTTTATACTTGAACCCCAACACGGACGTGCTTATACGCTCGGCTTGCAAAAAGTGCTTACTTTTAACGGTCCGCTGCAGCTTCTGAAAATAAATACAGAAATAAATGACCTGCTGCCCGGCCTCATTGACTGGGTGCGCCCACAGGATTATTTCTATACCTCCCATGCCATAAAACAGGGTTATACAAACCGGGGACAGATTCTGGGCGCCGCCATCGGGCCGGGCTCAAAAAGCCAGTATCTCGGCTTCACCGGATATTTCAAACATGGAAAACTTGGCATTTTTGGCCAGCGTGAAGTGATCGACAATCAATTTTATTATGAACGTATAGAACGATATCACCCGGGCGGCGGCTTCAAAAACCAAACTCACCATTATGAAAAACTGAATGTTGGTCTTAAAGGAAGTTATAAAATCGGGCCAATACTTTTAAATGGCAAAATCACATGGGACAAAAATTATAATTATGGCTTCGCCAATATGAACAAACGAGGCGGCTACGCTATCAACGGCCATAATATCGTAAATATGCAATATCAGTTGTCTGTGCAATACTTATTTTGACAGGCTTATTGATTCTTGATGCTTGCCTTTTTTACCTTATAATTTTTTAAGCACAAAGGTATGCATGGTTGAATCAGGTTTAAGTTCTTCAATAATATTCAAGTTATTTTTTTGAAACACATCTCTCAAGTCTGTGGCGTTTCTCCGAATCCTTCGGACGCCCTTTTGCTGCGTTTTTGGTAACACAAAATAAGGAAGCATATTCCTGACTTTATATAGAATATTTTGATCACGCGTATCAAATTGTAACTGAGCTATTCCCCCCTTTTTCAGACTGGCTGAAATCTTACGAACATATTCAGCAATCACTTCAAAATCAGTAATATGTTGTAACACAAGGTATGAATAGGCATAGCTGGCCTCGCAGCCTTCCCAATCTTGCTCGGGCAAAAAAGTTCTGATATTATTTAGATTTTCCTCTTTTGCGTTCTTCCGAAGATTTTTCAACATGGTAGGAGAAATATCTACGGCAACCACCTCTTTAAAAACACGAGCATGTGGTATTGTTAGGCGTCCAACTCCTGGACCGATTTCAAGAGCACGATCCTTATCTGGTAATAATTCCTCCACCCGGTCTAATGTTTTAGCGGTGAAGTCTCGCCCCCGACGAAAAAAAGTTTCGATGCGGTCGCCTGAAGGATAATTAGGCAATTCAAAATCCACATAATATTCAGCATCAATATTGGCATATGATTCCCACGTATCTCTGTCTTTGATGAGTGATGGCATGGTTTTATAGGCTTAATTTTTTGGAATCGGTATTTGAATTAATAACGTGTTTAGCGATTGTATTTTTTACGAAAAATAATTAATAGGTCATACAAGTGATCAGTCACCACGAAAACGCCCAGTTCATTCATAAAGCGAAGACTAAAATCGATAAAATTTTTATTATCGTCAACCAGATCATAGATAATAAGCTATATTCTAAGGATCTGTATTTTTATCCGAATAAAGCGAGCAACCATAATCAGCAGACATCCGATTAAATACTCGATCATTATAGAACAAGATGTTCTTTGTCATCTCTATCCATAATTGTTCCTCCTTCAGAAAGGGGTAAGATTGGTTGGTCAACTGGCAGCTCGTTCCATTTGTTGCTATTTTCGTCTATAAAATATGATTATAGGAATGGTTGCTTAACAGTTATTCTTGTAATATGCGCTAAATGCAGGGTATAGTCGACGCGGTGGCTTTGGACGAATTTAAAAAAGATTTGGATATCTCTCAATATTTCCCTTATAATGAAAGGGGTTTCATCTAAAGTTAATAGCTCTTCAATACAAATTTCGGGGATTAAAATTTATACGTCATGACAAATAAAACTAAAAAAGATTCAGCAGAAGATAATACGCCTACCGATGAATTAGATGTTTATTATTCTTTTACTAATGGATTTGTAGATAGAGGTGCAATGGGGTTTTGTAATTATTTTAGCGGTGATCCTTCTCAGGATGATTTTGTTGTAGACCCTTTAAATCCAAGTAGTTTTCGATATAATCGTATACCCTCTCAAGCGCAAATGGACAGGATGCATGATCTTGATATGACTTTTGTGCTTGGACTCATGGGAATTTGGGGGGACTTACAATGGTGGCCATCCGATAAGTGACACTCCTCCACCTGGTAAAGACGACGATTGGACGGACTTTGAAAATGCAATAACAGAAGCTCTAAATAATACCCTAAATTTAAATCATGCTTCTACTGCAAATGTGATTGCCGAGCCATGGAATGAACCGGATGGTAATAGTTTTTGGCCTTATACCGGCCAATATTCTTATAAAAATCATTTTGTGGATACATGGGAACATGCTTATAATACTATAAAAAACGTAGATCCAAATTTAAAGGTCGCCGGCCCTACCTTTCTTAGTCAACATTGGGATAAAAATCCTCATAAGCCTGCAGCTACAATGAAAGAGTTTTTAAATCAGGCTAATGATCGTAGTGTATTTCCCGATATAATTGATTGGCATTACCCTTACGCCAATCTTGTAGAACAAGTAAAGAATGTAAAACAATATTTAAACAAAAAAGATAAATATATTGATGGAATTATAATAAGCGAACATATTTCCCCGGGAAATAGAAAAGATGGGGATTCAGCTTATGCCATTGCCGAAATAGAAAGAGTATCAGAATATATGGAACATGGCGCTTATATGCTCACGTCAATGTTAGACCCAACCCCTAAAAACAATGGGCAGTTAAATGGATTGACGACAAAAGATTATGGAAAACGTGGAGCATGGTGGATTTATAAAAAGTATGCCGATATGAATAAGGGTTCTGACGGTTTGGGTACGCTCGTTCTAAAAACCGACAGAGGAGAGCAAGTGGAATGTTATGCTACCGCAGATGTTGACGACCCCAACGTGCATATTCTTCTGGGAACATGGGGCACTAAATATTATAGTATAGCAACGCATAATACCACGATTAACCTTCACGATTTCCACTATTTTTTCAAGCCAAATACATACGTCTACGCCGATGTTTATAAGTTAGATTCTAATGGTGATGATCCGGTTGGTGAACCATATAATGTAGGTACCTTTGAGCTAACCTTAAGGGAAGGTGAGGTATCCTCTTTTATTATGAGTTGGGGAGCCGAACCGGAAGCTTGCTATTATATCAATATACATCCTGTTTAACAGTAACCCTCCAACGCTAAAAAAGCGCATCAACTTTTAGATTACCGTTTGCAATACATTTATTTCTATTGCATATATACTTGTATCTAAGTATAGCAACACGGGTCGCTAATTTATTGGTTTATGGGAAATATACAACTTGTATCGGTGGCATTCATACATTCTTGAAGCAAGTTATTTTGGCCAGCATAGCGGAATCCTTATGCATAATGTTCTTTTCCATTTTCTATTTTATTTCACTTCAGTCATCCGCTATAGGTTCAATTCTATATAATTTAATCGTTTTCTTTTGGGCCATAAACAGTCCGAGAATGATGACAAACGGCAGTATATTTGAAGGCGTAGTAATACGATGACCGGTAAAAGCGACGAACGTATTACTAAAGTATGCCAGGAGCAAAAAATCTCTCATGATCGGATCGCCGCGAATTTGCATCAGGTACCAGTACAAAGAGATCCAAAATACCAGGAAAACGCCCAGGCCCATGATGCCTTGTTCAGCCAGAATGTTTAAATAAGAATGATGTGCTGTACGATTGGTATGTGATTTATTTGGCTGAGCATTATATGATACCAACGGCATCACTTTTTTGAGTTTCAAAGGGCGGTCATCGTACGAACCCACGCCCGTCCCCACTATCGGAGAATGCAAAAAGAGATACCAGGCGCGAGGGAAAGTATAAAAAACACGGATAAAAACGTTGGCGTTCTTAGACGATATACCACTGCCGACATTTTTTTCTACCCGACTCTGTGTGCTGATAACGCTTTTAAAATAGGGATAACCAAATAAAAGGCAAACAACGGTCAATAAGATAGGGATAGAAACAGCACCAATGAGTAATTTATACCGCTTGGTGATGCTGCAATACCAGGCGACCAGGGCAAGCGAAAACCCCAAAACAGCTCCCCTTGAATGCGTATCTACCATGACAATGAATATTATTACAAAAAAGAGTAATTCTTTTTTGTTGCGCCTGTTGTAGAAATAGGCCACTCCCAGAGAGGCTACCACCGCAAAAAAGCCGCCGGCCGCATTATGGGCATGAAAAAGCCCCTTAAAAACCAGCCCGTGAATATTCATAAAGCTATTTGGGACCAAAAAATGATACAGAAATAATACGGTATAAAGAAATATTGTAAATAAATAAAAATACCGGATATACTTTTTTAAATTCACCTCAAGCGAGAAGAGTGGCAATATGAGAAGGGGAGCATAAGAAATAATAAAATTCCCGTCCCGCCTATAATAACTAAAAACAAAAAAGGAATGCCAGTCGTAAATGAGCGTGCTAAGCAAAAACATGGCTGCAAATACATAGAGCCAAAAAATCGGCTGTGGCAGCTGTTTTTTATTTACAACAAAAATACACAACGGCAACAGCAGCGTCAGAAGGGGACTTAAATAGATATAATTAGTAACTGTCCCCAGCAGACAAACAAGCGCTAAAAAAAAGACAATTTTTTGTTGTAATTTCACTGTATCAGTTCTGTTAGTCGGTATTTAGGGCATGTACCCATGATGAACTCAACGCCCCGGGTAAATTAATTTGTTGTTGTACATTCAAAAGTATGCTTTAAACGTATGCAGCTATTTCCACCTATTTGAAATGCCTTCACTCATTTGGTACGAGGAAAGGTCATTTTTTTCTGCTCTTCAAAGCGCAAAATCATCAAAGGACAGTTAATTATGCTGTAACAACTTCCTTCAACCAAATTGATAGTTGAACATTTCTATATCTTTATGATAAATAGCCGCAACTATATTTTTCATTCGATCATCATAAACATCAGTATAGTGCTGTTTGTTGCTGTTATAATAATGAGGCATTTCTATTTTCTTATCTAAATCCCCTTCCACTTTTTTGATACCTTCGGTCAGTTGCTCAAATTTGATCAATTGATCACAAACGTGCCGTTTTCGGTCGTCCGGAAGGGTAACCCACTTAAATTGGGGAATGAAATGAACATATCGTAACACAGCCCTCCGATAAGTCCGGTCTTTCAATGCCAGCACAAATTCAGAAAAACTTTTATCGCTGAGGTATTCCCCGGCCCAAATACCTGCTTCCTGATCCGTTTTGCCAATTCTTTTTCGCAAATAGATAAATGCCGAGTGAATACGATCCCACGGGTTGCGGACGATGGAGACCTTGTAATAATTACGGAATTTTTCCTCATCATACACTTTAAACCTGACAGCCGGGATATGCCCCTTGTGTCCCTTTTGCTTTCCAAATACCGCATTAAAAAAGCTTGTTCCAGCCGTTTTAGGGATATGAATAAAAATACATTTCAGCCTGTCGTTATCCCGGTAATAGGGGCTATATTGCGGCAACAGATAACGCAAAAACGGGGAAAAAAATGAAGGATTAATATTGAACTCACGTTCACGAACAAGTGATTTAAATTCCGTTTTAAGGGGCATGGTATCGTCTCAATATTTATACGTTGTATCATCTCACATCATCGCAATGGCTGACTTCGCCAAACATTTAAAATAAAGGAAATTAAACAGAATTCAGTTCAGGTGAAAAGCCTCAATGGACAACGACATTTTTAATATAGCAATTTTCATACTACTCTTATTTAATTAATTCTCTTTTTCTAAAATAAAGACAGCCTGATCGCCTTGTTGCTGCTGATTTAACGTTTTGGCCCTTTTAGCGAACATCCGGATATCCTGCCGGCTAAAAATCGATTCTTCCGGATTTTCGGCATATGATCTCTCATCCTGCATTGGAATATCATTTTCATACTGGATGCTACCCCAAAACTGGAAGGCCGTGGAATCGTAAACTTTCTTTTTCAAATTAAAGTCTGTCTTTTCAATCAGGTGACGGATACTTTTGGGAGAGTGAATAAAAAAATGTCGCGGGGGATCGAGCTGCACCCAGTTCTCACGAAAGGTCCGCCAGGCAAGCGACCGTGTTACCGGAATACGCATAAGGCATTGCCCTGTTCCTGACAGTAGTCTTGATACATTTCTTAGTACATCAAGCGGATTCGACATGTGCTCAAAAGCATGATGCATCATAATCAGATCCCACTGCCCCTGCATTTCGTCGATATTTTTGTTGTAAAGACTGATGCCCCTTCCGATTTTTAATTCCTTCTCTTCGTTGAATGGATCTATGCCCGTAAGATCTGTAAATCCCAGCTGCTGAAGTGAACGCAGCAGGCCTCCCCTTCCACAACCTACATCAAGAATGGCCATGTCTTTTTTTAACGACAGATGTGAAAGTGAGCGCAGGTTCACTTTTGGATATTTCGAATACAAAAATTTTCCCAACAGGGATTGATTAAAAACGGCATACTTATTTCTTATTTGTTTTAAATACCGAATTATCGGATGAGGCGTATCGTTCTCCCGGCGCGTGTAATAAGAACCAGTATAATACTTCGAAATATTGTCCGGGAATTCGGCGATTTGTAAACATTGGCAGGAACTGCACTGGAAATAAGTGAATACATCTCTCAGCCCCATCATCATCTCCCTGGGATGATAAACGGCATTATTTTCGGAATTGCCGCAAATTTTACACTTCATAGGGATTCGTTGTGAGTTAAGAGTCTTGAGGTCTTGGGTCTTTGTTGGGCATAAAGAAAATCATTTCACCCACTTGAAACTAATTTTAACGCACTTTCTACCACCTCATCCAGATCGATCTTTTTCATGCAATGTCCTTCAGGTACGCCATGTTGTTCACATTTATACTCAAATCCTAAATCGAGACAGGGCGAACAAAACAGGTTGCTCTTAATGTTTATAGCTTTGTCGCACAGCGGTCTCCACCGATTGACATCCGTCGGTCCATTAACAGAGACAATTTTACTGTTCACTGCCGCTGCTAAATGCAATACACCGGTATTGACCGTAATAACGCAGGCCGCATTTTTAAGAAAAATTGCGGTTTCATTTAAATTTGTCTGTCCCGCAATGGAATAGGCATGATCGATGCGTTCCGTCAGAGACTTTGATTTTTCAATATCCTTCTTGCCCCCGGTTATAATAATTTCATAACCACGCGCAGTCAATTTTTTACAAATGTATAAAACAGAAGAAGTGTCAAGCTCTTTCAATGTATGTCTGTAACCGGCGGCCCATGGGTGAAAAATAATATATCGTTGAATACCGCGGGAGGTTATAAATTTTCGCTGATAAACTTCACTATCATAGAAAACCGGATATTGCGGGACATGACCAATATTACCCACGATAGGTTTTACAAGCTTTTTATAATTGTCGCACTCGTGGATCGTCTGTTCATGTGTTTCCCGTTGATCAAACAAATAATGTTTGAATTGATTCTCTTTCCGGAATCCAATTTTGAAGTCTGCCGAAACCCAAAATGAAAGCAATGCGCTAATACGAGACCAGGGATCGAAGTCGATGCAGTAGTCATAACGCCCCGCACCCAGCTCATATATCTTTTTCCAAAGATAAACCCAATTGAACACCAGCCGGCCTACATCAATATAAATCAGTTCATCAATCGCATTATCTACCAGTAAATTTTTGAAAACTTCGCGATTATTTTTTCCACAAATGACGGTTATATTAATATCAGGGTTGGTTTCTTTTAACTCCCGAATGATAGGCAACGTTAAAATAGAATCACCGATACCGCTCATTTTTATGAAAATGGGCCGTTGAGCGATAGGTTCTTTTTGAGGTAGCGATCGTTTTTTACGAAAAAAACTTAAAAAAAATACGAGAGGTATGCCGACATATCGATCCAGAAAGCGAAGAAAATTATTGCCGCGTTCTTTAAATAGCTTACCCATCCGTGGATGAAACGTACTGTATTAATCTGCTTGTACTTTTTCCATCAATCAGTGGAATCCGTACGATTTCACCGCCCCGGGCCTTCACTTCTTTTGCGCCAACAATTTCACTTTCTTCATAATCTGCGCCTTTAACAAGTACATCCGGCTGTATTTTTTGGATCAACCGCAGGGGGGTGGCCTCACTGAAAGGAATTATGGCGTCAACATACGTTATGGATTCTAAAATACGAATACGATCTTCCAAATTATTTACCGGTCTGTCGTCACCCTTAAGCATTCGCACAGACTCATCGGTATTAATACCGACAACTAATTTGTCACCATGCTCCTTGGCCTTTTCCAAAAGATGAATGTGGCCAGTATGGATAATATCAAAGCAGCCATTGGTAAAAACAATTTTCTGCTTATTATTCTGCCAGAAATGCAATCGATTTTTTATCTCACCATTGTAAAATATCTTTTGACTGCTTGCCACACGTCGATGGATCAAATCATTAAGTTCAGCATACGACATCGGGTGCGTCCCTGTTTTACTGACGACGTAGCCGGCTGCCATGTTTGCCAGTTCCAGGGACTCGTCCATGGGCAGATAAGAGATGAGTCCGGCCGTAACCAGCGCGATGACTGTATCTCCTGCTCCTGAAACATCATAGGCTTCACGGGCCCGCGTTGAAATATGTCGCGTATAATCCCTGGCAAAATGAAGAATTCCTCGTTCCCCCAGT
>Ga0209921_1000417_pt1 | contig 13659 bp, 11 predicted proteins | sample SalPonF2_C_D2_MG_FD_185730 | JGI IMG/M metagenome (GOLD analysis project Ga0209921, IMG submission 185730) | Salt pond soil microbial communities from South San Francisco under conditions of wetland restoration - Salt Pond MetaG SF2_C_D2_MG... ...
CCATGGCCTGGCGATCTGGGGCTGGATCCTGCGCTCGGTGGTCGCCGTCGCCTTCTTCGTCCTGCCGCTGATCGTGCACTCGGTCACGCCGCTGGTGGAGCACGGAGCCCGGGTGAACGACCTGGAGACCGCGCTGGCGAACCAGCTCGCCACCATCCAGGAGGCACCGGAGCTGTTCGCCAGGCTGCGCCAGTACCCGCCGGGCGGCGCGCCCCCCCAGCTGCAACAGGAGCTGGCGCAGAAGGTCGGCCCGACGGCGCTGGCCGACGTCGAGAACGCCCGGCCCCAGCTCGAGTACCTGCGCAAGTACGGCCCCATCGTCCACCAGGCGGAGAACCAGGCGCCGGGCCAGTGGGAGACCTGGTGGTGGGTCTGCGCCGCGGGCCAGGTCGTGTTCCTGCCGCTGGTATTCTTCATGGCCGGTTACTGGCTGCCGAGGAAGGCGCACCAGGAGGCGGAGGAGCATGAACGCGAGGTCGACCGGCAGATGGACTCGCTGTCGGGGAGCCGCAGCTCCGGAGGAGCTGCGGAGTTTTGAGTGTTAAGTTTTAAGTCAAGAAGTTGGCCGGGGCTTTCGTCCCGGCCAGCTTTGTGTGAGGTGCTTGATTCGGGCGGGTACTTGCGAAGGAGGGGGGACGGTGACATCCGCCGTGCCGGGCCGACAGGAGTGCCGGATCAGGTTTCGGAGTCGCGCGCGTTTGCGAAGTAGATCGTCTCCCGGAGCGGAAAATGCTGGTCCAGCAGGCGCTGGAGGCGCAGCTTGGTGTTCTTCTGTTTCTTGCGCACGGGAATGCGGCTGAAATCGAAGTCTCGCAAGAGCGCGATGTCGTCGTCGAGGGTCCGCTTCCCCAGCCTGGAAGCGATCAGGAACTGGCCGATGGCCGCGTTCCACTCGTCCTTGTTGCCCCAGTAGTGGCCGACCCAGGGGCTGGCGGGCTCGATGCCGACCAGATGCTCGAGCGTAACGGAGAAGGCAAGCTGCTCCAGCAGGCGCCGCGGTGCCGGGGTCTCGCACAAGGCGTCGCATACCTCGACCACGCGGTCTGCGACCGCCTCCGCATGCGCTCCGGGGATGGCGATGACGCCCGCGTTCCACATCCGCGTGCTCCGGTCGACCGGGACACCACAGAAGCGGCGCCCGCGCAGCGCTTCCCAGGTGCCACGTTCCGTCCGGGTGCGCAGGGACCGCAGAAGGCCCTCGTCCTCATGCATCAGCGCAGTGCCCGCCTCGAGCTTCCGGACCACCCCGGAATGCAGGCCATCGGCGAGAAAGGTGTCGGAGTCGACATAAATGAGGTGCTCCCCGGGATGGCGTCGCGCCATTTCCTGTACTGCCATGCACTTGATCCGCCAGAAGAACTGATGACGGCCCTGCCAGCGCTGCAGCTTCTCATACGGCGTCGTTTCCAGCACAACCCGCCGGCCCAGGAACGCACGATAGAGCTCGGGCATGTCCGTGTAGACGGTGATCCGGGGAGGGGGTGATTCCTTGAGCAAGGTGAGAATTGCGAAACAGGCCTGGTGATGATTCCTGAGGTTAGGCCCGAAGGCGAGGAGCATCAGGTTCATTGCGTTCACGACCGTTGTTCGTGCAGGCAGGCTTTGACGGCACGGGACTGGAGCCGTAAGGGATTGTGTGTAGCCGCGCTGCCGGTGGGGCCCCACTCGGCACCGATACGCAACCCATGCGCCTACGTATGTCGCTGTTTTTACTTCACACTTAAAACCTAAAACTTCACACTTGAAACTGGCACGCCCAGCGCGCCCCGACGCCTACTCCGACTCCCGGACAGCCTCGCGGTGCGGGCGCCGCACCGCAAGGTGGTACGTCAGGAACGTGCCCAGCGCAACGGCAGCCGAGACATAGTCGGGCACTCCGGACTGGTCCATGAACGTGCCCAGGACCCCGAGCAGGAGCGTGAGGGTCGTGATGATGATCACCGTCTCGTTGACCGAGCAGCCCGCGTCCAGAAGGCGGTGGTGCAGATGCTCACGGTCCGCCGCGAAGGCGGAGCGCCCGCGCCCGATCCGGTGGACCATCAGGCTCAGGGTGTCGCAAGCCGGCACGGCGAAGAGCCATGCGGCGACCATCGGGTGCAGCGTCCCGGGTGAGCGCTCGGTGAGCGCGATCGCGAGGCAGGCGAGCGAGAAGCCGACCCAGGTGCTGCCGGCATCCCCCATGAAGGCATGGGCATGTCGCCTTCCCGGCAGCCGCAGGTTCCAGACCAGGAAGCCGAGTACCGAGGCGAGCAGCACCAGCGTCGCGGGCATCAGGTTCGCATACCCGGACCACACGCCGCCCAGCAGCATCGTGCCCAGGATGCCCGCCGCGACCGATCCAGCCAGCCCGTCGAGGCCGTCGATCATGTTGAAGGCGTTGGTCATGCCCACGATCGCGAACACGGTGAAGGGCAGGGTCAACGGCCCCAGCACGATGTTCCCCTGTCCGAGCAGGTCGCCCAGCGAATCGATGCGGACCCCGCCGTAGCGCACCATGATCAGGGCAGCCGCGGTCTGGACGCTGAACCGCACCCACGGCGGCATGCGTACGTGGTCGTCGACAGCCCCTACGATGAGCAGCAGGAGGGAAGCACCGGTGTACGCGCGCGTGATCACAGGCGGCAGAATCCCAAGCATCCACAGGAACAGCAGGCAGGTCACGCCCATCGCCAGCCCGCCGACCAGCGGGGTGGCGTTGGCGTGCTGCTTGCGCCCGCGCGGATGATCCACGTGCCCGATTACGCGGGCGAGCGGCAGCAGCAGCCCGACCAGCAGGAGCGAGATGGCGAAGTCCATCACGTAGACCATAGGATCCCCCGAGCGAGCCGCACGACCCCCAGCGGCCCGCAGACCGATTGTGTGACACGCTCTTGTATTGGAATATGCCTCGGCGACAGGGAGCGTCGCTCGATGCACGGCGTTATATGTTAACTATCGTAGAGTATAGGCGGGCCCCTGTCGCAAAGCATGCCCCGTTCGGGGGTGGGCGATCCCGTCCCCGGCACCGGTGCTACTGCTGCAGCTCCTGCTCACCGAAGATGTCCGCGAACAGCGCGCTGGAAAGATAGCGCTCGGCCGCGTCCGGCAGCACCACCACGATGTTCCTGCCCCGGTGCTGCTCCTGTCTGCCCACGCGCACGGCGGCGGCCACCGCGGCGCCACAGGAGATGCCGCAGAGGATCCCCTCCTCGCGCATCAGCCGGTGCGCCATGGCCATGGCGTCCGCGTCGCTCACCGTCTCGACCTGGTCCACCAGCGACAGGTCGAGGTTCTTTGGCACGAAGCCGGCGCCGATTCCCTGGATCTTGTGCGGAGCGGGCTTGAGCTCGTCTCCGGCGAGCGTCTGCGAGATCACCGGCGAGGCCTCGGGCTCCACCGCGACGACCTGGATCGGCTTTCCGCGGGTGTTCTTGATGTGGCGGGCGACGCCGGTCAGGGTGCCGCCGGTGCCGACCCCTCCGACGAAAACGTCGACCTGGCCGTCGGTGTCGTGCCAGATCTCCGGCCCGGTGGTGGTCTCGTGGATCTGCGGGTTGGCGGGGTTGTCGAACTGCTGCGGCATGAAGTAGCGGTCCGGATCGGAGCCCGCCAGCTCGGCCGCCTTCTCGATGGCGCCCGGCATGCCGCGTGCCGGCTCGGTGAGGATCAGCTCGGCGCCCAGGGCCTTGAGCACCTTGCGTCGCTCCAGGCTCATGGAGGCCGGCATGGTCAGGACGATCCTGTAACCACGCGCCGCCGCGACGAACGCCAGTGCGATCCCGGTGTTGCCGCTGGTGGGCTCGATGAGGGTCATACCCGCGCGAAGCGCGCCGCTCTTCTCGGCCTCCCAGACCATGGAGGCGCCGATGCGGCACTTCACCGAGTAGGCGGGGTTGCGGCCCTCGATCTTGGCCCAGATCGTCGCGCCCTCGGTGACCTTGTTCAGGCGCACCAGGGGCGTATTGCCGATCGCCAGCGAGTTGTCGTCGTAGATGCGGGTCATGGCGTTCTCCGTGCGCCGGCAGGCGGGTCGCCTGCCGGCGAGTTTTAGGTTTTAGGTGTTAGGTTTTAGGAAAGAAGGCGGCCGAGGGAGGCGCCAGGGTTCTCCACCGCGGCGCTCGCAGGCAGAGGTCGGACCATACATAGGTAAGAGGGCTCCGTGCCTATCTCGAGCGTTCTGGTTAGACCAGCGTCTGTAACCTCGCCAGGGCGTGCGAAGCCAAAAGGGGGGGTCGGAACGCGCCACACGTCCATATCTTTCCTAAAACCTAAAACCTAACACCTAAAACACACCTCCAGCGCCCTGGCGCTGGAGCGAATCATAGTCCGCCGGCGTATCCAGGTCGAACACGAAGTGATCCGAGGGCGCCTCGATGGTGGTGACCAGTTCCGGATTGCGGTCGATCAGGTGCTTGCAGCCGAGGTTGCGTCCGCCGGCGAGGATGGCCTCGCGCTGCGTCGAGGCGAGAATGATGGGGTTGCCCCGTTGGCCGCGATGGACGGGCACGAGGATGGCGGCGTCCGGCCGCGCGGCGAAGGCGTCGATCAGGAAATCGATGTCCCCGCTCGTCAACAGCGGCTGGTCGGAAAGGCAGATCATGACGCCGTCGCACGGCCGCGTCAGCGCTTCGAGACCCCGGTGCACGGAGGTCATCTGCCCTTGCGCATAGGCCTCGTTGACCACTGTGCGCACGTCGAGTCCATCCAGCAGCGAGCGCGCGGCGTCCGCCTCGTGGCCGAGCACCACGACCAGATCGGACAGCGTCGACGCCTGCAGGGTGCGCACCGTTCGGTGCAGCAGCGCCTCGCCGCCGATGTCGAGCGCCAGCTTGTTCGTCCCGCCCATGCGGCGGGATTCGCCGGCCGCCAGGACGATTGCTGCCACCGTGCGGTTTGTGGTGCCCTGGATCATGATCGCTGCTCATGGCGACGGCCGGACGGCCGGTTTTAGGTTTTAGGTGTTAGGTTTTAGGAAAGAGGGATCCGGTGGGCATCCGCAGCTTCTGCCTTGTGGAAAGCCCGGGCGCTTCTGGCTGGCCCAGCCGGGCCCGACTGGCCCGGATGACAGGCAACATGACCTGCCGCCTCTTACCTAAAACCCAAAACCTAAAACTCGAACCGTCGACTATGTCGACCGTTCGAGATACTCGTCCGGACTCTTCTCGAACTTGTGCCGGCAGCCGGCGCAACAGAAATAGTAGCGCCGTCCGCCGTGCTCGGCCACGTGTTCGGCATCGGCGATCTCGACGCTCATGCCGCAGACCGGGTCGATCGCCTCGCCGGCCTCTTCGCCCGCCTGCGCCGGCGGCTCCGGGGCGGTCTCGGGCTGCGGGGCGCGCGCGGCGGCGGCGGCACTGACCGCGCCCTTGCCGGCCCGGCGGGCCTGGGAGACTCCGGCCAGGACCGACAGGGCGATCTCCTCGGGGGTGACCGCGCCGGTGGGCACGCCCGCGGGGGCGATGATGGCGTCGACCCGGGCCGGGTCGTGGCCACGCTCCTTGAGGTACTCGCGCAGCTTGTCGGCCTTGCGGCCGCTCGAGATGAACGCGACGTACTCCGCGCCCGTGGCCAGCGCCGCCTCGAGGCCGGCCTCGTCGCGCCGGCCCTGGGTGGCGACGACCACGAAGGCCGGCGGCTGCAGCGTGATGCCGTCCATCGAGTCCAGCACCGCGGCGGCCTCGGGGAACGCCTCGCGCTCGATCCTGCGGTCCGCGACCACCACGTGGAAACCGACCCTGGCCGCCAGCCCGGTCAGCACCTGGCCGGCCGGGGCGCTGCCCAGGATCAGCAGCGTCGGCTTGACCGTGACCGGATCGATGAAGATGTCCAGGGTCCCGCCGCTGTGACAGGCCATGCCGAACTCCGTGATGCCCTCGTCCGCGTCGCCCTCCGTGTCCGGGGTGATCCGGATCAGGCGCGGCTGGCCGTCGCGCAGGGCCTGTTTCGCGGTCTTGATCACCGCCGGCTGGGCACAGCCGCCGCCGATCCAGCCCTCGATGGTGCCATCGAGCCGCACGATGCCCTTGGCCCCGGGCTTGGCCGAGGTGGGCGAGTCACTGCGCACCACGGTCACCAGCGCGAACTGCTCGCCGGCGGCCTTGAGGCGGCTCGCCTGCTCCAGGATGGTGTCGGTCACGATCATCTTGCGTTCCTCCCCAGGAACCTGCCGACAGGCCCTGCTAGCGCACCAGCTCCGGCTCCAGCGCCGCCAGGCTTTCCAGGTTGTGCGCGGTGGCGAACAGATCAATGTGCGGCAGCGCCGCCTGCATGCCCTGCGCCACCGGCTGGTAGCCTTCCCGGCCGAGCAGCGGGTTGAGCCAGATCACCCGCCGCGCCCGGTCATGGATCTTCCCGAGCTCCGCTCCCAGCAGCTCCGGCGCCCCGGTGTCGTAGCCGTCGCTGACCAGAATCACCACGCTGCGCGAGCCCAGCAGGCGGCCGTGGTCGCGGTTAAAGCGCGCCAGCGACTCGCCGATCCGAGTGCCGCCCGACCAGCCGAGCGAGAGCACCGCCAGACGATCGCGCATGCGCTCGGGGTCACGGTCGCGCAGTGCCTCGCTCACCGGCACCAGGCGCGTGTGGAAGGCGAACGCGTGGGCGTCGTCGAAGGCCGCGACGAGCCCGCGCGCGAAGCGCAGGAAGAACATGCTGTACAGGCTCATCGAGCGGCTGACGTCCAGCAGCAGCACCAGCCGCGGCAGGCGCTCACGGCGCTTGCGCCAGGCCAGCTCCAGCGGCGTGCCGCCGTGCTGCAGGCTGCGGTGGATGGTGCGGCGCATGTGCACCCGCCGGCCGAGCCGGGCGATCCGCTGGCGCCGCAGCAGGTGGCGCCGCATGCGCCGGGCGAAACTCTCCGCCAGGCGCTCGCAGGCACGCATCTGCGCCTCGTCCAGCAGCAGCCGGAAATCCGTCCTCTCCAGCAGCTCGCGCTCGCTGGCCCCGCCTTTCGCACCACCGCTGCCGGCGCCGGTGTCGTCGCCCTCGCCCGCGTCCTCCTGCTCGCGCGGCCGCGCGCCGCCCGACGGTCCCTGCCCGGCCCCGCCCCGCAGCGGCGCGCCGGGTACCGCCTGGACCCGCGCGCGGCGGTTGGCCGGCTGCCAGTAGGCGTCGAACAGGCGGTCGAAGCGGCGCCACTCGTCGACCTCGCTGCACAGCAGGCTGCGCAGCGCCCAGCGCAGCCGGCGCCGCTCGACGATGCCAACCCGGGCGGCGACCTCCAGCGCCTCCAGCTCCTCGGCCACACCGACCCGGAAGCCGTCACGCCGCAGGCCGTCGACGAAGTCCAGGATCCGCCCGGCCAGCGGGTTGCCCGCCGCCTCGGCGCCGCGGCCCCCCGTTCGTTGCGGGTCGATCATGGCAGCCTCGCCACCAGGCGCTCGACGACCTCCCCGGTCACCGCCGCCCGGTCCTCGCGGGTCTTGAGCAGACACACCAGCGACTGCGTCACCCAGTCGGGACGCTCGGTCAGGTCGGATACTTTCAGGCGCAGCAGCGCCGCCACCCAGTCCAGGGTCTCCGCGACGCCCGGCTTCTTGCGCAGGTCCAGCTCGCGCATCGCGTGCACGAAGGCCACCACCTGGCCCGCCAGGCGCTGGCCCACCTCCGGCAGGCGGGCGGAGACGATGCGCAGCTCCTTGTCCACCGAAGGGTAGTCCACGTAGTAGTACAGGCAGCGGCGCAGCAGCGCGTCGCTCAGCTCGCGGGTGGCGTTGGAGGTCAGCACCACGTACGGGATGCTGCTGGCCTCGACGGTGCCGAGCTCGGGGATGCTGATCTGGAAGTCCGAGAGCACCTCCAGCAGGTAGGCCTCGAACTCTTCGTCGGCGCGATCGATCTCGTCGACCAGCAGCACGGGGGGCTCGGGCTGCGTGATCGCCTCCAGCAGCGGGCGCTTGAGCAGGAAGGGCTCGCTGAAGATGTGCTCTTCCTTCTCCTCGGCCGTGTGGGCCTCGCTCTCCTGGATCTTGATCGCCAGCAGCTGGCGCTGGTAGTTCCACTCGTAGACGGCGGCCGCCGCGTCCAGGCCCTCGTAGCACTGCAGGCGGATCAGGCGGGTGTCGAAGGCACGCGCCAGCGCCTTGGCGATCTCGGTCTTGCCCACGCCGGCCTCGCCCTCGAGCAGCAGCGGACGGCGCAGCTGGGTGAACAGCAGGAGCGTCGCGGCGAGATCGGGCTCCGCCACGTAGCCGGACTCCTCCAGGCGCTTCTGCAGCTGGTCGATATCGTCCATCGTCCACTCCGGCCGGCCCGGATGCGCGTCCGGACCGGCCGATCCGGTCTCAGTCCGGGCGATCCAGCCCGTGCTCGTGCAGGGCCTTCCAGACGTTGAACGCCGTGTGCGGCATGTCCACGTGCTCGATGCCGAACTGCCACAGGGCGTCGTTGACGGCGTTGGTGAAGCACGGGATGCCGCCCACGTGGGGCGACTCCGCCACGCCCTTGGCGCCGATCGGATGGTGCGGCGAGGGAGTGACGGTCCAGTCGGTCTCCCACTTCGGCGTCTCCACGGCGGTCGGGACGAAGTAGTCGAGGAAGCTGTTGCCCTGGATGTTGCCGTTCTCGTCGTAGTGCAGCAGCTGGCCCATGGCCACGGCGAAGGCCTCGGCCAGGCCGCCGTGGATCTGCCCCTCGATGATCATGGGGTTGATGCGCGTGCCGCAGTCGTCCAGCGCGTAGAAGCGGCGCACCTTCGTCTCCCCGGTGAAGCGGTCGATGTCGACCACGCACAAATAGGCGCCGAAGGGATAGGTGAAGTTGGGCGGATCGTAATAGTCCACCGCCTCCAGGCCCATCTCCATGCCCTCGGGCACGTCGTTGTAGGCGGCCCAGGCCAGCTCCTTCATGGTCTTCTCCTGCCCGGGCAGACCCTTGACCTTGAAGCGGTCTACGTCCCACTCGAGGTCGTCTTCGGCGACTTCCAGCAGGTGTGCCGCGATCTTGCGCGCCTTGGCGCGGATCTTGCGCGCGGCCATGGCCGTTGCGGCCCCGCCCACCGGCGTGGTGCGCGAGCCGTAGGTGCCCAGGCCATACGGCGCGGTGCTGGTGTCGCCCTCCTCGATCTGGATGTCCTCGGAGGAGATGCCCAGCTCGGAGGCGATGATCTGGGCGTAGGTGGTCTGGTGACCCTGGCCCTGGGTGATGGTGCCCATGCGCGCGATCACGCTGCCGGTGGGATGCACCCGGATCTCGGCGCTGTCGAACATGCCCACGCCGAGGATGTCGCAGGCCTTGCTGGGCCCGGCGCCGACGATCTCGGTGAAGGTGCAGATGCCGATGCCCATCAGCTCGCCCCTGGTCTTCTTCTCGGCCTGCTCCTTGCGCAGCGCCTGGTAGTCGACCGCCTCCATCACCTTCTTCAGGGCGGTGGGATAGTCGCCGCTGTCGTATTCCCAGCCGAGCGACGTATGGTAGGGGAACTGCCCCGGCTGGACGAAATTGCGCAGGCGGATCTCGGCCTTGTCGATGCCCAGCTTCTGCGCCAGCAGATCGATCATCCGCTCGATCATGTGCACCGCCTCGGTGACCCGGAACGAGCAGCGGTAGGCGACCCCGCCCGGCGCCTTGTTGGTGTACACGCCGTCCACGTGCACGAAGGCCGCCGGGATGTCGTAGGAGCCGGTGCACACGCTGAACAGGCCGGCGGGCCACTTGGTGGGCTGCGCGTGGGCATTGAAGGCGCCGTGATCGGCGATCACGTTCACCCGCAGGCCCTGGATCCTGCCGCTCTTGTCCGCGGCCAGCTCGGCGTCGAGGTGGTAGTCGCGGGCGAACGCGGTGGTGGACAGGTTGTCCATGCGGCTCTCGATCCACTTCACCGGCCGGCCCAGCACGATGCTGGCGACGATCGAGACCACGTAGCCCGGGTATACGCCCACCTTGTTGCCGAAGCCGCCGCCGATGTCCGGCGAGACGATGCGCACCTTGCTCTCGGGCAGGCCCGAGAGCAGCGAGACCACCGTGCGCACCACGTGCGGCGCTTGCGAGGTCATGTACACGGTCAGCTCGCCGCGCACCTTGTCGAAGGACGCGACGCAGCCGCAGGTCTCCAGCGGGCAGGGATGCACCCGCGGGTTGAGCAGATGCTGGCGGACGGTGACCTCGGCCGCCTCGAAGGCCTGTTCGGTGGCCTCCCGGTCGCCGACTTCCCAGGTGAAGATGTGGTTGTTGTGGCTGCGCGGCCCCTGGCCGGCGTCGTCCTTGCCCACCAGGTCCTCGCGGATCACCGGCGCGTCGGGGTCCATCGCCTTGTTCGGGTCCACCACCGGCTCGAGCCCTTGGTACTCGACCTCGACCAGCTCCACGGCATCGGCGGCGATGTAGCGGTCGTCGGCGATCACCACCGCGACCTCCTGCTCCTGGAAGCAGACCTTCTCGTCGGCCAGCACCGCCTGCTGGTCGCCGGCCAGGGTGGGCATCCAGTGCAGGCTCAGGGGTTTCAGGTCCTCGGCCGTGAGCACCGCGTGCACACCCGGCAGGGCGAGCGCCGCGTCCTTGTTGATGGACTTGATGCGGGCATGCGCGTGCGGGCTGCGCACGATCCCCGCGAACAGCATGCCGGGCAGCTTGACGTCGTCCACGTAGTTGCCCTTGCCCTGGATGAACCGCGGGTCCTCCTTACGCTTGCGCGCGCAGCCCACGCCCTCGAGCTTGTCCTGTCGTTCGAGACTTTCCGCCGTGGTAGCCATGGCTCACGCTCCTTCCGTCGCGCGCAGCGCGGCGGCCGCGCTGCGCACCGCCTTGACGATGTTCTGGTAGCCCGTGCAGCGGCAGAGGTTGCCGGCCATGCCGGTGCGCACCTCTTCCTCGGTCGGGTCGGGGTTCTCCTGCAGGAAGCGGTAGGCCCGCACCAGCATGCCCGGGGTGCAGTAGCCGCACTGCAGTCCATGTTCCTGCAGGAAGGCGTTCTGCAGCGGGTGCAGCTCGCCGCCGTCGGCCAGCCCCTCGACCGTGAGCACCTCGCCGCCGTCGGCCTGCACCGTCAGCACCGTGCACGACTTGACCGAGCGGCCGTTGAGATCGACCGTGCAGGCCCCGCAGTGGGTGGTCTCGCAGCCGATATGGGTGCCGGTGAGGCTGAGCTGCTCGCGGATCGTGTGCACCAGCAGCTCGCGCGGCTCGACCAGTACGTCCACCGGGCTGTCGTTGAGCGTGAAGGAAACCTGTTGCTTGGCCATCGCCCTACCCCCGGGCCCGTTCCAGGGCCTGCCGGATGGCCCGGCGCGTCATCTCGCCGGCCATCATGGTCTTGTATTCCCGGTCGCCGCGCAGGTCCTCGGCCGGGTCGCAGATCGCCATCGCCGCCTGCGCCGCCTGCTCGATCAACCGCTCGTCGATTTTTTCCCCGGCGAGCGCCTTCTCGGCGTCGGCGGCCTTGAGCGCGGTCGGGCCGACGTTGGTCAGCCCGATGCCGGCCCTGCGGCAGCCGTCACCGTCCATCTGCAGGTAGACCGCGGCCGCCGCGGTGGCAAAGTCCCCGGTCTTGCGCTTGAGCTTGCAGTAGGCGGAGCCGCTGCCCGGCGGCGCCACCGGCACCCGGATCGCGGTCAGGATCTCGCCCTCCTCGATCTCGGTGAAAAAGGTGCCCAGGAAAAAGTCGCCCGCCGGCACCGTGCGCTCGCCTCCCGGCCCCTGCAGCACCATCTCCGCCTCCAGCGCCAGCATCACCGCCGGATGGTCGTTGCCGGGGTCGCCGTGGGCCACGTCGCCGCCGATGGTGCCGCAGTTGCGCACCTGGGGATCGGCGATCCACTCGGTGGCCTGCGGGATCAGCGGACATTTCTCGCGCAGCAGCGCCGAGGCCAGCAGGTCGTTCTCGGTGGTCATCGCGCCGATGTGCAGCCAGCCGTTCTCCTCGCGGATGCCACGCAGCCCGTCGATGCGGTTGATGTCGATCAAGTGCTCGAACTCGGCGAAGCGCAGCTTCATCATCGGCAGCAGGCTGTGCCCGCCCGCAAGAAGCTTCGCGTCGTCCCCGTACTGGCCAAGCAGCGCGATCGCCTCGTCCACGCTCGCGGGGGCGTGGTACTCGAAACGTCCGGGTATCATCGTGTTGTCCTCACTCCTCCAGGGTCTCCGCTCCGGTGCCGATGCACGGGCGGGGATCTCCACGCCTACCTATAGGGTAGTTCGTGGTACGGGGACAAGGGGGGGTTCACGAACGGACAGCTCGGGAACGTGAGTCGCGGATCGTAGGCTTGAACCGCGGCGCACGACGGGTGGGTTGCGGGTCGGTTTTAGGTTTTAGGTGGTAGGTTTTAGGTAAGAGATATCGGGGGCACGACCGGGCACCTTGCTCTTCGTCCGGACGCAGGCGTTGCCCGCAAGGCTCGAAGAGCCTGACAGGGTCGGGAATAGGCATTAGCGATCGTCGCTTCTTACCTAAAACCTAACACCTAAAACCTAAAACCCAACACTATCATTCCGTTATGACGAAAATCCCGGAACTGTCAACTGAGCCCGAAAAGTACTTTCAACCGTTGCACATTGCTCCGACTCACCGGTATCGGCGAGTCGTCGACCCCGTGCATGGCGACCGCAACGCGGTCGTTGTCGCGCTCCAGCGCCGAGGCGTGGTCGACGTTGATCATGTAGCGGCGGTGCACGCGCACGAAGCGGTCGGTGTCCAGGCGGGTCTCCAGGTCCGACAGGGACAGGTTCGACAGGTAGGTCTGCGCGCGGGTGTAGACCTTGGTGTAGTGGCCCGCGGCCTCGAAGTGGATCACGTCCTCCAGGCCCAGCAGAACGACCTTGCCCTTCTTGTAGACCGGCAGCTTGAGCAGCTGGCGCGGGCGGGCCGGGTCGGGCTCGCCTTCGTGGGGGCGCGTGGTGGCGTCCGTGACGTCGTAGAACACCATGCAGGTCCCGGTAGGGCGGCCGCTCTCGCCCCACATCCGGGAGACCTTGATCAGCAGGATCGAGTCCGGGATGGTGATCATCATCGCCATGGGCGGCGGCGAGTCCGCCGGGCACTCCGAGGACTGCAGCAGGAAGCGGATCTTGTCGCGGCTCTTCTCGGGATGCAGCTGGGTGATCTCCCGGCCGATGGCCGGACCGTAGTTGGCGCCCAGCACGCGCTGGGCCACGTTGTTCATGGCCACCACGTGGTTGTTCCGGTCCAGCCAGACGATGCCCGGGTCGAACTTCTGCAGCTTGTGCTCGAAGGATTCCAAGGCATCTCCCCCCGGCCATCCCCGGCGCCCGCGACCGCTGACCGGACACGGAACCCCTTGTCTCCACTCGGTGGAATCATTATTCGGGGATCGGCCAGGGAGCGCAAGCGCGCTCGAGCCGGATCCCCGCGGGAGCTTGCCGGCCGGCCGCCCCCGGGATTCCTTGTACAGCGGCTCCCGACCGCGGTTCGCGAATCTTCACACTTGCCGCGTTTATCGCCCAGCGGACAGCTTGGCGTGGAACAGAGGGGACCTCAGCGTCATGAGGTCCGGTATGCGGGGCCTGGCTGCACCGGCGCACGGAGGCCGGACCGGCGGCAGGCAGCCACTCGCGGCTGCGCTGCGACGGGTAAGGACGCGTCCGGGAGATCTTCCGTCCCGGCGGGACGCAAACCGTCATGGAAGATCGTGCAAACGCGCCCGTATCCGGGGACCGCCGTGTCGGCCGCTGCCGGTCTCGCCCGGAAATTCTGTCTCCAGGTGCCGCCTCACGGGCCCCCGGGGCTCCATT
>Ga0209921_1000420_pt1 | contig 13561 bp, 15 predicted proteins | sample SalPonF2_C_D2_MG_FD_185730 | JGI IMG/M metagenome (GOLD analysis project Ga0209921, IMG submission 185730) | Salt pond soil microbial communities from South San Francisco under conditions of wetland restoration - Salt Pond MetaG SF2_C_D2_MG... ...
GCCGCTTCCTGCGCGGTCTCGAGGCGTTCCTCCAGGCGCTCGGGCTGCCAGCGTGCCGACAGACCCGCGCACAGCGTTCCCGCCAGCAGCGCCGGGTCGTCCAGGCCGCGGGCGAGGCCCACCGCGCGCTGCTGGACCTCGCGCGAGCGTTCGACCTCGCCGGTGAAGATCAGCGCCCGGGTCAGGGCGCTGAGCAGCCTGGCCTCCAGGCGCGGGTTGCCGGAGCCGACCGCGGCGAGCGCGTCCTGCAGCAGCTGGCGGGCGGTGGTACCCGGCAGGCCGGGGCGCCAGCTGGCCTCCTCGTAGCCCAGCGCGGCCCGGGCCAGGTCCTCGGCCGCCCCGCGGCGCCGGGCATTGGTGGCCGCGTTCCGGAAGGTTGCCATCGCCTGCACGTACTCGCCCGCCCGGTACTGCGCGGTACCCATCGCCAGCAGCAGCCGGCAGTAATCCGCGTCGCCCCCGTCGCCGTACCGCTCCTGGAGCTCCAGCGCCATGCGGTAGAGTCGCACCGATTCCTCGTAGGCGAGCAGCGCGTCGGCGCGTCCGCCGGCGCGGCTCGCGTAGTCGATGGCCCGCGTCGCGGTACCCAGCGGCGCAGCCTGCGCGAAGTGCCAGGCGAGCCGCGACAGGCCTGTTTCCGAGACGTCTGCGTGCAACGCCACCAACTGTTCGCCGATGTCCCGGTGCAGGCGCAGGCGACGCGTGGTCGGCAGCTCGTCGTAGAGGGTTTCCCGGATCAGCGCGTGGCTGAACTGGTAGCGGCCGGGTTGCGCGAGCTCCTCGATCAGGCGGGCGCTGAGGGCCTCGTCCAGGGCCTCGAGCAGGTTGGCCATGCCACGGCCCGCTTCCAGCCCGGCGAGCAGCTCGAGCTCGAAGCGTCTGCCGATCACGGCCGCGGTCGCCAGCACTTCGGCGCAGCTTTCGCTCAGGCGCGCGACGCGCTGTCGCAGCACGTCCCGGATGCCCTCGGGGATCGGCATCTGCATGCCTTCCCCGGGCGGGTTCCGGCCGGGCCGGAGCAGGTCCTGCTGGAGCAGGGTCTGGGCCAGCTCGCGGATGAACAGGGGATTGCCTTCGCTGTGGGCGAAGACGGCAGCGGCCAGCGTCGCCGGGGGCTCGGGCAGACCGCTCAGCTCCGCCAGGAGGCGGTCCGCGTCGTGACGCTCCAGGCCGGCGAGCACCAGGCGTCGCGCATGGCCGTGTCCGGCAAGCTCACTCAGCGTGGAGGCGAGGGGATGCTGGCGGGACAGCTCGCTGGTGCGCCAGGTGCCGAATACCATCAGCGGTGAGGCGGCGATCTCCGGCGCCAGGAAGTTCAGGAGTCGCAGGGATGCCGCATCGGCGGCGTGCAGGTTGTCCAGAATCAGCAGCAGCGGCTGCTGGCCCGCGCTACGCTGCCACAGCCGGACGATGGCCTCGAACAGCCGGAACCGGGCGTGCGTGGCATCGGCCAGCGGCGGCTCCTGCTTCAGCCCGGGGAGCCGGCGACCCAGCTCGGGCAGCAGGTCGAGCAGCACGATGCCATCTTCGCCGACGGCCTCCTCGAGGTGCGCGTCATCGATCGCGTTCAGCCAGGCGCGCAGCAGCTGCAGCCAGGGCCAGTACGGCGGGGCGCCGGGGTCTTCCAGGCAGCGGCCCCAGAGCACCTGAAACCCGAGCCCCGCGGCGTGCATGGCGCATTCCTGTGCCAGCCTGGACTTGCCTATGCCGGGCTCGCCTCCAATCAGGAACAGCCTGCCCTGCCCGGACGCGGCCCGGCCCAGTGCCTCGTGCAGCGCGAGCAGCTCGTCGTCGCGCCCCACGAAGCTGCTGCCCGGGATTCGCGCCGTGGACAGCGGGTTGCCGCAGCCGTCGCAGTAGGCGGCCCCGGCACGATTGTCACGGCCGCAGCGTGGACAGTTCATGCCCCCGCAACCCCGGCGGGCGAACCCCGTCGAACCCCTGGCCCTGGCCGATCGGATCGATGGCCGACAATGCATCCCCCTTCGCCGGCTGGCCCGGACATGCGGGCGCGGCGATCCTCTGCGTCCGCGCCTGCCGGCTGCCCCGTGCCGGATCCGGCGCGTGTAACAGGCAAATATAGACGCGGCCCGCGTGCCGTTCAAAGCGGCAGGGTCATCGGATGCATTACACCCGGTCCCGCGCGGAAGCGTAATTGTCTGTTTGTGCTAAAGTCATTGGAGCTGTTCCGGTGACGCGGGCCGGCCCGGGGATAGCGGGTCGGAGGCCATCGGCGGGATGGCCAACGCCGTGGCAGGGAGGGGGAACCATGCCGCTGTTTCTGGTTGAGCGAAATTTCGCCGATGCGCTGGAAGTCGACGCCGAGACCGTGCGGACGGTCACCGAGATCAATGCCGGAGTCGGGGCGCACTGGCTGTTCTCGTTCCTGAGCGCCGACAAGAAGAAGACCTATTGCCTGTACGAGGCGGCCAGTGCAGACGCCATCCGCGAGGCCGCCCGTCGCGCCGGGGTTCCGGCCGACGTGGTCGTCGAGGTGAGCGAGATCAATCCGGGCGCATTCACCTGAGGCTCAGGCGCGCTGGCCGAAGCTCCGGTTCCACTCCGAGACATCCTCCCGGATGGCCGTGTCCAGCGCCTCGAGGGTGGGCCTGCGCAGCCGCAGCTTGGTGGCGGTGAACGCCCCCGGGTCGAGCTCGGCGAGCGCCTCGGCGCGCTGGTGCACCGCGGCCTCCATGCGGTCTGCCGGGACCACTTCGTCGAGAAAGCCGGCCGCTGCCGCCTCGCGGGGGCCGTACGGGCGGGCCGTCACCAGCGCGTGGTGCAGATCCGCCGGCGCCAGGCGCTGGCGGCTGACCTCCACGGCGAAGCGCGGCAGCGCCATCCCGATGGCGACCTCGTTGACGTGAATGCGGTAGTCCCGCTCCGCGCCGATCCGCGCGTCGGTTGCCAGAAGCAGGAACGCGCCCATGGCGATCGCGTGCCCGGAGCAGGCCGCGAGCACGGGGCGGGGGAAGGACAGCAGGCGCTGGGTCAAGCGGGCCCCGCCCTCCAGCATCCGCTTGAGCTCGTCGGGCCCCTGGTCGAACACCCCCAGGTCGAAGCCGCCGCAGAAGATCTTCTCGCGCCCTCCCAGCACCACGACGGCCTCGTCCGCCTGCGCCCGGTCGAGGGCGTCGTTGAGCTGGTGCTGCATCTCCGGACCCATCACGTTGGCCTTGCCATCGTCCATGGTGATGGTGGCGACGCCGTCGTGGAGCGTGTACTGCACAAGATCGGTCATCTGCGGTCTCCGGTTGAGTCGGCGAGTGCGGGCACAGCATACAACGGCCGCGGAAAGCGCGCGCCGTCAGGGCGTCTGGCGGCGCAGGAAGTCCGTCACCCGCGTGATTGTTGTGGTTACGTGCTCCGGTTCCTTCCATTGCTCCACCAGCTCCGCCCGGGGCGCCAGCGCGGCGATCTCGCGGGAAATCGCCGCGGGATGATGCAGGTCGTTTCCCATCAGCACCAGCATGGGGATGCCGCAGCCCCGCACGAAATCCCTCGAGACGCTGAAGACGAACTCGCCGTCGTACAGGTTCGAACGGAACGCGCGCAGCGTGGCGTCGTCCAGGTCGCCGCGCGCGGCCTTGAGCTCCTGTGCCCAGCCGTCGAACATCCGGTAGAACGCCTGCCGGTTGCCCTCGAGCCCGATGCTCTGCTGCAGCACGGCCGAGGCCACCCGTCCCGGCGCCGCCTGCATCAGGCCGAGACAGTATGGGCCGCCGATGCAGCTGCCCAACAGGTGGCAGCCACCGATGTCCAGATGATCCAGCAGTGCCAGGTGGTCGCGGGTATAGCTGTACCAGCCGTCACGCGGTGTCACGGGTGCCCGGGAGCGCCCGGCGTTGCGCTGGTCCATGGCGATGACCCGGAATTGCGGCGCCAGCGCATCGATCGGGTTGAACGGCGCCTTTTCCCAGTAACGGATCGCCGATCGCATCCCGCCCGGGGCGAACAGCAGCACCGGAAACCCCCGGCCGTGCTCCTCGTAGCGGATCTCCACGCCCTCGTAGCGCATGGTCGGCATTGTCTTCCCCTTCTTGTGCTCGTCGGCCCGCGGCGCGGTGCGAATGATGCCGTGCCCGCGTTTCAGGAGCGACCCGGGCCCGGCTCGTAGCGCTCGGGGAACTTCGGAAGGTCGTCCGTGATGGGCCACCAGTTCGCCTTGTACGCGGTGTAGAAGTGGGCCATCGGCCGGGTGTCGAGATCTCCGTCCAGCGTTCCGGCACGGATCCGGATCACGTCCGGGAGATTCTCCCGCTCGCTGTAGATGGGCGAGGCGCAGCGCCGGCAGAAGACCCGGTTCTTGCCGGGGGAGGATTCGTAGGCCTGCAGCAGGTCCTCGCCGCTGACCAGCGTGAACGCGGAGCGGGAGACGGGAATGACCGTCACCAGCGGACTGCCCTGGGCTTTCCGGCACTGGGAACAGTGGCAGACCTGGATCGGCTGGAGCGGGCCCTCGATGCGAAAGGTGATCCCTCCGCACAGACAGCTTCCTGTGTACATGTGGGATGCACTCCCTGTCGGTTGGAACATACGGTGCATTGCGCCTGCCGGGCGGCCAGGAGGTCGCTCTCGACGCATGCAAGCCTAGCAGAGGCCGGTGCTTGCCACTCCCCGCTGGGCACCCGCGGGATGCCCGCGCATCCCGCCTGCCGGGGCTCATGCCGGTGCGGCTGGTGTTCCCGGCGACTCGGGCTATGCTTCCGGGTATGTGGCGACCTTTGTCAATTCAGCCGCGGCAGGCCGGACCCGGGACGTCGCGCACCGGCAGGACCGGACCGCTTCACGGCCGTGCCGGTGCGCTGCTGCTGCTGGTCTCCCTCGCGGGCGGGTGCACCGCCCACCTGGCTCCCCGCTACGACCCGCAGACGGCCGCGCAGATCGCGGCGACCTACAAGGCCGTCACGAAGTTCTACATGCACCTGCGGGAGACCGCGGAGGGTCAGCGGGACTACGCCCGATTCGCGTCGCGCTACGACGACGTCGCCGTGGAGATGAAGACGCTCGCCTGGAGCGCCCGGCGGCAGGCGCACAACCGGGCGAGCATCGACATGGCCCGGCGCGTGCAGGCCGACTGGCGGGCGATCGAGACCCGGCACCGCAAGCGTGACCGCTACGCGGACGCCCTGGCGGACGTCGACGAGCAGCGCCTCGACAACCTGCTGGACGACATGGCGCGCGTGGAATCCTACAAGCGCGATCCACCCGGGGGGAGCTGAGCGACATGGAGATCGATTTCGAGCAGGTGTTCCGGAACATGCTGGTCGCCGCCCGCGACCGGCTCGATGCCCAGGGGCCGCGGGCGAGAGACTACTTCCGCAAGGTGCTGGAGCAGCAGAAGGACGTGCTGGCGCGGCTCGCGCGCGACCGCGTAAGCGGCGCACTTTCCGACGAGGACCTGCGGATGGAGCTGGAGGCCGTGCGCGCGGACGTGGCGGCCGCCCTGGAAGGCCTGGAAACGATCGCCCGGGAGGCCGTGGACGGCGCCTGGAACGCGGCCGTCGGCGTCCTGCTGGAGGCCGTGAAAGCCGCCCTGTAGCCTTGCCCGGTACGCCCGCGGCAGGCGGGTCGACCGCTCCCCCGAACCCGCGACCGGTCGCGCGGGACTAACATGGAGTGCATGCATGCCGATTCCACGGAGGTTTCCATGATCGTAGCCGGGGTCGACGTCGGCGGTACCAGCGTCAAGACCGGGATTGTTGGCGAGGGGCACAAGGTGGTCTCACGGACCAAGCAGCCGACGCCGCAGGAAGGACCGGAGGCGCTGATCGCAACCATCCGGGGCCAGATCGCGACGCTGGACGAGCGCCCCTCCGCGGTCGGGGTGGGCATACCCGGGGCGGTCAGCGGCAACCGGATCCTGCACGTCCCGAATCTGCCCGGCTGGTCGGGCCAGGGGGATTTCGGCAAGACGCTGGCGAAGGAGCTGGGCGTGCCGGTGGCGCTGGGCAACGACGTCGGCTGCGGCTTGCTGGGGGAATGGCTCGCCGGCGCCGCGAAGGGCGCCGACAACGTGCTCGGGGTCTGGTGGGGCACCGGGGTGGGCGGGGCGCTGATCATCGACGGCCGGCCGTACTCCGGCAGTCGCGGCGCCGCCGGCGAGATCGGCCACGTGCTGGTCCGGCCGGGGGGTGCGTTGTGCGGCTGCGGGCGCCGGGGCTGCGTGGAGGCCTACGCGGGGCGTCGCATGATGGCCCGCACGGCGCGCGACATGCAGGCAGCGGGCCGGGAGACGACCCTGTTCGAGATCCAGGAGGCCGAGGACAAGGACCGCCCCACCTCGAAGGTGTGGGAAAAGGCGCTGGAAGCCGGCGACGCGGTCGCCACGGCGATCTTCCGCGAGGGCATCGAGGCGGTCGGTGCCGGTGTCGGCTCAGTGCTGAACGTACTGGATCTCGAACGCGTGGTGCTCGGGGGCGGTTTCGGCGAGCGCATGGGGAAGGACCTGGCCCGGCAGGTCGAGGAAGTCGCCGTCCCGGGGATCCTGGCCCCGAATCCGGCCCTGCGGTTCGTTGCCGCGAAGCTCGGCGACGACGGTGGCGTCATCGGTGCCGCCGCCCTCGCCCGGGCGCTGGTCCTCGAGGGATGAGGGCGGGCCGTTGCGGCTTCCCCGTGTGCGGCGCAGGATGACCCGCCATGGGCACGGATACCTGGTACGTCCTGGGTGCCGGCAACATGGGCGTGCTGGCGGGCCGCTATCTCGCGGCGGCCGGCCTGCGCATGCGTTACCTGGTGCCGGAAACCGCCGGTCCGCTCGAGCGGACCCTGGTGTTCGACCGCGACGGGCGCCGGCTGGGCGTGCGGCTGGAGTGTCTCGATCCCGGCCGGCTCGAGGAGCCGGTCGCGCACCTCCTTCTCGCCACCAAGGCCGGGCAGACGGCGGGGGCGATGGCGCCCCTGGCGGGCCGGCTGGACCAGTCGGTGGAGATCCTGCGGCTGCAGAACGGCATGGGCAGCCTCGAGGGCGTGCCGCTGCCGCGTGCCGCGCGCGTGATCGAGGCGGTGACCACCAGCGGGGCCTGGCGCCGTGGACGCGAGCACCACGTGGTGGCCGAGAACGTCACCCTGCTGGGCGACGGCAGTGCTTCCCCGCCGGCGTGGTTCACCACGCTCGAGCCCTGCTGGCCGGGACTGCGGTGGTGCGTCGACATCCGCCACCAGCAGCTGCTCAAGCTTTCCGTCAACGCCGTCGTGAATCCCCTGACCGCGGTGTTCGACTGCGCCAACGGCGAGCTGCGCGAGCGCCCCGACCTGCTGCCCCTGGTCGAGGCCGTCGCGCGCGAGGTGGACGAGGTGCTGGCGCGCCTGGATCCGCGGTGGCCCGGCGACACCATGGATCGCTGCCTGGAAGTGGCGCGAGCCACGGCCGGCAACACCTCCTCCATGCGCAGCGACGTCCACGCCGGTCGCGCCACGGAGATCGATTACATCAACGGCTGGATCATCCGCCGGGCCGGGACCCTGGGCCTGGACGTGCCGGAGAACCGCCGCTTGCTGCAGGCCGTCCGCGAACGTCATCCTCCTGCCTGAGCCGCCGTGGGCGGTGTCGCTCGTCGGCCGTGTCGCGCCGCGACACGCCCTCTTCGCGCCTTGCCACGACGGCACAGGCAGCCGCCGGGACATGACGATGCCTTCCGGAAGACCGGTCAATTGCCCCGCCCGTGCCGGGCGAGCCTCGATCCGCCGGGCCGCAGCCCTCGCGGGCGGCGTCGTGATCGCTATGCTGCTGGTGTCATGCACTGCGGGCGAGATCGAGCTGACGCAGCTGGCGAGCAGCAGCGGCAGCCACACGGCACTGACCGGCCACAGCTACGAGCCGACCGATCCGAAGCACGTGCGCATCTACGCCCGGCCTCCCGCGGGCAAGTACAAGGTGATTGCCCGGGTCGCGAGCACGGTCGACGTGGCCGACCGGACCGAGGCGGGCGAACAGCAGGCGATCCTGTACAAGCGGCTGCGCATCGAGGCGGCGAAGGCCGGCGCCAACGGCGTCATCGACGTGCACGAGCAGCGCTCGGCGATCACGCCGTCGCAGCGGATGGTCAGCTACGACGCCACCCTGACCGGAAAGGCGATCCGCCTGCCACACGCGGGCAACCGGTAGCCCGCTCGCGGAATCCGCGCCGCTCTTGTGCGCCGTCCGGCCCCATGCCATCCATTTCCTTCATGGATGAAAGCAGCATGGAAGCATGTCCCGGCTGAGGGGCAGCCGGGGTCACGAGCTGCATGGGCAGGCAGCCGCTGAGACATGGCAATACCTTCTGGAAGATTGGTATCCGCGAGCGCGCTGTCGCGTGGCCTGCGCCGGCCCCTCCTGGTCATGCCCGTCGTCCTGGTCGCCGGCTGCGGCGGGAGCGGCAGCTCGGGCAGCCCGCTCACCCATACCTCGGGCGCCTCGCCCGGCGAGCTGCTGAGCTACACGCTCGACACCGCCGGCTTCAGCGACTCGTACCGCGTCACCCACAGCAACTACGGGCTGGCGGGCCCCTCCGGCCCGGGCACCCTGACGGCCAGCCCCGACGGCACCGACACCCCGCGGGGGATGCCGAACGCACGGATCTACATCGCGCCCAACGGCATGCTCATCGGCGGCCTGAGGCTGAAGGTCGACGGCGACCGGAAGGTGGTGCCGCTGGTGGGCTTTCCGCACGCGCTCTCCAGCCTTTCCGGCATCGCCGGCGACTACAACTTCGTCCAGGGAGCCTGCAACAGCTCGAGCCGGGCCACCTGCGGGACCGGCTACGGGACATTCGACATCACCACGGGCGGGGACTGGACCAGCTGCAACCGGGCCGATCACCCCACCAGCACGAGCTGCAACGGCAACACCAGGCACACCGGCTCGCTGAATTCCCTCGGCAACGGCGAGTGGCAGATCCTCGATTCGGCCGGCAGCGAGATCGGCACCGGCATCGGTTTCCGGGCCCCGACGGACAGGCGGTGCGGGTCGTCGACCTCTCGCATCCGACCGGCAGCGGCGGCTGGGGCGTCGGCATGCGGGTCGGCTCCGGCCAGGCCAGCGTCCGCGCCGGCGATGCCCGGGGCAAGTGGCTGTCCGCGGGGCTGGGCTGTCTCGGCGTGCTGGACCTCAACAGCAGCGCGACCGGCTCTCCAGCGAGCTGTTCGGCGTCTCCGGCACGCACACCTACCAGCTCACGCTGAACCAGCCCTGGAAGGGATTCGCGCAGTCCTCGAACGGCGCCGTGGCGCTGCTCGCGGGCACCGGTGTGTACGCGGCGGAGCTCTCCGGGGGCGGCCTCGAGATCGGATTGCACCGACAGGGAGCAGGATACGGCCGACGACCGGCACCGCTTTCCGGCCGGAGTGCCGGAAATTCCCCCGCACAAGGAGTAGGATCGGAGTAGTGGCTCCAGCGGAGAGCCGAAACAATACAACAGCAGGGTCGAGATAACCGGATTCCGATAAACCCGAGCGACCCGCGATTCGGGCGCCGACTTCCGCCCATGCTTCCCCAGGAGCAGACCGGACCAAGCCGGCACCCGGGAGCAAAGCCATGCCTGTGATGCTCCGTGACGACGCCGTCCTGATGGTCATCGACCTTCAGAAGAGCATGGACGATCCCGCCCGGGGGAGGCGCAACAACCCCGGGGCGGAAGACAATGTCGGCCGCCTGCTGGCGGCCTGGCGGGAGGCGGGGCGCCCGGTCATCCACGTCCGCCACGTCTCCGGCGATCCCGGGGCGGGCTGCCGGCCGGCCCACAGGTGCTCGCAGTTCAAGGAAGTGGCGGTCCCGGTGCCGGGCGAGCTCATCATCAGCAAGCATACGCCGAGCGCCTTCATCGGCACCTGCCTGGAGGCCAACCTCTGGGAGGAGGGGGTCGACACGCTGGTGCTGTGCGGCATGACCACCAACACCTCGGTCGAGGCCACGGCGCGGATGTCGGGCTGCCTGGGCTACGAGACCTATGTCGCCGCCGACGCCACCGCCGCATTCGACAAGCGCGACTTCGCCGGCGTTCTCCGCGGCGCGGACGAGGTCCACGCGCTTTCGCTGGCGAATCTGCACGGGGAATACGCGACGGTGGTCAGCTGTGCCGACCTGGTGAGCGGCCTGGGAGTCGGCGCCTGAGCGCATGCATGGATTCGATTGTCGGGTCCGGCGGGGACGCGGTGCGACGCCGCTCCGGCTTTCTGCCGTTGTAGCTGCCATCGGGTGCGCATTACGCGGTCCCTCGCTGCCGTTCGGCAGCGGGGCCTTCCCTGTCCTGCCCTGAACCCGACACGCGGCCGGTCAGACGGGATCGGTCGCTTCGTGGACTCCAGGGCGGGTGTTCCCGAACAGCGTGCGCAGGTAGTCGAGCTGGGCCCGCCGACCGGCACGGGCCAGCCGGAAGCGGCCGCCGGGCGACGCGCGCCAGCCGGCGTGACGGGCAAGGTTGACCGGCGCGGCGAGCGCCGGGTACCAGGGAAGCACGTGCGCCGGGAGGCCCAGGTCGCGCATGCCCTGCCGATCCAGGAACAGGCGGGCGATGCTCAGGTGGCGGGCGCGGTTGAAACGGCCGCGCAGCCAGGCCAGGTTCGGGTAGTGGCGCTGCAGCGGCTCGTCCCGGAGCGCCCGGCCGAGCCGGCGGCTGCTCTCGTCGGCCGGGGCCTGGCTCAGCAGGATCTGGTAGAGCAGGGTGCGTCCGCGGTTCTCCGTCTCCGGGAGCCAGTGTTCCTCGACCCCCATGAGCCAGCCGATGTAGCGCCACAGGTGCATGACCGCGCGGCCGTCGGCGCGCGTCAGCGGGATGCCCATCGCCCGGCAGCCGAGCAGGAAGACCACGCTGAAGCCCAGCTGGGTGGCGGCCATGTCGGTCTGGTTGACCGGCAGGCCCCAGCGGGCCGTGTTCCACCCGGGCATCTCGCGCACGCGGCGCCGGATGAGCGCGTGCATCAGGCGTACGTGCAGGGTATTGCGGAACCCCTCTCCGAACCGCGCCATGCCGCCGACGGCGGTGCAGTCGAGCCACCACTTGGTGGTTTCGGCGAGCCGCCGCTGTGGCCCGCGCGCGAGGGCTCCGGTGAGCACCAGGGTCTGGTTGATCGCCGACGCCTGATAGCCGGCCATCAGGGCCGCGTCGCGCAGTACGCGGAGGCCGGTAAGACCGGTCATCTGGATGACCCGGGCACCCCGCTGCAGCAGATCGTCGTCGATCCAGTCCGGCCGGGCCTCCGCCCGGCGAAACAGCGCTTCCAGCGGCTCCGGCGCGCCGTGCGTGCGTGAGCGTGGGTTCCCTCTACCAGTACTTCGAGGACAAGGACGACCTCGTCGACGCGGTCCTGCTGAGACTGAGCCGCGAGCTGTCGGCGGCCATCGACGCCACCCTGGACGCCATCCTGGACCGGGACGTGGAGACCGTGACGCGCGGGCTGCTCACCGCCGCCCTGGATTCGATGGAAGCGCGGGAGGGGCTCTACCTGGAGCTCACGCGGAACTGGCAGCGGCTGCACAGCCTGACCGGCGTGAACGCGCTGGAGAGGCACATGCAGGACGCCTGCCGCCGCTACATCCTGCGCAACCACGAGAGGCTGAGGGTGGCGAACCTCCCGGCGGGCCTTTTCGTGGTGATCAACAGCACGCTGTTCACGGTGATGCGTTACCTGACGCTGCGCGATCCCCCGATCACCCGGCAGGAGCTGATCGACGAGCTGAGCCGCATGATCGCGGCACACACCCAGCGCGCCGGGAACCCGGGCTGACACTCTCCGGGACAGCGGCGACTCGACGACTCACGCCTTCGGCCGGTGCATCTCGAACCAGCCGGCCGGGTCGATGGTGAAATAGCCGGCCGGTCCGCCGGCCCGCAGGATCGGCTCGGCGGCGGCGGTGTCATAGATGCCTTCCCGCAGCAGGCGGCGGGCGATATGCACGCCGACCACCTCGCCGAACACCATCCAGGTGTCAGTCCGTGCGCCATCGGCGCCGGTCAGGCGCAACACCTGGCTGAGGCGGCACTCGAACGATACCGGGGTCTCCCGCACTCGCGGAACGTCGATGACCCGCGAGGGCTCGGGCGTCAGCCCCGCGAGCGCGAATTCGTCGACCTCCGGCGGCACCGGCGCACAGCTGCGGTTCATGGCTTCGGCGAGCGGACGCGTGGCGAGGTTCCAGCCGAACTCTCCGGTCTGCTCGATGTTGCGTACGCTGTCCTTGTAGCCGACGCTGGCGAACCCGACGATGGGCGGCCGATAGTTGAAGGCGTTGAAGAAGCTGTACGGCGAGAGGTTGAGGATGCCCCGGGCGCTGCGCGAGGAGATCCACCCGATCGGGCGCGGCGCGACCATCGCGTTGAACGGGTCGTAGGGCAGTCCGTGACCGGACCCGGGCTCGTAGAAGTACGTGTCGGAATCCATGCGAGATCCATCCTGACGGGGAACCGGCCGGCGCGGCCGGTTCGCACAAGCCATGGCGTCATGAGTCGCCCGCAGGCACGGCGACGAGGTGGAACGCCACGTCGATACGGTTCGCGACCCGCAGGCCGCCTCCCAGCACGCTGTAGGGCCGGATGCCGAAGCGGGTCTGCTTGAGCTGCAGGCCGCCGGTGGCCACCAGGCGTTGTCCGTTGCGCGCGATCGCGGTCGGGACCACGTAGTCCCGGCTGTGGCCGTGCAGCGTCACGCGGACCGTGATCCGGGGATACCAGGGCGGACCGGCAACGGCGATCGAGCGCAGCGTGATCACCGGGTACTTCGCGGCGTCCAGGACGGAGGCGCCCAGCATGTGCTTGCGCGTGCCGCGACGATCCGCCTTGTCCAGCCGGCCTTCGAAGCCCTTGCCTTCCTGCGCCCGCGCGGCCGGAGGGTCGACGTTCAGGCCGGTCACCGGAATGGTGAGCCGGAAGCCGGAATCCGCCAGCCGGTGATGGAGGTAGATGCGGCCGTGGATGTCGGAGCTCGTGATCACGTGGTTGTGGCCGACATCGGCCAGCGGCCCCGCGCGATAGACCCGGATGCGGATCTGCGACTCGCTCCGGTCGACGCGATAGACCGTCGCATCCCTCTCCGGCAGCGGCGGTGGCGGCTTCGCCGCACCGGCCGCCGGGCCGCTGAGCGGCGGGGCACCGGCGCATCCGCCCAGCAACAGGGCTGCCGCGACCACCGCCGTGGCGGAGGGATGTAGGATGAGGCCAGCGCGATGCGGCATGAAGCTCTCCCGCGTCTGCGTGCCCGGATGCCTGCGGACCCGGCGATGCAATGGCGAAACGACAAGGAGCGGTACGGTGCGGTGGCTCGGTTGTTCCACTGGGGCATCGCCGCGCTCATTCTGGCGCAGTATCCGCTGGGGATCTACGGTGCCAGGCTGCCGCCCGGGTTCGAGCAGCTGGTGGTGCTCGCCCGGCACAAGTCCATCGGCATCAGCGTCTTCGTCCTGGCCGGGTTGCGCCTGGCGTGGCGGCGGGCCGACCCGCCGCCGCCCCTGCCGCCGGGCATGCGCCGGTGGCAGCGCCGCGCCGCGGGTGCCAGTCATGCCCTGCTGTACCTGCTGTTGTTCGGCCTGCCGGTGAGCGGATGGCTGTTCTCGTCCGCTTCCGGGGTTTCCGTGAGCTGGTTCGGC
>Ga0209921_1000421_pt1 | contig 13538 bp, 14 predicted proteins | sample SalPonF2_C_D2_MG_FD_185730 | JGI IMG/M metagenome (GOLD analysis project Ga0209921, IMG submission 185730) | Salt pond soil microbial communities from South San Francisco under conditions of wetland restoration - Salt Pond MetaG SF2_C_D2_MG... ...
CACGATGAAGGTGGCCCCCGCGTCCATCAGCCGGTGGGCGTGGTTGCGGTTGCGGGCCCGGGCCAGCACCTTGAGCCGCGGGAAGTGCCGCCGGACGGTCCCGGCGATGCGCAGCGAGGCCTCGACGTCGTCCACGGCGATCACCAACACCCGCGCGCGGTCGGCGTGCGCCGCGCGCAGCAGCTCGACGTGCGAGGCGTCCCCGTAGTAGAGCTTGCCGCCGAAGCGCCGCACGAAGTCCACCTGGGTCGGGCTGATCTCCAGTGCCGTGAAGCGGATGCCCCGGGAGCTCAGCAGCCGCCCGAGGATCCCGCCGAAGCGCCCGAAGCCGGCGATGATCACCGGCGCCGGCGGATCGCCGATGGTATCGAAGGGCCGCTCCGGCTCGGGTGCGAGCAGCGGCTCCACGAAGCGGTCGTTCAGCCACACCAGCAGCGGCGTCGCCGCCATCGAAAGGGTCACGGCGACCACCAGGGGATCGGCCAGCGCGGGCCCGATCAGGCCGCGGCCGCGGGCCGCGGCGAACAGCACGAAAGCGAACTCGCCGCCCTGGGACAGCACCAGCCCGAAGCGCCGGGGCTCCGGCCCGGCGAGCCCGAAGACGCGGCCGAGGCCGTACAGCACGAGTGTCTTCAGGGCCATCAGCGCGAGCACGATCGCCAGCACCAACAGCGGCTCCCGGGCCAGCAGGCCGAGGTTCGCGGTCATGCCCACGCTCATGAAGAACAGGCCCAGCAGCAGGCCCTTGAAAGGCTCGATGTCGGCCTCGAGCTGGTGCCGGTACTCGGAGTCCGCGACCAGCACCCCGGCGAGGAATCCGCCCAGGCCCGGGGACAGGCCCGCCGACTGCATCAGCAGCGCCGCGCCCAGCACCAGCAGCAGCGCCGCCGCGGTGAAGATCTCGTGGATTCCCGAGGCGGCCACCGCGCGCAGCAGCGGGCGCAGCAGGTAGTGCCCGCCCACCGTCACGCCCAGGAGGGTCACCACCACGCGCGCGAGCTCGAGCAGCAGCCGGCCGTCCACGGCATGGACGCCACCGGCGACCACCGGCAGCGCCGCCAGCATCGGGATCACCGCCAGGTCCTGGAACAGCAGCACCCCGAACGCCGCGCGCCCGTGCGGAGTGACCAGGCTGCGGCGCTCGGCCAGCAGTTGCAGCACGAACGCGGTGGACGACAGCGACAGGCCGCCGCCGATCACCCAGGCCCCCGACGCGGGCACCCCCAGCCACAGCGCGATCGCGGAGATCGCGGCCCCGGTGACCACCACCTGCGCCAGCCCCAGGCCGAAGATCGTGCGCCGCAGCAGCCACAGCCGCGCCGGCTGCAGCTCCAGGCCGATCACGAACAGCAGCAGCACCACGCCGATCTGGGCGAAGTCCAGGGTCGCCTCGGGGCGCTGCACCAGGCCCAGCCCGAAGGGCCCGATCGCCAGCCCGGCAGCGAGGTAGCCCAGCACGGCGCCGAGGCCGAGCCGGCGGCTGAAGGGGACCGCCACCACGGCGGCGGCGAGGAAGACAGTAACCTGTTCCAGCAGTGACATGACGGCCTCTGAGCGGGGGCGGTCCCGTGTCACGAAAGCATAGTCAGGCGCGAGCCGCGATGGGCGGCATCCGCGTCCCCGCACACGCGCGGGCCGATTCCTTGATCTGCGGCAAGCAACCGGCCCGGCACCGTTCCCGGCCCCTCGGGACCCGATTACCATGGCCCTGACGCAAGACGTTGCAGGGGATGGCGACCTCACACGGCATGAACAGGCTCACCAGGTTCGCGGATCGGCTGCTGGGCGACGTCGGCGTCGTCTTTGGCTTCTCCGTGCTGATCGTCGCGGGCATCGTCACCGTTACGACGCGCTACCCGCAGACGATCGCGACGCTGGCCGAACGGGCCCTGCACACCACGGCGACCAACTTCGGCTGGATGTACCTGGTCACCACCAGCGGCTTCGTCCTGTTCGCCGCCTGGCTGGCCCTGTCCAGGTTCGGCAGCATCAAGCTCGGCCCCGACGGCGAGCCGCCGGAGTTCTCCTTCAAGAGCTGGCTGGCGATGATCTTCTCCGCCGGCATGGGCGTGGGACTGGTGTTCTGGGGTGTCGCCGAGCCGGTAATGCACTTCAACTCGCCGCCGCTGGGCATCGGCGACCCCCGCACCGTGGAAGCCGCCCAGACCGGCATGCGCTACGCCTTCTTCCACTGGGGGTTCCACCAGTGGGCCAACTTCACCGTGGTGGGGCTGGCCATCGCCTACGTGCGCTTCCGGCACAACAGTCGCGGCCTGATCAGCGAGACCTTCCGCCCGCTGCTGGGTAACCGGGTCGACCACGGCTGGGGCAACGCCATCGACGTGCTGGTGGTAGTGTCCACCGTGTTCGGGGTCGCCACCACGCTGGGCCTGGGCGCGCTGCAGATCAACAGCGGCATGGCGCGGCTGGCGGACGTGCCCTATGACTTCCACTCGCAGACGCTGATCATCGTGGGGCTCGGGGCGCTGTTCATGCTCTCCGCGATGACCCCCCTGAACAAGGGCATCCGCCATCTCAGCAACGCCAACATGCTGCTCGCCGCGCTGCTGCTGGTGTTCGTGCTGGCGTTCGGCCCCACCTCCTTCATCTTCGGCCTGCTCACCCAGACGATCGGCGAGTATCTGGGCAATATCGTGCAGATGAGCCTGGTGACCTCGCCTTATTCCAGCGGCCACTGGGTGGAGCAGTGGACCATGTTCTACTGGGCATGGGGACTGAGCTGGGCGCCGTTCGTCGGCAGCTTCATCGCGCGGATTTCGCGGGGGCGCACCATCCGCGAGTTCGTCTTCGGTGTGATGCTCGTGCCGGTGGCGCTCAGCATGCTCTGGTTCGCGACCTTCGGCGGCTCCGCCATCCACCTGGCGCTGTTCGACCATGTCGGCATCGCCGACGCGGTGGCGAAGGAGGCGCCGTCCGGGCTGTACGTGCTGCTTGACCAGCTCCCGCTGGGACGGCTGGCATCGATGGCGGCGGTGGCACTGGTCGCGATGTTCGTGATCACCTCCGCCGATTCCGCGACCTTCGTGCTGGGCATGTTCACCTCGAAGGGCGTGCTCAACCCCACGCGCTTCGTGCGCATCCTGTGGGGCGCGCTGCAGCTGCTGATGGCGGCGGTACTACTGCTCAGCGGAGGGCTCTACGCGCTGCGCACGATATCCATCATCGCCGCATTCCCGTTCATGCTGCTGATGGTGCTGATGGCCTGGTCCCTGTACCGGGACCTGTCGCTGGAATTCCGGCGGCGGGAGGAAACGGACCAGGTACTGCGGACACGCATCGAGCACCTGCTTCTGCGCGAGTCCGAGCGCGAGGCGGCCAGGCAGCTCGAGGAGGAGACGCACCCGACCGCCCCGGAGGCACCGGGGGTGGAGCCCGCCCCGGCCGACGGCGGCAAACCGCCGCCGGACAGGTCCTGACCGGCGGCAGAGCGGGGCTCAGCCGGCGGCCGCGGCCGCGGGCTTGTTGCGCGCGGCGGCCCCGGCCGACTCGAACTCCAGCCCCTCGTCCTCGATCGGACCGAACTGGAGCACCTCGCGGTCGCGCTTGAAGTCGTTGAGCACCCGCCAGGGCTCGCGGCTGCCCTGGCGCATCAGCCGGTCCTCGGCGCGCCACACGTAGCCGGAGGTCAGCGCGTCCAGGAACGGCGAGTCCAGCCGGCAGCCGGCGCGGTCACGGGGTACCGCCACGTCGTAGCCGTGGCGGTCCATGTGCGCGAGCAGGCGGCAGAGGTAGCGCGAGGCGATGTCCGCCTTGAGCGTCCACGGGTAGTTCACGTAGCCGAAGATCACGCCGAAGTTGGGCAGGTCCTCGACCAGCACGGCCTTGTACATCATCCGCCGGCTGGGGTCGAACGTCTCCCCGTCCCGCCGGATCCGCATGCCGCCGAACAGCTGCAGGTCCAGGCCGGTGGCCGTGATGACGATGTCCGCCTCGAGCTCCCGGCCCGACTTCAGGCGCACGCCGGTCCCGGTGAAGGTGTCGATCTGGTCGGTGACCACCGAGGCGGCGCCCGCGTTGATGGCGTTGAACAGGTCGCCGCCCGGCACCGCGCACAGCCGCTCGTCCCAGGGCTTGTACTTCGGCGAGAAGTGGGTCATGTCGAAGTCCTTGCCCAGGCGCTTGCGCACCCCGCGCAGGAACAGCCGGCGCATCATGTGGGGATACCGCTTCGACAGGTTCCAGATCAGGCGGTAGGTGAGGATGTTGCGGCGGCGGGCGAAGGCGTAGACCCAGCGCTCGGGCAGGTACCGGCTGAGCCAGCCGGAGATCCGGTCCTCGGGGGGCACCGAGAAGATGTATGAGGGCGAGCGCTGCAGCATGGTGACGTGACCGGCGGTGCCGGCCATCGCGGGCACCAGGGTCACGGCGGTCGCGCCGCTGCCGACCACCAGCACGTTCCTGCCCGCGTAGTCGAGATCCTCCGGCCAGTGCTGCGGATGGATCACCTGCCCCCGGAAACGCTCGATTCCGGGCAGCACCGGCGTGTAGCCGGCGTCGTAGTTGTAGTAGCCGGTGCCCATCACCAGGAAGCGGCAGCGCCAGGTGCGGGCCTCGCCGCTTTCGGCATCGGTCGCGGTCACGCGCCAGCACGCCTCCTCGCTGGACCAGTCCGCTGACTGCACGTGGCAGCCGAAGCGGATCCGGTCCATCACCCCGTACTCGCGTGCGGTCTCCCGGATGTAGCTCCGGATGGACGGGCCGTCGGCCAGCACCTTGGTCTCGTTCCAGGGACGGAAGCGGTAGCCGAAGGTGAACATGTCCGAGTCCGAGCGGATCCCGGGATAACGGAACAGATCCCAGGTCCCGCCGAGTCGCTGCCGCCGCTCCAGGATGGCGTAGGACTTCTCCGGCAGCTCGGTCGACAGGTGACAGGCCATGCCGATGCCGGACAGGCCGGCCCCGATGATGAGGACGTCGAAGTACTGTTCCTGCATGATTTTCTCCTCCCGCGCAGCTCGATCTTTCCTTTCCCCGACCATCTCCCAGCAGGCACCGACGGTCAAGTCACGTGGGGGCGACGGCGTGCTATGGTGAAAGCGACCCCGGCGCCATCCCTGGCGCCGCAACCTTCGGGAGTCCAGCCGATGATCGACCGCTGCCTGCAGCGCTGGTACGTCCTGGCCGAATCGGGGGGCCCGGCGGGCCTGGACGACCTGCTGTCCGACGAGGCCGTCTTTCAGTCCCCCATCGTGTACACGCCACAGGTCGGCAAGGCCGTGACCCGGGCGTACCTGGCCGCCGCCATGGCGGTACTGAACAACGACGCGTTCCGCTACGTCCGGGAGGTGAAGGGAGACCGGCAGGCGGTGCTGGAGTTCGAGACCGAGCTCGACGGGACCTACGTGAACGGCGTGGACATCATCGACTGCGACGACCGGGGCCGCATCACCGGCTTCAAGGTGATGATCCGGCCGCTGCAGGCGATCGATCTCGTCCACCGCCTGATGCGGCAACGGCTCGAGAGCGATCGCGCCAGGCCGTGACGTCCCGGGCCGTGCGCGGCGGGGAGCCGCATTCGCCCCGGGTGGCGGTGGATCGGGGCGTCGGGCTCTCGTGCCGGGAAACCCCGGGGCGCTCCGCGCTCAGGTCCCGAAGAAGTTGAGCTCGATCGTGATGCCCCCGGGCTCCCGGACGAACAGCTGCGTCAGACCGACCCCGGCGACGTGGTTGGTGTGGTAGGGCAGACCCTTGCGGGTCAGCAGTGCCTGGTAATCGGCGAGCCCGTCTGCGCGGAATGCCACGTGGTGCAGGGCGCCGGTGTGGCTGGGATCGAATTCGCCCAGCACCATCAGGTGAATCACGGCGCGGTCGTCGTCATAGAGCCAGGCGCCATCGAAATCGAGGTCGGGGCGGTCGCCCGTCTTGAGGCCGATGACGTCCTCGAAGAACCGGACGGAGGCGGGGAGATCGCTGGTAAGCACTCCCACGTGGTCGAGTGACGGACGTGGCATCCGGATCGTGGCTCCCTCTGCTGCCGGTCGTCGCGGTCGCCCGCGAGGGCGCCGTCCCCGGCATGATGGGGCAACTGGCCATGGGCGGCAAGTCGGGGCCCGGCGAGCGGCGGCTCCGTCACCCGCGCGACGGACAACGGTCACGGGCCGTCGCGGCGGACCACGCTCCGCGCCAGTGCGCAATTGATGTTGCCGTCACACCCCAGGCAGAAGATGCGGGCCGGGCACTGCACGGTGCCGGACGCATCGCCCCCCGCGCCGGGCGACTGATGTCCGCGTACGGCGAGGTTCCAGACAGCGGATCTCACCAAGGCGACGAGTCTGTTCATCACGTCCAATCCCCTTCGGTTTGCCTCGCCAGCCATCCTGGAACGACGGACCTCCGCGGGTCGTGACACAGGTCAATGGCGACGGAAGCGCGCTCATGCCGGCCCGCTTGCCCGACGACCGGGCCCGGCGTGCCGGGCGGGCCTCCCGCCGGCCGGCCGATTGGCGGTATGGTGCCCGGACGATCCGATCCTCCAGTTCGGCGGGAGCACCCGAGCCATGACCACGCCCGAAATGCGGCTGCCGGCGAGCCTTGGCTACGTCGCCTTCGCGTCCCTGCACGATGCCCCGCTCACCATCGCGGCGCGGATGCGCGTGCCCGCGCAGGGGCAGCGCCTGCCGGCGGTGATCCTGCTGCACGGGTCCGCCGGGCCCTCTGCGCGGGAGGGGGGCTACGCGACCGCACTGAACGCCGCCGGCTTCGTGACCCTGGAACCGGACCAGTGGTCCGCGCGGGGGCTCGCCGGGGGCGCCGCGGGCCGGCCGAAGACCGCCGCCGAGACCCTCCCCGACCTGTACGGGGTACGGGCGTTCCTGGCGCGGCATCCGCGGGTCGATCCGGCCCGGATCGGCGTCATGGGCTTCTCGTTCGGCGGGGTCGCGGCGATGCTCGCCGCGATGCATCGCTACAATGACGTCTTCCTGCCGGACGCTGCGTTCCCCGCGATCATGCCCTTCTATCCCGCCACCTGGATCTTCAACCGCGTTCCCGGCTTCGAGCTCGACGGCCTGGTCGCGACCCGCATCCTGCTGGTCACGGCCGAGCTGGACCAGTACGACAACGACCCGCAGGTCTCGCGCAAGCTGCTCGACACGCTGGCGCCGGAAGACCGGCAGAGGATCGAGCTGGAGGTGGTGCCGGAGGCGCATCACGGGTTCGACATCCCGGGCGCCGACGTCGAGGTGGACGACCCCTTCGGCAACCAGGGCCAGGGCGGGCGCGTGATCATCCGCGGGGATCGCCGGGCCATGGAGGCAATGCACCGACGGGCCGTGGCGTTCTTCCGCGAGGCGCTGATGCCCTCCTGAACGGTTCGCGACACACCCGGACGGGGTGTGACGCGGCCTGCCGCCCCGCCTACGATGACCGAAACCGACAGGGGACCGACGAGATGGCCGACTGGCTGCAGGCAGGCGACGAGCTGGGACCTTCCAGCATCCTCCACGTGCACGATCCCGATACCGGGATGAGGGGCGTGGTGGTGGTCGACACCATGGTGACGGGCGTGACCGGAGGCGGCACGCGCATGATGCCGGACATCACCAGCGACGAGATCTTCGGGCTGGCGCGGGCGATGACGTACAAAATGGCCACGCTGGACCTGCCCGTGGGCGGCGCCAAGGCCGGAATCCGCGCGGACCCCGCCATCGCCGGCGAGGAGCGCGAGGCCGTGCTGCGATCCTTCGGCCGTCACGTGCAGCCGCTGCTGGCCTCCGGGCTGACGCTGGGCGCCGACATCGGCACCGACGCCGACGACGTCGACCGGATCTACGCGGGTGCCGGCCGCAACTCGGGCTACACCGGGCTGTCCAGCGAGCAGATCGACGGCGAGCCGCTGGAGAACCACGCCACCGGCTACGGCGTGATCGTCGCCGCCGCGGCCGCCTGCAAGCTGGCGGGGCTGGAGCTGGCCTCGGCGAGCGTGGCGATCGAGGGCTTCGGCAAGGTCGGCAGCGGCGCCGCCCGCTACCTCGCGGGCCGCGGCGGCCGCCTCGCCGCCGTCTCCACCATCCGCGGCACGGTCTACGACCCGGACGGCCTGGACGTGGACCGGCTGCTCGCGCTGCGCCGGCGTCACGGCGACGACCTGGTGGACCACTGCGAGGGTGCCGAGCGACTGCCGCGGGAGGCCCTGTACGGCCTGCCGGTGGACGTGCTGATCCCGGGGGCACGCCCATACGTCATCGACGAGCACAACGTCGCCGGCGTCCAGGCCCGCGTCATCTCGAGCATCGCCAACATCCCCATCACCGACGCCGCGGAACAGGTCCTCGCCGACAACGGCGTGCTGGTGGTGCCGGACTTCATCTCCAACGCCGGCGGCGTGGTGGTCGCGGTGCTGGACCAGCTCGGCGGCAGCGTGGACGACGTGTTCCATTCGCTGGATCAGGTGATCGCGCCGCTGACGCGGGAGATCCTGGAGGAGTCCCGCCAGGCCGGCGTGACCCCGCGCTCGCTGGCGGTATCGCGGGCCACGCAGAAGGCCCTGGCCGCGCGGCGCGCCGGCGGCGAGCAGTCCATGGAAGAGCGGTACCTGAGGATGCGGCGGCGTTTCCTGGGCTGAGCACCGCCGCGCTCACCGCGCGCGGTAGAAGAAGAAGGTGCCGCCCAGAAGGTAGTAAGCGCGCTTCCTCCACTGCGATATGGTCGAGCATCATTCCAGCCGCAACGGCTGCCGATGCCGTTGTCGACAAGGCAGGATTCTACCCGCCCGGGACGATACGCGGTGTCGCACCGTCGAACGCGACCGGGGTGAAACGCGGCGGAATCGGGCAGTGCCGGCCTCGCCGAACCGGCACGGCTAGCGGATCAGGTAGCTCGCGAACACCGGCTTGGCCCAGTCCGGGACCTGGTTCAGCGGCACGCTGGAGACGATGTCCCCGTCGCGCACGTGCAGCAGCGAGCGCACCCGGGGCGCCTCCCCGCCTGCCATGTCGACCTCGACGCTGTTGTCGAACAGCCGGAGCTCATCGATCCGGGGAACCAGGGCCACGAGGTTCTCGATGCTGCGCTCGAACCGCTCCCGGATCCGCGTCTCGGGGATGTCGTGGCCGCCGCGGGCGGCACGGGCCCGCACCCGGTCGACGTGCGCCTGGGCGCTGTCCAGGCCCACGTACCAGATCACCAGCCGGTGTCCCCGCTCGGCCGCCCGGAGGACCAGTCCGGGGATGGTGTGACCGCCGAGCGTGGTCTCGAGGACGTAGTCGCGGCCGTTCTCGATCGCGGCCTCGAGCATTTCCCTGCCGGCCAGCCAGGCGAGGCCGTTGGCCTCGGTCTGGTCGAGCCCGGGATCGTCCTCGCGCAGCCGGCGCGCCCATTCGTCGGCGTTGTAGTACTCGCCGCCGCGCTCGCGCAGGAACATGCCGACGATGCTGCTCTTGCCGGCCCCGTTGGTGCCCGCGATGACCGTCAGCACCGGCCGGGCGTCATCCACCCCGCCGGAATCCCTTCACCGCGGCTTCCCCCAGCTCCCCGGTGCCGGCCGAGCCCACGCTCGCGGCCGCCTCGCGCGCCTCGGCCGTCTGCATGCGGGCCAGCAGGGCATCGAACTGTCCGCGCAGGTCCTCCAGCGGCGACGTCACGCTCGCGCGCAGGCGCGCCAGGTCCTCCTCGCGCAGCAGCACCAGCCGGTCGCGCATCCGCCCGTGGCGGGTGATGCGCACGGCCCGGCCGCGCAGGACCTCGTCCAGCGTCCGGCCGAAGTGCTTCTTGAAGTCGGTCGCCGTGATGTCCTCGAACTCGTCGAGATCGTTCGCGGCAGGCTGGTTCATGACCGTTCTCCGTCTCGGGACTGCCCGTGATCATAGCACATTTCGCACGATCCGTGCGATTCGCGCGATATACGCCTACCCGCGCGCTTCCGATCCGCGCAGCTCCTCGACCTCGCGCTCGATGAAGTCGGCGAACAGCGCTTCCGGGTTCGGCATCTCCTTGCGCTGCCGGTTCGCGGTGTACATGCGCGCGTAGTTGAACAGTCCGCCCAGGAAGAACAGCACGCTGCCGGCCAGGTACTGCCAGGCCAGGTAGGCGAACAGGATGTGCCGGTCCACCGGGCTGGCAATGCGCCACAGGTAGGGGATCGAGCCCACCACGAACAGGGTCGAGCCGACCAGGAAGCTCACCGCCGTGAGGTTGAGCAGCTGCATGCATACGGTGTTGGGCGCCTGGATGATCTGCAGCACGTTGCCGACCGCCCCCACGGCGAACAGCAGCGACCCGACCACGAACAGCCATGCGGCGGTCTGGTACCAGCCCCACCAGGACAGGAAGAACAGGCTGCCGAAAGTGAACATCAGGGTGCCGATCAGGTAGGAGGCGGCGGTGACCAGCTCGACCTGCTTCGCCGCGCTGTCCGAGGCAAACCGCCGCCAGAACTTCCGGGTCTCGAGGAAGTCGTGAACGGTCACGACCAGGTACAGGATCGAGCCGCCGAAGAACAGCCACGCCCCCAGGTCCTCCCACGCGCTGAAGCGGGGGAAGAACAGCACGCTGCCGGCGATGAAGATCAATCCGCCGACCTTGTAGACGATCGCGTTGACCGTCTCCCAGGCAAAATGGGCAGGGGTCGACAGGCTCTTGCTCGCGACCGCGGTCAGCCGGGGGCGATTCGTGATCAGGTGGGGCATGAGGGCTCCTCGTGCAGCCTCGCCGCGGCCGGGCGACGGCTCGGGTGTTCCCGAATTCTCCGAATTGCTGCCATCTGTGTCCAATTTCGCCGTGTCGGGGGAGAGGGCGGCAAACCCCGCCAGCCGAGGCGCCCTGAGCCGGGACCGCTTCGCGCGGCCCGCGAGCCGGGCATGCACGAGGTCAGGAACGCGGCGCCGCGCATTTCTCGATCGAGTCCAACCTGACAGGGGTCAACGCGCTCCGGCCCGCGCCGTGATGACATGGGCGCCATCAGCCGGTCCGCTCGAAACGCAGGGAGCGGCGGCCACCACGGAGGCACCGAAGTGAACGCGCAAGCCATCGAGTCCGGCAAGCCCAGCGGCACGGTCTACGTCGTCGATGACGACGACGCGGTGCGCGACGGCGTCTCGCTGCTCCTGCAGGCCTTCGGCTGGCCGGTCGAGAGCTTCGCCTCCGCCGGCGCTTTCCTGGACAGCTACGTCCCCCGGGACCGCCAGTGCCTGGTGCTCGACCTGCACATGCCCGGCATGCACGGCGCCGAGCTCGAGGAGCAGCTGCGCGCCCACGGCAACGACATCCCGGTGATCATTGTCACCGCCTACAAGGAAGATCCGCTGATCCGGCGGGCAAGGGCCGCCGGCGCCAAGCGTGTGCTGACCAAGCCGTTCAATGACGCAGAGCTGATCGAGAGCATCGAGACTGCCCTGGGCGCGCGCGATGACTCGGGCGCCGGTGAAGTCCCGTCGGGCGCGGCGGCGTCCCGCGCGCCCTGATCGACCCGCGCCGGCACCGGGAAGGCGGTGCCGCCCCCGGCCGGCCCGGGTGCGCTGCCCGGGGCGCGAATCAGCCGGGTCCGGGCGTATCGTCGCCGCAGCCGAGCCGCTCCACGAGGGACCCGTCGAGGCGGAACTTGCCGTACAGGGCGGTAACCCGCAGCACGGCATGGCGATCCCGCTCGCACACACCGTCCACGCCCTCCCGCAGGCGGCGCACGATCCCGCGAACCCGGGCCCGCCGTTCGGCGCCAAGGGGCTCGCCGAATCGCGCGTATTCGCGTTCGACGGCAGCGCGCGTTTCACCGAAACGTCCGGGATCGGCGATCACCGCACGAACGTGGCTCCGTGGAACGCTCACGAGCGTGCCGCGCGGGTCAACCCGGAAGCCGGCACCCACGGCTAACCGCTGCCGAGGACGTAGCGAAGCTGGGCCTCGGTCTCGATCGCGCCCCGGCGCGCCTCCCGGACCCGCCGCACGGCCACGCGCGGGCACTCGCCGAACTCCGCCAGGATCTTCGCCGCGACGGTCCCGGTGCGGCCGAGCCCGCCCATGCAGTGCAGCACCAGGCTCTCCCCCGTCTCGAGCCGGCGGCGCAGGCCCGGGAATTCCCGGTGCCAGTGCCGCTCGAAGCGCTCGTCCGGCGGATGCTGGTCGCGGATCGGCCAGTGGCGCCAGTCGAGGCCGTGAGCGCGGGCCCGCTCCGGCAGGGCGGCGACCTGCAGCTCGCCGAACTCGTGCTCCTCGAACAGGGTGAGCAAGGCCGTGGCACCCCAGGCGCGAATGGCGGCCAGGTCCGTGTCGAGGTCCCGCCACCACGCGCCGCCGCTGCCGCCGGGCTGCTTCTTGCCGGGGCAAAGCGTCATCCCGAGCGCGGCGCTCGTGCCCGGCACGGCGACGGCATCGATGCGCAGCGGATGGGACTCGCTGGTCTTCCACGGCGTCGCGCCCGTCATGCCGCGCCTCCCGGCACGAATCGCCGGCGGAACGCGCGGGTGATCCCCGCCAGCGCCGGGTCGAGGCGGTCGCAGACCTCCCGCTCGATCCAGTCCGGCACGCCGAAGAAGGCCTCGGCGATCGCGCCGGCGATGCAGGCCAGCGTATCGCTGTCGCCGCCGAGGGAAACCGCGTTGCGCAGCGCATCCTCGAAGTCCCCGGCTTCCAGGAATGCCCGCACCGCCGGCGGCACCGTGCCCTGGCAGGATTCGGTGAAGCGGTAATGTTCCCGCAGCGAGTCGATGGATTCGCCCACGTCGTAGCCGAAGCGTCCCTCGCACAGGCGGCGGATCTCTGCCTTGTCCCCGCCCCAGCGGGCCAGGAAGATCGACCCGGCGACCGCCTGCGCGCCCCGGATGCCCTCGGGATGATCGTGGGTCGGCGCCGCCGAGCCCGCCGCCTGGTCCAGCACCGTCTCCAGCGCGTCGAAGGCCCAGCCCACCGGGCTCACCCGCATGGCCGAGCCGTTGCCCCAACTGTTATACGGCCCCCGGCGGTAGCCCTGCGCCCACTCGCGAAAGCGGCCGCCGTAGCTGACGTTCGGATAACGCGCGTACCAACGCTTCATGGCCTCCGCGTAGTCGCCACCGTGCAGCAGCGTCTCCGCCAGGGCCACGGTGAGGACGGTGTCGTCCGTGAAGGTGGCGTCTTCGGCGAACAGCGGAAAATCCCTGTCACGCAGGTTGTCGAACTCGAACACGGAGCCGACGATGTCGCCGGCGATGGCTCCAAGCATGCACTCTCCTCGTCGTGCGGGGCCGCGCGAGCCGATCCGCGGATCGTTCGCCGCGACCCGGGCGCCCGGCACGCCCCGGGCATCTCGTCCCCAGCGTAGCGTCGTGTAACGGGATTTTCTTACAACGAGGCGACGAGCGGCGTCGTACGGCCGCCCGCCGCGCACCTTCCCGCTTTAAAGTGCATCCTTAGCCTGCTAATGTAAGCGTGCGCACAAGAACGAAAATCGAGAATATCCGGCGACAATTATTCTGGCCGGTTGACGACAATTATTCTGGCCGGTTGTCCGTAAGCTAGACCGCTTATCCATGCGACCCACAAGGGGCGGGGATGGCGGTCACCAAACAGCAGGTCAGAGTCTTCATGGCACAACGATCGAACGGCAA
>Ga0209921_1000426_pt1 | contig 13426 bp, 13 predicted proteins | sample SalPonF2_C_D2_MG_FD_185730 | JGI IMG/M metagenome (GOLD analysis project Ga0209921, IMG submission 185730) | Salt pond soil microbial communities from South San Francisco under conditions of wetland restoration - Salt Pond MetaG SF2_C_D2_MG... ...
TGAAGATGCACAAGTTTGGGACAAAAATAAGTTAGTCATTATTCCCGACCACTATATCTTTACAGAAGATAAATATGCCAATCGTAATGTAGATATCCTGAGGGCTTTTGCTTCAGAACATACATTACCGAACTATTATGATGTTGGCACCGATCGTTATAAAGGAGTCTGTCATGTGGCGCTTCCTGAAGAAGGTTTTACGCGTCCGGGCGAAGTATTGTTTGGCACGGATTCTCACACCTGTACAGCTGGAGCTTTTGGTGAATTTGCTACGGGTATTGGGAACACCGATGCCGCTTTCATCATGGGAACCGGAAAACTCTGGGTGAAAGTGCCTGAAACGATGCAGTTCTATTTCGAAGGTGATTCCATGCCGCCATATGTTATGGCCAAAGATATCATTCTCAGAATTATTGGTGATATCGGAGTTGACGGTGCCACATATCGAACCATGGAATTCGCCGGTCCGGGTATTAAAGCGATGGATATTGAATCGCGTATGACGATCACTAATATGGTGATTGAAGCCGGCGGGAAAAATGGCGTTGTGGAACCTGATGAAGTGACCGAGGAATACGTAAAAAGCCGTTCTGATGCTGATTATGAATTATTCCACAGTGATCCGGATGCTAAATACTATAGTCAGTATAAATACAACCTGGAAGAAATGGTTCCGATGGTAGCGAAGCCTCACAGCCCGGATAACAAAGCTACGGCTGAAGAAGTTGCCGGAACGCCATTGACAAGAGCTTATATCGGTTCCTGTACCGGAGGTAAATTATCCGACTTCGTAGCTGCGGCCAAAATCCTGAAAGGTCGTAAAGTGGCGATCGATACCTTTATCGTACCGGCGACGACTGAAGTTAAACAAGGCTTATCAACTGAGAAAATTGATGGTCAAAGTCTGAAAAATATTTTTGAAGAAGCCGGATGTAACATCGGTAATGCTTCTTGTGCTGCTTGTTTAGGCGGACCTGAAGATACTTTCGGTCGTTTAAATGGTGAAGAAGTTTGTATCTCGACAACAAATAGAAATTTCCCCGGCCGTATGGGATCTAAAAAATCATCCGTTTATCTGGCATCACCATATACTGTTGCGGCCTCGTCGTTAAACGGTAAAATCACAGATCCACGCGAATATATTAATTAATAGACCATTCATAATTCTTAAATGAATTTATGATGATCTGATAACGAAAGATTAAAACGAATTTATAAACACATGGCAGAAGATATAATTAAGGGTAAAGCGTTTGTTTTAGGTAAAAATATAGACACAGATCAGATTATTCCTGCTCAACATCTTGTCTATAGTTTGGAGGATCCTGAAGAACGTAAATTCTATGGGAAATACGCCTTGTCAGGAACACCGATTGAAGAGTCGGGACTTCCGCAAGGAAACATTCCATTGGTTAAAGATGATGCATTTGAATCAGAATTTAATATCATTGTAGCAGGACCGAATTTCGGTTGTGGCTCATCACGAGAACACGCTCCTGCTGCATTGCAGATTGCAGGTGTTAAAGCGATTGTGGCTCCATCATACGCACGAATTTTTTATCGCAATTCGGTTGATGGTGGATTTGTGATTCCGCTTGAAAGTATGGAAGACCTTAGCAAAGAAGTAAAAACGAATGATGAACTCGAAATCCATAAAAAAGACCGGGTTCTTAAAAATGTAACGCAGGATAAATCCTATCCGCTTAAGCCGTTAGGTAGTGTTGAAGATATTATAGCAGCCGGCGGAATATTCAAGTATGCCCGTAAAATGGGAATGGTACCCGAAAAAGAAAAAGAGGTTAGCTGAGGAATGTCTGATACAAAAAAAATAACCGTTTTACCCGGCGATGGAATTGGTCCGGAAGTTACGAATCAAGCGTTACGGGTTCTTTATGCGACCGGTAAATTATTTGATGTTGAATTTGAATGTGAGGAGTTTCCCTTTGGCGGTGCTGCGATCGATACCTGGGGCGAACCGATCAGTGATGTATTGATCGAAGCCGCTAAAAAATCGGATGCGGTGCTACTTGGTGCGGTCGGCGGTGAAAAATGGGATACCCAACCCAAAGATAAACGACCCGAAGCCGGTTTATTGGGAATTCGGAATGCTTTGGGACTCTATACAAACCTTCGTCCCGTCAAAGTCTATAAAGCGCTCACCGATTCATCCACTTTGAAAAAAGAAGTGATTGAGAAAGTTAACTTATTGGTTGTCCGTGAGCTGACTGGAGGAATATATTTTGGTAAACCTCGCTATATTAAACAGGAAGGTGAGGAGGAACATGCGGTAGACACCATGGATTACCGGACATCCGAAATTGAACGGATTGCCGTTGCCGCATTTGAGGCTGCCAAGAAACGTGACGGCCGTGTATGTTCCGTAGACAAATCCAATGTTTTGGATACCTCTCGACTTTGGAGAAAAGTTGTTCTTGAAGTTGCTAAACGATATCCTGAGGTGGAGTTGAATCATCTGCTCGTTGATAACTGTGCCATGCAGTTGGTTCGTAATCCGGGACAATTTGATGTCATTGTTACAGGGAATATGTTTGGTGATATTTTAAGTGACGAAGCTTCTATGTTAACCGGATCGATCGGAATGCTTCCCTCAGCGAGCTTAGGGAATGGTCCGGGTTTGTATGAGCCCGTTCACGGATCGGCTCCGGATATAGCCGGTACTCATAAAGCTAATCCATTGGCCGCTATAGCATCTGTGGCTTTATTATTCCGTTATTCCCTTAACATGAATGATGCGGCAGGATTAATTGAATCCGCAATCGAAGCATTTTTGGATAATGGTTTTCGAACAGCTGATCTTGCTGCCGGAAGTGATGATAAAGTCCTGAATACGGAAGAAGTCGGAGATCAAATACTGAAAATCATTCAGCAAAATAAAAATGAATTACAGGAGCAAGCCTGATATGCCGGATAATAGTATAACAGAATCAATTATTGATAAAGAGCTGTCCGATCAATTTTCAATAACGGAAACGGAAACAAGCAGAATTAATGATGTTGATCTTGATAATCCGGGATTTGGACGTCAGTTCACCGATCATATGTTCTCTATAGAATATCGTGATGGTAAATGGCAGCAACCGGAAATCGTCCCCTTTCAAAAAATCGAATTTCTTCCATCACTTGCCGCATTACATTATGGTCAGGCAATATTTGAAGGAATGAAAGCATTTCGTAATAAAAACGGAAATATCAATGTCTTTCGTCCGGATAAACATCATGCAAGGCTGAATAAATCATGCCGGAGAATGTGCATACCGGAGACGGATAAAGATACCTTTATCAACGCTCTGGATCTGCTGATCAATATGGATCATGATTGGGTACCTACAAAAAAAGGAAATGCACTTTATATTCGACCTTTTATTTTTGCTACGGATGAGCATTTGGCTGTAAAAGCGTCTCAAACGTATCGTTTCTTTATTATTAATTCTCCTGTAGGCGCCTATTATAAGGAAGGTATTAATCCTGTAAGTTTGCTTACCTCAGGGAAATATGTGCGTTCCGTACAAGGAGGAGCCGGATTTATTAAAACGGCCGGTAATTATGCTCCAACCATTTTACCTGCTCAGGAAGCTCACAAAAAAGGATTTACCCAGGTACTTTGGCTCGATGCGATTGAGCATAAATATATTGAAGAGGTCGGCACCATGAATATCTTTTTCAAGATTGGCGACCGACTCATCACCCCGCCACTGGAAGGCAGTATTTTAGGTGGAGTAACCCGCGATTCGGTTATTCAAATATCCAAGGAATGGGGTATTCCGGTCGAGGAACGACGGATATCCATTGATGAGGTTTTTGAAGCATATGAAAAAGGTACGTTGCAAGAAGCATTCGGAACGGGTACTGCGGCTGTTATATCACCGGTAGGACGTATCGAACATGAAGGCAAGGTAATCACCCTTGATGAAGATAAAATCGGTCCGTATGCTCAAAGATTATATAACGAAGTAACTGCCATACAATATGGCGAAAAAGAAGATACACATGATTGGATACACACCATATTTGTATCATGATGTAAAATTATTTCCATACATCCACACACAGTGAGTGACATAAGAGTTAGTTAGACCTGTCACCTCATGCGTAAAAGGAGCAGATTTAAACATCTGCTCCTTTTTTTTTGAATAACCTTATACGACAATCTCAATTTCATGAAGAAAGTAAAATTGTCTATTTCCAGGAATCAGCGATATCTGTTTTTTATGCAAGGTTTTAATGAGAAGTTGGAAATGTTAACAATTAATTAACATTAAGATAAATTCGAGTTAACATAAGAGCCGTTCTTTTGGGTAGGTTATTAATTAGAACAAAAAAAAGGCAGGTTACGTGGTTAATTTTATATCAAGACCAAAATACGTTTTTGGTTTATTAATTATTATGATAGGTGGATTTTTATTGTCTGTAACAAATAACGCTCAGGCACAATCATCCACTAATTTTAAACCTCATGGTAAAATTTTTGCCAAATTTTTTGGTGATTATTACTACAAAATGGGAGGTGAAGTTAATTCATTCAGTCATGCTCAATATGCATCCACTAAAAAAGATGGGAATGCGTTTGATATTCGCCGGGTATATTTTGGCTATACCTATCAATTCACACCCGATATATCTACGAAGATTGAGCTGGCACAGGAAGGCGGAGGTAATGTATTGACAGACGGACATCGTGCATTTTACCTTAAAAATGCGGATATCGCGATAAATAACGTGATCCCCAATGGTACAATTGTCATTGGACAGACGGGTACCCCGACGTTCGCAACTTTTACTGAACACATCTGGGGGTATCGTTCTGTCGAAAAAACATTACTCGATATGCGTCATATCGGTGGTTCGAATGATCTCGGAGTTGCTGTGAAAGGGAATTTCGATTCAAATGGAGTTTTCGGATACTATTTCATGGTCGGGAATGGTACCGGAGCCAATGTTGAAAATAACAAATTCAAAAAGGTATATGGTGAAGTGCATGCCAAACTTCTCAATAAGAAGTTATTGTTAGAGGCCTATGCCGACTATGAAGGAGGAAAGCAAAATCAGGATAAAACCACATTGAAAGGTTTTGTGGGATATCAGAACACAAATCTGACAGTTGGTGTATCCGCATTCAAACAATACAGAAAGAATGCCATAACTGTTGGACCCAATATGTTAGATGAAACTCCAACCGGTATATCATTTTTCGCACACGGTACACTCGTTAAAGGCAAATTGAATGGTTTCGTACGTCAGGACCTTTTCAATCCGGATACGAAAAAGAATTATACCGGCTACAAAGAAGATTTCACTTTATTTGGATTGGATTACAAAGTTTCTCATATGGTTGACTTAATGCCAAATATCTGGATCAACAGCTATTCGGCTATGGGTAATAATCCAAGCAGAAAGAGTGATGTTGTAGCTCGGGTAACATGGTACTTTAATTTCTAAAAAAACAAGAAGGGCCGATCATGGTATTGGTCCTGATACTTTTATTCATATTACTTTTATACTTCGATATAAAAAACAAATCAAAAATCTAACTATGAAATCTAAATTTCACCAATTAACAAGTTTATTTTTTGCAATTGCTGTTGCGTTGACATTTACAGCATGTGGCGGCGGCAAAAAATCGAATAACAAGGCCCAATCGGCGGCTAATACTTCCAAAATGGAAAAAAGTGCCGGTGGAGCTCAACATATAATGGGTGCGGGTTCTACCTTTGCATATCCTATCTATACCAAGATGTTCGATGCTTATAATAAAAAAACGGGTATTCAGGTTAACTACCAAGGTATTGGATCTGGGGGAGGAATTCGTCAGCTCGAAAGTAAAATCATCGATTTTGGTGGGTCTGATGCTCCGTTAAGCGATAAAGAAGAAAAGAAAGCTCCTGCTTTTATCGTTCATATTCCTACCTGTTTAGGTGCGGTAACGATGAGTTACAATTTACCAGGCAAACCCAAATTACGGTTCACACCTTCAGTACTCGCTGATATCTATCTGGGTAAAATCAAGAAATGGAATGATCCCCGAATCGAAAAAATTAATCCGGGTGCTAAATTACCGAATATGCAGATTACCGTTGTTCACCGTTCTGATGGAAGTGGAACAACCTTTATCTTCAGTAACTATCTTTCCAAAGTAAGTAAAGCCTGGAGCAATAAAGTTGGATTCGGTAAATCTCTCGATTGGCCTGTAGGTTTGGGAGGAAAAGGTAATCCTGGCGTAGCCGGTATCATCAAAAATACTCCCGGTGGATTTGGATATGTTGAGCTGATCTATGCGCTTCAAAACAACATGCCTGTAGCTGAAATGCAAAATAAGAGCGGTAATTATATCAAGCCTACGCTCGAGTCCACCAGTTTGGCTGCTAATATAAAAATGCCGGCTGATGCTCGTGCGATTATTACCAATACCGATGCCAAACAAGGTTATCCTATTTCCGGATTTACCTGGGTACTGCTTTATAAGCAACAAAAATATAACGGTCGCTCAGAAGCTAAAGCAAAAGCCTTAGTAAACTTAGTATGGTGGATGATTCATGACGGACAAAAATTCACCAAGCCTTTAAACTATGCTCCGCTGCCGAAAGCTGCCGTCAAAGTTGCCGATAATATTTTAAAGTCGGTTAAATATGGTAATCAAACACTGCTTCAGAATAAATAATCGATATTTATAGAAAGAAGAGTATTGTAAGGATTGAATCTTTACATTAACATTGATATCATAGGGTTCCTGGTGAATTTTCACAGGAACCCTATGACATTTTGACGGGTTTTAAAAATTTTATCTACTTTTTTCGTATTATCACGGACTCATTTTAAAAAGAGATTTTATTCATAATATCTGGTAAGAATGTGGATCATTCTGATATAAAAAACATAAGTCTGTTATCTCTTAAAGAAAAAATTTTTAAAGGGCTACTATTATTTGCAATAGTGACCGTTATATTAATTGTCGTAGCTCTTTTCTTAGTATTAATTATTAATTCATGGCCTTCACTTAAAACATTCGGTATTAAATTTATTTACGGGACTACCTGGAATCCTGTTAAAGATAAATTTGGGGCCTTACCTTTTATTGTCGGAACGCTATTAACCTCATTTCTGGCTCTGATTATTTCAGCACCATTCTCGCTGGCTCTCAGTTTGTATTTAGGAGAGTATTTTCGATCAGGCTGGATGTCGGAAGTATTACAGAATGCGGTTGAATTGTTAGCAGGTATCCCCTCAGTTATATATGGTTTCTGGGGGTTATTTGTTTTAGTTCCCATCATACGATCTGTTGAAATGGAATTAGGAGCTCCGCCATATGGTTTAGGGGTCTTAGCATCCTCTATAATACTCGCTGTGATGATCATTCCTTATTCGGCTTCCGTGAGCAGAGAGGTAATTAGTTTAGTACCCGGCAACCTGAAAGAAGCGGCTTACTCGTTGGGGGCAACACGTTATGAAGTAATAAAAAAAGTGATTATACCTTACACTTGGTCAGGTATACTTGCTGGAATTATTTTGGCTCTCGGTCGTGCTCTTGGCGAGACAATGGCAGTGACAATGGTAATTGGAAACACAAATAACCTTCCGACAAGTATTTTTAGCACGGGGAATACAATGGCAAGTGTTATCGCTAATGAATTTACTGAGGCCAGCGGAAATCTTTATCTATCTTCTCTTATTGAGATCGGACTCATATTATTTCTAATAACAATGGTTATAAATTTTATTGGAAAACGTATAACTAAACGATATTCCTTGTAACGGCATGGCAGATAACAAAGTTGCATATCGAAAATTTAAAGATAGCTTATTTCGTATCGCTGTTATTTCATTTGCTTTAATTACCACCCTGCCTCTTATTTTTATCTTATTTTATATCTTAAAACAGGGTATAACCGCGATCAATTGGCATTTCCTGGTTTCTTTACCCAAACCACCCGGCGAAAGCGGTGGCGGAATATCAAATGCCATAGTCGGTACATTTTTAATCGTATTGGTAGCATCTGTACTTGCGATTCCCATTGGAATCGGTGCGGGTATTTATCTAAGCGAATATAAGAATAGCAGGTTAGCGGATTGGGCACGATCGGGTTTAGAGATTTTAAATGGAACCCCATCTATTGTTTTGGGTATCATGGCATACATTATTGTAGTTGAACCTGCCAAAGGGTTCAGTGCTTTTTCCGGTAGTGTTGCCCTGGCATTTATGATGCTCCCGGTTGTGATTCGTACAACAGAGGAGACGTTGAAATTGATGCCCGAATCACTAAAAGAAGCCGCATTGGCTTTGGGAACTCCCTATTATAGGGTTATTTTAAAAGTAATTTTGCCATCCGGTGCCAGTGGTATAATCACTGGAATTATGTTAAGCGTAGCGAGGATTGCCGGAGAGACGGCTCCATTGTTATTTACAGCATTCGGTAGTCCCTATATGAATACAAATATTTTTAAACCAACAGATAGTTTGCCATTATTGATATTCAATTATGCCACAAGTCCATACAATAATTGGCATCAATTAGCCTGGGGCGCTTCGTTGATACTTGTATTTGTAATTTTGTTATTAAATATTTTTAGTAAATTGGCGGTTAGAAAATGGAAAGTGCAGTTCTAAAAACTGAAGATTTTAATGCTTTTTACGGGGATCATCAGGTATTGAAAAATATCAATATCAAGATTCCGCGTAATCGTATTATTTCTATAATGGGACCATCTGGTTGCGGCAAAACCACGTTTATCCGTTGTATTAACAGAATACACGAATTAACAAGTGGCGCCCGCACAAGTGGTAAAATCTATTTGGATAATGAAAATGTATATAATATTTCCCCCATTGTTCTGAGAAGAAAGATAGGAATGGTTTTCCAGCGGCCAAATCCGTTTCCCACCATGAGCATATATGATAATGTAATCGCTGGCTATAAATTAAATGGCATTAAAATAAGCAAAGATGAGCGGAATGCCATCGTGGAAGAAGCTCTAAAAGGAGCTTCATTATGGGATGAAGTGAAAGAAACATTATATAATAAGGGAACTTTCTTATCTGGAGGTCAACAACAACGGCTATGTATAGCCCGCGCAATCGCTATGAAGCCGGAAGTATTGCTGCTTGATGAACCAACATCTGCACTGGATCCGATCTCTTCTTCAAAAATTGAAGATTTGATCTATGAATTGAAAGAAAAATATACCATTATTATTGTAACGCACAATATGCAGCAGGCAGCAAGGATTAGTGATAAAACCGCATTCTTCTACCTGGGCGAATTAAAAGAATATGGTGATACAAAACAAGTATTTACCAATCCGAAAAATGAGAAGACACAAAGCTATATCACCGGGAGATTTAGTTAATTATTGAAAGGGGAGTGTTTTTATGACACAATTACATACCGAATTAGAGCTTCTGAAGTCGGAAGCTTTAAATATGTGGAATTTGGTACATTCACAAATTGATAAATGTGAAACAGCTCTCGTGAACTTTGATGATGATATGGCTCACGAAGTCATAACGAACGAAAAGAGAGTCAATGCTTACGAATTAAAACTCGATAGAGATTGTGAAGATATTTTTGCCCTGTTTTGTCCGGTTGCGGTAGATTTACGTTTTGTGCTTGCGGTCTTGAAAATTAATTACAATCTCGAACGTCTGGGTGATATCGCCGATGGAATTTCAAGACTGGTTATGGATGTAGATAATGCTTTTGAAAAAGAGTTATTAGATGAAAGTAAAGTGCTTGTCATGTTCGATACCATGAAAGATATGCTGAAGGATGCGGCCGAGGCTTTTGAACATGAAGATTCCAAACTGGCTCGTTCTATCTTCAAAAGAGATGAAATCCTTAATGAAGTAAATGCTAATGCCAATGAAGTGCTGGCTGCCATAATTAAAAGAGAACCTGATAAAATTTACCATTGCCTGACCCTCCTTTCGATGATCCGTAAACTGGAACGGGGCGGTGATCAGGTTAAGAATATTGCTGAGGAAACAATCTTTTATATTGATGCCAAGGTTCTGAAGCACAAGAAAAAGAAAAAAGTTTGATTGATTAGAATTTGATAAAAAAAGCCGTTGTCGTTCGACAACGGCTTTTTTTATCAGAAAGTGCTGATTCCCCTGTTTTTTATTTCCTCAGAAAGCCTATATTCCTATCCTGTAAACGCTTTCGGTTTTTAAACAAAAAAATAATGTTTATGAAATATTGTTACATCTTGTTTTTGCTCGTGCTAATAAATGTAAAACCAGCTATTGCTCAAAAGGTAACCGTACCGACCTATTATAACGTTGATCCAACCCTTTCTGATTCCTTATTGAAAATCGTAAAATCGGTAAAATTAGATAGTATATATAATGTTGGAGCGGATGGGACCGAGCAAATATCATTTGCGGTGATCGATTTAATGGGAAAGAAACCACAACTTGGAGGCGTACATTATGATAACTTCATTTATCCGGCAAGTGTTTATAAAATGTATGTTGGGGCTGAAGTGTTACATCAAATTAGTGAAGGGAAATATTCATTAACTACGTCCTATGTCGTACGATTTCCTAACGCGGTTGATAGTGTTAAAGAAATTCGTACAGATCCCCGACCATTATTGCAGGATGGTGACACGGTTACGGTTAATTATCTGCTCGACCTTATGTTAACGAGAAGTGACAATTCAGCTGCAAATTGCATGATTGATTTGGCTGGAAGACCTAACATTAATAAGCTTATTCATGATAATGGATGGTATGGCAGTGAAGTAACCCGGAAATTCCTGAGCAGAAAATATGAAGACCCCGGATATAAAAAAATCAGAGGAACCGTGACATGTGCTTTGCATGCGGCCGATTTTATGTACAAAGTTTATGAAAATAAACTGGTGAATCCATGGGTTAGTATGCAGATGAAAACTTTTCTTGGCCGTCAGCGTGATACGACGAAATTAGCTGCCGGATTACCCAAAAATGTTATGTTTTATCATAAAACCGGCTGGTGGCGTTATTGGACGAATGATGTGGGTATTGTAGACAATGGCAGGATTCGTTACGTAATCGCTTGTTTTACACCGATAGCTGAAGAAGAGGCCGATCCCCGATTAAAAATTTTATCAAGAAAAGTGTATCAACTCATGCAGCGAAGGGCAAATCGCGAATTAATAAAGTCATTATAAAAAACCGTATAGAATAATTCGGAGTTAGTACGTTATAGCTAAAAGAATTGCTTCTGTAGATGATAACATTAAAATAGTGGATATAATCTGTGAAGATACTGGTTGTAGAAGATGAGGAATCGCTGGCCGACAGCATTCAGCGCTATTTTGACAAAGAGGGATATATTTGTGAATTGGCATATGATTATGATATGGCCAATATGAAGATCCATGTTTATGATTATGATTGTATTCTCGTGGATATATCATTACCAGATGGTAATGGATTGACCCTTATTCAGGAGTTGAAAGCCATAAAGTCGAATGCCGGTATAATCATTATATCAGCCAAAGGTTCACTGGAAGATCGCATCAAAGGTTTAAATATAGGATCTGATGATTATCTGACCAAGCCTTTTCATTTGTCTGAATTGAATGCCCGGGTTAAAGCACTTCTGAGGCGTAAGTTTTTCAGCGGCAGAAAAGAACAAAATTTCAATGAAATTACCATCATACCTGATGAGCGGAAAATTTTTATTGAAAAAACTAAACTGTCACTGACCCGTAAAGAATATGACCTTATGTATTATTTTATATCTAATAAAAACAGGGTGATAACGAAGCAGTCAATCGCAGAATATTTGTGGGGGGATAATATGGATTCGGCAGATTCTTTTGATTTCGTTTACGCACATATCAAGAATCTGAGGAAAAAAATGTCGGAGATTAATGGGAAAGATTATATCGAAACTGTATACGGAATTGGTTATAAATTCATAATATCTTGAAGCTTCTTACCAAAACAAGGCGTTACTATCTTTCATTATTTCTATTCATACTTGCCATATGGACCATCATTTTTGCAATCGCCTTTCACTATTTGATGATTGATTCTGTTGATGAAGCTTTAATAAATCAAAAAGAACTTATTTTAAATGAGTTAAGGGCTCAAAAGAAGACACATCTTCCTTTTAATAACGAGTTGTTATCTCTTAAAAAGGTTTCTAAAGCCAAAACGATTAATTCATCCTTTCATAATGTTCGACTCTTCAGCAGGGGAGAAAATGAGGTAATTCCTTTTCGTCAGTATCGGACGATCGTTACGATTAAAAATCAGTCTTATATTTTAACCATTCGCAAATCCTTATTAGAGCACGATGATTTAATTATTACGATTCTGCTAACCGAGGTGTTGCTCATTATTCTACTTTTTATCGGGTTTTATTTTGTGAACAATCGAATTTTATATCAATTATGGGAGCCTTTTTATCAGACGTTAAACAATATTAAGAAATATAATTTGACATCGGGAGGGAGTCAGGTTTCTTTTCCAAATACTGAAATTCAGGAATTTCAGGACCTGAACAAGGAAATGAATCGTATGATCAGTAAAATTCATAAGGATTATGTGAATTTGAAAGAATTTACAGAAAATGCATCGCATGAGCTTCAAACACCACTATCGGTTATTAAATCAAAAATTGAATTACTCATGCAAGGGGAGCATGACCAAATTGACCAAATGAAGTTAATAAGTGATGCCTATGATGCCGTTGGGAAACTTGCCAAATTAAATCAAGCCCTGTTATTGTTGGCAAAAATAGAGAATAATCAATATCCCAAATACGAACCCATTGATTTTTCTCAACTGCTACAGAATAAGGTAGCAGTATACGAAGATATCGCCGAACTCAAGCAACTTGATTTTAAAGTGGATATACAGGATCACGTTATCCTGCAAATAAATAATTACCTGGCAGAAGTTTTGCTTAATAATTTATTATCCAATTCCATCAAACATAATTACGAAGGCGGAGATATTCAGTACATCCTGACTGATCAATCTCTTATTGTAGCAAATACAGGTCAGGAACCTGAAATTAAAATTGAAAAGTTGTTTAACCGTTTTCAGAAAGCAAGTACGAACCGGGATTCTATTGGTTTGGGGTTAGCCATTGTAAAAGCGATTTGTGATCTTTATCACTTTAAAATTTCTTACCTCTATAAAGAAGAATTACATACGATTCGTATCGATTTTAGTTCGTCACAGTTGTAGCAGACGATGCAAAACCGTTCTTTCGCCCAACAGCTGCATTTTCTCGGTTTCGAAATCGCTTAGGCTTTTATATTGAACAAAATCACTGCTTTTGCAAAGCCTTTTATGATACATATCCATAATAATAAAATTTATTTAAAATTATTTTATGTACAGTTTTATAAATTATTTATAAATAATAATTTACGAATATAAATAGTATTTGTGATAATAATTACATTGCAA
>Ga0209921_1000433_pt1 | contig 13362 bp, 14 predicted proteins | sample SalPonF2_C_D2_MG_FD_185730 | JGI IMG/M metagenome (GOLD analysis project Ga0209921, IMG submission 185730) | Salt pond soil microbial communities from South San Francisco under conditions of wetland restoration - Salt Pond MetaG SF2_C_D2_MG... ...
GAATACGATATAATTTTAGACCTATTTTGTTTCATGTCCACGTTTGGAAAATCTCTCACCCAAAAAGCAGGTTCGACGATGACTCCTTTGAGAAATGTTTTTTTAATAACGTGAGGTTCGTTTAAGCTTATAATCTATCAACTTAACAAAAGTAGCTGTTACATTAGATTATTCTATGACTACCGACCACCGACGACAGAGAAATACTCTGATATTAAATAAACATTATTTATTCTGAAAAACCGTATCATCAACGAGATTTCGAAATCGGAATCATGTTTTATGCATCAAAACAGCTCTCTGTCGTCGATGGTCCGTCGTCCGTCGTCAAGTTAGGTCATATTTCACAGGTCGTATTCTCAATGTAATTATTACAACGCTGCGATTCTTATCCAAACCTCACGTTAAATAGCAACACAATCTTCGCACATTAGTGTCATTTCGACCAGAGGGAGAAATCCTCAAAGTAACAAATTCGTTTCAAGACGATGTTTTGAGAAGATTTTATTTCGAACTCACTTTATATACAAGAAATCTTTTACTGATGATGTCTCTGTGGAGATCTCGTTCGCTGCCAGATCAACATAAAAAAACCAATAATTCCGATCGTCTCTAAACAACGACCAACCATTGGTAAGAATTTAGCAGACAAGAAGAGATCACCACTGATACTCGTCCATATGCCTACATTAAGAATAATGATCATCAGCCAATTATAATGTGGATTGCCTCGATTGGGCATTTCAAAAAAACGGGGGAAACTCCAGTAAGCAACACCCATAATCAATTGTATCAACCAGCCAAAAATGACAATTTCGATATGAATGGGTAAAAGTATCCAAATTTGCGGATCTACATTGGTAGCTTTATTGATAAGCAGAATAGCACCAAGCGTAAACCCGATGACCAGGTAGATTAATGAAATACGAATAACTTTTTCACTTAATTCCGGCATATTAAGCTCGTTTTTTCCGTCTTTTCTTTCGGCTCTTTACACGATTCCACGTATTTGCAGCAAACAGAACTCCGCCCAACCATTGTAACACAGCAGAAATAATCAGTGCGGAAACGATCAGCGTATGCCAATGGGAGTCTGTATTAAAAGGTTCAAAAATAATCCGAAGAATGAGTCCCGCATTGATACAAATATAAGTGATCCAACCTACGATCTCGCTTCCACGCGGATCTTCTTTTGAATTGCGTGGAAACATCCAAAAAGCAACCCCAAAGATCAGTTGTGTAATCCATCCGACAGCCAAAGCATGATAAAAAGTAGGAAATAAATTCACCCAAAATGGACTCATCTTTGACAGATCAGGGAACTCCATACCAACGCCCATTAACAAGGCGAAAACAAGATAAATGATTCCGGTTTTAATGTACCATCGAGCTAATTTCGGCATAAAATAATGTTAATAAAGTACCATTGTGCTAAAGTGTCAGTATTTATAGAGCCATCTGCTTTCAGCTGACAGCTATCAGCTTTCTCTCGATTTTCTACAACACGATGTGTTTAGCAAATCTGTTTTCTGTTTTTCACTGCTTACTGATCATTGGATCACGCTGGTCCGCGTACCAGGGATATGGCTTCAAAAACGACTATTAAGGCAAAAATGAGATTAAACCGGCCGATCCAGCTTGCTGCTTTTCTTAATTTTTTGGCTTTGGGAGATGACGGATCCTTTTGCCATAACTCCGTGGCTTTGGGTCCGATATAAAAATCATGGATCGCGCTGATCAAATAAATTAATGCTACAAAAAACAATTTAACGGCAAGGATGTGACCGAATGAACCTTTCCAGATATTACCCGACCATAGATCGGCCCAATGATATCCACGAAATCCCAAATTAAAAATTCCGGTAATCAATAGTAAAATCAGGCTAATCCAGCCGACCAATCGAAATTGTACTCCTACTTTTTGTACCAGGATTGCCGCGTTGTCTTTGAGATCTTTCTTTCTGAGTAATGGGACAATAACCAAAACCATGAAAAGAATTCCTCCTACCCAGATCATCGCGGAAATAATATGAATAAAAACGGATATGTGATATAATAGTACTCTCATGCGTGCTCCATTGCATTTCTTCTTTCTTTTGAAACTGCTCTAAGTGAGTGAATAATAGCATATATCGTATTGAAGAGAAATAACAAAATCGCGATAACATTAAGAATTCCACCGAGTAAACGTATATCCGATCGTTCCAGAAGATCACCTAAAATCCTGATTATTAAAGAAATATGCAGCAGTAAATAATGAGAATAGAATGATGGTTTATACCCAATCTCAATACCAATAATACTGGTAAAAATCACTGGAGCGTGAGCAAATATCATACTGAATACAAATCCCAGAAAGATCGAATGCAGCATAGCATCGTACATCAGATGAATCGGGATGTATAAATACAGAATTGAAAAAATACCACTTGCTGCTAACCAGAAATATCCACTTATCAGACATACCGCTATATATTGAGGTAGCCCGCTTGTTTTTATGGTGATCCTGGCCATATCGTATTTCAACAACCAAAAAGCCATCGCTATCAAAGAAATGGCAAATATATAAACACCTGTAAACAGATCGATCAATGTGAGAAAAAGTCCGATAGCGTAAACAGCGGTAATTATCAAAATAAGGATACGCGGATTTTTTTCCTGTAAGATCATTCGACTTAGTTCAATGCGCTCCCCAACAATAGTAAGGACAAGGAAACCCGCCCAAAAATTAGCGATAAAAGCAAAGGGGATCATTTGGATCCACAAAATATTGCCGGTGGTCCATAAAATTCCACCGACCAGCATGACCACTGAATGCAGCGATGGTTGTACGGTCAAAATGTAGATATACATCCCAATTAGTACGAGACTCGAGAGGATTAGCAACAACATACCGTAGTATAAGGAAACACCACTCCATAAAAATATAGAAGCCAATCCGGCAAGAACCGGAGCGGCATATCCCCATTTACGTTCAATGGCCACCGCTCTTTCCAGCGTTATCAGCGTTCCCAGAAATCCGCCGACCATTAACTGACCATGATCGATGGCAAGATGATTCAATGTTTGAGGTAAAATCATACCCATCCGGTGAAGTCCGCCAAACATCCCCGCGATCAGAGAAATGATGGCAAGCATCAAAAGGATGGGTAATTTCCAGTTAAATGTTTGTTTCATCTTCTGGCCATAACCTTCGGATTGATCATTTTAGGCGACCATGCCGATGACCAAACAATTTCAATTTCAGATTGTTCAATCTCCGGAATTTTGCTCAATACGTTTTCTATACTCATGCGTATGTATCGAGTCATAGGGCAACCCATTGTCGTCATTGTCACATGGATTTTTACAGCATTTTCTTCACAAAAAATATCGTAAACCAAGCCAAGATCAACAATATTCAATCCAACTTCCGGATCCAGAACGAGTTTTAATCGATCCGCAATTTTCTTCCTGAATAACGGATCCAAATTTTCCATACAAACCACCTCTTTGAAAAATAGTTTCTTTTCAGCTAAAAGGACAAATTAGTCGGTTATAAACTGCATATACCAGCGATTAAAAAAACAAACCGGTACGAATCTGACCAAGATTCGTACCGTTGCTGTTCAAACATGACTCCTTGTTATTAATGACAACCACATGAAGGAGTACTTTTCTCGCCTTGTATTTGGGATTCAGCGATTCTTGTAATTTCTACACGGAAAACCTGCGGACCTTGTTCCAGATATTCCCATTTATATTCACCATTACGCTCCGCCTCAAATTGATAGTGCAATGGTTTGGGATCATGATCGTTAATGAGCACAAAAGATTCGTCTTTTGCTAAAGCATCGAAAGTACGAAAAATGGTAGGATGCTTATCAACAGGTGGAATGACTCGAGCGTCGAGTTCTTTAATTTCTGTTTCAGACATAACGCAATTCTGTTTAATTGATAATAATGACTTCTTTTGAGATCCATCCTGCTTTATTGCGAGTTACAAAATTGAATTCTTGATTCAGGATTTATCTCATTTCGAAAGTAAGATAAGAGAATATTTTATAATAAAAAATATAAAATCGGTTATTACCGTTTTTATTGGTTCCTTACTTTATAATGAGTATTTTATTAATAGAATGGTGGTGTTTGAACTTTCAAAGATTTTGCAGGTTCATTCTCAAAGCTAAAACTGAATATCTATCACCGGTAATGCAACGATTACATAGATTAAATTTTGATTGGAAAAATAAGCGTTTTAATTCCAATCATATGCGGCAAATGAATATTTAACAACGGAAGATGTTAGAAACGAAAAATTCCCAAAAGCAATTATTAAATCTAATAAAAAAGCAAGGTCAGCTTACCTTGAAAGAGGCGGTCACTCAGACTCGGCTTTCAAAAACGACGATCCGTGAACATTTCACCATACTTGAAAAAGACGGATATATTGAACGTTTTTCTAAAAGAGAAGGAAGAGGACGACCAGAACTCGTTTACAAGTTGACTCCCGCCGGTCATAAATTATTCCCATCCCTGGATACCAGTATTTTACGTGACTTGTTGCGTTATCTGAAAAAAATGAATCAGCAGGAAATGATTGGAGGGTTCTTTGAACAATTCTGGAATAAACGCTTCGAAGAAATGAACTTCCGACTCAATCAGGCTGAAGATGACAGTGTGGAAACGAAGGTTCACATCCTTAAAGATTTGTTGGAAGAGCAGGGATTTATGCCAAATATTCAAATTGACGATAATCGAATTGTGGTAGAGGAATGCAACTGTCCGTTTTCTGAAACGATCAAGGAAACCAAACTTCCCTGTAAACTTGAGGCGGTGTTTATCCAAAAAATTCTCAATGCCGATCTCAGCCGGGTCAACTATATTCCCGACGGCAACCACTCCTGCTCATACGATTTAAACCCAAAAAAGGCAGAAGATATAGAACGCGGATGACGCAGATGACGCGGATTAAGGAGAAAAAAGGAAGCAATCTAAATATAGCGTACGGTAGATCATTTTTTTCAAATTCAATTATACATTCATTTGTAAAGAAGTGCCTTGGCTTTTCCTTACAAATAGATACTTGCACTGTAAACTTCGTTACTTATTTGCTGTCATATGAAGATAATTCGAGTAAATCTTCGGTTTCTCTCATTTTCACTAACAGGGAACGTACAAATTCCTGTGCATAATCGGTATTTCCCTCTTTGGTGATGAAAAACGGATTCATCATCACACACCGGATAAATGTTAAATGATCACTATCTTTTTGAGCTTTCCAGGTGGCAGCAAATTCCTTGAGATAGGCTTCATAGGCCTCCCATTTCAATCTCGTCTGCGATACAAAAAAATCCCGATTGGTCTCAGGTGAAAATGCCTCATAGATTTGTTCTGTTCGTTCGTTTGTTTTCGAAACAGGCTCACCTTCCCGGGCAATACAGAAACAGACAATGTTGGTATCACCCGCATAGTCGATTCGAATGGTTGGATCGGCTTCTTTTAAAAGCTGCTGTAATTTAATACGTGATTTTATAGTCAATTCCAGAATCCTGCCGTACCCCTCATCATTTAATCCAATCGATTTGGAGGTCAGCCAGGTCGATACGGCTCCGGCTGCCGAACGAGACCCTTCTATGGTTTGGGTTCCCTTATCCCGATTTTCGACAAATTTTATGTAGGGTGCATCAATTTTTTGTGAATAATATTCCCGCTTATTCCTGCAAATAAACGCGCCCGATGAATAGGGAACATATCCCAATTTATGTGGATCGATCGTAACGGAATTCGATCTTCTGATGCCATTCAAGGCTCTTATCACCTGCTGACTTACGACCGTTCGGGCATCTTGCGGTAAACTACAAAAGAAACCACCGTAAGCAGCATCCACATGATGCCAGATATGTAATCCGTCCCGATTTTTCAGTTCTTCAAGAAAATCCGCCACTTCATCTATAGGATCCACAATACCCATTTCCGTGGTTCCTGCCACGGAAGTCACCATCATTATCGGACGATTTTCTTCCAGTGCTTTCTGAATCCGGGATTGCAGGTCAGCAATCGATAAACGTCCCTTGTTATCAAGAGCAATCGGCCAGAAGGCTTCTTTCCCCAATCCTAATAATGCGACGGCTTTATTCCAGGAATAATGTTTATTGCCGGGAATCAACGCCACGGGTCCCCGATAAGCGGTATCGAATATTTGCTGATATCGAAGTGCGACTTCAATAGGATTCGATTCGATCATATGATATTCCTTAAGATCGCCACCTCGTAATCGCAATTTACCCATCCAGTGATCATACACATCCCAACCCATATGAGCCGATTCCATGATTGAAAAATGAGTATGATCATGGTCATGTAAATAAGCCCCAAGTGCCAGCCATTGCGACAGTCGGGCCCTGGCCCGCATGGCACCCTCAAAATTTGCCACGGACCCACCCGATGTAAAATGTCCGCGCGACTGCCAGGCATTATATCCCAGCATTTCGGCAAGATCCAGAATCGCTTCATTTTCAATCTGAATGCCAACTCTGGAAGCTTCACCGGAAATATTATTTGGATTGTGAAGCAATGAAACGATGTGTCCCATGATAGCGGGCAATGATATTTCGTTATTCATATGACCGATATATCGTGGCGTAAAATTGGGAACTTCGTTTTGAAAACGTTGACAAATCTGAGCGAGATATTGCTCAAACTGGTTTTTACGATCCTGAAAGTCCGTTTGATGCTTATCTTCTTTTGTGATTACCCTGCCGTCTTGTGGATAAAGAGAATTACGCCATTGAAACCAATCTTTAAATATTTTTAAAACTAACTGGCTAACCCATTCCGCATTTTCCGCCTTGGGCCCCAGAAAAAAACTCTTCAGAGCGATGTCTTTTGGATCGCAGGATACCTCCTGAATATTTTGAATAATATCCGATAATCCTTTGTTTTTACTTTCCACTTTGAATACCGTTTAAGTTAGCTATAATTAATTTTTCAATGACTACCGATCTGTTAACCCGGTTTATTCACAAAGAAATTTAGTCGTGTCCCGAAAGTTTTCGTGATAAAAATGCGCATGAAAGGCACTCTGGTGCCTTGATTAAGCATTTTTAATTTTAACGCTGAGCATCACAACGAGATAATTTTGTGTATTTCCGGAAAAATCGAGATCCTGGATCTAAGTTCAGGATGACGTCGGTGAAATTCTTTTATTAATTAATGCATTTCATTTTTTAATCAACCGATTTCATTTTGTTTAAAAGGAATTCTTTAAGCACCAATGCTTGATTATGTTCCCGGTCTTTTGCCGCATAAAGCAGGGTAATAGTATTATCCTTGTTTTCATCGATGAAGGTTTGCCAGGCCTCTGGTTGTTTTGCGAGTTCTTCAAAATACCGGCTCTTGAATTCATCCCATTTTCCGGAATCATGATGAAACCATTTACGTAATTCCGTAGAAGGTGCCAGCGATTTCAGCCATCCGTCCATTTTGAGTGCTTCTTTTTTCATTCCCCGTGGCCATAAACGATCGACTAAATATCGGTGGCCGTCATCATCTTCCGGATCATCGTACACACGTTTCGTTCGGATCTTCATTTTCTTCAATTCTATACATTAATTTGAGTTCGAGATATAATAAACAATTAAGATTTCCGACGATAAACAATAAAATTTTGGATTAATCGGATAATGGGAAAAACAGATTATACGAAAACTAATTATATTCAATAACTTATATATATTATAATCAGATAGTCTTTCATCTTCGTAAATTCACGTTATCCGCCGCATTCTATTATTTTACACGCTCTAACCTTTGGCAGCAAGATCCCGGATCAGGTCCGGGATGACGTCATTTTGTGTTTTTCTATTGTTCATTGATCATTGCTCATCCATCATACGGGCTATGGCGCGTTCGAGATTTTTCTCACCGGTCACATCGATAAGTCCGGAGGTATTGCCCTTATAATAGATTGAGCCTTCTAATAAAAAAACGATCTCATCGGCCATCTCTTCGACTTCGGCCATAATATGTGATGAAAGGATGATCGTCTTGCCGGCTTGTTTCTCTTTTTTGATCTTATCTTTCAAAATGCTGCTGGCAATCGGATCGAGACTTGCCGTCGGTTCGTCGAGAATTAAATAGCCGGGACCGAATAAAAACGCGATGCTGGCATTGACTTTTTGGGTGTTGCCTCCCGATAAATTCCTGATTTTCTTTTCGAATTCACTTTCAAGATGGAAATGATGAATCAGATCTTCATCCAATTCTTCATAGCCCCCTTTCCGGAGATCTTTTATCATCCGAAGAATATTTTTCACTGTCAGATTTTCGGGGAAACGAGCGATCTGGGCCATATAACCAATATTATCCCGATAATCATATTCCCCTTCTATATTTTTCCCGTCTATATAAATTCCACCTTCGTTGGCTTTTATCAATCCCAAAATACATTTTATGATCGTTGTTTTTCCGGCCCCATTGGGCCCAACTATAGCTGTTATTTTGCCGGATTTGATTTCCAGATCTATTGATTTCAGCACTTCCAGCCTGCCATATTTTTTGCTTAAACTATGGAGTTGTATCATCGACTTTCTTCATCAAAGGTTGATTATCTGCCAGGGTGACGGGCGTGAGTACGGGAAGTGCCTTTTCTGCGAAGTTGAGTAACTGAATGAACATGCTGTGCATCAAAATCATAGCCGGAGGCTGTTCGTTAATTATATATGAAAACAGGCTCACCGGATGATAAGCCACATCTCCGATTCCGTCGTAATTCAAATCGTATCCACGGTAATCGGACCAATAATTGTGATCGAAATTGTTTTCGTTTACTTCTCCGCTCGTTACTATGTCGAAAGCGTTATCGATAAAATTATTGTCATGAAATGCATTTTGTGTGGAATTGGCCATGATTTTCACCGCGTACCCGTTCTGCAAAAAATCGTTGTGATTGATGGCTACGCGATTGGATCCTTCTGAATAAATACCCGTACTGTTTTGATAAAACCGGTTATTTTCCACTATCCCGTCGTTCAGTTCCTTTAGAAGGATGCCATCGTCACTGGGTCCCCAATTAAACTCGAAATTATTATGACGCATTGTGATGAAATTGGAGTACATCACAACGCCCCCGGCCCGGTTTCTCCTGAATGTATTGTGTGAATACGAATCGTGTTTCGAATACATCAGATGCAGCCCGTAGCGGATATTAAACTCGCTGACATTGTGCGTTATGTCCGTATAATCAACAAATTCGAAATAGATACCGTCGCGGTTATTTCTTGTATAGTTTCGGGTGACTACTATGTGATTACAATTCCAGAGGTGGATACCTCCGCCGGAAGCTGTTTCCTTTCTCCCGTTGCCGACCACCGAGTCATCGGAAACGGTGCAATAACTCGATTTGGCCAGGTATATGCCAAAAAAATTATTGATCAGCGTATTATGTGAAACCTGACAGTGTTTAACATTGATCAATTTTATACCTGCATTATCATAGATATAGCTGACGCCCGCATTTCGAAATGTCAGATATTCGATAACTACACTATCGGCAGTGACATCCATGATCTCATATTTCCCCATGCCGTCCAACACGGCCCCTTTCTCACCCGTTATGGTAACCTGCTTATTAACATTAATCTTGTTCCCGGTATAAATGCCTTTTTTTACGATGATATGATCACCTTTACGGGCTACTTTAAGTGCGTCTGTGATGGTGGTTACCGGACCGTTTTTGCTGACTATAATATTTTTTGCCGAAACGGTCCCAGTCATCATTACCAGTAAAATGATGACGATTGAAAGTCGAGCAATTCTAACCCGGAACATACTCTTCTCCCATATATTTTATTTCATATTTTGTTTCACATAATCCTGCAAATCTGACCATTTTATCCTTTTTCCGTCGAATTGGCGCTGAATATTCGTCATCTCTGAATCGTTGGCAACAGCTAATAAATTTAAGCTCATTGGACTGCGTATTTTATCCGATTTTATAAAAATGGCAGATTTTGCGTTTAACCATTGTTTGGGCAGCAAAAAATTGTGTACCCACAATTTGGCATTCCCTTTTTTGTGCTGATTCATTTGTCGATAAAAAGCAGCCAAACATTCGATGGAGTCGAATTTGTAGACTTTGCCTTTGGCTGTTATCAGTTCACTGGCAAATCGCGTATCGGTTATCCCCATTTTACAATAAGCGCAGATATCCTGATTAATATTAATATCTCTGGGTTTTTGATTACTGCAAGAAGTATTTATCACTAAAATGATCAGGAAACCCAAAAATACCCCACCTCTACTCCTTATATTTTTCATGTGTAGCTCCCTTTGCGCTTTTTACTGCGATATTCACTAAATACGACGTATAATCCGATAAGAATGGATACCATTACAAGAATTCCGCCTAATCCGGGATGAGATGTGACATGAATATTTAATAGTTGCCTGGATCCAAATACGGGTGGTTGAAAGCTCATTCCAGGAATCTTAATAGCGGCATCAGGATTCAGATTATGACCATAATCATATAACCATAAATAGAAATCGACCATACCGACAATAGCCAGACCCGTAAATGTTACTAACCATCCCGTTAGCAAAATACGATTATTGATAACAATGACGATAAATCCAAACACGGCGATAAATAAAATGGCATATGGCATAATTTTTAACTCCGGAACGGAATCAGGTTCTATGGCTTTCATTCCGATGTAATGATTCAAATCATTAATAGTCTCAATATTATGAGGATGCAAAGCCGTGATATTATGTATCCAAATATTCAAACCCAGACCTTCCGGATATTGGGGGGCGTCAAGATGGATTTGCCAAAGTGGGAATAGAAATACGGCAAACAAAAAAATTAAAGCTATCCCTAAAAGTATTTTATTAGTGGTTTTCATTAAAACCTTCCTCTCCAAAATGATTTAATCCGAATTACTCACGTAAATAATAAAAATAGCACTTATGATATTATTAATATATAATTTGCAAGTATTTAGTCATTACCCAAATTTGAGGACTCTAAAAAAGCTGCGAAATTTTCCCGTGCTCTGCGTTGAAATTAAAAATGCTTAATCAACGTCCCGAAAGCATTCGGGACGCTTCTTGCGCATTTTTAACTTCGCCTTGATCACGACAAAATTTCTTGGTGAATAATCCGGGTTAATCCCAAAAATAGAAGGAGGATACTAAGATCCTCCTTTCTCACTTTTATATGTCTTTATTCGTACCGTATGATAATTTAATATCCGAATTGGCGGGAGAAACCCGAACATAGCCCTGCATTTCCTGATGCAATGCCGAACAGAAGTCCGTACAGTAGAATGGATAAACACCCGGTTGTAAAGGTTTCCAAACGGTCGTTCTTGTCTCGCCCGGCATGATGAGCATTCCGGCATTAAGATTTCCCTTCATGGCGAATCCATGCGGAATATCCCATTCCTGCTCAATATTTGTGACGTGCATATAAACCGTATCTCCAACTTTAATACCTTCGATATTATCCGGCGTAAAATGGCTTCTGATAGCCGTCATGTAAACATCCACTCTTTTCCCATTTCTGACGACTTTAGCATCGTGCTCTTTACGTGTTACGTACGGATTATGATTATCACTCAGCTTAAAATATTTAACCTGACCGGTATCAATCAGACTTGCCGGTATTTCTGCTGCATTATGAGGTTCACCTTCCACCGGAAAATCCAACAATAGTTTCATTTTATTACCACTGATATCGAATAACTGTTCTCCGGCAAACATTTCTGGTCCGGTGGGCAAATAGCGATCTTTGGTGATTTTGTTCAATGCAATCAAATATTCTCCGAACGGATGACGCGTATCTCCTCCCGCAACAGTGAGGTGTCCCGTTGAATAATAAGCCGGATGACGATCGAGTACTTTCCCGGTTTTAAGGTCCCATTTGACTATTTCCGATGAGATAAAATCGGAATTGTAACCATGTCCGTTTCCATCATATTCTACATGTAATGGACCTAATCCCGCATTTTTGACCTCGTATGCTAACACCGATTCATATTTTAAAATTGGGATTCCCCCAAGTGAACCGGTCGTGTCGTTATTTTGAATGGCGTTTTGCATTTTACTGAACGATTCGACAGGTACGACTGTGGAGAGTTTTCCACCTTCGGCTATATATTCACCCGATGGAGAAACGTTAATTCCGTGTGGGGATTTGGGAGCAGGCATGTAATAAATAGCTCCTTTTAAATCGGATGTTTGAAGGACCCTAACCTGTTTCATCACTTCTGTTTTGACGACTCCGGTTTCGGGGTCGCGCAAGTTATGATCATAGTTACTCGATACGAGTTGTCCTTTGCCATCAGCTGCAGCTTGTTCGGCTTTCTTCCAATTGACCGCCAGTACGAAATCTTTATCTTTTTGGGATGCATTTACTTCAAGCAACGTATGCGCTTCTTCGCTGTTATAACAGGTATAAAAAACCCAGTCCTTCGATACACCCAAACCGAAACGACCAAGATCGTAATCGAACGGCGGTACTTCGATTTGAAAACCGATATTCATTTCCCCTGTTTTTTGATTCACTTTGATCAATGAGATCGTCCCATGGAAATTCTTTTTGTATGATTTGATCGGGACGTCAACCCCGTTTCCCAGCGGTTTGGGCAGTGGGATACTGTATTCAGTATTGGCAGAGATGTATTCGGTATTCGATGAACAGAAAGCAGAAGAGTGCTGACCAGCAGTATTCGGGATTTCGATAATTTCATCGGTACGGAAAGTTTTCAGATTGATTCTTGCGATTCTCGGTGTGTTACGATCGTTGATGAAGACCCAACGTCCGTCGTAATCACCATTGGTTTTCGACGGTTGGACGTGGTGAGTATCTCCCCAGGGGACAAAACCAAAAGAGGTATTCAACATAGATTTCGTTTCTTCGGTATATCCGTAACCGTTTGTCGGTGTTTGTGAAAATACGGGAATTGTGTAAAGGTGACGTCCCGACGGAATCCCATAAACCGAAACATTACCGGTCCAGCCACCTGACATGAAACTGTAATATTTATCATGTTTACCCGGTGGTACGTAAACATCTGTAGCGGCATCCTCACTGCCTATTTTGCTTTTTGGTGAATTACAGCCACTGATCACAAATGCTATGGACAGCAATGCTATTCCCCCTACATATAGTTTTTTCAGACATTTATAAATTGACATCTAAATCCTCCATTTGATGAATATTCTATGATATAATTTATTAACACGGACCCATTATTTTTGTGAATTCGGATTTACAGACCGTAGATATTCGAGAACAGACCGCGCCTGTTCTCTCGTCAGATGCATATTGGCCATTTGCGTTGCAAATTTTTCCAACAACTTATGAGCAGTCGG
>Ga0209921_1000437_pt1 | contig 13308 bp, 10 predicted proteins | sample SalPonF2_C_D2_MG_FD_185730 | JGI IMG/M metagenome (GOLD analysis project Ga0209921, IMG submission 185730) | Salt pond soil microbial communities from South San Francisco under conditions of wetland restoration - Salt Pond MetaG SF2_C_D2_MG... ...
ACCAATATCGAGCCCGCCATCCAGCGGGCCGATGCAGCGATGTACCGCGGTAAGCGCGCGGGCCGCAATCAGGTGGTGCGGGCCACAAACCAGTACGAACTCACTCTGGCAGCCGATAACACGTAACGTCGCCTCAGGGCTGCGGCTTCCGGGATGTCATCCGAGACAGGCCTCAGCGAGGGCCCCTCGATACGCTTCTCTAACTGCGCTTTTCACGTTTGCTCGACCCGCTGTCGTCGTCGGTTCTTGGTCAGCCCCGAACCCGGGAACGCCAACCTTCTCTGGTAGCCTTTGTTATCCGCCAGCTCTTCCTCGTGTTCGCCAGGATGACCACGGGTTCACAGCCCCCGGGCTGCAGACGGCTGTGCGGCATTCTATTACAGGTTTTCGCGCCCTCTATGCCCGCCAGCCTCACGGGTACCGTCATCCGCCTAACCGCCCTCTCCGACCACTTGGGGACGACGCACCCGGGCAGACCGGCATCTGCTGCAAGACTCCGATAAACTGACCGGTGAGGGAGTGAGCCAGGGAGCTTCAGCATGGAACCGCATCGGCCGCGCCGGGAGACGCCTAATTATGTGCTGTGGTGCGTTGTCATTGCCCTGGCGGTGTGCGTCGGGAATCTTGCATCAAGCTATATCAAGCTCTATGTGGCGAGGCAGCGCCTGAGCCAATATATACACCGCCTCAATCCAAGCATGAGCCGACACGTCGAGCAAATTAAGCGACAGTCTGAAACGCACGAGGCAGAGTTGCACAATGCGCGCGCTCGGACGCCGCAGGGTCGCCAGATGGCCGCAAACTGTCACGACTGGCAACAGGAACTACGCCAACTCGATTCGCCTACGGTGCGGGACGGTGTGAAGCGACACTGCGACGCGTATGAGAAGTACCTGGAGCGCGGATATTAGTTCCCTGTAGACTTTAGACGGCTGGGCGCGGCGATCAACCGGACGCCGTCGGAGACTTAGTATCGGGAACTCCCGTACGGACGACATGCCTCATGATGTGTATCCCCATCCAAAACGATCGCGACATACGCCCCTGGGCAGCACCCTCTGTAAAGGACAAGGAGACTGACGATGATCATCTTCATGCGTACAGTAATGGCCAAGCCCGGCAAGCTGCCGGAGGTTATCGCCTTCGCCAACGATATGGCACGGATTGCCGGGCGTGCCACCGGCACCGAAGTCAAAGTCCTTTTGCCCGTTGCCGGCAAATTCAGTGAGATTGCCTGGGTATCGCGGTTCGATGATCTGGCCCAGTTCGAGGCCGCCAACGCAAAGCTGTTTCAGGATGAAAGCTACGTCGCAATGCTGCGCAAGGCCGATGGGCTATTCGTGGACGCCAGCGGCTACGACCGGCTGTGGCGCGAAGCCTAGGCCCCGCATCGGGCTGCCGCGGCGGGTCACTACTTTTCAAAAATATGTTGCATTGCAGCATTTCTTCGCCTACACTTCCTCCCGCAGTGCAGTACTGCACCCATAACCCTGTGTGATCTAACCCCTAGGATGGGGAGGACGAAATATATGAGCAACGAAATGCTTGAGACCTTCACCGAGCAGACACAATCGTTCTTCGGCCCCTTTGCGGAAGCCAACAAGCTGTTCATGGACAAGTTCGAGAAGCTGGTCAACCTGCAGAGCGAGGCCGCACCGGCTTACATCGAGCTCCACCTCGAGCAGCTCCGCGGCGCCGGCTCGATTAAGGACGCCGACAGCCTGAAGGGCTTCTGGGACAGCCAGATGGCCGTTTCCGAAAAAATCCGCGAGAAGATGCTGGCCGACTCCAAGGCGTTCTCTGACTTGGGCGTGTCGCTGCTTACCGAGCTTAGCGAGCTGGCCGAGAAGAACGCGGACGGCTTTGCCCAGCGCACGCGCAAAGCCACCAAGGCGACCCAGTCAACCAAGACGACCCAGGGCCGCAAGCAGACCGCTGCCGAGTAGACTCCGGCTCGGTTGCGACGCTGAACGATAACCCCGCTGGCTGCATGGCTGGCGGGGTTTTGCATTTTTGGCTTGCTCCGGAAATAACCCCGGCGAGCTCGCGGGCATGAAACACGCCGACGGCTTTCCGCATCTACCACCGGCCACCCAGAGGGAGTCAGCATTCTGCCCAGCGGCCTGCAGGATTTTCAAACCCCCGGATAAACGGCAACGCGTCGGGACTGGAGGGACACGTGCGCCCTACACCCATACGGCGCAAGGAAAAAGAATACCCGCGCCGAGACAGGGACAATAACCGCGGGATCACGCACTATCCGCGTAGCGGGCAGTACATGATTCATACCAGTGCCGCGCGTTGCGCGATCAACCGGCCTGTTTGAATCCCTTGCGTTCATGTTCTTCAACGCACTGCTTTTTGTGACGCTGGGCGATCTTATAGCCAAATGCTCCATGCCAAAACGACGGAGCAGCTTGTTTGCCGCCGCATGTAACGGTTTTTCCGGTTTTGGGATTCTTCAGCGTAGTTGTTTGCGTGAGAGGGGCTGTAGCGCAACCGCCCAGCGCTAATCCGGCCAAAGCGATGGCAACGGCGAGAAATGCAGTTTTGGCTGACACTGAAGGGCTCCTGCTTGGCCTTCATATGGCGCTCCGTCCGTCTTGCGCCGAGGGAGAGAGTAACAGATGCGCGGTAGCCCCGCGACCTTGATCGAGACAGGTTGGCGCAGCACCGTCAGGGCGCTTAACCCGCTCACCAGACCAGTGACCCACAGCCCGAAACGGCGTGACGCCGCCGTGCGAGCTCGATGCGTGCAATCCTACGGCTGTGCTGCCTGCGCGTGCGCGGGTAAGTGATGGTGTCGTTGACGGCTTTCTGGCTCGGGATCGATGCTCCGCTTGACGCCGTGATGTAGCGCAGACGGGCTGCGACGTCCGACCGTCGCGAAGCTGTGTGCATCCTTGGGCTGGGCAGGCCACGGCGAGGAAACAGGTTGCGTGGACATTTTTTCTGACGCTATATGCACCACGGCGACAACTTCGGCCGCAGTCGTGCCGCAGGCGAAAGTCTGCTATATCCGCAATGGCGACCCGCCTTTCCGGGGTATCGAGTGAGCTTTTTATTCTTGCCTCGCTGCGAAGTACAGTTCAGCCGTGCGGTAGTCCGGCCGGGGCGTTTAAGCGCACTGCATGGAACGGCAGATTGCGTGCTGCCGGGTAGTTAAATCACCCCCGCCATGGGCGGTGGCTTAGCAATGGTTAGTTACCTTATTCGTTTAATGTACCTTATGAAGATCGTCCGGTGGCTGGGTTTCCGTGGGCGCCCTATAGTGGGGGACAATGAACGTTGGCGTAGCCTGCACGGGTGCGTTGGCTCCCACCCGCGGATAGTGTGCGAGCGGCTTGCAGCCCGCTTCGCACGCTCAGGCGGCTAAGGCGTGAGGAGGAGTAACGGTGCAATTAGCTGAAGTGAGTCTCGACGACAAGTACACCAAGGCCGACGGGCGCATTTACGTGACCGGTTCCCAGGCCCTGGTCCGCCTGCCCATGCTCCAACGCGAGCGGGATCGGGCCCAAGGCCTCAATACCGCGGGCTACATTTCGGGTTACCGCGGGTCACCGCTGGGGGGCTACGACCAGGCGCTGTGGCGCGCCGAGAAACATCTGCTGGAGCATCAGATCCGCTTCCAGCCCGGCGTCAACGAAGACCTCGCCGCCACCGCCATCTGGGGCACCCAGGAGGTGGGCCTGGGAGAACGCTCCAACTACGACGGCGTCTTCGGCATCTGGTACGGCAAGGGGCCGGGGGTGGACCGTTCGGGCGATCCCTTCAAGCACGGCAACATGGCCGGCACCGCGCCCCACGGCGGCGTACTGCTGCTCATGGGCGACGATCACGTCGCCAAGTCCTCCACCGTCGCGCACCAGAGCGAACCCGCCCTGATGGCGGCGATGATCCCCGTGCTCAATCCCGCGACCGTCCAGGACTACCTGGACTACGGCATGGCCGGGTTCGCCCTCTCCCGCTTCAGCGGCTGCTGGGTGGGTATCAAGTGCGTGACCGACACCGTGGAGGGCTCCGCGTCCGTGCAGATAGCGCCGGAGCGCTTCGATTTCGTAGCGCCCGAGGATTTCGAGCTGCCTCCCGGCGGCCTGCACATCCGCTTCCCCGATCTGCCGGTGGAACAGGAGAAGCGCCTGGTCCGCCACAAGCTGCCCGCGGTGGAAGCCTTCGTGCGCGCCAACCGGCTCAACCACGCCAGTCACGATCTGCCCCCCGATCGCCGGCGCCTGGGCATTGTCGCCACCGGCAAGGCCTGGTCCGAAGTGGTCCACGCTTTTGACCGCTTGGGCCTGGATGAAGCCGCACGCGCGGCGCTGGGCATCAGCCTCTACAAGGTCGCCTTGCCCTGGCCCCTGGAGCCCGAAGGCATCCGCGAGTTCTGCCGGGGCCAGGAAGAGCTGCTGGTGGTCGAGGAGAAGCGCCCCATTATCGAGGACCAGATCGCGCGCATCCTGTGGAGCACGAACCTGCGCCCCCGACTGCTGGGCAAGAGGGACGAATCCGGCCACCCGTTACTGCCGGCGGACGGTGAGTTCACGGCGGATCTGGTGGCCGGCGTCATCGCAGCGCGTGCGCTGGAACACGGCGCCGCGGGTGGACTCGGTGAGCGGCTGCGCGGGGCGCTCGAGCGCATGCAGCCCAGCGAAGAGGCTCCAAGCGTGGAGCGCACCCCCTGGTTCTGCGCCGGCTGCCCCCACAACACCTCCACCAACGTGCCCGAAGGCAGCCGCGCGTTCGCCGGCATCGGCTGCCATACCATGGCCATGCGCATGCCCAACCGGCGCACCGAAGGCTTCACGCACATGGGCGGTGAAGGCGCCCAATGGATCGGCCAGGCGCCGTTCTCCAAGGACAAGCACGTCTTCCAGAACCTGGGCGACGGCACGTACTACCACTCCGGAACCGCGGCTATCCGCGCGGCGGTCGCGGCGGGCGTGAACATCACCTACAAGATTTTATTCAACGATGCGGTGGCCATGACCGGCGGCCAGCCGGTGGAAGGCCACATCACCCCGTGGGGCATCTCCCGGCAGGTCCACGCCGAGGGGGTCAAACGGATCGTGGTGGTTACCGACGATCCCGATCATTACCCCGCGGGCACGGCTTGGGCACCGGGTGTGACGATACGCCACCGCCGCGAGCTGGACGCCGTGCAGCGGGAGCTGCGCGAGGAGTCCGGCGTCACCGTGCTGATCTACGATCAGACCTGTGCGGCGGAGAAGCGGCGCCGGCGCAAGCGCGGCAAATTCCCGGACCCTGCCCGGCGCATCGTCGTCAACGAGGAGGTCTGCGAAGGCTGCGGCGACTGCGGGGTGGTTTCGAACTGCGTGGCGGTGAAGCCGGTCGAGACCGAATTCGGCCGCAAGCGCCGCATCGATCAGGCCATCTGCAACAAGGACTATTCCTGTAAAGAGGGCTTCTGCCCCAGCTTCGTGACGGTGGAAGGCGGCAAGCTGCGCAGGGCATCCTCGGACGGGCGGGACGCCTCCCGCATCCCCGAGCTGCCGGAGCCGGGCATCGCCGGCTTCGAACACGACTACAACGTCCTGATCACCGGCATCGGCGGCACCGGCGTGGTCACCGTCGGCGCGCTGCTGGGCATGGCCGCCCACCTGGAGGGCAAGGGCGTGTCCGTGCTCGACCAGACCGGCCTGGCCCAGAAAAACGGCGCGGTCACCAGCCACGTGCGCTTCGGCACAGACCCGCAAGCGGTGCAGGGCAAGCGCATCGGCGTGGGCGAGACGGATTTGGTGGTCGGCTGCGACATGGTGGTCGCCGCCGGCCGCGAGGCTTTGAGCACCTACGGCCGCGACCGCACCCACGCTGTCATCAACAGCCACGTCGTGCCCCTGGCCAGCTTCGCGCTGGACCCGGACCTGGCCATGAACGGCGGCGAGGTCGCCGGCGGCATCAGCGCCCACATCGGCGAGGGCAACAGCAACTTCGTCAACGCCACGCACCTGGCCAACTCGCTGATGGGCGACCCCATCTACACCAACCCCTTCCTGCTGGGCTATGCCAGCCAGAAAAGGCTTCTGCCGGTCAGCCGGGAGGCCGTGGAGCGCGCCATCGAGCTCAACGGGGTGGCCGTGGAAGCGAACAAGCAAGCCTTCGCCTGGGGCCGCTATGCCGCCCATGCCCCCGACGCCGTCACAGACCTGGCCGGCAACGGCGAAGACGACTCAGCGGAGCCGCAAATCGCCCAGGATCTGGACACCATCATCGCCCGCCGCGAGGCCCACCTCACGGCGTACCAGAACCGCGCCTACGCCAAGCGCTACCGGCGCCTGGTCAACCGGGTGCGCCTGGCCGAACAGGCGAAGGTGGCGGGCCGGGACGATCTCGCCCGGGCGGTGGCCTATTCCTACGCCAAGCTCCTCGCCTACAAGGACGAATACGAAGTGGCCAGGCTATACGCCAACAAGGCGTTCAAGCAACGCCTGGCCGAGCAGTTTGAAGGCGAATACACCCTCAAGGTCAGCCTGGCGCCCCCGGTGCTGGCCAAACGCGACCCCGTTACCGGCCATCTCCAAAAGAAGGAATACGGTCCGTGGATCTTCAAAGCCTTCGCGCTGCTCGCGCGCCTTCGCTTCCTGCGCGCGACCCGTCTGGACCCATTCGGGCGCACCCCCGAACGCCGGCGCGAGCGGGCATTGATCCGCGAGTACGAGAAGGTCGCGGAAGAACTGGCCGACCGCGTCACGGAGGCCAATCACGACTTGTGCGTCGACATCGCCAACGTCCCGCAGGCGATCCGCGGCTACGGTCACGTCAAGGACCGCAACATCGAAAAGGCAAAGGCTGAGGAGGCCGAGCTGCTGCGCCGGCTGCGCGCCGGCGAGGAGGACAACGCAGACCAAGCGGAGGCCGCCAAAGCATAGCGGCGCCTTACCCTGCGCAGGCGGAGCGCGGCGATCCGTGGCGGAAAAGGCGCGTACCGGCTTTTCCCGCGGCTGTGTTGCGCCTCCGGCGGCTATCCGTCACCCGCCGGGGAACAAGGAAAAGTGATTGCGGGCCTGCACCCGGCACGGACAATGGGCCCGGTCCGGTCGACGCAACGCCGCCTTAGGGCGATGATTTTCCGGCAAGTTCCTCTATGGTCCGGATTTGGCCGACCAGATCCACCGGCGCCTCCGAGATCACATGCAACGCCCTGTCCTCATGGACATCGCAGCCCGCACACGGGTGCCGGCGGGCCAGGACCCTGTCGCGGGCGCGAATGAGATCGACGATATTGGGACGGAACAGCCGCATCAGCGCCGTCAGCCAGCGGTTGAGCGCGCGGTGCGGCTGCGCGACATCCACGGAGAAGCGATCGAGCATCGGGATGACGTCATCGGCTTGGCGCCAGTCCTCGCCCGTGACCCAACGATTCGTGGTGAACAAGCGCAACGGCCGGCCGTAGCGATCCATGGAAATGCCAATGAGGTGGGTGAGCGCACCGGGCGGGGCTTGTCTAAGCGCGCCGGGGTCTTGCCGGCCCAGGAAAGTGTGGAAATGCCCGTGCTCGCCGGGCGCGCGCTCCCCGACGCCGTGCGCATGATAATAGTATTGCGCGCGTGTCGACGGATCCAAGACGTCATCGGACGACGGGTAATGCGCCCATTCCTCGACGACCGCCGCCCCGTCCAGCACAGCCGTGACCGGATTCAGTCCGGCGTGCGCCAGATCTTGTGTGCAGGCAACGACCTCCGCCGCCGCACGGTGCATCGCCGCAAGCGCTGAAAAATCCAACTCACGCAGTCTTTCTGCGAAGGTCGTCGCCGTCTCCATGCGTTTGCGCAGCGCCGCCAAGCCTCAATGCAAGGGCCGCGCGAACGGCGGACGGATATCTGATGGCGTCAGGATTTTGATGGCGAGCAGGGATTGGACGGGGCACACGGCTTGTTGGTGCCCGACTTTTGCGGTGCGCAGGGATTGGACTTGCCACCGGAGTTGGTCATGCCGGAGGAGTTTCCGCTTTGGCCGCTCGTTGTCGAGGAACCGCACGGCGAACAGGGCTTTGACGGGCCACAGGGCTTTTGCGCAGCGCTTGCGGCCGGGACCATCCCATTGAGCGCCGCAACCGGCATGGAAGCCGGCAAGGTGCTGCCCGCAGCGAGCAGCATTGCGGAAAGGCCGCCGGCCATTGCCAGGGATTTGCGGGTCTTGTGATCCATTCAGATTCTCCTCGTCAGATAATGCATCCGCACCGTTAGAGTGTCTTCGCGGCGCGCCGTTCCCCTTTGCTACCACAAACGCGTTCAACGCTCAAAACACCAGGACTGATTAAAGCCGCACCGAAGCCGATGCCAACGGCGCCCTTTCCGTTCAGGGGCCATCGTCAGCGAAGACTACGCCCTCGATCCAAAGAGCCATGCGGCAGCGCGATCCCGTCGACGTTTCTGTCTGCGCTCTACCCTGCAAGCTCGACCACGAACGCACCGTCGGCTACCCCGGTAGCCGCCAACCCATGCGAAGCCTGGTACTCGCGGACGCAGCGCACGCTCTCCCGGCCGTAGATGCCGTCGGCCTTAATCCCGATTCCCTGACCCGAAAGGCCCACTTGCAGAAGGCGGACGTCCAGCCCGCGTAGCATGGGCGACTGCAGCGCCAGAGAACGGGCCCCGGGCTGGGGTCCGTCGTAACAACCCTCAGGAGTCGCCGACAGCACCACAGTCGATATCTCGCGCCTCCGGACGACCAGCGGCAGTCCCAGATCCCAGCGCTCCTGGTCTATCAGCCGTTGAAAGGCATCCATGCGGTAGACCGTGGCGCGCAGATCCCGTCGTGCATGCCCCGCCAGCCACGCCCGCCGCGTTCGCACGTAGGCCGTAATCCATGGGCGTTGGCCGACGCGCTCGACATCCCCCACTGTCTGCTTTGTGCGATCGCGCATTCTCTTCCACGATCCGTGCACGAAGCTGTCGTAGACCACCGCCACGCCGAGCGGTTCGTCGACGCCCAAACGCTCGGCGGCGCGTTCGGCCGGCTTCCAGTAGACATCATCGAAGAACTCGTCCTGCGTGTCGCGCATGACCGGATCATCAGCGCTGGCCCGCAGGAGATTGTGTAGGAGGAGTTCCCGGTCCAGGGAAAGATCCTTGGCCTTTACCCGCGGTAGACATTCTGCCAGCCGAGGGCCGAACCGAGCGCCTTTGTTTGCACCGTATCGAGCCAACAACTTGGCCAAATTGCCCGAACCGAGGGTTGTTTGGGAACGCCCGAAAGTGAGGTGTCCGGTATCGCCCTCGATGAGGGTAACCCGGCTATAATCGCCAAGTACGCTTCCCGTTTCAAAGATGTTGACAATAGCCTGCGCAGTGCTTTTTTGCGTTGCAGTTAACATGAGTCTTGCTTCCTGAATGGCCTTGCAGGTCGGAACTCGCTCGCCGCGCGAGGAAGCCTCCATTCAAACTCACCCTAATCGCTTGACCGTGAGTGTGAGGCTCCCACGGTTATTGCCGTAGCCGTACCAGGTGTCGTTCACGAAGCACAGCAGATAGCCGCCTGTAGAGATAGCAGCTTCCGGGTCGCCCGACGCCGGATATTGAGCATGCGATCCAATCGGGAATGTCTCATGGGCGGTCGGCGAGCCGTCCGCACCTGGGTTTCCGCCGTTGGCAATAGCACCGACCAGGGCGCCCCAAGGCATTGTTTCTTCCCGGCGGGAACCGGCAAGATCTGCTTTTTCGTTGTGGGTACACGCCTTATAAATCTTTTCCAGGTCCCCCACGAATGAACCGAGCAAGTGCTTGAGCGACGTGACCTGGAAATGACCGGACTCCACACCGTCCGGGCCACATTTCAGGGTCCTATCGATCCATTGTCCCGCGGCTTGAAATTCATAGCTCGCGCCAGCTTCGAGGAATATGCCGGTGTGGTTCCAGTGCTTATTGGCGTATATGGCGACGGTTCGGCTTTGTCCCGGCGATAAGGTCACTGTCGCCCTGTACGGTGCCTGCGCGATCGGCGGGCTACGGTGGCGATCGAGCGCGGACTTATGAAACAAACTGCTCGCATTTTCATGCGCCGCCACATTGGGAATGCTTCGCGGCTGTATCCTCAAATGCTGGTACAGCCCCGTATCAGAGTCATGCAGAACGCCCAGGGAATCCGGTTTCACCTGCCGGAGCATGTCGGGGTGAAGCGCCAAACCGCAAGCTTGCGCCTCTTCGAGCATCCATTTCAGCGCGCCGTCGGACAATTCCTTTTCCGGGTAGCCTCCGCCCAGGTCGCAGTGCACGCCCGGGAACCACAACTGCTTGACGCCGCCGCGCCCGCCGATCTCCGTCCACAAGGTCGGCGTAAAGCTTGCGCGCTCCTCGTCGAGGGCAAGGGCCTGGCGGGCGTTGGCCACCGCTGAACTGAGCTTTGTGTCGTGGAACGCCCATCGGGTGGGGTCATCGAAAAGGTTTGCGATCGCCATGTCGTTGGGAATGCCGAGGGCGCCTACGGTATCCCATACGCCGAGGAAGTGGATGCTCCCGTCGACATCGCCGCCGATGTTTCGATGCAACGCCCAAGCGGGTGACGCCCAGTCTGTCTTCGGCTTGCGTTGTCGATAGCCCAGGTTGTAGGACGCCTCAATCCGTGGCCAGATGTCCGTTTCCGGCAACCCTGACAGGTCCAGGAGTCCGCAGGCGCCAATGAGGCCTATGAGACTGCGCGCCGTGAACGCGCCCCGGCTGAATCCGAACGCGTACACTTTGTCGCCGTCCTCGTAGTGCGACCCCAGCCAGCGATAGGCGCTCATAATGTTTTGATCCAGGCCGGTGCCCAGTGCACCGCCCGCGACCTTTTGCCACCAATGCCCCTCGGTGCCGACGCCGGGGTGGTAGTACTCGAGCTGATCGTTGCCCGCCTCGTCCTTTTCTGCGACCGCGTTATGGAGCCTTACCACATTGGAAGGCGTGGCGATGCCCCGTGTTGTCTGCTCGGGCGTATCCCAGGTGCCGTCACAGCAGACGATGAGATTTTTCATGGTGCTTCACTCCGTTTGCTCCGCGGCACAGACGGTTCAACGTCTTTTCGGATTCCGAATCGACGGAGCCCTGCTCTCGCTTGACGGCGATTGTTTGACACGCCGCGCGCCCCGCGGAAAAGCCGTCCCTATGGAGAAAGAGTAAAGCAGGCCTGCGCCAACTCGTCACGGCCGACGCAAAACGCACCCGCGACCACAGGGACCCATATTCAGCCTGTGAGGACAATGGGCCGAAAGCGGCAGTAAGGAAGGGCACCGCCGGAAGCGCCGCCCGATGCGAGCTCGCGGTCAAAAGCGCGGCACTCGTCAAGCGCTGGGGGCTAGCGGTCGTCCTGTCCCGGGCTATCAGGCGCCCCCGCCTCGTCGTCCTCGGAGCCGGGCCGCAACCGGGTGCGCGGCGTCAGCAAAGCGATGTCGGGGCTCGTGGGATCCCGGGCTATGGACCTATGCCGGTACATGGCCAGGTCGGCCGCCTCCAGCAGGTCGGTCAGCGTGGCCCCGTCGGTCGGAAACGTGGCCACACCGATGCTGACGGATACCGAGACCGTGTGCGAGCCGGCTTGGACTCGAATGGCGGTCAGCTCACGGCGCACTCGTTGGGCGAAAATGACGGCTCCGGCCTTGTCGGTACTCGGCAGCAACAAGACAAACTCGTCGCCGCCATAGCGTCCCAGCGTATCGGACTGGCGCAGATGGCTGGAGAGCGTGCTGCCGAGGCTGTGCAGGAGGCGATCACCGATGGCGTGTCCATACGTGTCGTTAACCGCTTTAAGGCCGTCCACATCGATCATCAACACGCTCAAAACTTCGTTAAAGCGCAGCGCTCTGGCGTACTCGTGCTGGGCCACAATCAACAGCAGGCGCCGATTGAACAACCCGGTCAACGGATCGGTTTCGGCCGAACGCTGCATCTGCCGGTGCGTGGCCCTCAGCGTGTCGCCCAACAGGCTGGCGAGCAGCCCCACGAGCAGCAAGGGCGTCAGCGCCGTGATTAGCGGAATCGTCGTGTCCGGCCCCCAGCCCAGACCGCCGTAACGCGTCACGTGGACATAGAGCAGACACGCGCCGATGACCAACACCTCCAATATGGTGACACGGTGGCCTAGCGTGACAGCGCTGATCACCACCACGATGAAATACAGGTTGGTCAGAGGGCTCGCCACGCCCCCCGTCAGGTACACCAACCAAGTGATGAAACCAATCATCAGCCATGTTTCGGCGGCGATCTTCCATGGCTTGGGCACCCGAAAGAAGTTGGCGTAGTGAAACGCCCCGAATAGCGCCCAGAACAGTCCGGTGACGACGAGTACATTCGTCTGCAGGGCCTGGCGCCGCGCAATCAGCACATACAGCGCCGCAACCAGGAGCACCAGCCACTCCACCTCGGCCACAGTGCGGCTGTAGCCTCTCAGAAGCTGGAGCTGAAAATTCTCACCAGGCGATGGCTGAACACCGGATCGCTTCTTGTGGCCTCGCGCAGAGGCGTCGTGTCGTCCAATCATCGCGTCGTCCGTGGAAGAGGGAGATCTTCCGTCTCCCTGCCGCTGCGCTTGTTCATATACAGCCCTTGCTGCATGAATTTTAGCCGCAATGCTCTAACTTTCGCACGGTAGTTTAGCCATCGGCGACGAAGCCGATTGCCGACAGCGGTACCGGGACCGGGAACTCGGCCTGCCCCGGACCTTCTGAACCCCGATACCATCAGCATTCGCAGACGTTGGTGGCGATCCGTGATGGCGCCTCGTGAGGAACGCTTGTCGTGGCTGGCCGTTATTTTTGTTAACGGTCCCGGCCCGGCCGGCGCCCGAGCATCGGTTGGAGCTCGCTCCGAGCAACGTAGCCGGCCTTTTTTTGGTTGCTGTACGGAATCGCGGGAACCTCGCAAAACTGTCGTCGTGACCGTTTTGCAAGCCGACGAATCCGGCGCATGTCCGGACTCGCCTCTGCTAATCAAGCACTTAGGTGCTTGATTGCGAGCGCCACATCCCTGTGCCGCAGGGCACCTCGAGTTTTTCGAGGTGCCCTCGCGCCGGGCATCGGGGTTAAACTGCTTCGGTCAGCTATTGAGTCCAGCCGGTGTCTGGTATCGGGCTCGGCCCACTTGATACCCGCAGGGGCAGGAGCATCGTAAGCGGCTAAAGCAAGGCGTATTGACAATCAGCTGACGGTCGGGGTTGGGCTGTCGCCCGGAGGGGGTTTTACGGCGCGGCTAACGGTCGCCTTGGCGACCGGTTTGGGAGTTGGGTGCCGGCGGCTGTGGGGTGACGTCCTTGACCGGCGAGAGCAGATGCGGCGAGACGTTCCACTGGTCGCCTTCGTCGGTGAGCACGCTCACCGTC
>Ga0209921_1000442_pt1 | contig 13114 bp, 8 predicted proteins | sample SalPonF2_C_D2_MG_FD_185730 | JGI IMG/M metagenome (GOLD analysis project Ga0209921, IMG submission 185730) | Salt pond soil microbial communities from South San Francisco under conditions of wetland restoration - Salt Pond MetaG SF2_C_D2_MG... ...
GAGAATGGGAAGCTCCGGTCGGTAAACGAACGGGGCCGGTTAATCCACTGACAAGCACTTATTACTGGTATCTTGATGTGAAGACTTTTTCAAAAATTTTGAAGGTGCTTAAAAAAGATGAGGAAAGTAAGCAATATTTGGCACTGGCCGATTCTATCAAGCAGGCATTCAACAAAAAATTCTTTGAGCCGGAAACGAATCTTTATGGCACGTCCAAAGTATATCAGAGTTATCTGTTGTTCGCACTGAATGGAGATATGGTACCCGAAGGCCATCATCAGGCGGTCTTGGATAATCTGATTGATAATATTATGAATACCCGAAATGGTCATCTTGGAACCGGCATATTGGGAACCAAGTTACTGTTCAAGGTACTTGGCAGTGAAGGAAGAGAAGATGTCCTTCAGACCATGGTAGCACAGAAGAGCTATCCAAGCTGGGGATACTGGATTGAAAATGGGGCCACAACCCTTTGGGAGAGTTGGGATGCCCGCAGCTCACATAATCACCAGATGTTTGGATCTGTCAACGAGTACTTTTATGAATATCTGGCTGGGATTCGTGCCCCCACAGATAGTGGGACCACTGCCGGATATAAAAAGGTATTAGTAAAACCATATGTTCCGGAAGGAATGAAGCATGCGGAGGCCTCATCAGAGACCATTCACGGAACTGTAAAATCAGGATGGACTCATAATGGCAATGATTTGACGCTTAATGTTTCCATTCCTCCGAATACCTCGGGCAAAGTTAGTATTCCGACTTTGGGATTAGATGGATTTAAAGTTATGGAAAGTGGGAAGGAGATCTGGGATGGACAGAAACTCACTGGGAATGATGAAGGTATTCTTAATGCTACGTCCGGAAATAAAGATATAAATTTTGATATTTCTTCAGGCTCGTACTCGTTTAAGTTGACCAGCTTGAATTAGAAAAAAGAATTTTTCTTTAATATGATTTGAAATTGAAAAAGAAAGTGAAAAAAATGAATTCAAAAAACGTTGTTTGATAGTATTCAAACAAAAGATGGTTTTATAAAAATGCTTACTAATTAAAAGGTAGAAATATGAAATATTATCCAATCCGATTTTTAGCCGTTATAATTTTTGTAACAAGTCTTATTGCTCAAGCAGATGCTTTTACATCAAAAGCCAATGGAATTAAGCTTGAAAAACTAAGAGTAGAATATCTGCATAATCCCGAGGGAATCGATATGCAACATCCCCGGTTTTCGTGGGTGGTTGATGGTAATCGACGGGGCATTGGGCAGAAGGGCTATCAGATACTCGTATCCTCCAATGTTAACTCCTTGACTACCGGCAGTGCCAATATGTGGGATTCGCAGCAGACAGTCTCGGATAAGTCGGTCAATATTTCTTATGATGGTAAGAAACTGCAGAGTGATAAAACCTATTACTGGAAGGTGAGGGTACAGGATCAGAATAATGAGTGGAGCAATTGGAGCAGAATTCAGCGGTTTCATACCGGGTTGATGAACGAATCCGACTGGCAGGGCGAATGGATTGGATCGCCTGACACCACAATTTCGGCTCCTTTGCTACGGAAGGAGTTCAATGCGAATAAAGAGATCAAGAGTGCGCATGTGTTTATCAGTGGGCTTGGTTATTATGAATTGTACCTGAACGGCAAGAAAGTAGGTAATCACAAGCTTGATCCCGGCACTTCAAATTTTAATAAACGTGCTTTATATGCTTCCTATGATGTAACCAATTATCTCAAGTCTGGCGACAATGCGATTGGCGTTTGGCTGGGGAATGGATATTTCAGGATGAATCGCAAACGACCCTTCAAGTATTACGGCGATCGTCCACAAATGATTGTTCAAATGAATATAACATATACGGATGGATCAACCGCCCATGTTGTTTCTAATACTTCGTGGAAAACGTCGTCCAGTCCGATCTTGGATAACAGTGTCTATAATGGAGAAGTTTATGATGCACGCAAAGAAAAGGATGGTTGGGATAAAGCCGGTTACGACGATCAGGATTGGAAAAATGCCGTTCATCCGGATATCCCGAAAAACAGGAAACTGTCAGCGCAATTGATGCCGCCTATTCGTGTTACGAAGACCATTTATCCTGTGAGTATGCGTGAGCCGGAAAAGGGGGTGTATGTCTTTGATTTTGGTCAAAACCTGACGGGTTGGCCGCAACTGTTTGTCAGCGGTGCACAAGGACAGAAAGTGACAATGAAGACAGCAGAAGTGACGCGCAAGGATATGATGCAGATGATGGACAAAGACACCGAAGGCATTGTTGATACCGTAGATGCCAGTCCCGACCGTACAGCCAAAGCCAGGGATGTTTATATCCTTTCCGGGGAACCGGGTACGGCAACTTACAGCCCGCGATTCACTTATCACGGCTTCCGATATATTCAGCTGGAAGGATATCCGGGTAAACCTACGTTAAGCAGTGTTGCTATTAGAGTGGCCCACTCTGACGTAAAGCAGACCGGAAGTTTTAAAAGCGCTAATGGTTTGTTTAACCAGATACATAAAATTACGGTCTGGGGTCAGAAAAGTAATCTTATGAGCATGCCCACCGACTGTCCGCAACGAGACGAACGTATGGGCTGGATGGGAGATGCTCATCTTTCTGCTCAAGAGGCCATGCATAATTTTGATATGGCCGCTTTTTATACCAATTGGCTTAACCTGATTCAGGATGAACAAAATGATGATGGCAGTGTTCCCGATATCGTGCCGGATCATAAATGGTTGCCAGGTACTAAGGTGGGGACTCCGGCATGGCAGGTTGCTTATCCGCTTATTGTTTGGGATATGCATGAATATTATGGTGATGACCGGGTCATCGAACAACATTATAACAGTCTGAAGAAATGGATGGGTTATATGAAGTCTATTTCTAATGATTACATCATCACCAAAGGGCGCGGCGATTGGGTACCGCCCAAGCTCGGGTACTCACCTATTGACGGTTCGGTACCAATAACGTCAACTGGCTATTATTATAAAAGTGCACAATTGATGTCCAAGATGGCAGATATTCTTGGCAAGGATCAGGATAAGGCGATGTATTCAAAGTTGGCTCAAAATATAAATGACGCCTTCCAGCAAAAATTCTGGAATCAGCGAAAAGGACAATATGGAACCGGATCTCAAATGAGCAATGTATTTCCCCTTTACCTTGGTATTGTTCCAAAAAACAGGCAGCAAACGGTTGTGAATGATTTAGTTAACAATATCGAAATGAAACACAATGATCATTTATGGACTGGAATATTGGGGACAAAAGCATTAGTTGAGGCTCTTCCTGAACATAACAATGCCGATGTTCTGTATGACCTTACAAATCAGAGAACGTATCCCGGCTGGGGATATATGGTTTCGAAAGGTTCAACGACGCTATGGGAGCGATGGGGTGGCTACCGGTATTTTGGCGCCGATATGAATTCTCTTAATCATATTATGTTTGGGAGTATCGATGAGTTTTTCTACAAAAATCTGGCGGGAATACAATCGACGGCTCCAGGTTTCAAAAATATTGTCATTAGACCTAGCGCTGATATTGCTGGAAAAAAATTAAACTGGGCACAAGCTTCTGTAAAAACTATCCGGGGCAAGGTTGCTTCGAAATGGAAATTTCAAGGCGGTGCTGTTGAAATGAATATATCCATTCCCGCCAATAGTACGGCTACGGTCAGTATCCCCAAAGGGAATATTAAAGGTCCTTTTACGGTTACCGAAAGCAGTAAAACCGTTTGGTCCGGCCAGTCTTTTCACAAAACAACGGGCATTCACTCCGCAAAAGAGGATGCGGAATATGTTACTTTTGAAGTAGGTTCAGGGGATTATTCATTTACACTTTCAGGCAAATAATAATAGATAAATACTCCTTTAATTTGAGGTATACCCCACAATCAGCAAATTAGGTTAATGCATCTATCGGACGGCTGTGTTTGCCGTCCAGTGGATGCACAAGGATTTTGAAATTTATTGTAGATATACAATGCCGGATTGTGGAGGATAACGTTGGGGATGTCTCTCATTCCTTCCCTTACTCTGAGAATTTTCTGTGTGCTCCCTTGATTCCAGCTCAGGAAATTTTTCATGCCAAAACAACCCGGGATCCCCCCCTTGAGCTTGCTTATTGGCACTATGGACTGTCCGTTGCCCAGGAATGACGTAAACGTTTGGGATTGAAACCAAATAAAAAATGGCAGAAAGTTTTAGATAACCGGGCCCCGTTACCCGTCAAAGACGGCTTATATCTGCCGGATGCCCATACGCCGAACGCTTACACCGACAGCAAGTACCGCCGGGATCATCCCATCGTCGCCGGTGCCTTCGGATTGCTGCCTGACAGTGGTCTGATCGACACTACTATGATGCGGAATACTTTTAACGAGGTAATGCGAAAGTGGGATTGGTCGAGTACATGGGGGTGGGATTACCCGATGCTGGCCATGACGGCAGCCCGGCTGGGTGAACTGAAAAGGCGGTTGATGCGTTGATGATGGATAAACAGAAAAATACCTATTTAAGAAACGGGCATAATTATCAGAATAGCCGGTTGCGTTTGTATCTGCCCGGTAATGGCGGATTATTGACCGCTGTAGCCATGATGGCGGCCGGTTGGGATGGAGCACCAAATAGAAATGCACCGGGGTTCCCGGATAACGGGAAATGGAAGGTACAATGGGAAAATATAAAAATGATGCCCTAATGAGCATTTTAAGGGTAATATTATTATATATGACCAAGAAATTGATGGATAAAAAGTAAGTGCCAGAGTTTCAAGTGAACGAGATTATTACTTACAATATGTAGCTGGTTATACAAAAAGTATTCACTTATGGCTTTCAGGTGACAAGGTATCTTTTATAGTGTCGTGTTGTTTATATAAACGGCCTTAGAATGAGATCAAGGTCTGATTGACAGAAAATACTTCAGAATAAAATAAATTTTAAAAAATCTATAGTAGATTTAACGGTTGGCCGTCTCTTATAACACAGAAAACTGTACCAATTATTTCTAAGAGTAGAATGGCTATTTCAATAAAGATAACAGCTATTCCAAAGTTGATAATCCTGTTGAAATTTAAACATCTAATTGACTCAGATCAGATAAAAATATGAGCAATAGCATTTTAAAAAGGCTGGATCAACGATTAGACTCTATTGATGAGTATGAGCGTGAGCCAGTTCCCGATGATAAGCTAAAAGGTTGGAAGGGTTTTATCGGGATGTACATCGGGGAGAATACCGCCGGAACTGAATTTGTTATTGGAACGCTATTTGTTGCCCATGGAGTTTCGGCCGGGGATCTATTTTGGGGCTTGTTAGTTGGTAATATGTTAGCTATTTGTACGTGGGCTTTTCTTTGTGCTCCCGTAGCTGTAAAAGTTCGCCTCACCCTCTACTGGAAGCTGCGTAAAATATGTGGCCCCAATCTGGCGATGATTTATAATGTGGTAAATGGAGTTATGTATTGCTTTCTGGCGGGCTCTATGATAGCGGTATCTGCGACAGCGGTGGGGCTGCCATTTCACATTGCTATGCCGACGCTAAATGACTGGTTACCAACGAGTATCGGTTGGGTTATCGCCGTATTGTGTGTGGGGTTAATTATTACCATAATTGCTATTCTTGGATATGACAAAGTAGCTCATTTCGCCAATATTAGTTCGCCGTGGATGATCCTGGTCTTTTTAGCTGCCGGCATCGCGGTTTTACCTCAACTCGGGGTTCATTCGATATCGGATTTTTGGTCGGTAGCGAACCAGAAGATATGGACCGGAAAACCTTATCCGGGCCAAGTTAAGTTTACCTTCTGGCACGTCATGTTTTTTTCTTGGTTTACCAATCTTGCCATGAATGCGGGAATGTCGGACATGTCTATCTTACGCTATGCAAAAAAATGGTACCACGGGTTCTCACCCGGACCCGGTATTTATCTTGGTCATTTAATGGCTTGGATGTCATCCGGTATTTTAACAGCAGCAGCAGCTGGAGCTATTGCCCCCGGGATTATTGCTTATCACAGTGCGGGATTGGCCGGCGCTGTTTGTGTTATTATAGCCGGTTGGACGACCGCCAATCCTACCATTTATCGGGCGGGACTTGCATTTCAGTCTGTTACTCCCAATTGGAAACGTTGGAAGGTTACGTTGATTACCGGGTTGGTAACTACAATAGCGGCCCTATTCCCTGCATTAGTAATGAAATTGCTTGATTTTGTAGCGCTCTATGGATTGGTACTGATGCCAATGGGTGTTGTGATTTTGCTGGATGTTTTCTTGTTCCCCAAAATGGATCTCAAAACAAATTTGGCAAATGCTGCGAATTTAAAGTTTAATTGGGCGGCTGGCTTAACTTGGTTTATAACATTGTTATTTTGCTTGTTCCTCAATCTGTATATGGGAGTGGAAATTTTCTTTCTAAGCTTGCCGGGATGGTTTATTGCCGCGATGTTGTATATCGGGATGAGCGTATTTTATCAAAGAAAATATCAGCAGGCGAGCTATGAAACAGCTCGTTAGATGTTTAAAGAGTAAAGAATTTTTTAAAGATTAATGGAACGACGAATCAAAACGAGGTAGAAGTGAATACGGATAACAAGACCATGGAAACAAGTACAGTAGAAACATATTTCAGACAAGTAGAAAACAAATGGAATGAGGAAGAGGTAGAAGATAGTGATCCATTAGCACGATTGGTCTATCGTTCAAATCTGCTTGGAAGTGACTCATATATAAATAATACTGGTGGGGGAAACACCTCCAGTAAAGTAATGGAGAAAGATCCAATTAGCGGTGATGAAGCGGAAGTGTTATGGGTAAAAGGCTCCGGTGGGGACTTGCGGACAGCAACAAAACCCAATTTTGCGTCTCTTTATCAGCAGAAACTGCTCAAGCTGCAGGATATTTATCACGGTATGGATAATACCGGGCTTAAGACTCCTGCCGAAGATTCTATGACTGAAATGTATCCTCATTGTACTTTTAACCTGAACCCCCGTGCCCCATCTATCGATACGCCGTTACATAGTTTTATCCCATATAAATTTGTAGATCATACTCATCCAGTACCGGTAATTGCCATTGCCACGGCCGACAATGGGCCTGAGCTGATGCGTGAAATTTATGGCGACGAAGTGGAATGGGTTGACTGGATGCGTCCCGGCTTTGAGTTGGGTCTAAAGCTGCAGGAGGTAATCGAAAATAATCCGGGTATCAGTGGTATAATACTTGGAGGTCACGGCTTAATTAATTGGGCAGATGACGACGAAGAATGTTACAACAAAAGTATAGATCTGATAAATAAGGCAGCGGCCTATCTGGCGGATCACGAGCAGGGGGAAAAATCATTCAAAGGGGCAAAATTTGAATCATTGCCCAGAGAACAGCGTCGTGATACACTGGCTGAGATATTGCCTTTTTTGCGAGGACAGGTAAGCCAGGAAAATCAGTTTATCGGTACCATACAGGATGACGATGTCACAATGCAGTTTATCAATTCAGAAGATGCTCCCCGGCTTGCTGAGTTGGGTACTTCTTGCCCGGATCATTTTCTGCGGACCAAAATTAAACCACTGTATGTAGATTGGAATCCACAGCAAGAGTCGGTGAAGGATCTCAAATCGGAGATCAAAAAAGGATTAAAAGGATACCGGGAAGATTATGCCGATTATTACAATGAGCATCGCGATGAAGATTCACCCGACATGCGCGATCCTAATCCAACGGTCATTTTGATTCCGGGACTGGGAATGATTGCATGGGGTAAAAATAAAAGCGAGTCGCGGGTCACAGCCGAGTTTTATACAGCAGCCATTGGGGTAATGCGCGGAGCCGAATCGGTGGCCACATATACAGCTTTGCCCAAACAGGAAGCTTATGATATTGAATACTGGGCCCTTGAAGAAGCCAAGTTGCAGCGTATGCCACCTGAAGCAGAGCTTTCCCGTCAGGTGATTGCAGTTATCGGTGCCGGAAGCGGCATCGGTAAAAATCTTGTTTCCCGATTGATCAAAGAGGGTGGAACGGTAGCTGCTCTTGATCTTAACGAAGACCGCGCCAAAAATACCGCATCCGAAATTTTGGATGAAATTGGCATGGGTATCGGAGTAGCAGGGTCCGACATTAGTGGATCAGGTGATATTATTGGTCTAGAATGTGATATAACGGATCGTGAATCCGTTCAAAAAGCTCTTCACCAAATTGTTATTGCCTACGGCGGATTGGATAATATTGCAGTTACAGCCGGCTTGTATCCTATGCCTAATCAAAATGGGAATATTGGAGATACGGCCTGGGATAAAAGCTTTTCCGTAAATGTGAAAGGTAATTATATCGTGGCTGATGAAGCATCGGATGTTTGGAAGGCCCAGGGACTTAAAGGAAGTATGGTTATAACGACGAGTGCCAATGCCGTTGTTCCCAAAGATGGTAGTTTTGCTTATGATACAAGTAAATCAGCTGCAAATCATTTAATCCGTGAGCTTGCCATTGAACTTTCCCCCAACGTCAGGGTAAATGGAGTAGCACCGGCAACAGTAGTTGAAGGGAGCAGCATGTTCCCCAGGGATCGGGTTATGGCATCTCTGGAAAAATATGGACTGGATTTTGAAGATGCGGAGAGTACAGAATCATTACGTGATAAGCTAGCCAATTTTTACGCTAAACGTACGCTGACGAAAAAAAATATATCTCTTGAGCAGCAAAGTGAGGCTATTTATTCACTTATTAGTTCCAGATTCGAGAATACTACCGGACATATTATACCGGTGGATGGCGGCCTTATAAAGGCGTTTTTACGTTAATTAAATACCTGCAAGCAATGAAGATATTGTTAATTCTTATTTCGATAGCCGGACTTGTACTTACTGTTACACCTGCTATATTAGTTTTTTCCCATAGCATAACTTTGGCAACTCATAAAGAGCTAATGGTTGCAGGGATGGTAATGTGGTTTTTTACGGCACCTCTTTGGATAAAGGAGAAGCAGGAAATTTAATCAAGTGACCACAGTTTTTGCAGATATGATACATAACTCTTTTGAGAATGCGAGAAAAAGTACTGCCTCAAACGATTAAATCGTGGATTTTTTGCTAAACCGTGGTCAATAAATATTAACTACTTTGAAGATAACTCAACAGCACACTCAAGAGCATAACAGTAAAGCAGTAGAAAGACATAAATCTGGTTTCTCTTACCTGGCGGACCATTTGAATCAACAAGGCATCAATACGGAAAAGCTGGTTGAACAAATTGCGGATTTCCAGGTAGCTATTCCAAGCTGGGCTTTGGGGGCCGGTGGAACACGGTTCGGACGTTTTCCCATAGGAGGCGAGCCGGGCAGCCTGGAAGAAAAAATCGAGGATGTTGGTATATTGCATGCATTGAATCGATCCAGTGGAGCCATATCGCTACATATTCCATGGGATATCCCCGAAGACACTGCAGCTATTAAGCAATTGGCCAACGAGCATGATTTAGCTTTTGATGCAGTCAATTCGAATACGTTTCAAGATCAAGACGATCAAAAGTATTCTTATAAGCATGGTTCGCTTTCACATACCGATAAAACCGTTCGACAGCAAGCCATCGATCATAATATCGAGGTAATTCGATATGGAAAACAGTTGGGATCAAAGGCATTGACCGTATGGTTGGCTGATGGGTCTAATTTTCCAGGTCAACAAAATTTTCGTAAGGCATTAATGCGTACCCGGGAATCATTGGCTGCTATTTATTCGGAGTTACCCGAGGATTGGAAATTACTCATTGAATATAAACCCTATGAGCCTAATTTTTATTCGATGGTCATTCCCGATTGGGGCACGTCTTTTCTTCTTGCCAACAAGCTTGGGGATAAGGCATATACGCTCGTCGATCTTGGACATCATCTGCCAAACACCAATATCGAACAGATTGTATCCACATTATTAATGGAAGAAAAATTGGGCGGTTTTCACTTCAATGATTCAAAATATGGGGATGATGATCTCACCACTGGTGCCATTCAGCCTTTTCAGTTATTTTTAATTTTTAATGAATTGATTGAGGGGACAACAAGCCGAGAATCTCTGGAAAGTCAAATAGCATGGATGATTGATGCTAGCCATAATGTTAAAGATCCCCTGGAAGATTTATTACAATCTGTCGAAGCCATAAAGAAATCTTATGCAAAGGCACTTTTAATTGATCGTGAGCAATTAGCGGAAGCCAGAGAATCCAATGATCCGGTCGCAGCCCAGGAATGTTTACAGAATGCATATCAGACGGATGTTCGCCCGCTGTTACGAGAGTCCAGGATCCGGAATAAAGCGGCTGCTTATCCACTGGAACTGTTTCGTGACTTGGATGTGAGAGAACAGCTGATCAAAGAACGTGGAACTGAAACAATGGCTACGGGACTTTGATAGGATATTGAATTGCGAATGTTGAATTCTTTTTACCTTGAATATTCATTAACATTCTTTTTTCAATATTTCACATTTATTGCTAACCGAAATAATTTGACTTTAGAATTGTCCAACATTGGAAAAAAGTAATCCTATACCGGTAACAGCAGTTTTTGATATTGGAAAAACGAATAAGAAGTTTTTTCTGTTTGATGAGAATTATTCAATTATTCAGAAAAAGCAGACGAGTCTGAATCAAACGACCGACGAGGATGGTGCCCCATGTGAAGATTTGGCATTATTGGAATACTGGATAAAAAACAAGCTAGAGGAGGCTAATAAAAATAAAGAAATAGATATACAGGCACTGAATTTTTCCGGATATGGAGCTAGTTTAGTTCATCTTGATAAGGCTGGAAACACAGTAACCCCACTTTACAATTATCTTAAGCCATATCCCGAAGATCTTTTTGATAAATTTTATGAAACCTATGGAGGGCAGAAGCAAGTATCCTTACAAACTGCTTCTCCCCCGATGGGCATGCTTAATTCAGGGCTACAATTATTTTGGCTCAAACATGCCAAGCCATTTAAATTCGAAGAAATTGAGCACTCACTCCATTTTCCTCAGTATCTGAGCTATTTGGTGACAGGAGAATGTCGGGCCGAGCTTACAAGTATTGGATGCCATACTGTGTTATGGAATTTCAACCAAGAGCGATATCATCGGTGGTTGGAGCAAGAGAACTGTTTGGAGTTGCTTGCTCCAATAAGCCCTGTTTCTTACACTTGTTCAACAAAGTCTAAAGATATAGAAGCGGAAATCGGAATTGGGATTCACGATAGTTCTGCAGCTTTGGCACCTTATCTTTTAGGACTTGATAATCCCTTCCTATTGGTTTCTACAGGGACATGGAGCATTACTTTTAATCCCTTTAATAAAGAGCCTTTAACATACTCCGAGTTACGGAGAGATTGCCTTTGTTATTTGAATATTTATGGAGAGCAGGTCAAAGCTTCACGGCTTTTCCTAGGCAAAGAATATGAGCACCAGAAGGAAAAAATTAACGATCATTTTCGGGGAGCAACATTAGAGAAAGAAGTTGAGTTAGATAGTATTTTGCTAAACAAACTCATGAAAGAAGCGAATCCAGCTCGAAAGTTGAAACTCGAAAAAGCGTATAGTTCCGGCCCCTTTCCGAAGGATAAACCCGGGGATTGGGATATAAGTCAATTTGATAGTTATACAGAGGCATATCATCAGCTTATGTTGGATTTAGTGTCGATTCAGGCAGAATCCATAAAGCTTACACAGGATGATAAGAAGGTAGATAAACTAATCATGACGGGTGGATTCAGTCAGAATGATTTTTTTATAAAACTCTTAGCGTCCTTTTTCCCCGGCAAAAAAATATATACTTCCTCTTTGCCAAATGCTTCAGCTTTAGGGGCAGCAATGGTTGTAAATGGCATTGAGGAATCGGCCGGTCGGCAGAAGGAATTAAAAGATTTACTGGGATTAGAGTCGCATGAACCTGTAAAAGGACTTAAAGTAAAGGATTATTCTTGGAAAGAATCAGTAATTACATAATGTTTAACCGGTTATGGTTTCGTACATCATCCCGGAGACCCCACACAGAGTAAAAAGAAGGTAGTTTTGTTAGCTTAGGTGATTTTGTGAATTAATAAATTTCTCATAGAATAGATGCAGATTTCTCTCTTCATAACATGCTTTAATGATACTCTTTTCCCCGATACCGGAAGAGCAATGGTTAAGTTATTGGAACGCTTGGGGCATGAGGTAGATTTTCCCTTTGAGCAGACCTGTTGCGGACAAATGCATTATAATACCGGTTACCAGGAAGAGGCAATTCCACTGGTAAAACGGTTTGTAGATGTATTTGGGGAGGCCGAAGCCGTTGTAGCACCATCCGCTTCTTGTGTAGGGATGGTTAAAGAATTTTATCCGAAAGTGGCGGCACTTACGGATGATGAAGAGTTAAAAAAAGGTGTTGAACAAATGGTTCCGAAAGTTTTTGAGCTATCACAGTTTCTTGTTGATGAGTTGGGCCTCCAGGATGTGGGTGCCTATTATCCACACCGCGTTACGTACCATCCGACCTGTCATTCCCTGCGTATGATCGAGGTGGGAGATGCACCGCTAATATTGCTTCGCAATGTTAAAGGAATTGATTTAGTAGAGTTACCCGCAGCTGAAGAATGTTGCGGTTTTGGTGGAACGTTTGCCGTTAAGAATGCTGATACCTCCATGGCTATGCTTGGGGATAAAATTCGACATATCAAAGATACGGAAGCGGAAGTTTGTGCGGCCGTTGATAACTCTTGTCTGATGCATATCGGGGGCGCATTAAGCCGACAACGGAGCGGGGTTGAACCTATACATCTGGCTGAAATTCTAGCGTCAACTGAAGATGGGGGAAATTGAAAATGTCTGGCAAATCAGAAAAGTATCATAGCCCAACATTTGAAGAATCGGCCAAAGCATATCTGGCTAATACTCAGCTTCGTAGAAATATTGGTCATGCTACGCATACTATTCGTGACAAGCGAGCGAAAGCAGTCGGTGAGATGCCTGATTGGGAAGCACTTCGGGAAGCTGGTAACCAGCTTAAAACACGTGTGATGCGCCATCTCGATGATTACTTACTGAAACTCGAGGATGCTGTACAAGAAGCAGGAGGAAAAGTGCACTGGGCCCGC
>Ga0209921_1000444_pt1 | contig 13050 bp, 10 predicted proteins | sample SalPonF2_C_D2_MG_FD_185730 | JGI IMG/M metagenome (GOLD analysis project Ga0209921, IMG submission 185730) | Salt pond soil microbial communities from South San Francisco under conditions of wetland restoration - Salt Pond MetaG SF2_C_D2_MG... ...
TTGATTTCTTGGCCAATTCTACAATTTTGGTCGCAATTGCCTTTGCAGCATCCGGCCGCGCCAGCTTCAGTGCTGCTTTATTCATTTCTTTTAGTCGTTTCTCATCGTTGATAAGCCTTTCAACTAATCGAGGCAGTACTTCATTAATTTCATTGTCCAAAACAAGCTCGGCAGCTCCTTCTTTAACCATCGATTCTGCATTCTTAGTCTGATGGTCACCTGCTACATTTGGGGAGGGTACTAAGATGCTTGGTTTGCCTGTAAGTGCCAGCTCCGAACAGGAGAGGGCACCGGCCCGGCTGATAATCAAGTCGGAAACAGCATAAGCATCCGGCATATCTTGTAAGAAATCAGTTAGTATCAAGCGCTCGAAATTGCTAGCACGAAGCTCATGACGGAGCTGATCATAATAACGTTTACCGCATTGCCATATAATTTGCAGATTCATATCATCGTGCAACTTTCGGGCGTTCTGTAGCATTGCATCATTGATACTTTTAGCACCACCACTTCCGCCAAGGATCAACAAGGTTGATTTGGAAGGATCAAAGCCAAATTTTTTATAAGCTTCTTGTCTGTCAGCACCAGTTAAAGATTTTCGAGTAGGGTTTCCAGCTAATTCTGTTTTGCCGGCTGGGAAATAGTTTTCTGCATCTTTAAAAGCAATAAAGACAATGCCCGCTTTTTTGCCGAGCAGCCGGTTTGTCACCCCGGGAAAGCTGTTTTGTTCCTGGATGACCAGAGGAATACCTTTTTGATTGGCAACCCATCCAACAGGCCCAGCAACATACCCTCCGCAGGAAATCACCACATCAGGATTAAAATTTTGTATGATGCTTAAACTTTGAATTAAGCTGGTGACTAATTTGACCGGAAATAACAAGTTTTTGATCGTTAGTCGGCGATGGAACCCACTAATCCAAATGCTGCTAATATCATAGCCAGCTCTTGGTACGACTTCCCATTCCATGTGGTCCTGGGTGCCGACGAAAAGGATTTCCACATTGGCATACATCTCCTTTAGCGCATCGGCTATAGCGATGGCCGGGTATACATGGCCTCCAGTACCTCCGGCTGCTATGAGCACTTTCAGTTTGCCCATAGCAGCGGAGTCTGGTCCGTCATGTGATGATATGTCCTTTGCTATGCTAAGCATAAAACACGGCTCGCTTATTATTGTGGTTGTGCTTAGAAATATTCATCAAAATGCCGATCATAAGTCCCGCAAATAATGTACTCGTTCCCCCATAACTCACAAAGGGCATAGGTAGTCCTGTTACCGGTAAGAGGCCGCTAGCTACACCGGCATTGATAAATCCGTAAAGTACTATGGCTAGTGTACATCCTACTGCCAGTAACATTCCGACGGTGTCAGGTGCATTCTTGGCAATTTTTCCGATACCCCGGAATAGGATGAGAGTGAATAACAAGATCAACGATACCGAACCAACAATGCCGTATTCTTCAGCTATAATTGCAAAAATAAAGTCATTGTAAGGTGCAGGCAGGAAGTCACGCTGGGTACTTTTACCCATCCCTACACCAAATACTTCGCCTTTTGCTATAGCAATATGTGCCTGTTGAGCCTGGTATCCTTCTCCGACATTAAATTTGTTACTCCTTATATTCACAATTTGGTTGATGTAGTGTTCAATTCGGCTCTGCCGTTCGGGAGATCTCCAAATCAGGAATGAAGCTCCCAGAATCCCGATAATTACAAGAGTACCTAATTGCAAGGCACTGATACGACCTACAAACATGACCAGCAGACATAAACTCATTAATACCGCGGCACTGCTGAAATCTTCAATGCCAATCAGCCCACAGGTAATGACTACCCAGAACATGATGGGCAGGAAGGAGCGCTTAAAATCTTTGATATAATCACTTTTTTGAGCCAACAATACTGATATATGGATTAACAGCGCCAGTGAGGCAAAAGAAGAAGGTTGAAATGAGAATCCACCGATGTGCAAAGAACGGCGCGCACCATATACCTGGTCTCCCAAAAACAATACAGCAATAAGTAGTATCCAGCTTATGATCATTCCAAGACGACTGAATTTGGCAATGATATGATAGTCGACCTTGGAAGCTATGAGCATGCCTAGGAAGGCAATACCCAATTTAAAGGCGTGTCCCAGGACCAGGCTGCCTGCAGTCGTGTGTTTCGTCTGGGCAAAGTAGGCTATAGAAGAATATACGGCCAGGATTCCAAATATCATCAGGATGATTACAGATACAAGAAGTACACGGTCACTGCCCTGCTTCGGTGTATCAATGTCGTCCGGGCTGGTGCCCATGACGGATGAAATATTTTTATTTGGTGTTGTGTATAACATGTTTTGTTACTTTCAGTCTCAGCTTTCAGCTATCAGTGCTAACTTCCTGACAGATGAAAACTGAAAGCTGATTGCTGTTAAAGTCGATTAACTGCTTTTTTGAATTCGTTTCCCCGGTGTTCATAATTTTCGTACATGTCGAATGAGGCACAGGCCGGACTCAAGAGCACAATTTCTCCACGTTTGGCTACTTCTTTAGCTGCCCGTACCGCCTCATTCATCGTTTTGGCCGTCTTAAAGTTGGGAACAACAGATTTTAGCTGCTCCTCAATCAGGGGACGTGCTTCGCCTATCGCAATAATTGTATGCACTTTCTCACGTATTTGATCCTCAAGATCTAAGTAATCATTTCCTTTATCACGACCACCCAAAATGAGTGTAATCGGCACATTAAAACTATCCAGAGCATACCAGACAGCGTTAATATTGGTCGCTTTACTATCATTGACATATTTAACACCGTTTACAGTGCGAACTTGCTCAAGACGGTGTTCTACCCCTTCAAAAGTTCGCAGGCTTTCACGGATGACATCATTTTTAATTTCGGAAGCACGAGCGGCCAGGGCTGTAGCCAGCCCATTATTTAGGTTATGCTTTCCGGAAAGTCCTACTTCGCTAATTGGCATCAATACCTCTTCTTTTTCATTAAATTTTAAAATGATGTTCTGATCGCGAACGAAGGCTCCATTGATCCCGTTCGGCTCTTGCTCGTTTGAAAAAGCCAGTAATTGCGGTGCATCGGCTTTTTTTTTAAGCGACTCTACATGTTTGGCAATTACCGAATCATCAAAGTTGTAGATAAACCAATCCTGACTGCTTTGATTTTCCGTGATCCTGAATTTTGCCGCGGCGTACTTCGAGAAATCATGATCATAGCGATCCAGATGATCTGGGGTAATATTCAGCAACAAGCTGACATGTGGCTTAAAACTGTTAATATGATCCAATTGAAAACTGCTGACTTCTAAAATAGCATCTCTGTTCTTACCGGTTTGATCAACAGCTTCGGAAAAAGCATAGCCGATATTACCTGCAGTAATGTGTTCATGTTTGGCTTTTTTCCAGGTATGATCCAGCCAATTGGTCACCGTTGTTTTGCCATTGCTACCGGTAACGGCAATAACCGTACTTTTGTTAAACCAGCTGGCCACTTCAATTTCAGAGAATACTTCTTTTCCGGATTTTAAATATTCCTGGACCAACGGAGCTTCTGTTGGTACTCCCGGACTTGGAACCATAAAATCGGACTTGCTTGCTTTTTGGGTATGACCTTTTTCTTCAAAGGGAATATTAAGGTCGTTTAATCGTGCTTTGACAGAATCACTGATTGAACTGTTGTCTGTCACAAATACACGAGCCCCTTTTCGTTTCAGCAATGAGGCGACAGCTACCCCGCTTCGGGCAGCGCCAATCACAGTGATATGTTTGTTCTTAACTTTTCTCATCGCAATTTCAGGGTTAACAGGCTTACAATTCCGAGCAATACGGCGATGATCCAAAATCGGACAACGATTTTGGATTCGGGCAGTCCTTTTTTTTCAAAATGATGATGAATTGGCGTCATCAGGAATACGCGTTTCCCTTCGCCGTATTTTCGTTTAGTATATTTGAAATAGGTTGTCTGGATGATGACCGAAACCGTCTCCACGAAGAAAATTCCGCAGATAATCGGCAACAGTAACTCTTTATGCAGCATTAGTGCCAGCGCACCGAATGCCCCACCCAGTGCCAGCGATCCCGTATCCCCCATGAACACAGAGGCGGGATGCGTATTGTACCACAAGAACCCCATGCAGGCCCCGACCAGCGAAGCACAGAAAATCGTCAGTTCTCCGGATCCGGGCAGGTACAGGATGTTCAAAAAGCCCGAGAAGTCTGTGCGCCCTGATACGTAGGCAAAAATCCCAAGAATAAGTCCTGCGATAGCAGAAGTTCCGGCCGCCAGCCCGTCAAGTCCATCCGTGAGATTTGTAGCATTACTGACAGCCGTGATAACAAAAATGACCAGCGGGATATAGATGACCCAGCCAAGTGCATGTCCCAGAAATGCGTAATCGATATTGACATCTTTGAGAAAAGGTACAGTTGATAAGGTGTTAAAGGATTGAAAATCAGGCCAGAAATAGAGCGTCAGCCCAAGCAATAGACCTACAATAATTTGGCCGGCAACCTTAAAACGACCACTGAGTCCGGATTTATCTTTTTTTACGACCTTGATGTAGTCATCTACAAAACCGACAACACCCAGTACCAGTGTCACGAGAATAATCATCCATGTATAGATGCTATCCATCTTCATCCATAAAATAGCCGGTATAAGCACAGCCAGCAGGATAATAATTCCCCCCATAGTTGGAGTATGTGCTTTGCCGAGATGTGTGTCAAGGCCAATATCTTCGCGTATGACTTCACGCAGCTGCATTTTTTCGAGCCATTCGATAATACGGCGGCCAATCATCACACTGATAAATAATGCCATCGCAGCAGCCACAGCTACGCGTGTTGTGATAAATTCGAAGGCCCCGAAGCCAGGCGGTTGATAATTTATTTCGAGCCAATGGAGTAATTCGTAAAGCATCAGACCACCTCAATTTCAGAATTGCCATTTCTGTGATCTAACGCTTCACGTGCTACTTTACGATCGTCAAAAGCATGGCGTTTACCTTTTATTTCCTGGTAGGTTTCATGCCCCTTGCCTGCAATTAAAATCATGGTATGTATGTCAGCAGTTGCAATAGCCTGATTTATAGCTTTATTACGATCGGTGGTGCGTTTAATTCGGTCCGGATTCTTGAATCCGGTCATTATTTCATCAATAATCGTTTCAGGATTTTCGTCTCTCGGATTATCCGATGTTACTGTTATTTCATCGCCATATTCTTCAGCGATTTTTGCCATCTCAGGGCGCTTCGTCTTATCCCGGTTACCTCCACATCCAAATATGATGTGAAGCTTTTGATTCTTTTCTTTTAGATCTGCGAGTGTGCTGGATACATTCTTCAATGCATCGGGAGTGTGGGCATAATCTACCAGCACCACCGGGTTGCCTTCGCCGGAGCCTTCTACCCGCTCCAGCCTACCGGGGGCTCCGGAAGCTACTTTTAAGGCATCGGCGATATCTGCATCCTCATAGCCAAAAGCACGACATATTAAAAAGGACTCGGCCAGATTATAGGCATTAAATCTGCCAACGAGTGGGCTTTCAACCATTGTTTTTTCAATACGCAGAACAAGTCCATTAATAGTGTTATCGAGAATTTGGCAGTCTACATCAAGTGCCTCTTTAAAACTGAAAAAGATCGTTTGAGCTGCACAATCCAGACCAATAAAATTCGCTTGGTCGTCGTCACCATTAATAATGGCCCATGCTTCCGGGATCAAGCCATCGAATAATTGTTTCTTAGCACTGGCGTAGGAATCCAGATCTCCGTGGTAGTCCAGATGATCATGACTTAAATTTGTGAAAGCAGCTATATCAAAATTTATGCCTCCAACACGTTGTTGATCGAGAGCATGCGAGGATACTTCCATAACCACGTGAGTAGACTTTGCCTCTACCATTTTTTTCATATCGGCCGCAAGTTCAATAGGGTTAGAAGTCGTTAGCCGGCTCTCTATTTCTTTTCCAGCGATCCGCTTGGCAACCGTTCCCAGGAGGGAAGGAGTGGCTCCCATTTTTTCGAGTGCCTGGTACGTCAATGTAGCAACTGTCGTTTTACCATTCGTGCCGGTAATGCCCACAATTTTCATCTGTTCGGCAGGATTTCCCTCAAACGCTTGAGCTAGAGGTCCAACCAACGAACGAGTATCCTGCACCTGAATGACACAGACATCTTTTTTTGTATTAAAAGGCTTCTCAGAAATGATCATTGCAGCGCCATTAGCGATTGCATCCTCAATAAACGAATGTCCATCAAGATTGTAGCCCCGGATGGCAATAAATACGCTATCTGATTCCACGTTACGCGAATCTTGCGTAAGCGTACCAATGCTGCCCGGCTCTGGACCAGAGACGTCCGTTGGCTGACAAAGTGATATGAGTTCGTTAAAAGTCAATCGTATAAACTAGCGTTTAGTCTTGTAATTTGATGTCAGTGTTCTAATTCCATGTGCTTCTCCCCGAACGGTCACAGTACGACCTTGCTTCATCATGTCTCCGGCTGTTGGGAATTGCCGGTAGATGGTTCCGGAACCAATCATTTTGATTTCAAATCCACGGCTGTTAAGCAGGGCTGTAGCTTTACGCATACTCATATGGTGCAAATCCGGAATGATGGAATACCCTTTAGGCAACTTTGTTGTGTCTGTTACTTGCGATCGTGCTGCAAGCTCAAGAGTGATTTTATCATTGGGAGACAATTCAGATCCCGGTTTTGGATTCTGTTTAATAATCCAGTTGCCGGAGCCTTTTGTTTGGTATGCCAGTTCCTGATCATCAAGCAGGGCTTCCGCGTCCTTCTTTTTTAATCCCTGCAACTCCGGCGTATAAGCCCAGACCTTATTTTTGTTCTCGTTTTTGATAATTTCTTTTTCTATCTCATCATCCAGGCCGGCGATGCGTTTAGCCGTATGCTTGAAGATGGGACCCGCTGTATAACCGCCATATGGGGGATAGGTTTCCGGATCATCCAATACGACTAAGCAAACGTATTTAGGATTTTCAGCCGGAAAGAATCCCACAAAAGAGGATCGGTATTTCGTGCGGTAACGACCATTGATAAATTTTTGGGCCGTCCCGGTTTTACCGGCAATTGATAGCCCTTTAACTTGGGCAGGTTTTGCTGTTCCCGAATCTGATACTACCCCTTTAAAAACCGGGAAAAGCTTTTTAAGTGTCGATTTTTTTGCAATTCGCCGTACTTCAGTATAATGGTGACGCCATATCGTATGATCTTCACCATCTACGATTTTTTGAACCAGGTAAGGACGCATCATGATCCCGTCATTGGCAAATGCGGCATAAGCCTGGGCTAATTGCAGCGGGGTTACCTGTTCTTCGTAGCCAATAGCCATCCATGGTAGGGAAACTTCACTCCATTCATAAGGTTTCGGAAGCTTGCCGGGTTCTTCATTCGGAAGATCAACGTTGGTAGGGGTCCCAAACCCGAGATTGCGAGCATATTGATAAAAGGTATCTTTTGATAACCTCATCGCAATTTTAGCAGTTGCAACATTGGATGACTTTTGGATGACTTCCGGAAAAGTAAGGGTCCCAAGAGGGTCATGATCGCGCATCCATTGGCCATGGATAAGGATTTTGGCACTTTTAGGCGTTTTTATTTTTTCGTTAAATGAAACCTTACCTTGTTCGACAGCTGCAATAGCGGTAACCAGTTTAAAAGTCGAGCCGGGTTCGATCATATCAGAAATTGCAAAATTTCTACGATTCTTCTTGTCTAGAGAGGAAGGATTATTAGGATTGAATGTGGGATAATTCGCCATCGCTTTGATGGCTCCTGTTCTGGGATCCATGACAAGAGCGGAACCATGTTTTGCATTCGTACGGTCAATCCCGGCTTTAAGTTCTTCTTCCAAGATGGCTTGGATATGAGAATCAATGGTGGTATACAGCGAATGACCTTGCTGAGGTTGTTTCTTGGGGGCTCCGATGTATGAATAGATACGTCCATTACGTTCGCGGCGCACTTGTTGTACACCATCCTCACCACTTAGTTGATCATTATAAAATTTTTCTAGTCCTGTCATCCCCTTAAGATTGTGATTTACGAATCCCAGAGCATGGGCTGCCAGTGTTCCGAAACAATAACGTCGTTGATATTCTTCTTCCAGGATTACGCCTCTTATATCAAGTTGATGAAGGGCTTCGTATCCTTCAGCATTTACTTTTTTGTTGAGTACTACATATCGAGACCGACTGGGCGCCGATTTAATCTTTTTGAGATAATAGTTGGATGAATGGTTGGTGTATTTGGACAATGAATCCGTTATTTGTCGAATTTGAGCCTGTTTAAGGCCCCTGATTTTTGGATCCAGAGCTACTTTATAAGCTGCTGAGTTAGTGACAAGCAATGTACCATCATCATCATAAATATTGCCTCGTTGAGCTGGTATGGGGATATAATCGATAGCCTGTTCACTCCACAGCTCGCGCAGACTAGGCCCTGCCACAAAATTAATGCGGAAAAGCTGCATTCCAATCGCACAGGGGACCAGCAACACCAGTCCGAATACCACAAACATCCTGTTTAATATGGAAGAACGATCTTTGTGCATTACTTTTGCACCTCTATCACTTTTTCAGCAGGACCACCATTAATAAATCCTTTCCTTTTGGCTTTTTGATAGATTGCTGCCGGACCTATCATTCGATCATATCTTAACTTATAGTCGTTATGCAGACGTTTAGCTTGTTTATATTTGCGCTCCAACTTCTGGACATTCTGTAATAATTTCTGAGTTGCAAAAACGTGATTCAGGTATAAAACTCCGAGTACCCCAATTACAATAGCTCCAACAATAACTTTCCAGGGTTTGACATTAGGAAGAGAAAGCTTCTTCTTTTCTTTATCTGATTTAAACCGTTTGCCATAATTCTCATTGCCGTTTGATCTGAAGGAACCATTTGAATGATTCTTCTTTCCTGCAGGCCTATTACGCCGATTTGGTTTTACTTTATCTTTTTTCATCGGAGATTTTATAAGCATACTACACCTCCGGTTGGTCTATCTTTTCAGCAACACGCATTTTTGCGCTGCGTGCGGCGGGATTTTTATCGATCTCTTCATCTGAGGGACGGATAATCCCGTTGGAAATCTCGTGGATGGGAGTCAGCTTATTGCCGTAAAAATCTTTTTCAATTTTTCCCTCATGGTTGCCGGCTCTAAAGAATTTTTTAACGATACGATCTTCCAGTGAATGGTAGCTTATTGCCACAATACGTCCTTCAATTTTAAGAATCTCCAGCGATTGCTCAAGTACATTACGCAGCATATCCAGCTCGCGATTGACTTCGATACGAATGCCCTGGAAAACACGAGCTACACTTTTAATTTGATATTTGCCGTGAACAACAGCTTCAATTGCAGTTCGCAGTTCAGTTGTTGTTTCTATCGGTCTGCGATTTATGATTTCACGTGCTATTTTGCGGCTCAGCCGTTCTTCACCATAGTGAAAGATGACATCACGTAAGTCTTCATAGGAGTATTCGTTGACCACTTTAAAAGCTGTAATACCACGTAGGTTACTCATCCGCATATCGAGGGGACCTTCTTTCTGAAAAGTAAAACCACGGTCAGCTTCTTTAATTTGGTGCGTCGATACGCCGAGATCGAGAAGGATTCCAGTTACCTCTCCACGAAGTTCTGGGGGTAATAGCCGGGAGAGGTAACCGAAATTGCCTTTTATGGAAGAAAATCTTGGGTCGTCACCGATCCGAGCGTTGGCAGCTGCCAGCGCTTCATCGTCCTGATCGATACCGATAAGCTGTGCGTCGTTGTTGAGTTGAGATAACAATGCCAGGCTGTGTCCACCACCGCCAAGCGTTGCATCGATATAGATACCGCTGGGGTCCGTGATCAGTTGCTCTACGGACTCATGAAGCAGTACTGGTTGATGCTCATAATATGTCTCATTCTTGCTCATTGTTATCATTGTCACCCATAACGCGCTCAAAAAGTTCTTGATACGATTCGAAGTCAAGGCCGGAATCGACGTCTTCCAGTTTTTCTGGCGACCATATTTCGATACGTTCGCCGCTGCCTATAAAGATGGCTTTTCCATCGATGCCAGCCCATTCTGTTAGGTTTGAAGGGAGAGGAATGCGATTGTGACTATCCAGAGACAGGTCTTCGGCAAAACGAAGGAAATTACGTTTCACTGTGCGACCTTCTTTGGTGAAGCTGTTAATCTGGGAAAGCTGATCTTCTACTTTTTGCCATTCATCTTCTGGGTAGAGATAGAGACAAGGTTCAAGACCTCTTAATATAGTAAAACGTTCTTGCGCCTGGGGATTCAGGGCTTTACGCAGTTTAGCCGGGAAGCTAACGCGTCCTTTTTTATCAACACTATGTTCGTATTGGCCTTTAAAGCTAGGCATATAAGGTCCCCAGAATTAGATCAAGTTATCGAATTCGACAAGTGGATATGAACTCCCACATTCTCCCACTTCACCCCACAATGTACCCCTAAAGTGTATAATATGTCAAGGCTTGATTCAAAAAAGATGTACTGGGATTGTGAGACACTGATTGTATTCTGTGTGCCAGATGCTCAAAAAAGGCTTTTATATAAAATGAGAGGTGATTATGGGGTATGGGATGAGTTGTAAAATAATTTTTATAAATCTTCAGGTATAAAGTGGGAGGGTGTGGGATGATTGCAAAAATTAAAAAAGGACCGATCTTCCGACCGGCCCTTTGTACTAGAGTGTGCTACCCCAATAGCCACTCCATTTGTTCAGTAATTAGCAGCCTGTAGATGTTGCTGTCCCCTTTTACCGGGTGTTTGGATGTCCTTTTTCCACTGATTCATGGTCATTGATGATGTTCATTTTCTCCTGAAGTTCTTGGCAAATGCTTTTTAACTCTTGTTTAAGTACTGTTTTATGATTTTTCGTTTTCATAATTTTTACCATTTTGGATTAAAGACATTCTCTCCTGCTCTGGTATAATGTTATAGAATACAAGGATAAAAAACAGCTATTTAAGAGTAATTTAATATTGGTTAAAAACTCTTATAAAAACTGTAAGCCCCTAAAATTTAAGCTAATCCTTTACATTAAAGAGAGGATTTTCGATCACGCCAAACAGGTTGTCCCAGGGATCTTTAACTGTAGCCACCCAGATGCCCTCGCCTACATTTTCGGGTTTTTCATAGGCAATGGCTCCCAGATTCAATAATCGATTATATGTTTCTTTAATATTGGTGACTCCCCAATACACCGTAACGTTATTACCGGGGTGATACTCTTCAGGCTCGCTTGGCAACAGTCCCAGTTCATAACCACCTACTTCAAATCCTACATAATAAGGTTCATCGAAATACGGAGGTTTGTCCAAAATAAGCGTATACCAGCTTTTTGCTTGTGCCAGATCCAGTACTTTGTAAATAGCGGTGCGTAAACCCAGAAATTCTTTGTCAGCCATAGTTTTTTATTTACAGTTTTTTAGGTGTGTCCTCTATAAAGAATATACTTTCTGGGTATATAATCCGAGTGATTTTTAAACTTAATATCATCTATTCCGAAAACAAGAAGGCAAGGGCTTTTTTTAGGTGTTATTCAGGCGTAGTTGCTGGAATGGTTATGTTGATCGTACTCTATGGCCTGAATACATTTCTATTGAACGGGGCAGTGGCCTTAGTAAAGTATAGTATACCGTTACAATCGTGATTGGGGGCCTTGATGTTGGTCAGCCACTACGGTTGTTGAAAGCTAGCATGCAAGCGGCTTCCCGCAATTTATAACAGTTCCTGCGTAAATCAGCTCCAACAGCTAACGTCCCTTTTGGGAAAGTTCTGGGAAATCTATCTATCTGTTACAGCTACATATCCTATCTTGAGAAGTGTGCCATAAATGGGCGAATGCTAACTGTTTTTCAATGGGACTTAAAATCCAAGTAATCTTATATCGTGTTCAACATGAGTTTGAAATAAGCACTGTATGCTACTCCATCCTGATGCTGGGATTGCGTCGGGCGAGAAGCCAACAACAGTGGTTATATGTCTAGCGACCTCAGTCGCTAATTTATAGGTTTTTCCAACACGCCAGGCCCCAAGACCAATGGGGCGATGGAATATATTTAACCTTCAAGCGATGGCAGAATTGTTTAGAAAGGTCATATAAACATTGTATCACCGTATAAAAGCAGAACCTCTAGATTATGAGACTCACACAGTACCTCATCTTAAAGGAGAGAACAGCCAGCTTTACTAAAATCGGTGTAGCTATTAAAAGCTTATTTATCCACTGCCTTACCAAGCGGCCACGCCTGCTAGGAATTCAGTTGGCGATTATTTTGGATCAAGCCGATTGACCCTGCATGATATTAGCTCCAGGCACTATGGCAACTCTGTGCTGCCCATTAGGTAACGGTCGCACTCACGAGCTGCTCCACGTCCTTCGTTGATTGCCCAGACGATCAGGCTTTGGCCACGGCGCATATCACCGGCTGCAAAAACACCATCTATATTGGTATGATAATCACCGTGTTCAGCTTTGGCATTTGATCTATCATCACGTTCTATCTCCAACTGATCAAGTACCGGACTTTCCGGTCCCAAAAATCCCATCGCAAGCAGTACCAAGTCAGCCTTCCAAACTTTTTCAGTTCCTGGAATCTCCTTTGGTATTTTACGACCGTCGTCATTGGTTTCCCATTCGATTTCAACCGTATGGAGTTCTTTGACATGGCCGTCACCATCTCCAACAAATTTTTTTGTCATTACCTTGTATTTTCTGGGATCTTCCCCAAAACGGGCTTTCGCTTCTTCCTGTCCGTAATCAACCTTATATACATAAGGCCATTCGGGCCAGGGGTTGCCTTCAGCACGGCTCTCAGGAGGTTTAGGCAGAATTTCAAACTGTGTCAAATTCTTACAGCCATGATGCATTGAAGTACTCACACAATCTGTGCCAGTGTCTCCACCACCGATAACAATAACATCTTTGTCCTCCGCTGATATAAAGTTTTCATCTTCATGATCGGAATTCAGCAAACTTTCTATATTAGCATGCAAGAATTCCATTGCA
>Ga0209921_1000448_pt1 | contig 12957 bp, 8 predicted proteins | sample SalPonF2_C_D2_MG_FD_185730 | JGI IMG/M metagenome (GOLD analysis project Ga0209921, IMG submission 185730) | Salt pond soil microbial communities from South San Francisco under conditions of wetland restoration - Salt Pond MetaG SF2_C_D2_MG... ...
CAAAACGGGATTTCCACTGACAGGAGCCCACCAGCAATTGGCCTGCCAGAGCTGCCATCAAAATGACCGAAATGGTGCATTTACGAATTTGGATACCGATTGTTATTCCTGCCACCAAAAAGATTATGAAAATGCTCAATCCATTAACCACGTAAAACAAGGTTTTAGCAAGCAGTGTCAGCAATGTCATAACACGATGGGCTGGGGCGGTGCCGCTTTTGATCATGTAACGGTTTCAGGTGGATTTGCTCTTGTCGGAGCACATAAACAATTACGCTGTGAAAGCTGTCACGAAATCCCGTCTTTTGCCTCTAAATTTCCTGCAACCAGTGATCAGGATTGCTATTCCTGCCATCAGACACAGTTTCAAGATGCTCATGGTGGAAGCACATTTCCCCATACTTGTATAACCTGCCATAATGAAAATTCCTGGGGTGATGCACATTTCGATCACGCACAGATTTCCAACGGATTTCAACTTTTAGGAGCACATAAGAAAATCGAATGCAGCTCATGCCATGAAATTCCTTCTTATAAAACTAAATTCCCCGCAACAAGCGATCAGGATTGTTACACCTGTCATCAAAAAGATTTCGATAAGGCACACGGCGCCGGTAGTGGTATTCCGACCACATGCGCCGATTGTCATAACGTAAATTCCTGGGATGGAGCTGATTTTAAGGCACATGATTCCCAGTATTTCCCCATTTACTCAGGCTCTCACCAGGGCACCTGGTCAAGTTGTGAAACCTGTCATACGACCAAAGGAAATTATCAGTCCTTCAATTGTCTGAATTGTCATGCTCATGCGAAATCAACAATGGATAGCAAACATAGTGAGGTTTCCGGTTACAGCTATGTCAGTACCGCTTGCTACTCATGCCATCCCAGCGGAAGAGGGGAAGGAGGAGATTAAAGCATGACTAAATCTATTCGATATATCGGTATTTTACTTTTGGGTTTGATTTCCGCACATGTGGCACACGCTCAGCAGCAAACGACGCAAACGGCTCGCGTAGAGCAAATTGCTGGTAATACCATTTATTTCAATATTGGTAGTGATCAGGGGATTAATAAAAGTGATACTTTGTTCATTTATCATAATAAATCTTATCTGGGCTCACTCATTGTCATAAGTGCAGCGTCACGGTTATCGTCCGCCAAATTTGCTGATCAGCCCTTTTCTTTAACCCGTGGTGAAAATGTTCAGATCAAAAAATTGAATTCGGGTGAAAAACCCGTTGCGGAATCCCAAACTGCTGGTACTAATAATTCCCAACAGGAAGCAGCATCACCGGAGCAACCAGTTGCTAATCAAACACAAACAACAACTACATCAGAACCGGAAATCAAACCGTACCTTACCGGTGGTGTTCAATTCGGATCGAATGTGTTTCATAGCAGTACCAAAACGTCACCAGTCGGGAATGAAGTGGTTAGACGAACCTTTATCATGTCTTATACCGGAATTCACACACAGATCAGGCGACTTCCTAATCAGCTCAGTTTGCAGATGAATATGCAGTGGAATTACCGGTACGCGAATCAACAGACCATTTCCCCAACAAGTGCTTTTCGTATCTATCAATTTCAGGTGAATAAGAAATTTGGGAAAAGTCCGGTCCACCTCTCTCTTGGAAGATTCTACAACTATTACGAGCCCTTTTCCGGATTTTGGGATGGAGCCATGCTCCGAATCGGTAGTGATCAGTTTGGCGCCGGGTTGATTAGCGGTTTCGAGCCTGTTCGTTCAGATGAAGGATTCAGCAGCACGCTCCCCAAATCTTCATTTTTTACCTATTATGCTTTCAGAGGAAATCATATTTACTCAGAATCTGAAATTTCATTAAACGGAGTTTTTCCACAGACAAACGGGTGGAACAATCATTTCTATGCCGGCTGGCACCAACAGTTCCGTTATAAAGGAAGCAGCTTGATGAGTAATATTCAAGTCGATCAAAATCCTTTTACCAAGAAATATCTATTCAGTCAGATCGATCTGCGCACGAATATCAATTTAAATCAGCATTTCAGTTTACACGCCATTTATAACCGTCGCCGGCCATACCGTATTTGGCAAATTGGTTCACCCATCAGTTATTTGAGAACACAATGGACAGGCGGACTCAGTTATCAAACCGGTAATAACACTATTGGTTCTGATATTACGCTCAATCAAAGTGATATTTCGAAAGATTCATACACCTATTTCGGATACGCTTATTTTCCACAAATCGGTTTTTGGGGGCTGGGTTTTAACCTGACAGCCAATTATTGGACGGATAATACGTTCAACAATGTATATGTCGCTCCCGGATTTACAAAAATGATCGGCCGTGGCCAATTTACATTGACATACCGTTTTTATCGATCGCAATATTTCAGCCGGGAGAATACAACGCATGCTCTGAATTTGCAATTTAATACGCCGATATTTAAAAACTGGTATCTGAACGCTCAGATTCAGGAACAATATGGTCAGTTACTTAACAATCAGCAACTTTTCATTGGCATCACAAAAAACTTCTAAATGAGTATCGATTCAATCATCATATGGAGTACAGCCATCGGGATGTTTCTAATCATCGCGTATCCCTTTTTACGTAAAAAGAAAGAAATAGAGAAGAATACGGATATTGCCGATTATAATGCCCTGCGGTATGGTTTAAAAGAACCGGTATCATTACATCCCATTGTTAATACGAGTCAATGTATAGGTTCCGGTAATTGTGTGGATGTGTGCCCGGAAAAAGATGTCCTCGGACTCAGAAATGGTCAGGCAGTTCCCGTTAGTCCGGCCCGTTGTGTGGGACACGGACTTTGCGAGCGCTCCTGCCCGGTCGATGCCATTCAACTGGTTTTCGGAAGTGAAAAACGAGGGGTGGATATTCCCCGGATCAAGGATAATTTCGAGACAAATATCAATGGAATTCACATTGTTGGAGAATTAGGCGGAATGGGATTGATCCGCAATGCTTTTGAACAGAGCAAGCAATGTGTGGAATATATCTCATATGTCAGGTCTAAGAAAAAACATGAGGGTTACGATGTTGTCATTATAGGCTGTGGTCCTGCCGGATTATCCGCAGCGCTTCATTGTCATCATCATGATCTGAATTATATCGTACTTGAAAAAGAAGATATTGGGGGAACCGTTCGAAATTATCCACGTAAGAAGCTGGTCATGACACAGCCTTTAAAAATACCCGGTTATGGTTCTTTGAAAAAGAAGGAAATCTACAAAGAAGAATTGATGAGCATATGGAGTGAGATCATTGAAAAGAATGATCTCAATATATCGACCGGGGAGGATGTCACCCACATTCAAAAAAATAAAGACGGCTCCTTCAGCATCAAAACCAAACAGGACACCTTTCAGGCCCAAAGAGTGATTCTGGCTATAGGCAGAAGAGGGACGCCACGCAAACTTGGCATTGAAGGAGAAAATCTGCCCAACGTCGCCTATTCTATACGCGAACCCGATCAATACGAAAACAACAAAATCGTGGTTGTTGGCGGTGGTGATTCTGCAGTTGAGGCGGCTTTGTCTTTAAGTGATCAGCCCGGAAATGAAGTGCGCATCTCCTATCGAAGAGATCATTTTTCGCGTATCAAACCGGACAACCTGGAACGTATTGAAGAAGCTCAGCAACAAGGGAAAGTCGAAGTCTTATGGGAAACGAATGTTGTTAAAAACAGTGAACATGAAGTGACCTTGATCGATGCGGATGAAAAGGAATTTACCCTTGCAAATGATTATCTGTTCATCTTCGCCGGCGGTATCTTACCTACTCAGTTTTTGAAAGACATTGGTATTGAGATAGATACAAAATTTGGAACAGTGTAATAAACTCGTTCAATAACTTATGCTGATGGGATATTTATTACTTTACTTCCCAAATTACATTTTTATATGTGATATGCAGATCAACTGAATAAGATCCGCAAAGTTTTAAAAACTTTGCGGATCTTCGATTTTAATAGCGCCCATTTTCACCAAATAAAGTGTTGGCGCTTTAACTTGTAAACCTCCTACCGTTTACTCAGCGTAACTCACAACTTTACAAGTTTTTGAGTCTTCTAATATTATAGACTTTTCATGTCTTCTCAATAAGAGATTCTTCTAACTTTTCGACTTTATCTCCAATAAAGGTAACTTCATTTTCCATTTCCGGATCGAGTACAGCGAGATAAATCCATTCGTTTTTCACCAGATTATATAAGGTGTTTTCATGTTTTGAAATAATGGATTCTACTCGTGATCGAGGTGCCTGAATAAGTACCGTTAATCTTAGGGGAAGATGCTGCAATACATGATCATCCTCTTGCAATGATTCTCGTGGCAGGCCTAATTTTAAGTCCCCGCCATTACCCTGAACCGCACCAAATTTACCGGTTACATTCAGCGTCACTTTCGTGCCGCCACCAAAGCATTCATTATCAACCGATGCAAAATAATAGTGGTTATTGATCCATTGAGTGACCACCATCGGTCCCTGTAAAATGGCCTCGAGTTTTTCACCATCAGAATCTTTTTTCCAATCATAAGAATGCAGAAAACTTCGAGCTCCAAGATTGAGATTGGATGTCAGTTCCCGTCGACCAATTATAAATGATGCATTACCTGCCAATCCCCATTCCGGTCTTGTTTCCGCCCAGTCTGAAGCTCTTCGTTGAGCTTCATGGATCGCCTTTTTCTTATTTTCTAATGTGATATTGAACTGTTCTCTATTGGCTATGTACTGTGCCGCTTCAAGATTACTCCTGAGCTTTTTAATTTGTTGCTGAAATCTATCAGGTACATTTTGATCGAACAAATGGATATGGTTTGTTGTGGTGTTATGTTCTGCTCCCAAAAACCAGGTTTCTTCCGGAATATAAATGCCATATTGTTCAGCAAGCAGCTTTCTGACTTCCGGATCATTGCAAATATCGGCAAGCAATCGGGCATTATGACCTCCTTTATTGCCGGCGCAGGCTCCACAATCCAGACTTGATCCAAATGGATTATTAGAAGTTTGACTACCATGTCCGGAGAAAAGGACTAACGGTGCAAATTGATCCCAGCCCATTAATTCAAACGCTGTTTTAGCAATTTCTGCCTTATCTTGGGTGGAAAGATAATTTGCCTCACAGGTCTGTTCCGTTGATTTAGCTGATAATGTTAACTTATTAAAAAGTGCTGGTTGACCAACATAATTCGTAATACGCTGCTTAAAATTTCCCACAAAATTTGGACTCAGTGTTTTTGTAAGAAGTCCCACTCCGTAGAAAAAGCCTGATGATTCAACATAGGCAAAAGATGCGGGAACATTATTTTTGAGTGTAAAAATGAATCCATTTAGGGCGTCTCGCAATTTACTATAGAAGCTAAATTTATCGGCTTCTTTTATTTTGTCAGGATGGATTTCTTCCGTTGCTTCAAAAACAGACTCCACAATCGGCGGACATGATTTGTGGCTGATATTTTTCTCCGGATGTTTGTAATCCATCGCTATGCCAAAAAAGCCGGCATATCCGTGAGTATGGTAGTTTCCGGTTTTCTCAACAGCCCGTCTGATACGTTCTGACCGTGTGTCAATACAGAATACAAATTGTGCATCCGGGGTTTTATCACTGTCTCTATGCGAATCGACCGCTTGACTTCTTACTTTTTTTATCAAACGTTCCTGATAACTCATTTCCAACGCTTTCAACCAAGCTGATTTGATTCGGTCTTCATCTTCCAATTCGGATTGATCATTGGACTGTTTTTCCTGAAGGAAGGGTTTATCAAATTGGATACAGAGTGTTAAGCGTACAGCCAGGTAATCAGCCAGTGTAATCGGATAGACCTTCTGCCAGTCCTTCGAATTTTCCATCAGATATTTGATATAGCCTGTCCAACCCGGTAGTGCCATTAAGTGATATTTGAACAACCTGTAAATATCATCAGATTTGAAGTTACCCAGAAAATGCTCAAGCGTTTCAACGGCATCTTCCGGAAGTGTGTTAATCATATTCCTTTTTGGCAGACTTTTATCATATTGAGCTGACATCCGCCATGCATTGTAGAATCCTTTTTCACGATTCGGCATGGTCCATTCCGCCATTCCCTGATCCAAGAAAACGGATAACCATTTAATGATATGACGATCGATCTTATCCAACAACTGCTTTGATGAATTGCTTTGTTCTAATGCATACATTTGGGTTAGCGATTCATCGACAGTTAGGGTAATTCCGTTTTTCAGAAGTTGCTGCTCAATTACAGCTTTATCGATTTGATTCTCAGTCAAAGCCTGATTGAATAGGGAAGCGGATGGATATCCTTTGATACTTATATATTTCCGCATTTCTTTTATCGCATCATCAAAACGGAGTTGTTCCAGACCCGCCAGTGGGTTTGACGTGACAAAAGAATACAAGGGCCAGTTTTTAATTAATTGCCCTGAAAGTTCACTAATGGTTGATGCTATAATATTTTTTTCCATATGATTTGAAACTATTGAAGAATAGTGTTGGATTTTGGTTGCGAGATGTTCAGCAGATATACATATAAGCGTCCTAATTTATGGTGCAATTTTAACTCAATAATTACGAATGATATCAGATATAAAGTTCCAATCACCATCTGTGCCCATGTGATTGGGGTGGCCATTTCTACCATTGGAATACTTGCCAGCAAATAGGTAATGCCATTATAAATCACTGCATACATCAATAATGCCGGAATGATAACGATAGGAAGTGCAATAAGTCTGGTAAGTGTAGAAAGCGAAGTCTGTTTGAAAAAATCCTGGGCTCCGTGAATGACCGTCACTACGACAATCAATGTTAGAAACAAACCGCTATTCCATTTTAATCCCTTGCCTGTTGCAAAGGCAAAAACCAATCCACCAATAATACCACCGATGATTAGCATCGGAAGATGCCATAACCTCCATTTTTGTTCTTTAACTTTATTTGAAGGTTTTTGTTCAACCGTATCACCAGAGGATAGAAAAAGATAGGCTTTGTAAAAACCGTGTAATATGAGATGGGTAATTGCCGCTGCAAAAAATCCCAAACCACACTCAACAAGCATGAATCCCATTTGGGCAGCGGTTGAACAGGCCAGTTTCTGTTTTATATTGGCCTGCACAAATTTTGTGAATTTACCTATTAAGGACCCGATACCGCCGACCAAAACCAATATCCAAAGTAAATGACCGATATGAATGGCAGGTGCGATTCTTGTTAATAGAATGGCTCCGGCATTTACAAAACCGGCATGCATAAGAGCCGATGACGGAGTTGGAGCCGTCATCGACGACATCAGCCAGCTTTGAAAAGGGAAGAGTGCCGACTGTATAACAGCAGCACCAATAACTAATATAACTGCTAATTGAACTTCAGGTGTATTGGTCAATGCGCTGGAATGTATGATTTTTGTAATGCTCCATGAACCCGTTTGAAGCGACAGGAGGATAAATCCTGCTGTTAATAGCAAGGTACTCAGCACAAAATAATTTCTGGCATTAGCCCTGGAAGCCTGTCCTTCCTCACTATGTGTATATCCCCCGATAAGCTCGGACATCAATAGTCCCATACCTAACCAGGCAAAAGCAAATAATGCGATGTTATTAGCAATTACCATGAGTATGACCGAAAATGTAAACAACACACAGTTCATAAGAAAACGTGGAAGTTTTTCAGAACCTGCAAGATACCGGCTCGAGTAGCTGAGAACAAGGCTACTGAATAATGTTACTGCTGTACCAATTACCAAACTCAGTTGATCGAAAATAATAATTTCACCAAGTTTCCATGTGATTGGATGAAAAAATGAAAGGCCCAACGAGACCGTAAAAATCAGGAAAAGCGTCCACATAAAACGTACGATGGCCTTAGCAAATAATCTGTTTTTTACTCTAAGACTCCTGGTTGATGATTTGTTTAACATATTATCATTAAGTGTGTTGTCGAAAATAATAATTTTGACTCGGCTAACTGTCTTATTTAATTCGTGGGCAATTTAGACAACACGTTTAATAAATAATAATTAAAATATTAAATCATTATCATAAACAATCGTTTATACATGATTACTAACTATGTCTTGATTAGGGTCACCTTTGATTCGGATGCCTTTTAAAAAGCGTTTTTTTGTTAAAATAGAAGCAATATTTATAAAATGAATGTTAAAAGTGTGACTGACATCTTGAAACAAATACAAGATCTGAATTGGAAAAAAATTTTTAAAATGATAAAAAAATCGCGAATATTTTTAACTAAACCGAAATAAAGGAAGGGATAAATTGCTTTGAATTACACTTGTTTGATTACATTTATCGTTATGAAATTTTCTTTATTTAAAAAGCTTTTTGGATGATTCTGATTTAATTTAAAAAATTCATCTCTACTCCCTTCCAAATTAGTCTGGGCACGGGTGGCTAAACCATTTCCCAGGCAATAATAGCTCTGTTTTCAAAACAAAATAAATTTTTAATTAATCGTATTCTTTCTCAATTCCGTCATTAGTAATCATTAGAAGCCTATGCAAAACCGTTCTTTTGCCCAATATCTGCATTTTCGCGACTTCGAAATCCTCGAATCCCGAAAGCATTCGGGATGCTACGATTCCGAAGTCGCTCAGGCTTTGATATTGAACAAAATACCTGGTTTTGCAAAGCCTTCCATTAATACGATTATTAATTATTTAGAAATCTCCCGAACATAAGGTAAAAATGGATAGAGGTTTTCATTTTGCAGAAAGGAGATAAAATTTTGAGACACCGGGGTTACTTTTTTATCATTTCGATACAGTATATGCCAGTGTGTCATTATAGGTAAGTCTTTAACATCTAATATTCTAATTCTTTTAAGAGTACTCTCGTTTTGCAAACTTAGTTCAGATATTAGAGAGATGCCTATTCCGGCCATTATAGCTTGTTTTATAGCCTCATTAGTTCCCAGTTCCATTGTTGGTTTTACATGAATATTATGTTTTTTCAAATAGGCTTCCATCACCATACGTGTTCCTGAACCGAATTCCCGGTATATAAATGCATCATCCTTTAAATCCTCTATATTCAGATTTTTTTTATTGGCTAATGGATGATCGTAAGGAGCACACATTAAAAGCGGATTCTCCATGAACGGTATTGCCACTAACGTTTCATCGTCTGGAATTTGTGTTAATATGGCCAGATTATACTCGTTATTTTCCAGATGATTAAGCACTTCATAATGATTCGTTACTTTTAGAAATATCTCAACTTTAGGGTATCTTTTCTGAAATTCACCGAGTAAATAAGGTAGAAAATATTTAGCCGTAGATGCCGCTGTAATAGTCAGTGAACCTTTTAATCCCCCCTTTAGCTGCGATATTTGTGCATCGAATGCTTCAAGTTCATTATAAACCGTTTTATATAATTCATACAAATACTCACCCGCTTCCGTCAGATATAACTTCCGGCCAATAATTTCTATTAAGGGGATATCAATAGAATTCTGAAGCTTTTTGACCTGAATAGAAACAGCAGGTTGCGTCATGTGGAGCTCATTAGCAGCTCGTGTAATACTTTTAAAACGTGCAACCATGCCAAAAACATAGAGTTGATGTAGAGTAAAATCCATTGAATTAATATTTGTTTATACTTTTAATTAAAAATATTAATTATCAATTATTAAACAAACTTAGTAACATCCTATCTATATTGAATCACTATAGAACAAATATCCCGGAAATTATGAAAAAAAAGGAATTTAAGCTGGTTACGGGTACATTTAATGTAGATGAAGCCCAAGAAGTTTTAATGAGTCTGATTATTGGTAAAATAAATTTTCATACAAAAAGAATTCTCAGTTTAAGAGAACGTAACGGAATAGAAGATGAACATTCCGAAAAAAGAATTGAAGAACTCAATGCATCACGAGAGCAAATCCTTCACCTGCTAAAACAGGCTGATGATAGCAAGCACAAAATCACGATAGACTCCACTATTTACATAGAAATACAGAATTAGAACATTATCAGCTTTTCAATGGTAAAATATGTGCCTTTATTTATGGATTAAATGTCTGTTTATATTAGAACTAAATTAATGTCTAAGGGGACATAGCACCATAGTAACTTTGATAATAGATAAAGTGCAATTTCTTATTAGAAACTAATATTTTCCCACGATCAATTTAATTTTTAGAAAAATTATTATTAATAAATAATCCAAACTTAACTTACCTATCCTCCACAAAAAATTTCTGCAACCTAAGATTAAACGGTTGTTTCCCTACTACAGACCCAAAGGATGCGAATTTTTTATTCTGCTCTGTTATATTGGGACTTAACCAAATTTCTCATCAAACAGAGTATTTATTAATGAATCAGAAATGGCAGGTTTGGATTGATACCGGTGGGACGTTCACGGATTGTCTGGCTTATTCTCCCTGGGGTGAGCTTAAAAAGTGCAAGGTGTTGAGTAACGGCGCACTCAGAGGCACCATCACCGAAATTATTGATGAACAAACCCTAAATATTGATGAGAATTGGGAAGCACCCGACGAATTTGTTAAAAATTTCAGTTTTCACCTGCTTCAGGAAGATCATCCCAACATCATCGTTGAATCTTATAATTCTGAAGAAGGTACAATAGTATTAAATCAGTCTATCGGAATCCATGATCTAACGGGACGTCCTTTTGAACTTATCAGCGGTTACGAGGCTCCCATACTGGCCGTTTGCCTGGTGACCAATACGAGTTATAATGAACAGTTACCACCGCTTCAGATGCGTTTGGCTACTACAAAGGGGACCAACGCGTTACTGGAACATAAGGGTGTACCGTTGGCCTTTTTTGTGACGAAAGGATTCAAGGATCTGCTCGTCATCGGCAATCAACAACGGCCGGATCTGTTTACACTGAATATTCAAAAGCCTGCTCCATTACATCAAAAAGTAATTGAAGTGGATGAACGGCTCAATGCCGATGGTTCTGTTTTAAGAAATATTAATTTGGATACACTTCGGGATCAAGCTCAAGCCATTCATGATCTGGGATTATCAACAGCCGCTGTTTGTTTCATGCACAGTTATAAAAACAAAGAACATGAGCAAAAGGCGAAGCAGATTTTGGAAGAAGCAGGTTTTGATCACATCTCCTGTTCCGCTGATCTTGCCCCGTTTATTAACATGCTTTCCCGGGCAGAAACCACTGTCACCAATGCGTACTTGTCGCCGGTCATCGATCAATATTTAAATGATGTTCAATCTGAGTTAACCGACAGCAGTTTGCATATCATGACTAGTGCCGGCGGACTCGTACAATCCAACGACTATCACGCTAAAGACAGCCTGCTCAGTGGTCCGGCCGGTGGGGTTGTCGGAGCATCACAAAGCGGTAAGGCGTCCGGTTTTTCCAAAATCATTTCGTTTGACATGGGCGGTACCAGCACCGATGTCTCCCGTTTTGACGGTGATTTTGAATATCAGTTTGAACATAAAGTGGGAGATGCGCATCTCGTGGCACCTGCTTTGTCAATCGAAACAGTAGCCGCAGGCGGAGGTTCGGTTTGTTCGTTCGATGGATTCAAACTCAGTGTCGGACCCGAAAGTGCCGGGGCTTATCCGGGTCCAGCTTGTTACGGTGCCGGCGGTCCCCTTTCGGTTACAGATGTGAACCTGCTTCTTGGTCATCTCGATCCTTCCCGTTTTGGCATCCCGGTTCATGCTAAACATGCCAAAACGAAACTTACAGAAATTGTTGAACAAGTTTCCGAAAAAGAAAGCAAAGAACCAGCTAATGAAGATATCCTGACCGGTTTCCTGGATATCGCCAATGAACGTATGGCCGATGCTATTCGCAAGATCTCGCTGCGAAAAGGATACGATCCCAAGTCGTATGCCATGGTGGCGTTTGGCGGTGCCGGGGGTCAACATGCCTGCGGTGTGGCATCCCGATTAGGGATCTCCACAATTATTCTCCCACCTGATGCCGGATTATTAAGCGCCTATGGATTGGGCAGAGCGGTCATAGAACGATTTAGTCAGTTGCAGGTTCTTCAAAACCTGACCGAAATACAGGATAATCTGAATCATATGATCAATCAACTCAAAAAAGAAGCTTTCTCCAAAATCCGGGCGGAAGGTTATCCTGAGGACGATATTCAGATGAGAAAAATTATCGTCAATATGCGTTTTAAAGGACAGGAATCCACGTTACCGATCGATATATCAGAAGATGAGACAGATCAATTGCAGTCAAAATTCAAAATACGATATACGTCTGTTTATGGGCATTGGTCAGATAAAGGTACGATTGAAGTAGAATCCATCCGGCTCGTTGCTTCTGTAAAACAAGAAGAACCCGGAAATTCAAAAATTTTGGGTCAAAGCTATAAACCCGATCTCCATCATCATATAAAATCCTATTTTGAAAACAAATGGCAGGAAATTCCGGTCTTTCACCGGGAAATGCTAAACCCAGGTGCAGAAATTATGGGTCCGGCGCTGATACTTGACAAACACAGCACAACGGTAGCCGATCCGGGCTGGATTGTTCAAATGAATGAGCAACTTGCCCTGGTCTTGAAGAAAGTATCGGAAGATGTTAATTCAGATTACTCTGATAATCCGGAAGCTGTAAATCTCGAATTATTTACGAACAGATTTACCGCGATCGCCTCAGAGATGGGTGAAATGCTGCAACGCACTGCTCTTTCGGTTAATGTGAAAGAACGGCTCGATTTCTCTTGCGCCTTGCTCGATCCGAATGGTGAATTGGTTGTTAATGCACCGCATATCCCGGTACATTTGGGAGCAATGGGCTTGTGTGTTCGTAGTGTAAAAGAAGCTTTGCCGATGGAACCGGGTGATACCATCATCACCAATCATCCGGCTTATGGAGGATCTCATTTGCCGGATATCACCGTCATTTCCCCGGTTTTTCTGGATGATGAGATATTGATCGGGTACGTGGCCAGCCGGGCACATCATGC
>Ga0209921_1000449_pt1 | contig 12949 bp, 12 predicted proteins | sample SalPonF2_C_D2_MG_FD_185730 | JGI IMG/M metagenome (GOLD analysis project Ga0209921, IMG submission 185730) | Salt pond soil microbial communities from South San Francisco under conditions of wetland restoration - Salt Pond MetaG SF2_C_D2_MG... ...
GCCACAGCCAACCCGCAGGCAATCGCCATTATATACACCAGCAATGAATTTGGTTGTAATTGAAGCACCTGGTCGGAGGCGGGCGTCGTTCGGCTGTTATTCAATGAATTGGAGATTTAGTGATTTAATAATTTATTGAATTAGTGATTTGCAGAATTGACGATTTGTTGAGGGACAGATTGAAGAAAATGTTAATTCAAAAATTCTATAAATCATTAATTCAATAAACCACTCAATCAATAACTCACTAATTCAACAATTCTCATCACCGAAAGCGTGCTTCAATATCTTCCATTGAAAGATAAACGATTGTCGATTTTTTCAAGGGGTCCTGATACGGTTCCTCACAGGCAAAAAGTTGATCCAGCAGATTTTCCATCTCCGCATCAGCAAGTTTTTTACCTTTGGGAATTGCCGTTTTGGCAGCAAAAGCCATGGCCAGTTTATGACGAGCATCAAGCTCCATTTTTGCATCCAGCTCGCGGTATTGATGCAGCATCGATTTTAACACCGACTGCTCATCGCCGATATCAATATCGGCCGGTACCCCACTAATCATGGCCGTGTTACCGCTAAGCAGTTGCACGTTAAATCCCATGCGCTGAATGATGGCATGCAACTCCTTCAAAAGTGAAAATTCTGTCGCTGACAATTCAACCGTTTGTGCAAAAAGCAGTTGTTGTGTGCTGGGCAACGATGATTGCGTGGCCTGCAGGGCTTTTTCATAAATGATACGCTTGTGAGCGGCATGCTGATCAATCAGGCACAGCCCGGAACGAGTCTGCGTTAAAATATACCGGTTATGCAGCTGCCAAAATCCGCGCTCCTGAATGCGGGGCGAACGGCCTTCCTGATCCTTTTCCGCTCGACTGCTCGCATCCTTTCGCTTTTCAACCGAACTATGATCATAGAGCGATTTCGCCCATTTTTTTCCTCCCCCTTTTGGTTCTTTGTCAAAATTAATGCGCGACGGAAATTTTGCTGACTTCCCGGATGATGAGGGCCTTGATGGTGTAGAAAACGAAAAATCAGACGAGAATCCTCCCCCACTTCCGGATGAAGCCGAAAAAGACCCCTCGTCTGGCACATCCGGAACCATAAACCGTTCATTCAGGGTCTTTTTTACGACCGATTTGGTCAGTTTAATGATACTCCGCTCATCTTCGAATTTTACTTCTTCCTTGGCCGGATGCACGTTCACATCCACTTCCGTCGGGTCCACATCAATAAATAGCGCAAAAAATGGGTAATCATTCTCACCGATCCAAGTTTCATAAACATTTAAAATAGTATGAATCAAATAACGATGCTGAAATGGACGACCGTTTACAAACAGAAATTGCTCGCCGCGGCTGCGCTTCGTCAGCTTGGGATCCGACAAAACGCCCCGGATGTTTACATAACTGGTATCCTCGGAAAAATTGATGAGGCTGGCTTTATAATCCTTGCCAAACATATCTGCGATGCGCTCTTTGAGTGGTTGTCCGGCCGGCAGTTCATAAATATTATCCATGTCGGCAATGAGATTAAAACCGATATCGGTGTGAGCAAGGGCCGTCTGCTGCACTGTTTTAAGAATATGGCGAAACTCGGTAGCATCGGTTTTAAGAAATTGTCGTCGCGCCGGGACGTTATAAAATAAATTCTTCACGGCGACCGAAGTACCGTTATCCACCGAGGCCGGCTCAAATGTTTTTTCCTCTCCTCCCCATATTTCATATTTATAACCTATTTCATCTCCCGGACGCTTGGTCTTCAGTTCCACCTGTGAGACCGAAGCGATGGAGGCCATCGCTTCCCCCCGGAAGCCAAGTGTTCGCACGCGGAACAGATCTTCAACCTCCCGAATTTTTGAGGTTGCATGCCGCTGGAAACAAAGTCGGATATCCTCCTCTCCCATCCCGCAGCCGTTATCGATGACCTGCATGAGGGTTCGCCCGGCATTTTGCACAATAATTTTAATCTCGTCCGCACCGGCATCAATTGCATTATCCAACAACTCTTTGATCACCGACCGGGGACGCTGAATGACCTCACCAGCGGCAATTTTGTTGGAAATTTTAGGCGGGAGTTGTTGTATAATGGAATCGTTCGTCTCCGTTTCGCTACTCAAAATTTATAGCTTAATAATTTAAAATTTATACTGGCTGATAAAATCAGAACGGTTAATATCTATACTGAAATGGATAAACCAAACCTGTGTAACCTATTTTATATCAAAAGATAAGCGATTCGAGCCGCATTATAAAAGTGTTATTATCCAGATAACAAAAGCTAATGCCAGAGCATATAGTATTACGGAACGAGCTTGATGATGTTTCTTGTGTGGACGCTCGATTTTAATACGGCGTTTTTCTCGCTCTTCTTTATCAGGATCGTGGTAGCGAAATTTGTAATCGAATTTTTTATGTTTAGGCCGGTGGCCGAACATAGATTGTAACATAACAGACACCTTTCTGCTTTTAATTCACTATTAAATATAACCAAAATTAAAGAGAAAATGCAGTTTCTGCTTTATACCCATTACAACGATAATACTTGGAGATAATATAAGTTCCTACGAAATCATACAGAATGCTATAAATGAAGGGTGGAATACTCTTTTCTTTAAGAGACAAATGGAATAAAATTGCAACCTTACATGAGCCAAAAACTTCTATTAAACAATCAAAACAAAGGGTGAACCTCCCCATAATTTTTACTATACTTAGACTGAAATAAAAATGTAAATGAGCAAAAATATTCATGAGTTACGACAAAATTACTCCACCTGAAAACGGAACGAAAATCAAAAAAAAGTCGGATGGAGGTCTTAAAGTTGGCGATCGGCCGATCATTCCGTATATCGAAGGTGATGGCACCGGTGTAGATATTACCCCTACGATGCGTAATGTTCTGGACAGTGCTGTAGAAAAAGCCTATGACGGACAAAAACAGATTGAATGGTTTGAAGTCTATGCCGGAGAAAAAGCAGTTTCTTTCTACGGGGAAGATGAATGGTTGCCGGATGACACCTTCCAGGCTATAGAAGATTATTTAGTTTCTATTAAAGGCCCGCTTACAACACCAGTAGGTGGTGGCATTCGTTCGCTTAACGTAGCTATCCGTCAAAAAATGGATCTTTACGCTTGCGTGCGACCGGTAAGATATTACGAGGGTACGCCCAGTCCGGTTAAGCATCCGGAAAAAACGGACATGGTAATTTTCCGGGAAAATAGTGAAGATATTTATGCCGGCATTGAATATCAGACCGGAACAGATGAAAATGAAAAGCTGAAATCATTCCTCATTAATGAACTCGGTGTTAAGAATATTCGCTTTCCAGATACGACTTCACTGGGTATTAAACCGATCTCTGAAGAGGGCACAAAGCGCTTGGTACGATCGGCCATTAACTACGCCCTCGATAATGACCGCGACAGCGTTACGCTGGTGCATAAAGGGAATATCATGAAATTTACCGAAGGTAGTTTTAAAACCTGGGGATATGAAGTTGCCAAAGAAGAATTTGATGCGGAAGAGTTTGGCGGCGGTCCATGGTGTAAACTTCCCAATGGTTTGGTCGTCAAAGATGCTATTGCTGATGCATTCATGCAGCAAATTCTTACTCGCCCGGATGAATATGATATCATCGCTACCATGAATTTGAACGGTGATTATGTTTCTGACGAACTCGCAGCGTGCGTGGGCGGCATCGGTATTGCACCGGGAGCCAATATTAATTATAACACCGGCTATTCTGTATTTGAGGCTACACACGGTACCGCGCCAAAATATGCCGGTCAGGATAAGGTCAACCCCGGTTCACTCATACTTTCCGGTGTCATGATGCTGCGTTATATCGGCTGGAATGAGGCTGCAGATCTTATTGAAGACGGTCTGGAAGAGTCTATCAAACAGAAGAAAGTAACCTACGATTTTGAACGGCAGATGGAAAATGCCACCCTGCTGAAGTGCTCTGAGTTTGGGGAGCAAATCATTGAGAATATGTAGTTACATTTCTACTTTCTTTTATTTCCAACAATTAAGTGTAGTGCATCGTTAAGATGTGCTACACTTTTTTTATACCTGACGTATTGCAGACCAATTATTTCATGTTCTGCAACATCTTTCGATGATTTTGGTCACCTTCTCATTTGTGAGGTATCTGCAGGTGTAACGCCGCCCAGTTTCACCTGTCGTTCAATAATATTTTTGTGCCGCCAAATTTTAAGTTGCACGGTATCACCGGGATGATGTACCGCTATTTTTTCCTGCAATTCATTCATATTGTTCACCGGATTTCCATTCACCGCTAAAATGACATCTTTTCGTTTGAGATTACTTTTTTCCGCGGCTCCATTTTTTGCCAGTCCAACAACTTCCACCCCTTTCACAGAATGCAACCCCAATTTTTGAGCTTGGCTATAATCAATTCCCCTGATGCTTATGCCAAGCATGGCACGGTGAACTTTGCCATACTGAATAATATCTCGCGTCACTTTGCGGACTAAATTAGACGGAATAGCGAAGCCATAACCCTGATAATTTCCGTTCTGTGTAGCTATAGCCGTATTTATTCCTACCAGTTGACCGCTCGTATTTACCAGCGCCCCGCCGCTGTTTCCTTTATTGATAGCAGCGTCTGTCTGTATATAATTATTGATGCTCAAGCTGCTATTCAATTCACCCGAGATTTGTACACGCCGGTTCAAAGCACTTATAATACCAGCTGTAACCGTTGAGCGCAACTGAAATGGATTTCCAAAAGCCAGCACCCAGTCTCCCACTTGAGCCTGATCAGAATTTCCAAAAGTAATAGCCGGAAGATTATTGGCATCTATTTTAAGAACAGCCAAATCCGTAGTGGGATCCGTGCCTACGATATTTGCCTTAAATTCTTTCTTGTCATTGAGCTTAACGGTAATGCCATCGTCTACAGCACCCCGTATCACATGATTATTAGTAACGATATATCCATTCTTCGAAACGACAACTCCTGAGCCGACTGTACGTGCCCGTAGATTATTTAAGTGATCCCAGAAATGATGATGGGTAGTAGTGTCATCATCTCCATCCTCTCCACGTTTCAGTGAGACGATTGAAGTAATATATACGATGGAAGGCTTTACTTTGGCAGCGATATTTTTAAAAAGAAAACGAGGGCTTAACTTTTTAAGATCGCTATCCGCTAAAACGGGTTGATTACTCCGTTTTATGGTGGTGTATCGAACAGGAGAATGATTGGAATTAAAATTTCCCTGCTGCCAAAGCACATAACCGCCACCAATTAAAATACCAATTAGAAGCAGCAAGATACTACTGAGGAAACGATTACGCGAATTCATAATTATTAATTGAGTAATTGGGCAAAAATGGCATCCGATTTCCGGCTCTTTAAACCTTCTATATGAAACTGAAAATAACGATCTAAATACTTAACTAATTCTTTTAATTCTCCGTTTTCAAAAACAATAGAAAATACTACAGAATTGCGCGCTTTTAATGTTAATACTATATAATGATACTGATTTTCAGTTAATCTATAACAGCGTGAAGAAACGCTTCTTGCACTAATCAGGCCGGAATCGAGGTTGAAAAACATTGTTGTTGACTTTTCACCAGGTGATTCCAGTTGCAACCCGATCCCCATCAAGTGAGCCAGCCGGATTTGTATATAAGGAAACACCTGAGTCGGCTCTTTGCCGGTGTCATTCAACCAGATCAGGAAGTTTTTCACAAAATTAAATATAGGCCGGTTAACTTCATTTTCATGCACAAGCTGAGTGACCAACTCTAACGTCGACATCATCGTACCCATTTTCTCAAAATCGAGCCGTATATTCAGCGTCTTATGCAAATAGCTCGCTTCCGAAAGAATTTGTACAGATCGGCTTTCTTTGTGATAATAGACAACATCGAGCACATTTCCCGCTTCCAGGAGTCCGGAAAGTTTACTTTTGGGCTTTTTAACTCCCCGCCCGATGACACCTATTTTGCCATGTTCCTCAGTTAACAACGTAACTATTTTACTGGAATCACTGTAGTCAACTGTTCTTAAAACTATGGCGGAGGTATGAACAATCATAAGCCTGAATTTATAAAATGTATCTTTTAAAATCATTTATTCAGGACAAAAAGGACGGCTAAAACCCAAAAACTATTACCCGCTAATAAAAACCGAAATTTATTAATTAATCTTCGTGCCCGAGAAAAGACTGAAAAGATTTTGAATTGATCTTTGTTTTATTGAGCGTATTCTTTTTTTTAGTTATTTGAATAAAAAATTTTTCTCTCGATTAACAGTTAAATCAGTCCGTAAAATATATTACATAGAAAATTTTTTTATGCCCTATTGATCATCACTGGTAAGATGTATAGCCGGCGAACTTCTCATCATTCCGGTAGAAGAGGGATTGACCGGAGTTAACTTTTGCATTGATGTTTGCCGCATGGCCTGATAGCTGGCTTTACGGCTGAATTTGTCCTGATAATAGATAACATTATGCCGATCAACCCACGGCTTTGTATTAGATTTTGCGTTTTTTACAGACTTGGCAGAATTTACAGACGTGGCAGATGTTGATACAGCAGATGCAGTTTTGGGATTTTTATTTGATGATGTGGGTGATAAGGCCATCCATAGGCCGCTGCCGAGCCCCATACCAATGACGAGAACAGCAGCATATTTAAGCAATTCAGCAGGAATTGCCTGCCATGGCGGAGAATTTCTTTTATACTCCCCCGCCTCCCTAATGATTGATTCGGTAAGTTCTGCCGGGGGAGCTTTTTCAGGCATTTCATCCAGCCGATGTAAGGTCTGGCGCATACTTTCCACTTCAATGAGCAAATCATCATCTTCCATCATGGCGCGTTCCATGAGGACTTCTTCCGAAGGGTCCATTTCCTTCATCAGATAACGAATGACGTCATTTTCATCATTTTGCATAATCCTAAACTGATTCTTTTTGTTTTTCTTCTTCAAACATTTTCCTGAGGTTAATAAGCGCGTAACGCATACGTCCCAGTGCCGTGTTGATAGAAACGTCGGTTAAATCCGCAATTTCCTTAAATGGCATTTCATAATAGTGTCTTAGCATTACCACTTGACGCTGTTCATCAGGTAAATTGCCAATATGCTTCATCAAGCTGCTTTTATCTTCTTCATTCTCAAGCTGCTCTTGAGCGCTCACTATATCTTCGTCCTCTAAACGATCATAGAAATCAGTGTTTGATTCATCATCGTAGTTAGAACTAACGTCCACAAAACGTTTTTGTTTTCTAATATGATCAATTGTTGCATTATGGGCAATTCGCATAACCCAGGCTATCCATTTACCCTGCTCGTTATATGTGTCATCCATCTTGGTGATCACCTTGGTAAATGTTTCCTGAAAGATATCATCCGCCTTTTCAGCATTTTTAACCATGCTGAAAATGTAGGAATAGATCTTATTTTGATGACGATTCATTAGTTCCGCAAATGCCTGTTCGTCTCCATTCTGACGATAAAATTGGACAAGTTCACGATCATCCAATTCTTGGTAGTCGGAACTAATATGTTTTGATTTAGTAAATTTCATAAAAACCTCTTTTTTGATTTGCATCACCCTGTGCATTGAATCCTGACTATTTGACGATAATCACCGTTTTAATACTGCCATTTTTACCGATATTCACAAAAATACCGACCAGAACATGCAGGCAATGTATGTTAATTTTCTTCTATTTTAATAATACCAATTAAATTCGTTCTTGGATATCACATATTAATGTTAAATTTAAATAAGCACACTCATATAATGATTACAAGTAATTATTTACATAAAAATATCAGTTTTTACTGTTCATGGAAGTATTCATAAACCTTTTCACCGGTCTTTTCACCGATAGCCTCCTTCAACTTCCTTTCATCAACTTCTTTTATGTTCTTCACCGACCCATATAAATTAAGCAAATTTTGTGCCGTTTTCGTGCCGATACCTTTGATTTCAGTCAACTCAGTTTTTATTGTACGTTTACTACGTTTATTGCGATGAAACGTAATAGCAAAGCGATGCGCTTCATCTCGTACGTTTTGAATCAGTTTTAGGGCAGATGATGTTTTTGGAATCATGTAGGGATCAGAACGACCTGGAACAAATACCTCTTCAAGTCGTTTTGCCAGCCCAATAATGTCACATTCACCATAAAATCCTACTTCCTTAAGCGCCTGCACAGCGCTGTTAAGCTGACCTTTGCCACCATCTACTATTATAAGATCGGGAATTTGCTGGTCTTCTGCAATTACTCGTTTATATCGTCTGCTCACCACTTCCCGCATCGAAGCAAAATCATCAGGCCCCTCAACGGTTTTAATATGAAAACGTTTATAATTACTCTTCCGGGGTTTGGCATCAACAAAACATACCATCGATGCTACCGGATCACTGCCCTGAATATTGGAATTATCAAAGCATTCGATACGCCGGGGCAACCGCTGCAAATGCAATTGTTCCTTCAACTCACGCACTGAATGAGGAATGCGATCGCGCCGGGCTTTTTCTTTTTCCAGTTTCCGTTCTCCAAGTAACAATTTGGCGTTAGAAAGCGCCATCCTTACCATTTGCGCTTTTTCACCGCGCTGAGGTCGATGAATACGTACTTTTTTTCCACGCTCCTGCTGCAAATACTGGGCGAGCGGTTCATCATCCGGCAGATCATGACTAATATACACTTCATCAGGGATGGTACCGGTGCCGAGTTCTTTCGATCCCGTATAATAATCTTCGATGAACGATTGCAGCATCGCCCCTTCTTCGAGATGCTCGATATTTTTCAAAAAACGGTGAAATTTTCCGAGCAGTTTCCCCTCCCGCACCCGAAAAAGCACACCGCAGGCTTCAGAAATATCTTTATCCACGTGAACAGCAAAAATATCACGGTCTACCTTCTTCTTGGCCACCATTTTCATCTTGCGGCTGTACTTTTCCAGGGCTTTATAACTATCGCGTAACCGGGCCGCCTGCTCAAACTCCAGGGCATCTGAGGCAATGGCCATTTCTTCTTTGATAGAGCGCATTAAATCATCCGTGCGACCATTAAGCATGCGTTCAACCTTTTCAATGGTTGACTGATACTCAGGAAGCGGCCAGTCACCGGAACACTGTTCCAGGTAGTCATCGAAGCAGGAATGCCATTTGGGCGCCCCTTTCGTTCGGTCGATATTTTTACGCGAAACGGCGCAGGTACACAAATTAAAGGTTTTACGGATCGTCTCCAGCATTCGCTTCATATGCTTCACGCTGTCGTACGGACCATAATATTTACTGCCGTCGTTGATAACCGTGCGCGTGGGAAAAACCCGGGGACGCTCATCATCCGTAATACAGATATACGGATAACTTTTGTCATCGCGATACATAATATTATACCGCGGATGATGCTTCTTAATGAGATTATTTTCAAGAATCAAGGCTTCGGCTTCCGAATCAGTGATGATAACGTCGAGATCATCTATCTTTCCAATCATCACCCGGATTCGCCCGTCATGATCAGCCGAATCCTGAAAATATGACCGCACGCGGTCGTGCAAACGTTTCGCTTTACCAATATACAAGAGCCGATCCCCGCTATCTTTAAACATATACACGCCGGGGGCCTTCGGTAAATGCTCAACCTTACTTTTTACATCAATATTTGGAGATTCACTACTCATTTACAGTATCTTTTTGTGTAAACCCTTAGGTGATCCATAGTTGAACAGCTCAGAAATATAGTCCTCATTTCATTGACCATTATCGGCAAATGGGTGCCTTCAAAAATAACTATAAAAAGACATAATCTTTAAAAAATTCCCTTCAGTCTCTAACCGCTCACCCCCTGGTAAATCGGTTTCTTATGTATCCGTATGTCCCTATTTTGCCGATTATATTATGGAGGCCTTTGCAGAACCCCATATGTCATCCCGATCCGCCCGACTGGCCCTGTGGAATGCCACATTGTGGCCCCGGCAGGCCGGGATTCCACGGAGCTGGCGGAGAGGGATCTCAAGCGATAATACCGTTTGTCATCGTTGAAAAGGGATTATCAGGGACCACATTTGAGATTCCTCGCCTCCCGACGGCTGTCGGAATCCTCGGAATGACCAAATCTTTAGCATTGTAAAGCCCTCATTATGAAAAGTAATCATAAAAAAATTATAACATAACGACAGCTTTTGTTATACTTAACATTATAACGATTAGGAAGCTAAAACATTTTTCTTCACAGCTTTTCTTGTGAAGGAAAATCCGGACTTAAGTGTTTAAATACTTTCTATGGCATCAGATAACGGTTCAAACTATAACAACAGATCTCAATCAGACATCGATATTCTCGAACAGGAAGGGCGCATGCCTCCGCAGGCCGTTGAGGTCGAAAAATCTGTTCTTGGATCCATGTTAATTGAGCATGAAGCGGCGACAATTGCTTTACAGATGCTACAGGTTGATGATTTTTATAAACCTGCGCACCGAAATATTTATGATGTCATACAGGATCTCTACGAACGCGATAATCCGCTGGACCTGCTTACGGTAGAAAATGAACTTCGCGACCGCAGTCTGCTGGATACCTGCGGTGGAAGCGGATATCTTTCAGAGCTGACACGTTCTGTCAGTTCAGCGGCAAATGTTGATTATCATGCCCAGATCATTGCTGAGAAGGCTACCAAACGAAATCTGATTCTAAATTGTACCGATATTATCCAAAAGGCGTACGACAGCACTTCTGATCCCTATGATCTACTGGATAATGCCGAGCAGCGAATTTTTGACCTGGCAAATGCCAAGCATCGCTCCCAGGCCCATTCCATTGGTGACGTGTTGAAAGAGACCCTTTCTCATTTAGAAGATATCCGCGGAAAACCTTCTGGAATTACCGGCGTGCCTACGGGACTTGATATCGATAAATATACTGCGGGCTGGCAGGACGGCGATATGATTGTGATCGCCGCGCGCCCCTCGATGGGCAAGACGGCCTTCGTTTTAACTGCAGCCCGCAATGCGGCTCTGCATCAGGATCCTGATATGCGAACAAAAGTCGCCTTTTTCAGCCTGGAAATGTCGGCTCAATCACTTGTTCAACGTCTTTTAACGATGGAGGGACGTATCAATGCGCAATCTGCCCGGACCGGGCGACTCAATGATGAAGAATTCAAACGACTGATTGATGCTGCCGGTCGCCTTTTTACGACAAATATTTTTATCGATGATACGCCCGGTCTCAGTATTCTGGAGTTGCGCACGAAATGCCGGCGCCTGAAAAGTGAGCACGATATCGGCCTTGTGGTGGTTGATTACCTCCAGTTAATGAGTTCCAATTCCAAAGATCACGGTAATCGAGAACAGGAAATCGCTTCTATTTCCCGCGGCCTAAAGGCATTGGCCAAAGATATTGAAGTACCGGTGATAGCTCTTTCCCAATTGAGCCGGGCCGTAGAAACGCGCGGTGGTGACAAACGCCCGCAATTAAGTGATCTGCGGGAATCTGGTTCTATCGAACAGGATGCTGATGTGGTTTGCTTTCTCTATCGCCCGGAATATTATGGAATCAAAACAACACCGGAAGGCCAATCTACAACCGGGCTGGCAGAAATTATAATCGGCAAGCAACGAAATGGGCCGGTAGGTTCCCAGGAACTTTACTTTGTGAAGGATTATGCTCGGTTTGAAAATCTAAGTCAGGCCAGCTCCGACCCTTTTGAGGAAGATAATAGCTCAGATGAGGGTCCTCCTTCATCCCAGCAAAATAATTCTGCCCCTCCGACTCATAGCCCCGGAGGTAATGAAGAAGAGGCACCTTTTTAAATAACGGGCGTTTGAGATAAAAATTTAAGTTGAGCCCAAAAAGCTGATTTATTTACGCCGCCTAAAGAATGAACCATTACTAAACAGGCCTGAGGTGTCAAAAGTAGTAAGTCGGGCCGCTTGTCCGACCAATAATGCCCATTCCAGTTATGTTCAACCCGGACAGGCTGTCCGGGCTACGTTTGATTTCGAATGCGCGTTAGATATTAAAAAACCTATACCCTTCCCCGGCTTACCTTAAAATATTGATAATCAAATGAGGGAAAATTTACTATATCATCAGAGTGATTAAGAGATCATAGCGTATTAGCAGCATTCTACTCTGTTTTTCATTATCCCGACCGCTAATTTCTCAACACAGTACTTACAATTTTAAAAGCGATTCACCGAGCCCTTCCCGACTCTTTTGCCCCATATTAGATCTTAATTCAAGAAATGATTAAAGATCTAACTATTTATTGAATTCTTTATCATTAAAAATTTGCTTTTTCATGGAGAAAATATTTAATTGTAGCAAATATTAATATTTTTTAATATTTTAAAAGAAGCATTAGGTGGCTTAAAATAAAAACGCACCGGAAAAATGGAAGAAAATAAAAGAAGTTATATTATTTATTATAGCTCAATCAACGCCATTAATATAAGCGTGTGCACGATTCTGTTTTTGTTATTAAACTGGCCTCTTTTAGCTAAAATCCCCCTCACCATCAGCTTATTTATAGAATTACTATACGTAAGCAAGCTTTTTTTCCAAAAATATATTCTTGGACATCAAGAATTGATTCATCAGATTATATTTAAAATTAAAAGTTCAGTATATAATATATCTGACGTAGAAGTATAGCTATGGCATTCTATTGCCCTCTACCCTCTCTTGGATTTCTACCAGCTGTGCTTTTTCTTTCCCCGCTTCATAATGTACTCCGCGTATTTGTCCGGTAAAAATTTTACCAGCAAAAAACGAACAAAATTAACAACCGGCAGTATTAAGAAGCCCGACAATAGAATTAACAAGAGCAGTATATTGGGCTCCAAATAACTAAAATAATAAGCTTGTCCTATAATCAAAAGATTACCAATCCAGAGTGCTGCAGCAGCTACATGAGGTGAAAATCCAGCTTTTATAAAAGCATGATGTATAT
>Ga0209921_1000451_pt1 | contig 12944 bp, 10 predicted proteins | sample SalPonF2_C_D2_MG_FD_185730 | JGI IMG/M metagenome (GOLD analysis project Ga0209921, IMG submission 185730) | Salt pond soil microbial communities from South San Francisco under conditions of wetland restoration - Salt Pond MetaG SF2_C_D2_MG... ...
AACAAGGGTAGAGGTAGAGGCCGTATCCTGGATCACCCCGGTGAAGGATTGCGGTAGCCCGATCATATCGCGCAGCCAGATCATCACCTGTTCTTCCAGCTCCGTGGCGGCCGGAGAGGTCAGCCAACTCATGCACTGAGCACCAAGTGCAGCTGTCAGCATCTCTGCCCAAACCGAAGGATCACTTTTGTTAGCCGGAAAGTAGCCCATAAATTTAGGACTTTCCCAATGGGTCATCCCCGGCATAATTTTTTCGTCAAAATCAGCAAAAATTTTGTCGAATGATTCTGATTCCTTGGGCGGTTTGTCAGGAATTTGCTGGAAAATATCGCCCGGTTGAACATTTGGCTTAACAGGATAATCTTCAATATTCTCAAAATAATCGGCCATCCAGTCGACAATTCGGTGAGCGTTTTCCCGGAAATTTTTACTGTCCATTGGAAATAGATCTTTTTTGATTAAGAATATTATTTTTAAACTTTTTGAATATAAATATAATATGAATGAACCAGCTAAGCACTTTTTCTCCGTTTGGTGAGGCTTTTTCACAAAGTTTCGTAGAAAATCCAAAGAGCATCACTGAGGTTGCTCTTTGGGTAATTCTGAGCTACTCTGTGATAAAGAAAATTACTCTTTTAAATCCTTCTTAAGGACCTATTTAACAAATGGAAGAGAAATCTGAGCAAAAGTATTACATCATGCCGGATGAAGCAATCGCCCGGCAAGAGGAATTGCGAAAACAAATAAAAATCCAGCCGCTTGAGGGGGAACTGAAAACGGTAGCCGGCGCCGATATCTCTTTTAATAGGGGCTCGAATGAACTTCATGCTGGCTTTGTAGTTTTGCGCCTGTCAGATCTTAAAGTTGTAGCACGTTCACTGGCCAGTAAAACCGTTAATTTTCCATATATCCCAGGTTTGCTGGCTTTTAGGGAGATTCCGGCATTGCTTAAAGCGTGGAAACAGCTTCAACAAAAGCCGGATATTGTCATTGTAGATGGCCACGGTATAGCGCATCCGCGGCGTATGGGTATTGCCACACAATTTGGAATTACAGTTGATCATCCGACCGTTGGCTGTGCAAAAAATGTTTTAACGGGTCATTTTAAAAACCTCGGTAAATCTCGCGGATCTTTTGAATATCTTTTCGATGACGATGAAAAGGTCGGGATGGTCTATCGCAGCCGGGATAACGTAAAGCCGGTGTTTATAAGTCCCGGACACAAAGTCTCGTTTGCAGATGCTCGTGCTATCGTTGAGCGCTGCCTGACAGGCTATAAATTACCGGAAACCACGCGTCAGGCGCATAGTGCAGTGAATAAACTCCGAAAAGGTGAATGGAAGGAGGGATACCGGGAAAATCCGGCGCAGAATTTGTTTGAGTGAATTACCTGTAGGTATGCAATTCATCGCGTCCATACAGATATCATTTTTCTAAATATTTTATCACAGACTGCGCCGCATTATAACCACACATGCCATGCACACCTCCGCCCGGTGGCGTTGAGGAAGAACAGATAAACAGATGCGTCGCAGGGATATGATAGGGATCAAGCAAGCCGGCTGGACGTGTGAAAAGCTGGGTGATATCCTGGCGGCCGCCGTTCACATCGCCGCCTACATAATTAGCATTATAGGACTCCAGCGCCTTGGTATTCATCGCGTGGGTCTCAATAATACAGTCGCGAAAACCGGGGGCAAAGCGTTCAATCTGATTCAAAATAACTTCACTCATATCCTGTGTCGATCCGTTGGGAACATGGCAATAAGCCCAGGCGGTGTGTTTATCATCGGGGGCGCGGGTGTTATCAAATAAACTTTGCTGAGCCACTAACACGAAGGGATAATTCGGGTGCTTGCCCCGGGCAATTAATCGCTCCCCTGAGGCAATTTGTTCAAGCGTGCCGCCTACATGAACGGTACCGGCTTTGCTGCATCGTTCATCGTTCCATGGAATGGGTTCGTCTAAGGCCATATCCATTTTGAAAACGCCCGGGCCGTATTTAAACGACCGCAGCTTTTTTACGTAGGAGGCAGGCAATGCATCACCTGCGATTGCTAAAATTTGTTTTGGCGTATTGTTGAAAAGTACGACATCGGCTTCGGGTAGTTCCCCCAGATCGTTTATTTCTGAATTTGTTTCAATTTCTCCGCCAAGCGACCGGAAATAATCAGCCAGGGCCGTGGCAATGGCATGCGAGCCGCCCCTGGGCATGGGCCAGCCAATTTTGTGACCGATCGCGCCCAGTACGAGTCCGATAGCCGAAGTCGCCATTTTATTCAGCGGCATGATGCTGTGAGCAGCCAAACCGGCAAACAGGGCCTGCGTGCGCTTGGTATAAAATTGATTTTTAGCCAATTTTTGAGCTGATTGTAAGGCCTTTAATCCAAATTTACTTAATAATATCGGGTGGGCCGGAATCCCGTTCATCGGACTAAGCAACTCCGGCGCTAAATCATCCCAGCGTTCAACAATTACAGAAAATAACCTTTGATAAGGTTCAAAATCTTCTGCCAGTTCAATAGCCATTTCATCAAGTGAGGGCTGCAGAACTACCGACGGTTCATGGTCGAAGGGGTGGGCGAGCGGGTACTCCGGGTAGATCCATTCGAGGCCGTAATCTCCCAGCGGAAGAGTCTTAAAAAAAGGGGATCCCACAGCCATAGGATGAATGGCCGAACACACATCATGCTGGAAACCGGGCAGTGTCAATTCCTGCGTGCGGGTGCCTCCACCAATCGAATCAGTTGCTTCAAATACTTTTACGGTAAATCCGTTTTGTGCAAGGGTAACCGCGGCAGCCAGTCCATTCGGTCCCGATCCGATGATTACTGCATCATACATGACTTTTTGAATGCCTTGTGATTTTTAATGTAGCATTAAGATAAAATTTATTATGATGTCCATGACAAAAATAAAGAAATATTTATCAATACATATTTTATGTCGCAAGATAAATATTAGAATATTTTTAAATAACTGATTCAAATACCAATAAATAAATATTTGTTATACCTTGATTATACGCTTGGAGAGATTAGTGTTTCGGCAATTAGCGTTCGGGACGGAATCCGGAAATGGTAAAATGTGAGTATATTCGGGCTTTTTGCCTGTTTTCAACTGTATCACAGCCACAGGGTGTCCGTATTAAAACTAAGTACCTTAATTTTCAAAGGAGAGATTTACGGCAGTACTTTTTAAATAAAGTTGCCATATTATATTGGGAAGAAAAAAGTATCTTTAATTTTATGTTATATTGGGTTTTATTTTTCATATCTTAAATTTACTCATCTTAAATATTTCGTTTATTCCAAATATCGTAATCTATATACTTTTATTTCCTTATGATTTGATTGCAAAAAAATTGGATGTCGATTATTATTTAAAGAAAATTATCAATATTAAGGTGTTAGCAGGAACAAATTCAATTCTTGCTATTATCTTTTTTTATGGGCAACAACAAATAACATTATCTGCCTTATTTAAAAACACCGTCATTGGGGGAAATACTTTTGATTTGTTAATGATGATTTTAATGCTCTTCATATACTGTGCGGGGATTACGTATAAATATTTGATTCCAAAAAAATATTTTTTAGCCAAATCAATCGTCCCATAGTTTCTACTGCAACGAGGTTAATTTTTTATAAATTTATTTAATAACTTACAAAATCAAACTTTCATAATGGGCGATCAAAGCTTATTTTCAGCCATTTGAATAAACCATAAATAAAATCCAGTGAAAGACGTAATCCGCATTGCATCAGGGCAGGGATTTTGGGGAGATCTACCCGACGCCCCCATCAGGCAAGTTAAAGATGGGCCTATTGATTATTTGGTTTTAGACTATCTGGCTGAGGTCACCATGTCGATCCTGCAAAAACAGAAAATGAGGAATCCTTCTCATGGTTATGCCCGTGATTTTGTGGATGTGATTGAAAAAATATTGCCCGATATATCTGAACGAGGTATTAAAGTTGTAAGTAACGCAGGCGGCATCAACCCGGAGTCTTGTAAAGACGCTATTTTAGAAATTATTGGCGAACAGGGTTACGATGATATTACGGTTGCTGTAGTTGATGGTGATGATATTTTGCCGCGAATCGATACATTAATTGAACAGGGTCATCGCCTTGAGAATATAGATACGGGTGAAACTGTTGAAGCGGTAAAAGATGACTTGCTCAGCGCAAATGTCTATTTGGGGAGCGAATCAATTGTGGAAGCCCTGCAACAGGGAGCGGATATTGTAATCACAGGTCGTGTTATCGATGCGGGACTCACGCTCGGCCCCATGGTTTATGAGTTTAATTGGTCATTCGATGATTATGATAAAATGGCGTCGGGCATTATTGCCGGCCACATCATTGAGTGTGGCGCCCAGTCATCGGGAGGCAATTTTACCGATTGGGAGAAGATTGAAGATTTTTCAAATATTGGATTTCCCATCATCGAAGCGCATCCCGATGGAGATTTTGTTGTGACCAAGCACGAGGACACGGGCGGGCTCGTTGATGAAATGACTGTAAAAGAACAGCTGGTATATGAAATTAATGACCCGTCGGCATATCTTACGCCGGACTGTACCGCTGATTTCACCTCTCTTCATTTGGAACCGGATGGAGAAAATCGAGTACGAGTATTTGATATTCAGGGCCGGCCGCCTACAACAACATATAAAGTTTCTGCCAGCTATCATGACGGATATAAACTGACCGCAACGCTGACTTATTCCTGGCCGGATGCACTGAAAAAAGCACAAAAAGCCGGCGAAATACTTAAAAAACGGGCAGGCAATTTAGACTTGTTATTCGATAGATTCCGGGTTGATTATGTAGGCTTTAACGGAGTGAATGAGGAACCGGCTACCGAAAATGAATTGACAAAAGAATATAATGAAATTCAATTGCGTGTGTCAGTATCCGGCCCGGATAAGGAAGATTTAAATAGATTTGGTAAAGAAATGGCTCCATTGGTATTGACCGGACCAAGCGGTGTGACCGGGTATGCCGGCGGACGCCCAAAGGCAAGCCGGATTGTGGCTTTTTGGCCGGCTCTGTTGGATAAAGATGCTGTGGAGCCGCGAGTACGAATTTTTGAAAACAAAAGTTAAACTACAAATTGCAATTCACAATGGTTAAGTTTTACAATCCATTTATCATCGTGAATTGAAAAATTATCAACAAAAATTGTTAGCATGAAGATAGGAATTATTGGGGCGAGCTTAGCGGGATTAGTGGCAGGCGATAAACTGGCCAGGGCCGGACATGATGTAACAGTTATAGAAAAGGAGCGCAAACCTGGCGGACGGCTGGCCACGCATTATATGGATGAGAATAATTTTTTTGATTATGGTATACCATTTTTGAAAGCTGATGGTGATACCTTCAAGGAAGTCGTTAATGATTGGGGCGAGAAAAAAATGGTTCATCAATGGATGGATGAATTACCTATTCATGATGGATCTCATCTGCATAAAATGAATCGAAATAAACATGAAGTTGAATATTACGCCGCTGACAGCGGATTTAATTCAATAGCTGACCATCTTAAACGATGGGTGGATATAAAATCAAAGGAACAGGCTGGCGGACTTACTTATATAGGAATGGATCGTGGGAAAAAACGTACATGGATGATTAACCTGACCGACATCAGTGTGTTTGAGTGCGATGCGGTAATTTTGGCAGCGCCGGCTCCCCAGGCATACGGTGTTCTGCAGACAGCCCAGGATGAAACGGCTGCATTGCGTATCATCCGTGAAATTGATGGCCTTCATTATAAGCCGCGCTATGTGCTGATGGCTTCTTATAGCAAGGAAATACCCTCCTGGAAGGGAATCAAATGCATAAAAAGCAATTTGAGCTGGATTAGTAATGAATCATCAAAAAGTACGAAGCAGGAAAAAACAAATATTGTGATCCATTCCTCACCCAATTTTGTTAAAAAGCATTTTGGCAAAGATCCTGAGGAAATTGAATCAATCTTGTTAAAGCAAGCCAGCCGTGTTGTCGGGGAATCGTGGCTTGAACGCCCCGATTATACGAATCAGCATTTTTGGAGGTATTACCAGGCGGAAGATATTATCAATGAGGATTTTATGGAATTGGAAAAGGATGACGCTCCGCTTGCATTAATAGGTGACTATTTTAAGGGAAAATCACCGGAAGCAGCATACTTATCAGCGATATCCTTGGCTGATTACTGGATTGAAAAATATTCAGAGACCGTGTCCGTTAATATATAAAGATAATATACATACAAAGATGAAGTCGATATGGAGGTTGAAAATGGGCTTCATTCGTCGAAGAGTACGTATTTATTGCAGGTATTCTGGGTGGGGATGACCAGAAAATTGTGTAAATAAGATGATATATATTCTTTTTCGTTAAAATCTTATTGAAAGAATGCCTCTTTTTAGATAAGATCTATTAGTATTTAGTTGTGGGATCATTTAAAAAATTAAATAAATATTTTAAGAAATATAAGGGAACCATTTTTTTGGGTTCTGTTTTCCTGGTTATTTCCAATTTTTTTCTGGCGCGTATCCCTGTATATCTCCGTCGCACAGTTGATGATATTAAGGATTTCAGGGGCTCCTCAACACATATACCCCATGATCTTGGACAAATTCTTGCCAATCCCCATACGGGATGGGTGCTGGCAAAAAATGCACTTTTTCTTATTGGCGCTGCAGTAATTTATGGGCTTTTGCTTTTTGCAACACGGGAAACCTTAATCGTTGGTTCACGAAAGATTGAATATGATCTTCGTAACGATATTTTTTCAAAATTATTGAAACTTCCCGCACGATTTTATGACGAATATAAACTTGGTGAAATATATGTGCGGGCTACGGAAGATGTCAGCAAAACACGGCAATATTTTGGTCCGGCCTATATGTACACCATTAATACCGTAAGCCGCGCCGGATTTGTCATCTTTATGATGTTTAGTGTAAGTCCGCGGCTTGCGTGGTGGGCCATACTGCCATTACCATTTCTTTCGGCTTTTGCTTATTTTGTAGGCCGATATATTAATGATTTTTCGCGCATCATCCAGGAGCAATATTCAACGTTATCCGGGCGGGCTCAGGAGACATTCTCGAAAATTCGATTAATCAAGGCGTTTAATCGTGAAGAGTATGAACAAGAACGTTTCATAAATGAAAGCGAATCATACCGAAAGAAAAAATTAAAACTGGATTTTGTTGAATCTCTATTTCACCCGACACTTAATCTCCTGATTGGTCTGTCCATTATTATTGTTATTTGGAAAGCCGGTGAATTTGTTATACAGGGAACCTTGACCGTTGGAAATATCCTGGAATTTGTAGTGTATGTTGCTTATTTGACATGGCCGGTCGGTTCACTGGGATATACCATTAATCGTTTTCAAAAAGCTATGGCTTCCTGGAAACGCATTGATCGCATATTAACAGAAGAGGTTCATATTACAGATAATGAAGATACGGATACCTCGCTTCAGCGTATCCATGGACGTATTGCTTTTGAACACGTTTCGTTCAAATATCCGGGAGCTGAGGCGTATGCGCTCAGGGACATTAACATGACCATCGAAGAAGGGCAAAATGCTGCGATCGTCGGGCGTACGGGAAGTGGAAAAACAACGCTTATTAGGCTGTTACCTCGTTTATACCAGGTGAATGAGGGACAAATAAAAATTGATGGCGTCAACATACAACAAATTCCGGTTGATGTACTTCGCCGGAATATCGGGATTGTGCCGCAGGATACGTTCCTTTTTTCGGAGACTATCGGAGATAATATTGCCTTTGGAACTCACGGTGCGTCGCCGGATGAAATTGAAACTGCCGCTGAAAAAGCACAAGTGAAAGATAATATTGTTCAGTTTGAAGATAAATTCGAAACCATGCTCGGTGAGCGGGGGATTACGCTTTCAGGCGGACAAAAACAGCGTACGGCCATTGCCCGCGCGCTTATCAAAGATCCTAAAATTATTATCCTGGATGATTCGTTAAGTGCAGTGGATACGAAAACGGAAGAGGCTATTTTGCAGCACTTGCGTGAGGAATTAAAAGGACGAACGACGATAATGATTAGTCATCGTATTTCAACCATAAAAGATGCTGATATCATATTTTTTATGGAAAACGGATCAATTGTAGAAAAGGGCACTCACAGTGAATTATTAGATAAACAAGGTCGTTATTATAATATGTATAATAAACAACTTATAGAAAAAGAATTGGCTGAAATCTAAAAATAAAGTCAAATAAAAACGCAAAAAATTGCAACAATCAAGAGATTTTTTGAAAACACTATCTCTTTACAAAATAAATAGGTAAAATTTATGATTATCGTACCATTAGGGGTTGCATCGGCAACACCCACAGTCACTCGTCATTTATCATCTGCAGCACTCTGGAGAGAGGGTAGCGTCTATCTTTTCGATTGCGGAGAAAATACCCAGATGCGTATGCTGCAAGGGGGACTAAAACGCTCACAAATCGATTGCATTTTCATTTCTCATTTTGATACAGATCACTACTCCGGACTTATCGGATTGCTTTCCACCCTGCAGCTTCAGCGGCGTGAACGTCCGATTAAGCTTGTCGGTCCCAAAGGATTAAAAGATTTTGTGGAGTGGAATTTTGATTTTGCAAACATTGATCTGAAGTATGCAGTAAACTACGTTGAACTTGATGAAGATTTTGAAGAGGAACGCGTAATTGATGAAGATGAATTCTATGTGGAAGCCCGTCCGTTGAATCATTCAGCATTTTGTATCGGCTATCGCTTCCAGGAAAAGGATCGACCCGGCAAGGTTGATGCCGAAAAAGCCCGCAAACAGGGTGTTACCGAAGACTGGCAATATAAAGAATTAAAAGCAGGCAACGACGTGGAATTGGATGATGGATCTGTGGTAAAATCGATAGATATCGTCGGACATCCGCGTCCCGGTGATAGCTTTGCCTACATCACCGATACAAAGTATTGCCCTAATTCAGTCAAGCTTGCCAAAAACACTAATATCCTGCTTCACGAAGCTACGTTTACCAATGACATGGCTGACAAAGCAGAAGAAACAGGGCATTCAACGACCAGCGTGGCGGCTCGGGTAGCAAACGAGGCCAAGACGAAATTACTGGTTATTACGCACTTTTCAGCGCGTTATACGAACGAATATGTACTGCTCAGAGAAGCACGGGACGATTTTTTCCCTACATGGATCGCGACTGAACTAAGGCCCATATTTACTGATCCCACCCATGAGCGCGGAATCATCAACCGTCGCGTCTATCTTAACAAGATCAATGATAATAGCAACAAGAAGAATTCTGGTAAGAAAAACAGAAAAAAAAGTAAAAAGAAGAAGCGTATAAGGAAACGGAAAAAAGTGAAAAAAGCATCATCCCGATCGGGTAATGACAGCAACAAACGGAAACGGCGTCCCAAGCGTTCTTCTTCTGATAAAAAGCGTTCGAAAAAAGATAAAGACAATAAATCCGACTCTAACAACGGGCGTAAACCAAAATCAATCACGCCAAGATCGCCTTTTGATGATTTTAGTCGGTTTTAAATTTTAATTGCCAGCGTGAGTACCTCCAATGAAAATCAAGCCGTCGATACGCATTTGCTGCGTCGGCTTTATAAATTCATCAAGCCATACCGGAAGTATGTCTTGTTGGGATTCATTTTAACACTTACAGCGTCTTTTCTGGCAGCTGTTCGTCCCAAACTTACCCAGATGGCGGTAGATGATTATATCGCCAAAAATAATTTTCAGGGCCTGATGTGGATTATTTTGTTGTTGGCCGGCGCCCTGGCTGGTGAATTTATTGTGCTGGTTGCCAATACTTATCTGACGCGATGGTTCGGACAGTGGACGCTCTTCGATCTCCGCAACGCTGTTTTTGATAAAATAAAATCACTCCACGTTCAATTTTTCGATGAGAATCCGATTGGCCGGCTCATAACCCGTACCACAAATGATATCGAGGCGCTGAATGATCTGCTGAGCAACGGTGTCGTCCATGTTTTCGGCGATATGTTCCGGATTTTTTTCATCCTTTACTTTATGTTTAGCATGAGCTGGGAGCTGACGCTGGTCTCCATTACCGTCTTGCCCATTCTTATTTATGCCTCTTTCTGGTTTCGTTCACGTGTGCGGGTCGCCTTTTTAAACGTACGGGATCAGGTGGCACGGGTTAACTCGTTCGTGCAGGAGCACATCAACGGAATGGCTGTTGTACAGCTTTTTAACCGCGAAGAAAAGGAATTTGATCAGTTTAAAAAGATCAATGAGGCACATAAGCAGGCCCATATAAATACAATTTTTTACTACGCCATTTTTTTCCCATTAGTTGAAATTATCTCGAGCCTTGCCATGGCTTTGGTTATCTGGTACGGCGGCGGGCGTGCCCTGATGGGAAATGTAACCTTTGGGATATTACTTGCTTTTGTGCAGTATGTGCGCCAATTTTTCCGTCCTATTCAGGGGGTATCCCAAAAATTTAACACCCTGCAGGCCGCACTGGCCGCCTCGGAACGCATTTTCGGTATTCTCGATACGCCAAACCAAATAAAAAATCCTGAACATCCGGTTGAAAGAGAAAAAGTGGATGGACATATCTCATTTGATAATGTAACGTTTGGCTATAATGAAAAAGAAACCGTGATCAGAAACATGTCTTTTGATGTTGAGCCGGGTGAAACACTGGCGTTCGTTGGCGCTACGGGAGCGGGCAAATCCACAGTGATCAACTTGTTGATGCGTTTCTATGATGTCGATGAAGGTTCTATAAAGCTGGATGGGATAGACATCCGGGATATGACATTGACCAGCTTGCGGAGCAATTTTGCACTGGTGCTGCAGGATAACGCGCTTTTTTCCGGCACTATTATGGAAAATATCACCCTGGGCAACCCGGATATTTCACCCGAAAAAGTTAAAGAAACTGCTCGTGAAATAGAGGCAGACCAATTTATTGAGCAATTGCCGGGAAGCTATCACTTCAAACTAAATGAACGGGGAACTTCGCTATCCATGGGGCAGCGGCAGCTTATTAGTTTTATCCGTGCCATGGTGTACGATCCCAACATTCTGATTCTTGATGAAGCGACATCAAACGTCGATTCCGAAACCGAGGAAATGGTCAACAGAGCCTGCAACCGGCTGATGGAAGGGCGTACCTCCATTGCAGTTGCACACCGGCTTTCAACGATCAAGAATGCCGATAAAATATTGGTAATGCATAAAGGAGAAATCCGTGAACGCGGCACCCATAATGAGTTGCTGATGATCGAAAATGGCATTTATCGCAAGCTCTACGAGCTTCAATATAAAGACCAGGCACTGCCTGAGACGGAAGCGGTTTCTGCACCTTAAGTTAGCTATAAATTCGGGGTCAGGGGAAAAGCATTAAAAGACGAGAAAATTTCATTCCTGGAGTAAGGTGGAGCCATCCGGCGGTTTTTCGGGATAGGACCGGTAGATGTTGCTGTTCAATTCCCCCGCTGATTCAAGTTTGCAACTTTAACCCATCAGCCTTTACACCTGTTTATCATTCAAATCCGAATTCGCGTTTTTAATTTTAAATATACAACAGATAAGCCGTCGCGATACGGGCGTTTTCCTTAATATTGCATCCCATCTCTGGCACCTGAAAAGTCAAAATAGAAGTATCCCCATGAGCCAGCAACGCGGTGTTCGTCAACAATCCGGCCTGACGCGCATGGTCATGCGGGGCAATAATAGCAAGCATATCTTCATCCAGGGATATATGCTCGTTAAAGACCGCCTTGTAATAGCCCCGGTCCAGTTTCCACCAGCCGTAGTCATCATTGCTATTCTCTTTTTGAGGCTCGATAATCTCTGTGGCAGCCGGTTCAAATTCACTCCCGCCGAAATCAAGCGCTCCGGGCTGGGTGAACCGATAAACAGAATCAACTGTCAGATCAATACTTTTTTCGTGCACTTGAGTTTTATCATGAACGATATCCTCTACATGCTGGAGTATCTTTTTTGATGAACGTAAATACATAATTTTTAGCCGTTTTTAAGTGGTAATTAATGATTCCCCACCTGAAATTATTTATAATAATCAGGCACCATAATTTGCCGTTTAAAGCCATTTTTTAACGTTTTTAACCCGCTATAGGTTCCCCAATAATAATACCTAAAAAGAAAGTTTAAGCGTTTAAAGAAACCGGCGACATATATTGTGAGACGTATTCCCGTTCCCACCAGCGTCCGGTTTGTCGTTTTTCCCGGGTACCGGTGTATTTGTAACGAAAAAGCCGGGCACGAATATACTCGGGAGGATGATCCGGAAATGGGTTGTCGCGCAGGAGTTTAAGCGTAGCTTCATCATTCTGCAGGAGTTTCATGATCAAAGGACGGAACCAAATATGTCGCCGGGGTGAGGCAGACATAGCCGCAAACCACATTTGCCAATCGAGCCGCAAATGATAAGGAGAAATTTGCGGCGGCCGCCGTTTTGGATCCCCCGGTTTACCTTTAAAATGGTACTCTTTCCAGGTTGTATTGGCATTTATACTGCCGTCCCGGGTCCCCTCAATAATGATTTCAAATCGCTTTTTGGTAACACTGCCAAAAGCACCATAAGTGTTTACCAGATGAACGGGATTAAAGCTGAAATTCATCTTTTGATGAGGGGAAAGCATATTCTGCACGGGACCAATGCTTAAGTAGGCAATGAAAAGAGTCAACAGAATGATGAAAATGGTATATCCGAATGGCGCGGGGGCAGGCAGGGGATTTGTCATGCCCAATATATGATGAAGTACTTCATCACTAAAACCGCTGAAAGCGAGAAAAATAGTTAGAAAATTTAGCCAGGAATAGTTACCGGTGATGATCAGGTAACTCTGTGAAAGAATGATTAGACAAGCGGCAATGGATGCGATGGGCTGAGGAAAAAATAACCCCCAGATCGC
>Ga0209921_1000453_pt1 | contig 12906 bp, 12 predicted proteins | sample SalPonF2_C_D2_MG_FD_185730 | JGI IMG/M metagenome (GOLD analysis project Ga0209921, IMG submission 185730) | Salt pond soil microbial communities from South San Francisco under conditions of wetland restoration - Salt Pond MetaG SF2_C_D2_MG... ...
TGCCCAGATGCTGGACCTCGGCGCGGAGGTGGTGCCTTCGACGGACCCCGGCTACGCCTACACGCTGCACAGCCTCTGGCTGCAGGAAGGCACGCTGACGACTGCCGCTCCGTACGATGGCACGGATGCCTGGTATCGGCGGGTTGATTTCGGACCGACCACGGGAGCCGCAGCAGGCCCGTCCTTTACGACGGGGACTCCCGGCAGTCGCTAACACCGGCCCGTGCGGCCCGGGCAGCCCCCGGGGGATTCCGCGCGCCAGCCGAACACCCGGCGCCGGTCACGTGAAGACCGGCGCCGGGTGTCTCCTGAGGGCGCTCAGGCCAGCAGGTCGAAGCGGTCCGCGTTCATCACCTTGTTCCACGCGGTCGCGAAGTCACGCACGAACTTCTCCTGCGCGTCGTCCTGCCCGTAGACCTCCGAGATGGCCCGGAGCCGGGAGTTCGAGCCGAAGACGAGGTCGACCCGTGTGCCGGTCCACTTCACCCTGCCGGTCCGGCGCTCGCGCCACTCGAACTCCTCCTTCTCCCCGGAAAACGGCTTCCACTCCAGCCCCATGTCGAGCAGGTTGACGAAGAAGTCGTTGGTGAGGGTCCCCGGGCGCCCGGTGAACACGCCGTGGTCCGAGCCGCCGACGTTGGTTCCCAGCACGCGCATGCCCCCGACCAACACGGTCATCTCCGGGGCGGTCAGCGTCAGCAACTGGGCACGGTCCAGCAGCAGCTCCTCCGCCGGCACCGTAAACCGGCTCTTGAGGTGGTTGCGGAACCCGTCCGCGACCGGCTCGAGCACCGCGAAGCTCTCCTCGTCGGTCCAGTCCGCCGACGCGTCGGTGCGTCCCGGGTGGAACGGGATCTCGACCGGGGTCCCGGCGTTCCTCGCGGCCTGCTCCACGCCGGCGTTGCCGCCGAGGACGATCAGGTCGGCGAGCGAGACGCGCTTGTTGCCCGACTGCGCGTCGTTGAACGCCGTCCGGATGCCCTCCAGGGTATCGAGCACCCTGGCCAGCTGCTTCGGCTGGTTGACCTCCCAGTCCTTCTGCGGGGCCAGCCGGATGCGCGCCCCGTTGGCGCCGCCGCGCTTGTCGGAGCCGCGGAAGGTCGAGGCCGAGGCCCAGGCGGTCGAGACCAGCTCGCCGACGGACAGGCCGGAATCCAGAATCTTCTTCTTCAGGTCCGCGACGTCCTTCCCGTCGATCAGGTCGTGGTCGACGGGCGGCACCGGATCCTGCCAGATCAGGTCTTCCTTCGGTACCTCGGGGCCGAGGTAGCGCGACTTGGGTCCCATGTCGCGGTGGATCAGCTTGAACCAGGCACGCGCGAAGGCCTGGGCCAGCTCGTCCGGGTTCTCGAGGAAGTGCCGCGAGATCTTCTCGTACGCCGGGTCGAAGCGCAGCGACAGGTCCGTGGTGAGCATGGTCGGCTTGCGCTTCTTCGACGGATCGTGCGCGTACGGAATGGTGGCCTCGGCATCCTTGGCCACCCACTGGTACGCCCCGGCCGGACTCTTCTCCAGCTTCCACTCGTAGCCGAACAGGTTCTCGAAGAACCGGTTGCTCCACTGCGTGGGCGTGGACGTCCAGGTGACCTCGGGGCCGCCGCCGATGGTGTCGTCGCCCATGCCGGAGCCGTAGCTGCTCTTCCAGCCCAGGCCCTGCTCCTCGATACCGGCCGCCTCCGGCTCGGGACCGACCAGGGACGGGTCGCCGGCGCCGTGGGTCTTGCCGAAGGTGTGTCCGCCGGCGATCAGGGCGACCGTCTCGTAGTCATTCATCGCCATGCGGCCGAAGGTCTCGCGAATGTCATGCGCGGCCTTGACCGGGTCCGGCTCGCCGTTGGGCCCTTCCGGATTCACGTAGATCAGGCCCATCTGGACGTTGGCGAGCGGGTTCTCGAGCTCGCGGTCGCCGCTGTAGCGCTTGTCGTCGAGCCATTCCTTCTCGGAGCCCCAGTAGGTCACGTCGTCGGACTCCCAGGTGTCCTCGCGGCCGAAGGCGAAGCCGAAGGTCGTAAAGCCCATGTCCTCGAGGGCGACGTTGCCGGCGAGGATGATCAGGTCGGCCCAGGAGACGCTGTTGCCGTACTTGCGCTTGATCGGCCACAGCAGCCGCCGTGCCTTGTCCAGGTTGACGTTGTCCGGCCAGCTGCTGGTCGGGGCGAAGCGCTGGGATCCAGTGCCGCCACCGCCACGGCCGTCGCCGATGCGGTAGGTGCCGGCGGCGTGCCAGGACATCCGGATGAACAGCGGGCCGTAGTGACCGAAGTCGGCCAGCCACCAGTCCTGCGAGTCCCGCATCAGGGCCTTGAGGTCCTGCTTGAGGGCCTTGACGTCGAGTTTCCCGAACGCTTCTCGGTAGTTGAAATCTTTTCCCAGGGGATTGGATTCCCGGGAGTTACCGTGAAGGATCGACAGGTTGAGCTGCTTGGGCCACCAGTCTTCGTTGCCCGGGCCGCCTCCGTGGAGTTCGGTGCGGGACCCGTGCATCACCGGGCACTTGCCGGCGGGAATGTCCTTTGCGTTCGCGGCCATCGTTCTCTCCGAGTCTGCTGCGTGGTGGTTGCATCCGGGGGTGATTCGCCAACCCCGCCTCTTGTTCCGGGAGGATTCCCGGTCGGAGCGGGCGCCTTCCGATCTGCGTCCACCGCGGTCGGGATCCGTTCGCACGCCCCGCGCTCCGTCCGCGCCGGGCCTTGTATCCGAAGGCTTGCATCTGCCGGGCCGCGGTTCTCTCGAATCTGCGGACCGGCCTCAAGGATCAAGGTAGTGCGGGGTGGCGGATCTGGCTAATTGAATGTTTCGAGCGTATTGATAGTTACAAGCTATCGGATTCCGGGGCCGGTCGCGCCACGGGGCCTGTCGATACCCGCGGGAGGCCGGCGACTTGCCGTCAGGTTGCACATGGGGCACGGTGCATGCGGCCAGGTGAGAGCAACCCACGGGAGCGAGTGATGAGCGCATGGACACCGGACCGGATCCCCGACCTGTCAGGAAAGACCATCCTGGTGACCGGAGCCAACAGCGGTCTCGGTCTCGAATCCACGAGGCTTCTCGCCGGGCGCGGGGCGCAGGTGGTCATGGCCTGCCGGAGCCGGGACAAGGCCGGGGCGGCGATTCGGAGCATCGAGGCGAAGCAGCCCGACGCCGAGCTGGTGTTCATGGAGCTGGACCTGGCGGATCTCGAGTCGGTGCGAAGCTTCGTCGACGCGTTCGAACAGCGATTCCCGGCGCTGGATGTGCTGCTCAACAACGCCGGCCTGATGGCACCACCGCTCATGCACACCAGGCAGGGCTTCGAGATCCAGTTCGGCACCAATCACCTGGGCCACTTCGCGCTCACCGGCCTGCTGCTGGAGAGGCTCGAAGCGGCGGGCGAGCCGCGCGTGGTCTGCGTCAGCAGCACCGCTCACCGGATAGGCAGGCTCGATTTCGACAACCTCGACGCCCGCAAGGGCTATTCGCGCTGGCGCTTCTACGGCCAGAGCAAGCTCGCCAACCTCATGTTCGCCCTGGAGCTTCACCGGCGCCTTCGCGAGCGCGGGTCGCGGATCAGGGCCCTCGCCGCGCATCCGGGCTACGCCGCTACCAACCTGCAGGGCTACGTGCCCGGTGGCAGCCTGTTCAACGCGCTGATGGCACAGTCGCAGGTGCGGGGCTGTTACCCGGGCGTGTTCGCCGCCACGGCACCGGAGGCGGAATCGGGCGGGTACTACGGCCCCGACGGTTTCATGGAGATGCGGGGCAGGCACCCCGCGCCGGCGTTCGTGCGCGGGCTGGCAAGGGACCGCGACCTGGCGCGACGACTCTGGGACGTCTCGGAAGAGCTCACCGGGGTGCACTACCTTGACCGGGCGGAGACCGCCTGACCGGGCTAGCATGTGAGCAGGCAGGGTCGCAGGCGGAAGACAGGCTTCCTGCCGGATCCGTGGACTGCTGCGAGAGGTCATGCAGTGCCAGCCCGAGTCATTCTGTGCGGCGCCCTGATCGCGCTGCTGATGTTCCCGCTTGCCGTTTTCGCCGGCCAGCATCCGGGCCCGGACACGGCCGGCTCCGCCGGTCCAGTGGTCAAGACGGCCTCCGCAGGCATGCCGATGCAGGCGGGCCAGGAGATGTTCGCGACGATTTCGGAGATCGTGCGCATCCTCGAGGCTTCGCCGGATACGGACTGGTCCCGGGTGAACATCCCGGCGCTGCGCAAGCACCTGATCGACATGAACGAGGTGGCGCTGCATGCCCGGACGAAGATCGCCCGCATCCCGGGGGGTGTGCGGATCCGGGTCACGGGGCGGGGCCGAACGCTTCCGGCGATCCACCGCATGCTCGCGATGCACGCCCGGACCATGAACGGCCGATTCGGCTGGCACGTGCGCGCCGAACCGCTGGGGGACGGCGATCTGCTGACCGTGACCTCCCACGATCCGGGAGAAGTGGCAAAGATCCGCGGCCTGGGGTTCATGGGCGTCATGGTCTACGGCACGCATCACGGCATGCACCATCTGGCCATCGCGCGTGGCGACATGGCCTATTGAGAAGCACAGGGGTCCGAGTGCCGACGCATCGCGGAGAGATCCTCGACACCATCCCGGACGTGCGCGACGGGCTGACCCGCGTCGAGCGAATCGTGCTGCACGTGCTGCACGAAGCGCAGCGGGAGCGCAAGGGGAGATCGGTCCCCACGGCGATGCTCTACGGCCGTGTGCTGGAGCGGGTGGACATGAGCCAGGAGGAAGTGCAGGCCTGTCTGGATCGGCTCGGGGTCCGGTGAATCCCGTTGCCCGTCCGGGCGCTGGCGCACCCCGGAGCGTTCCACCTCCGTCGCCGCCTGCTGCCGGCTTCGCGCGCGGCAGCACGGGACGTGAACGCGTCTTCCGGGTATGGTGCCGGTATGCCGGGTTCTCGACGGACGCCGGACGCCACAACCCGCTCTGATCGCTTGCCCTGAAATGCCGAACGTGGACTGGAACGAACGCTACCTTTCCGGCGACACGCCCTGGGATACGGGTGAGCCGAACGAATATCTCGTCGAGTACGTGAGCGAATGCCTGTCCGGGCGCGGCCGGGCGCTCGACGTCGGTTGCGGGACGGGAACCCAGTCGCTCTGGCTCGCGGAGCAGGGGTTTTCCGTGCTCGGGATCGACGTCTCTTCGGTCGCGGTCGAGAGGGCGCGCGCGAAGGCGGCCGGGCGGGGGCTGGAATGCCGCTTCGAGACCGCCGACTTCCTCCGGGGCGGATTGAGGGAGGGGACGTTCGACTTCGTCTTCGACCTCGGCTGTCTGCACCTCTTCGACGACGCTGATGACCGCGAGCGCTTCGCCGCGCGCGTCGGCTCGGTGCTCGCGCCGGGCGGTCGATGGCTCAGCCTGATCGGCAGCACGGAGGGGCCGGATCGGGACTTCGGCCCACCGCGCCGGTCCGCCCGGGACGTGGTCGGGGCGGTCGAGCCGGCACTGCGGATCGCCGAGTTCCGGGCGATCGAGCTCGGGGGGAATCTCCCGGAGCCGGTGGCGGCCTGGCTGTGCGTTTCCGGGCCACGGTCGGTGCCCGCCCGGCCCTCGACGCAGCGATAGCGGCGCCGCGGGGTCGGGCCCGGATCGGCGGCGGGCCGGGAGCCTCCTGCACCCGGCCCTGAGCTAGCCCGGCTTGCGGGTTTCCCGGTACTGGCTGGGCGTCTGGCCCGTCCACTGGCGGAAGGCGCGGGTGAAATTGGCAGGGTCGCGATAGCCCAGCAATTCGGCCACGCGATGGATTGCCAGCGCATGATCGTCCAGCAGGCGCAGCGCGTCCCGGCGCCTGGCCTGTTCCAGCAGGTGGCGGTAGCCGGTGCCTTCCCGCCCGAGTCGCCGGCGCAAGGTCCGGGCAGTCATGTTGAGCTGTTGAGCGATGTCCGCCAGGGTCGGATAGCCATCCGTGTGGAACACCATCGCGTCCCGGACACGGCTCGCGAGCCTGGCGGGTTCGGGGCCGAGCAGGGCTTCCTCGCGCTCGATCTGCTCCAGGGCGAACCGGAGCGCCACGGGATTGTGCATGGGAAGACGGGTCTTCAGCAGCCGTCGCGGGAAGCGGAACTGGTTGGCGGGCATGGCGTAGCGAACATTGCCGAGGGTGCGCCGCACCGTGTCCGCGTGTTCGGGTGCGCCGAAGTCGAACCAGATCTCCAGTCCCTCGAAGGGCTCGCCCGTCAGCAGCAGAAAGCCGCGGTACAGGCTCGTAAAGGCGGTCTCCAGTACCAGGGGGCGCAGCACGGCCGGAACCGGAATGGCAACAGTCAGTTCGGCGATGCAGACATCGGCGCGCTCGACCACGACCAGGTCGGTGGCACGTTGCACCAGGTGCCAGTATCGCCGGGTCAGATCGAGTACGTCACGCATGCTCGCACTGCAAAGCAGCGCATAGCCGAAGCTGCCGAACGCGGTCGGCGGGAGGTTCCATCCGACATCGACGCCCAGTCCGTGGTCGCCGACGGCAGCGAGAATGGCCATCACCAGTGATCCGAGCTGGGAAATGCGGATGTCCACGTGCCCGTCGATCAGGGACTGATCGAGGCCCGCCTGGCGCACGATGGCTGCCGGATTGCCGCCGCGTTCCCGGGCCACGTGAAGATACGTCCGGGGATAGATCGCCGGCACCGCCTGATCCTGCCATTGTGCGTACCTGTCCATACCGCAACGGCCTCGAAACGGGTTGAGGGGCGTGGGCCTGCTCCCGCGAATTGTGGTGCGATCATGCCCAGTTTACGGCCAGGGTGGCCACTGATGACAAGCGAAATGTCCGTATCTCGTCTCACGCCGCCGGCCCGAACGCACTTAGAGTTGCGATTTCGCAGAAACCCGGCAACAGGAGCACGCCATGAGTACCGTCGCCCCGGCCCGGCAGGCACCCGACACTTCGGCCAGCCCGGGGATCAAGGTCCGCCGGATGAATTTCGAGTTCGGCGACGACATCCCGGAGTTCTGGTTCGGCGGCAATCCGTTCCTGACGGCGCTGCACGTCAGTCTGTCGGTGTCCTTCCCCGCGGGCGAGCGTTACTTCATCGACAGCGTCAGGCAGTACGAGACGGAGGTCGACGACCCGGAGCTCAAGGAGAGAATCCGCGCCTTCATCGGCCAGGAAGCCAATCACCGGCGGGAGCACACGGCCCTGAACGAGCTGATGGACAGGAAGGGCTATCCGGCCACCGCGATGGAGCAGTTCGTGGCCGATCGGATCGCCTGGCTGCAGAAGAACTCGAAGCCCGAGGAGAATCTCGCGCGAACGGCGGCGCTGGAACACTTTACCGCGATCATGGCGGGAGCCTTCCTGGATCACCCCGAGGCGCTGCAGAAGATTCATCCGGCGCTTGCCCCGCTCTGGGCGTGGCACGCCATCGAGGAGGTGGAGCACCGGTCGGTGGCCTTCGACGTGTACCGGGCCACCGTGAACGACGAGGCCCTGCGCCGCCGCACCATGCGGAAGGTGACCCTGTTCTTCCTGCTGGTGAACACGGTGCGCACGCTCAAGCTGCTGCGCCTCTCGGGCAATCTGTGGAACGTCAAGTCCTGGGCGAAGGGAGTGAACCTGCTCTGGGGCCGGCCCGGGGTGTTCCGCCGGATCATCCCCCGCTACCTGGCCTACTACCGCAGGGACTTTCACCCGTCGCGGTACCACCACGACGCGGAAATCGAAGAGATCAAGCGCCGTTACCTGGGCGATCGCGCCTAGCCTGCCGCATGCCGGTGCGGTCCATCGCAGACCGGGAAGACGTCTGGCATTGACGGTTCAGCACCTCTGCCGTGTCACCAACCGTCCCGGCCCGTCATGTCTGCGGTTGCCGCACGTGGCCCCTGCCCGCGCGACACACGGGGTTGGCCCAGCCTGAGCACGGCCTGCGCCGTGACCCTTCCCGCGACCTGGGACCCGGGCCCGTGGCACCCATAGCGGAGTCGGCCCCGCATGCGGCTGCGGTTCGGCCGGGCCGAATATTGGGCCGGCCGTGTGCCGGCGCGGCACGACAGGAGGAGATTCCATGCAGGATGCGAAAACGGTGGTGATTACCGGTGCCAATACCGGCATCGGCTTCGCCACGGCCAGGCACGTCGCGGGGCGGGGCCACCGCGTCATTCTTGCCTGCCGCAATCGGGCCAGGGCGGAGCGGGCTGTCGAGTCTCTGCGGGGCGAGGCCCCGCACGGCGGTGTCGCGTTCCGGGAGCTGGACCTTTCGTCGTTCGACAGCATCCACCGCTTTGCCGATGCGCTGCGTTCCGATCACCCGGTGATCGACGTCCTGGTCAACAACGCGGGTGTTTTTCCGACCCGGCAGCGTTTCACCGAGGAAGGCTTCGAACAGCAGATCGGGGTCAACTATCTCGGCCATTTCCTGCTTACGCACCTGCTGGTGCCAACGATCCGGGAGTCGGATGACGGACGCATCATTCATCTGTCGTCGATCATCCACAACCTCGGCAGCATCGAGTTCAGCACGTTCCGTGGCCGGAAGCGCTATCGTGGAATCGCCGCCTACGGCCAGTCGAAGCTGGCGAACCTGATGTTCAGCAACGAGCTTGCCAGGCGGCTGCCGGCGAGTGTAACCAGCAATGCGCTGCACCCCGGCGGCGTGGACTCGGACATCTACCGGGAGCTGCCCCGGCTCGTGTACAAGGCGCTCCGGCTGATCCTGATTTCCCCGGAGCGCGCGGGCAGGTACATCGCCGATATGGCCGTGTCGCCCGAGTGGCGGGGTCGCACCGGCGAATTCAAGTCCGCCCACGGGCCGTTGCCCGTTTCCCGGCGGAGCACCGACGCGGACCTGAGCCGGCGCCTCTACGAGAAGAGCTGCGAGCTGACAGGCGTCGCCGCGTTGTGACGGTTTCCCGCATTCCGCGCCGGCCCCGGGAACCGGGTTGTCGGTACCAGGGGCGGTTGCCGGTTCGCCCGAAAGGACTACGCTCTACACGGGCGCATCATTCGCGGAGGGGGTCTCATGACCGGCGACGCAAGGCAGTGGCCGCGCAAGCAGCGCGAGCTCTTCAACCACCACATGGATTCCACCATCTGGAACGACTTCCGGTTTCGCGACGACGACATCGTCATCGCGACCTACGCCAAGTCCGGCACCACGTGGCTGCAGCAGATCATTGCGCAGCTGCTGTTCGCCGGCGCGGAGGATCTCGAGGTGGCGGAGATGTCGCCCTGGCTGGATCTGCGGGTCCCGCCGAAGGAAATCAAGCTGCCGGCGGTGGAAGCGCAGACCCACCGGCGTTTCATCAAGACCCATCTGCCGCTGGACGCGCTGGTGTTTTCGCCCCGTGCCCGGTACGTCTACATCGGCCGCGACGGCCGTGACGTGGTGTGGAGCCTCTACAATCACCACGCCTCGGCGAATGACGCCTGGTACGAGGCCCTGAACGATACGCCGGGACGCGTCGGTCCGCCCATCGGGAGACCACCGGCCTCGATCCGCCAGTACTTCAACGAGTGGCTGGACGGAGACGGTTATCCCTTCTGGTCCTTGTGGGAGAGCGCCAGATCCTGGTGGGCGATCCGGGATCTTCCCAACGTTCACCTGCTGCACTTTGCCTCGCTCAAGGCGGACATGCCCGGAGAGATCCGGCGGCTGGCCGCGTTCCTGGACATCCCCATCGACGAGTCCCGCTGGGACGCGATCCTGGCGCACTGCAGCTTCGACTACATGAAGCGCCGCGGCAGCCGCTCGGTTCCCGCCGGCGGGGCATTCTGGGACGGCGGCGCCGAAACCTTCATCCACAAGGGCACCAACGGGCGCTGGCGCGACACGCTCAGCCCGGCCGAGATCGCCCGCTACGAGGAGCGGGCGCTCGCGGAGCTGGGCGAGGCCTGCGCACGGTGGCTCGCCACCGGTGAGCGCGTCGATTGAGCGGCACGCGCCGCCGCGCGCCTTCTATACTCTGCCGGTACGTGGCTGGCTGCGGGAGTCTAGGGGATGCGTCAGCGCGTGAGGCTGTGCCGGGCGGGCGACGGTGCCCGCATTGCTTATGCCACGGCGGGGGACGGTCCGCCGGTGGTCTGGACAGGAAGCTGGCTGACCCATCTCGAGCTGGACTGGGGCGGTCCGGTCTGGCGTCACTGGATCCGTGCACTCGCGCGCCGGCACATGGTCGTGCGCTACGATACCCGCGGCTCGGGTTTGTCCGACCGGCGTCTGGGTGATCCGTCCCTGGAGACCTGGATCGGTGATCTGGATGCCGTGGTCGATGACCAGGGCCTTGAGCGGTTCGCGCTGCTGGGGGCCTGCCAGGGGGGAGCCATCGCCGTCGCCTACGCTGCGCTCCGTCCGCAGCGCGTAACGCGCCTGGTACTCTATGGCAGCTATGCGCGCGGCGCGCTGGCCGGTGAGCGTGACAGCGAGGCTGCCCGGCAGGCCCGGGCCCTGACCGAGCTGATCGAGCTCGGCTGGGGCCGCGAGCACAGCGCGTTTCGCGATCTCTTCGGGAAGGTATTCATGCCCGAGGGCTCCGCAGAAGCGGTCGAATGGCTCGGAGAGCTGCAGCGCCAGGCGGTGACGCCGGAGAACGCGTCCCGCCTGTGGGAGGCTTTCCAGTCGCTGGACGTGCGGGAGCTGGCGTCCCGGATCGACGTGCCGGTCCTGGTCGCCCATGTGCGTGGCGATGCCATGGTTCCCGTCGAAGAGGGCGAACGCCTCGCCTCCCTGATACCAAACGCCGAAATGCTCGAGCTCGAGGGGCAGAACCACATCCTGATGGAGGGCGACGCGTCCTGGCCCCGGTTCATCGAGGAGCTCTGCACCTTTCTGGACGCCGACAACAGGCGGCCTGCCGGGGGGGCCTTTGCGGAGCTTACCAGGCGCGAGCGCGAGGTCCTGCAGCTCGTCGCCGCGGGCCGTACCAACGCCGAGATCGCCTCGCAGTTGGGACTGCGGCCCAAAACGGTGCGCAACCATGTCTCCAGCATCATGGACAAGATGGGTGCGTCCAGCCGTACACAGGCGATCGTTGACGCCCGCACCGCAGGCTTCGGCTAGCCCCCGTCCCGCGGGTTGGGACACGCGTCCTGTGATTGTCCGCCCGACTGCCGCGTATCCCGGCCCAAGACCGGGACTCCTGCCTCATGACGCCTCCACCCCGTCGGCCATAGCCTAGGGCATGCGTACTTCGAAGGCTGCGCATACCGCGGCTGACGAAGGGTGATGAGGACTGCAGGGAGGGATGCAGGATGTCCACGATCCAATCGAGAGCCGGCGGAATCGCTGGCAGCACGCTTGGCGCACGCATCGGGATTTTCACCTTCAGCCTGATGGCATACGCGATCGGCATGACGGCGCTGGCCTGGCTGGTCGCCTGCGTCGCCGGTCTGGTTCCTTTCGGCACCGGGCCGTTCCGGGTCGAGCACGCGGGCGCGGCGCTCGCCGTGGATAGCGCACTGACTCTGTTGTTTGGAGCCCAGCACTCGGTAATGGCACGGCGGGCCTTCAAGCGGGTATGGATGCGGGTAGTGCCCCCGGCCGCCGAGCGCAGCACCTTCGTGCTCGCAGCGGGCCTGACGCTCGGGTTGGTACTGTGGCTGTGGCAGCCGATGGGCACAGTAATCTGGTCGGTCTCGGGAGCCGCGGCCGCGTATGGCCTCTGGACGCTCTTTGCACTCGGCTGGCTGTACCTGGTGGCCGCGACCTTCGTGACCAACCACTTCGACCTTTTTGGCCTGCGGCAGGCTTGGCTGCACCTGCACGGGCGCCCGTACCGGCCAGTGCCGTTCGTACGCAGATGGATGTACCGCTACAGTCGCCATCCGATGATGGCCGGCATCCTGGTCGGTCTTTGGGCGACGCCGCAAATGCACGCGGATCACCTCGCCCTGGCGGTGGCGATGAGCGGCTACATCGCCCTCGGGGTGATGTTCGAGGAGCACGAACTCGCGCTCCACTTCGGCCAGAAGTACCGCGAGTATCGGCGCCAAGTGGGGGCGCTGCTGCCACGCCTTACGCGGTGACGTCCCGGGATGAACAACCCGGCGGCCGGCCGGCCGCCGGGGTCTGCCCACGGAGGAACAGGCCATGACGGAGACGACGGGCATCGGCAACGAATACGTGGCGTTCTGGAACGAGGTGCTCGTGGAGAAATTCGAGCGCTTCCGCCACATCCTCATGGACGGGCTGAGCTACCATAGCGACGTTGGCCTGGAGAGGCTCGAGGTGGCGCCCGGATCCCGTGTGCTCGACGTCGGCTGCGGCTGGGGAGATACGGCGATCCAGCTTGCGCGGCGTGTCGGCCAGATGGGGAGCGTGTGCGGGCTCGACTGTTGCGGGGCATTCCTGGAAAAGGCGCGCCTGGACGCCGCCGGGGAAGGCCTGCAGAACGTCCGTTTCATCGAGGCGGATGTGGAGACCCATCCCTTCGAAATCCGGTTCGATCTGTGCTTCTCGCGCTTCGGGATGATGTTTTTCCTCAACCCGGTTGCGGCCATGCGCAATATCTACAGCGCTCTCGTACCCGGGGGGCGGCTGCGCTTCATCGTCTGGCGCCGAATCGAGGACAATCCCTGGCTGGGCGTACCGAAGGACGTGGTTCTCAATTATCTTTCTGCGCCCGGCGAGGATGCGCGGACCTGCGGTCCCGGCCCGTTTTCGATGGCGAACCCGGATGTCGTCGACACGCAACTGCGTGTGGCGGGCTTCGAAAACCGGCGGTTCGAGCGGATCGACGACCCGGTGACCGTGGGCCGATCGGTCGACGAGGCGGTCGCGTTCCAGCTGGCGATCGGTCCGGCCGGGGAGGTCATCCGGGAAGCGGGCCTGGAGGCATCGAGTCGGCGAGATCGGATCGAGGAGGCGCTTCTCCAGCAGCTTGCCCGGTATCGGCACCCGGACGGCTCCGTGGTGATGATGTCCAGCTCCTGGATGGTCAGCGCCGAGAAGCTGCCGACCTAGCGGGGTAGGCCTGC
>Ga0209921_1000454_pt1 | contig 12894 bp, 8 predicted proteins | sample SalPonF2_C_D2_MG_FD_185730 | JGI IMG/M metagenome (GOLD analysis project Ga0209921, IMG submission 185730) | Salt pond soil microbial communities from South San Francisco under conditions of wetland restoration - Salt Pond MetaG SF2_C_D2_MG... ...
GCTAAGTCATTGCTTTAACAGGTGGACATCACTACGATGGGAATTATCAACAAATAGCTGAATACATCATGAAAGACATCCATTATGATCACCCATGATAGAAATGGAAAATAGATTGGATTTATGCCCCACTCGTTCCCAACGTCCTTGTTGGGAATGTAAACACAGAGCACGGCCACATTTCGCAGCTCTTTTTAGACTCCTCAAATTTGAGGAAAACTTTATTTTTTTATGAGATATGGAATATCAACCTTCCAAGGGTTTTGAAAATAATCTAATAGTTTTTTCAGTACTTTAGACCTGACGGGTTTTCAAAAACCCGTCAGGTCTTTTTCTTTTTCACAATTAAAACAGTTTATTTCGTTATTCGTTGTCGCATACCCTTGCCAGCCCATAGCGGGATGCCACTTTTATCTCTAAGTTGCAAGGTCTTATCCCCTTTTTTCAATTCCGAAGCAATAATAACATACTGATCATTATACATCACTTTGGATCCACTCAATTCGATCTCATCTCCTACCTGAATTTTGGGCTCCTGCTTATTGACATACCACGCCGGACCTAAATGCACCGACATGATTTGATCGTCTGATGATTTCACTTTAAGATGAATACCATATGACATTCCTTTTCTCGGGGTAAATTTGTCCACCGAAGCGACAGTGCCTTTAAAAGTCACCATCGAATCCGGATTAAACATCCGCACATATTGATTATTCATTCCCCACCCTCCTCTCGGTCTCCGCTGAGCATAAGCATCAATCGAAAGATACATCATCAAACCAGATATCAGGATGAGTCCTATTAAAAATTTAAATTTATTCATCACTTTCTCCCTTGTATGAATATTTTAAGTATTAATAATAAAATTAATAAGATATCAACTCTACACGCTTGTCATTCCATATCAGATAGCAAACTTTTTTTGTCCACTCTTTTAAAATGGTATTCGAATATCGGATTCCGTTTTTGAGTTATTTAACCCGTTAACCCGGATTATTCACCAAGAAATTTTGTTGTGACCAAGGCGCTCCGAAAGCTTTCTGAGCAACGCAGTGCACGGCAACATTTCGCAGCTCTTTTTAGACTCCTCAAATTTGAGGAAAACTTTATTTTTTACAAGATGTTGTTTTTTCAATATGATGTGTATTCATTCTTGTAGCTTACGTGAATAATTCGGATTAATGAATTTCTTTAATTGGGAGAAAGGAAATTAGGGACCATAGTTATGAATCCAATGCTCATATCTTATATTGATTTTAATTCAACAAAAATATTGGACATATCTCGAAAATTAACTTTTGATAGTTTTGCATGAAAACCAATAATAAACATTCGATCTTTTCAATCATCACCCGAACGGTGTTGATATTATCATTGGTCAGTTTGTTTACTGATATTTCGAGCGAGATGCTTTATCCCATCATGCCATTGTTTCTAAGAGAAATTGGATTTAGTGTGATTGGGATTGGAATTCTGGAAGGCCTGGCTCAGGCGGTAGCCGGTTTGGGAAAAGGTTATTTCGGGAATCTTTCCGATCATATTCACAAACATAATATTTTTGTTCAGACAGGTTACTTCATATCAAGCATAGCCAAACCTTTGATGGGATTATTCCCAAACACCGGCGTAGTATTTGGCGCTCGAACTATGGATAGGCTGGGCAAAGGTTTGCGAACCGCTCCGCGAGATGCATTGTTGATACAGGAATCAACATCGGATCATCGTGGCAAAGTTTTCGGTTTTCATCGTGGTATGGACACCCTTGGTGCCGCTATTGGTCCGTTCATCGCATTAATCATTCTACACTTTTATCCGGGAAAGTATACGATACTTTTTCTCATTGCATTTATTCCAGGCATCATTGGTTTTTTCATCACACTACGTCTGCCCAAAGAGCGTTTTGCCACTGTAATAAAAAATAATGAGAATAAATCACTCTTTAACTTCTTCAAATTTTTTGGTTTTTGGAAAACCAGTAATCCTGCCTATAAAAAATTAGTTATCGGATTTTTATTTTTTGCGTTGTTTAACAGTTCCGATCTATTTCTCTTATTACGTGCCAAAGATTTTGGTTTGTCCGACACCTCCATTATCGGAGCTTATATTTTCTTTAATATCATTTATGCCTTGATGTCCTACCCGATAGGTATATTGGCTGATAAACTGGGCTTGAGGAAAATTTACGTTGGCGGTCTCCTTTTATTCGCTTTTATTTATTTCATTTTTGGATCCGATATTCAACTTTCCGTACTCCTTTTTGGTTTACTATTTGGTTTCTACGGCATTTTTGCTGCCATGAACGAAAGCATTACCAAGGCACTAATTTCGCTCTATATTCCAGTCGAACAAAAAGGAACCGGTATGGGACTTTATTTAACATTCTCCACTTTTGCTTTTCTGATTGCAAGTCCGTTAACGGGTTTCCTGTGGCAGTATATCAGTGCCCAAATGGCATTCACCGTTATTGCGATAGCGGCTTTGTTATGTGCACTCTATATGTCGTTAATAAGCCTTTCCGATTAATTACCCCATCAAAATATATTATCTAATAGTTAATTATTAAATAAGAGTGGAGGTGACGCCTATCAGCTATATTTTTAATCCTCGACATTTTCCAAAATCTTGTCGCGTCAATTCGAGCGTTCTGATGTTTCGTGTGATCAATACAGAATTCTTCCCTCACCCTGAATTGAACTTCAGTTCAATTCAGGGTGAGGGAATGCGTTTTGACCTCGTTCCCAACGTCCCCGTTGGGAATGCTTACCTCGAAACTCCGTTTCACCTTAACTCATAACACTTATATTCGAAAAATCCTCGAAGACTCCATCTCTATTTAAAAGGAAACAGAGTTTCCCGCATTGCGTGCCCAAAGAGGACTTTGGGTATGAGTTAAAAAAAACAATAAATACCCGCATTGGCTACTCCCGGTAAACCTCAATTAAGTGGGAATCTTTTAACCCATCCCATTTGTTTTTCAAGTAGTTTTTGTATAAATATGATGATAAATCCCAATAGTAATATTATTTTGGGGTGTTATGGAAAAGCAATTAATAACCATTGCAAGCTTTAGTCTGGCACATCAAGCTCATCTGTTGAAGAGTAAGCTTGAATCGGAAGGCATACCCTGTATTCTTGCCGATGAATATACCATAACCATGGCTTGGTTTTATTCTAATGCCTTGGGTGGAATCAAAGTACAAATACCCTCTGAATATTATGAAGAGGCGATTAAAATTATTGATCAAGACTTTTCTGAGGAACTGAAAAATCTGAATGATTTTGAATTGGGTGTGACTGTAGACCTGGAGCAAGAAGAAAATGAGGAATATTATGACGTAGATGAAATCATTGAATGTCCATTTTGTCATTCTTTAGACACTAAAATCATCGATATTATTTACCCTGAATCATTTTTGAGTAGAATAACCTTTGGTATCATAAAGCCTGAACCACAAAAAAATATACAGTGCAATATTTGCTTGCATAAATGGTGGTACTAACCCGAATTATTCACATTAATAGTAAAAATATCATGTATAATATTGTATATTAATGGTTTACGTAAATTTATAGGATCTTCAATTTTAAAGACGTTGAAAAAGCTGCGAAATTTTCCCGTGCACTGCGTTGCTCCGAAAGCTTTCGGAGCGCCTTGGTCACGATAAAATTTCTTGGTGAATAATCCGGGTTAATGTCGCCTTTATGGTAGCGCTTTGTTTGAAACTATTCGAAATAAGGAAAAAATTGGATTGAATTTTGTGGTAATAAAATGAATTACGTACTATAACAACGGTTTAACATGAATTAACCAAAGAGAGACAATAGGTTTCTTAAGAAATCGTAATTTATAGTAAAATATCAGAATGTCATTGTGTTACACGAATGGACATTAACCCGAATTATTCACGAAACCAACAAGAAATAATACAGATCATATTGTTAATTATTGTACTTATAAAAAACAAACTGATCCTCGATTTTGAGGACGTTAAAAAGAGCCGGGAAATTTGGCCGTGCTCCACATTGAAATTAAAAATGCTTAATCAAGGCACCATTTTGCCTTTCATGCGTATTTTTATCCCGAAAGCTTTCGGGACACGACTAAATTTCTTGGTAAATAATCCGGGTTAACGAGACCTTTTAGTTAAGGGTTCTCTTTTTTAAAAGTTAAAGAGAGGTTGAATTTATTATTAACTGGAAAATTGCCACTATAAATTGCAAATAATGTTAACAATACGTGTTTATGAGATCTCATTCATCGAATAACATTTTAGCATGTTATCAATTTCATGCTTCTTATTTTAAAAGGGGACCAACATTTTGAAATGTTTGATCGCTTCAGGGTTTAGTGGTGAATCCCTGAAAGACTATATATCGACACGAATATTGAATTTTATTATTGAAAAAATATAAATCGAAAACTGTAATAATTTAAGGATCATTTACAATGAAAAACGCAAAATTAAATTTAGATGGTAAAGAATATGAACTACCGGTAGTGGTAGGTTCGGAAAGTGAAGTAGGTGTTGATATAACAAAATTAAGAAAAGAATCAGGAGCCATCACATTAGATACCGGTTATGGTAACACAGGTTCCTGCGAGAGTTCTATTACATTCATCAATGGAGAAGAAGGAATATTACGTTATCGCGGATACCGCATTGAAGACCTGGCTGAAAATTCTAATTTCGTTGAAGTAGCTTATCTTCTTATCCACGGTAAATTACCGACCCAGGAAGAATATGATGAATTTTCCGGTGAAATTGCCCACAGTGGTATGATCCACGAGGATATGAAAAAAATTCTGGATGGTTTTCCTAACACCTCTCATCCAATGGCTGTTTTATCTTCGATGGTTTCTGCTTTATCCGCTTATTATGGAGACGATGATAGTAATATAAATCGGAATATCATCCAGTTGTTTGCTAAATTGAAAACCATCGCTGCTTTCTCTTATAAAAAAACTATCGGACAACCTTATGTCTATCCCAAAAGTGATTTAAGTTACACAGGCGACTTCCTGAATATGATGTTTGCCACGCCATTAGGAGATTATGAAGTTCCTGAAGTCGTAGCAAAAACGTTGGATCTCCTATTATTGCTTCATGCTGATCATGAACAAAACTGTAGTGCATCAACGGTACGAATGGTAGGCAGCAGTAGGGCTAATCTGTTTGCATCGATTTCAGCGGGTGTTTCAGCTCTCTGGGGCCCTCTACACGGTGGTGCTAACCAACGTGTCATCCAGATGCTTGAACGCATTAACGAGGACGAAGGAGGTAATTTCAAGAAATATGTCGAGATGGCCAAAGATAAAAATTCCGATTTCAAACTTATGGGATTCGGTCACAGGGTATATAAGAATTTTGACCCAAGAGCGAAGATAATTAAAAAATATGCAGATGATGTTCTTAACGAACTGGGTATTGACGATCCGCTTTTGGATATCGCTAAAAACCTGGAACAAGTTGCTCTTAATGACGATTATTTCGTTGAACGTAAATTATTCCCGAATGTAGATTTCTACAGTGGTATCATTTACCGTGCTTTGGGAATTCCTACCAATATGTTCACGGTTATGTTCTCCATTGGCCGTCTTCCGGGCTGGATAGCTCAATGGAAAGAAATGAGACATGATCCTCGTGGACGTATCTACAGACCTCGTCAGGTGTATATTGGTGAAAATGAAAGAAAATACACCCCAATCGATCAACGCTCCTGATCTGCATACGTAGTATTATTCATACTAAAAGCCGGTTTTTCTTAATTGGAGAGCCGGCTTTTTTTATTTGCAATGGTTATAAAAAACCTCCAAGGTTTCAAAAACCTTGGAGGTTTGACTTTTAGAATCCCAATAAAAAAGGCCCCGAATAAAATCCGGAGCCTCTAAAAAGATGTTACTTAGTTATTTAGAGATCAATATTTATCCCAGAATAACTTGGTGCTTACTTTATCACCACCGATAGCATGAGCAGCTGCTTCATAATTAGCTTTATTCAAATTCTCTTCTTCAATTGGATATGTATATCTATTAGGTATAACAGAAACAGCATTGGGAGGAGCCTGTAATTTGGGATAATCAAGTCTTCTCCAGTTAGTCCATTCCGTCATACCGCGGTTATACATAGCATACCATTCCTGCATTCCAATCTTTTCTTTGTAATTACCGGGTGCAGTAGTCCAATTAACACTCGTTTGATTGTAATAATTATTAAATAAAGAATCAGCAGTTCCACCCCAATACTGGATTGAAGCTCTAATTCCATTTTTGTAATGTTGTTCCGCTGATCCCGGAATACTGTACCCACGTGCAGCAGCTTCACTAAGATAGAATTCTACTTGCGAATAATCCATTAGATCGCCCGGAAAGCTTGGTTGCTTTAATTTATTGCTGGGATGCGTATATAATGAATATCTGTTGCTCATTCCATATCTACCACCGGTGTATGTAGACAATCCTTCAGGATTCGTGAAATAAAATTGTCTTCTAGGATCATTTAGGGCGTTCATGGAATTAATAAGCGTATTCGCTACAACAAAGTCATGACGACCACTTTGTACCAAATCAACCCAAACCGGATTTGTATTCGGTGGAGATTCTTTATAATCAACAAGCGCATTATCATTATTTGAACTAATCAGATTATTAGATGCTGCTGCGGATTCTACTGTACTTTGAGCAAGTGTTGGATCAGCATCAGCTAGTGTTATCCCCAACTTTAGTTTGAGCGAATTGGCAAATTTAATCCATTCAGATATTTGATTAGGAAATTTTGTTGAATTCCCATATATCAAATCTGCTGTTCCAAAACCTGCTGCATTTTTATCCAAATTACCAATAGCAGAATTTAAACGTTTGATTAAATTCTTATATATAGAATTGGCATCATCATATTTTGGATTTGGAATTTTTACATTTAAAGCTTGAGTATACGGAACATTTCCATAAATATTTACTAATTCGGAATATGCATAAACATTTAATATTTCAATACAAGCCAATTCATTTTTCTTTACTTTGGGATCGATAGTCTTGTCATTATTTATTATTGTTGTTGCATTACTTAAATCCTTAATTACATCGCGGTATAATATGTTCCAATTATTATCCGGTATAGCACGTGAAACTAAGTTATAGTTACTCTCATCAGTATAAGTTGTTTCTGTCCAATACTGATCGATCAACCGGAAAATATTCCGGTTTACATTCGTATTCGTCATAAAATTAGAAAAACTTCTTTCAGCACTTGAGAATAACGTTGGTGCTGGTACCGTTGCCGGACGCTTTGGGTCGGTATTAATATTTGTAATATTACTACAACCAACCACCAATAACATAATCGTCGCAGTAATTGTTATAATAAATTTCTTCATAGTTAAGGTCATTAGAATTTAAGACTTATGTTGAAGGTAATGTTTCTTACACTAGGATAGGCACCACCTTGAAACCCTTGAATATTACCTGCACTTGTACCAGCTTGTGGATCAGAATATGGAATATTTTTTTGAATAATCCATAAGTTCCTTCCGACAAGTGATAAATCTATTCCTCTAACAAGTCCAAGATTTGAAACAAGTCTTTGTGGAAGTGAATAAGAGATATCTACTTGGCGTAACTTAATAAAACTTGCATCATAGATAAATGCTCTACCTGGATTCCAGTAATACCCCCAGGGATTAGCAAACGATGTTGCACCAGCCCACGTTTTATTTGGTGAACCGGTGGGAGTCACACCTTTAAGTAATACACCACCACCCTGCGAGACAGGACTACGTTTGGGTTTTCCTTTGCTGTTCAAACCAGCAGTACTTGGGTAAAGCCCCGTTGCCAAACCATAAGCCATGTCAAGTGAATAAATATCGCCACCGTTTTGTAAGTCAACCTGGAAGGACAGTGAAAAGTTTTTGTACTCAAAAGTATTGGAAATACTACCTGTCCAGTTCGGATTAATATTACCAATAACATTATTCGAGGTTCCTGATTTTTCGTAATAACCGGTGTTGGGATTTACGATTTTTTCACCACCTTTTCTGTATGCCGGGCCCGTTCCAACTTTAGGACTCATATTATCATTGTAGTACATGAAGTCTGTACCTTTTAACGTACCATAAGGCTGACCAACAGTAGCATTCAAAGATACACCATTCTGAAATACAGCAAGTTGTAAATTACTAATACCAGGTGCCAAACTTATAACTTTATTTCGATTACGTGACCAGTTAGCATTTATAGTCCATACAAAATTAGATGTTTGAACAGGCCGAATGAAACCTGAAACTTCCCAGCCCCGGTTTTCAACATTACCTGCATTTACCCAGAAAGCGTTATACCCAGTTGCTCTCGATACAGCAGCAGGAATAATCTGATCGATAGTATTTGATTTATAATATGAAACATTAAATCCTATTCGATTCTTTAAAAATTCCGTATTAATACCAACCTCATATTCTTTGGTTCGCTCAGGCTTCAACTCGGGATTATTTAAAGTTCCGGGATTAGAGTGTAGAGCAATACCGCCAAACGGGGCAAATGTGTCATATGAGTTATGAATAGAATATACTGGTGCATCATGACCAACTTCTGCATAACTGGCATGTATTTTAGCATAACTAAGCCATGGTAAAGAATTTTTAGTCAATTCAGAGAAGGTAAAAGCACCTGAAATGGAAGGATAATAATAAGTATCATTCTTCTTCGGTAATGTAGATGATACATCCCGTCTATCGGTCATATCCAATACCAGCATGTTCTTATATACTAAGGTTGCCTCAGCAAATGCACCATCAACATCCCGGCGATTATAATGCTCCGTTGGAAAAGTTAATGCATTTTTTGAATTTGACAATGCATAAATACCAGGAACACCTAATCCACCATTCGTTGATTGATCAATTGAATGAATACGTTGCTTCCTTATATTTCCGCCAAGTAAACCAGTTAATTTTAAATCCTTGGTGAGTTGTTTATTAAAATTAGCAACCAACTTGTAGTTGTATTCACTATAGTCGCGATTATATCGCTCATATTGTGGAATATCGATACTTTGGTAAGCAATACGTTGTTGCTGAAACCAGTTATACGTATCTAAAGAAATTTGACCTTTAATATTTACCCAGCTTGCTGGATCATATCGTAATTTAGCAAAACCATAATAACGATTACGGTTATCGTTCTCATAGTTTTGGTACCTGTTATAGTATTGATTATCCCAAAATATTGGTTTTTGTCCTGCAAAACCTGCATAATTCCATGTATCATTATTATGATCATGAAAATAAGATTGTTGTTGTTGCTTCAAATCTACATTAGTTTCAAACCATTGACGGAAATTTGTCATTGGGTTGATATTATCATAACCATTACCGTAACGACCTAAACCACTCGTTTTAGTAAAGTTAACAGAACCAGTGGCCTTCAGCTTTTCTGTTAATTTATATGATCCCCCTAAATTGAATTGGTCTTTACCAAGGTCACTATTCGGTAGAATACCTGTTTCATTTTTTCTAGTATATCCAATTTTATAATAACCTTTATTGGTCGTACCGTCAACAAATATGCTTTGATGATTGTCAACAGCATGTTTCATAAAGTACATGGGCCCATGAGCGGCCGCTACCCAGGGCTTGGGCACCAGTTTGCCATCTTGCCATTGATAAACAGTCAAATTCTTATTGAATTTTGCACCATAAGAAGCATCTTCAGTAAAAGGGACTACCAAATCGGCTTTGCCATTTCCGGTCATATCAGTATTGAAAAAAAATGATTTAGTGACCGTAGGATCAAATGGAGGAGCATAATACGCTCCGTAACCGGCCCCATACTCATGCTGATATTTAGGGAAGGTGCTTTTATCAACATAACCTATACCAACACCGGCATTCAATGATACCCCAATGCCTTTGGTTTTGTTACCCTGTTTGGTTGTAATTACGATAACACCGTTAGCACCACGTTCCCCATAAAGTGCCGTAGCGGCAGCACCTTTCAGAACGTCAATAGAAGCGATGTTGTCCGGATTCAAGTCATTGGCGGCATTACCAAAGTCATATCCACGAAAGCCAGCCTGTTCAGCGCCTGTATTGGTATTTGAATTTGCAAATGGTACACCATCTATAACGAACAACGGCTGGTTGTTTCCAGTCAATGATGTAATACCACGCAATACCATGTTAGTCGACCCACCCATTGTATTAGATGGTCGTACATCCAAGCCGGAGACTTTACCGGAAAGTAAGTTGGTAAAGTTCTGAGCATGCACACTCTGTATGCTTTGTGGTTGGACCTGTTGGGCGGAATACGACAACTCGTTTTTGGTTTTCTTTTCACCCTGAGCCGTCACAAACACCTGATTGAGTCCAACATTACTTGCCTGTAGTTTAACGTTTAATGTAACATTATGATCAGCGACCTCAACTGTTGTGGTATATTTTTTATAACCAACATATGTAACTGTTACAGTATATGTACCAGTTGGTACTGATGAAATAACATAAGTACCATTTACGCCAGTAGCAGCACCAATATTGAGTTTTGGTATATACACATTTGCACCAGGCAATGGATCACCATTACTCGCATCGGTAACTTTACCTTTAATACTGCGCTGTTGCGCCTTCGCTTGAGATATCATGCCCACAAAGAGCAGACAACTCACTAATAAAGTATTCAGTAGAACCTTCTTCATACGATTTTTTCATTTTAGTTAAGTAGATAATTCAGTCCAATGGACCTCCACGTATAAATAGCAATTACTTGATAAATGCCTTTAACATCCACGTTCAGTAAGTCCTTTGAACCTCATGTTCGATTAACTCGATACAGTGTATTAATAAAAATTAATATACGAAAAATCCAGTCTTTATTTCGACTAAAGAGAATTTCCCGGAATTTTTATATTTCGGGCTATTTTATATATTAATACCCTAAATTGCAATTATAGAAGCCTATTCTTTTTCTTTACCTCTCCTTTTGTCAAAATCACATATTTGTATTAATTAAAAACGCTTTTATATTAAGTACCAGGATCAAATTACCGCTTTTTTGTGATTTAAATAAAAGAATATCAACACTTTTTATTTTTTGTATATGAGTCATTTACAAGCTTTTAGAAACATTTACCCATATCGGTTATCAAATGTATATTCTTTTATTTATCCTTCCACAAGAATTAATTTATACTTGACTTTTACGTTAATTAACACATGTAAAATAAATTTTAATTTTTTTATGAAACCACCTGAAAAACCCTTACCTCAGGATTGTTGTGGTACAGGTTGTGTACGTTGTGTCTACGATATTTATGTGGAGCAATTGAAGGAATATAAAGCATGGAAAAAGAAACAAAAAGTTGCTGAGAAATCAACCGAACAAGAAAATAATGCATAATGTATTATGAGTTGATCAGTTATATCTATAAAAACGATAATTCGATATATAACAGCTATTAATACCTTTAATACATTTGTCAGTATACCTCTTAATATTGTCTTTTTTTACGTATTTTTCAGATCTTAAAGTAAGATTTCAATAATATATTTCATCGAGATTATTTATAGAAGGCTAAGCAAAACCGTTCTTCTATTCAGATAGATTTCTTATTTAACGTGAGGTTCGTTTAAGCTTATAATCTATCTACTTAATAAAAGTAGCTGTTAAATTAGATTATTCTATGACCACAGACGACAGAGAAATGCTCTGATAGTAATTAAACATTATTTATTCTGAAAATCCGTATAATCAACGTGAGTTCGGTATCGGAATCATGCTTTATACATCAAAACAGCTCTGTGTCGTCGATGGTCAGTCGTCCGTCGTCAAGATAGGTCATATTTTCACAGTTCGTATTCTCAATGTAATTATTACAACTCTGCGATTCTTATCCAATCCTCACGTTATTTAAATTAATTTCCTTCCGGATTGAAGAAACCCACAATAAATAAACATTCATCAAATAATGAATTGAATTCTCATCAATTTTTTTTGTAAACTTGAATTGACTTAAGTATTCATTTGAGTTCGTCTGACCTTTACACTGTATGCATTTTTATCTGCTCCCTTTCATAGGTTTTTTAATTGGCCTTCTTGTCACACTGATAGGAGGTGGGGGAGGTATCTTCTATGTTTTACTACTCACCATTTTTTATAAAGTCGATATGCCAACTGCCGTTTCCACATCATTGGCAACGATTATTCCAACTACTTTTGTAGCATCTATCAGTCATCATCGATCCGGTAACCTTCGTTTGAAAAAAGGAATATATCCGCTTATCGGTGGTGTTATTGGGGCTGCAGGTGGTGCTCTATTGACAACTGTTTTTGTAGATGCCGTGCTTCGCCGGATTTTCGGGATGTTCATGCTTATAATGGGAGTTCTTGTCTATAAAGGAGTTATAAAACAAGCCCGTCATAATAAACAGGTACCCGGTCCGGATGGGAAAAGTGAATCAACTAAAAAACGAGAGATCACAAATAAAGAATACCTGGCTTCTACCGGGTATGGTGTCTTAGGGGGAATTATGGCTGGTATGCTGGGACTAAGCGGTGCTCCTCCGATTGTAACTGGTTTATATTTATTGGGAAATTCAGCCGTTGAAGTAATCGGAACTTCTGTATTTGTTGTTTTGGGGATATCATGTGTCGGACTCTCCACTCACCTGGCTCTCGGTCAGGTAAACTGGTTTCTGGTAGAAATGCTGGCTATCGGAACCACAGCCGGCGCTTTTATCGGACCTAAATTTTTAAAATTTGTGGATACGGCCAAATTGGAAAAATATTACAGTCCCGTTTTCTTTATTATGGCCGTGAGTATTGGATTAATACTTTTATTCTGAATTCTTTTACTTCAACTTATTATCCAATATTATTAAATATCGTTTACTTACCTACGATGC
>Ga0209921_1000461_pt1 | contig 12811 bp, 5 predicted proteins | sample SalPonF2_C_D2_MG_FD_185730 | JGI IMG/M metagenome (GOLD analysis project Ga0209921, IMG submission 185730) | Salt pond soil microbial communities from South San Francisco under conditions of wetland restoration - Salt Pond MetaG SF2_C_D2_MG... ...
GAGATTGGTTAAATCGGCACTGGTTAATCCGTTTCTTAATCCCATCATGGAATCAGGCTTTGACGGTGTTACATTTTGACCTTTATCGGTATACACACCAGAATAGATAAACAGACGAGGATCGTGGAATTTCACCAGACGATTAATCAGCGTGTTACTGCAACGGAAGTCGTGTCCGGTCACACCAAAATCCTGAAATACCTGACCGATACCACTTTTATTGATTCCATCCGGTCCGCCCGGGTGAGCGATATAAGCGATATCATTATTACTGGTCATCACACCATTTTGGTATGCTTTCTTCACAACTTTTTCAGCCAATGTAGGATCCACTTTCGATAAACGTAAGCCTGCATTCATAAGCAGTGAGTTATCGAATTTTTTCCATTTGGTAATATCTCCCTGAAACATCAGATCCGCTTTCCCATAAGTCGGCTGATTGGGATTGAACATCTTATTAGCCTCTTCTAACTGATTGATAATACTCATATAAATAGATTTTTGAGTATTAAAAGTCGGCTTATAATCATGCGTCCATAATCCTTTTCCAGCCTGAGTATAAGGGACATCGCCCCAGACATCGGTAATGCGTTGAAATACGAAAGCTCTCCATATTTTTGCTACTGCCAGTTTATTAGTATTAGCCGCGGAATCGGCCCGCAGAATATGGATGATATTTTGTAATGGCTTCACATAGTTGTCGTAAGCTGTATTCCAATAAGCTGAAGAATACGAATCAGAATATTGATAACGATCTGCACCCCATCCGGTACCCGCAAGTTGCTGCGACCACTCGTCAAGGTAGATCAAATCCATTCGCCATGTCTCGTAACGTGTTCCGGCGATATGCAATTCGGTATTGGGCAACAAGTATTTGGTATTCATACTTGTCACTGCAGTCGGATTGGTATTAATCTCGCTGAAATTCTTGGTACAGCTACTCGCCACTACCATTACACTTAACAGAATCGCTGCAATGTAAATGTTCTTTTTTAATAATCTCATGATCTAAACTTTCCTGGTTTATTTTTAAAACTTGATATTAACGTCGAAACCATAGGTTCTGGTTGATGGCAGAGCACCATAGGAAAATCCCTGACCATTACCATTGTTATAGGCATAGGCCGATGGATCTGCGTTCGGCAAATGATTTTCCAGGAATAATAAATTCCGTCCAACCAGTGAAATGCTAGCTCCAGAAATAGATAGCGGTTGCAATGCTGAAATAAATCTATGTGGTAACGTATAGGTCAGCGATACTTCTTGTAATTTGATGTAACTGGCACTATAAATAAATGGCTCAACAATGCCTCTGTTAAACATGGCATTCCAGTATTGCTGAGGATCGGTGGCTTTAGTGTTTTTAACATACTTGGGATTTGAAGCGGAACCTTCATTGACCACACCATTACCGACATATCCACCGCTATGTTTATACCAGGCGGCACGTCCTTTGAGAGATTGTACGGAAGTACCGAATAAGTTCATCTCATCCTGGGTCAGAGAATATATGGACCCACCCTGACTGATGCTAATCAGAGCACTCAACGTAAATTGTTTATAGCTGAAGTCATTGGTGATGCCACCCGTCCAGCTTGCTGGGTAATGTCCGAGGTTTTCAAGTTTGGAACTTGCTTCCGGATATCCCTGACTATCGAAAATGATCTGACCTTGTGGATCACGTTTATACCCGTAACCAATGATATCACCATATGTCTCACCAGGTCTGGCAACAATCGTTGCAAATGCACGAGTTGGCGCAATCGTATACTGCGTGATGCCGGGATACAATGAAATGACTTTGTTAACATTCTTATTGAAGTTAACCGTCATATCCCAGTTAAAATTACCCGTTTGGATAATTGGCGTCAGTTGCAAAGTAGCATCAAATCCTTTGTTTTGGATGTTACCTGCATTCACCATCGCACTGCCAAAACCGGTAGAAGGATCAATCGAGGTTTGCAGAATTTGATTGGTCGTATTGTTTTTGTAATACGTCATTTTCAGACCGATTCTGTTTTGGAAGAAATCCAAATCAGCACCAAATTCAATTGATTTTTTACGTTCCGGTTTTAAATCTGTCGGTGGAATAGTACCGGTAGTCATATTACCTAACAACTGACCGGCTTGTGAAGAACCATTCAAGGCATATTGCACACCTAACATATACGGCTGTGTATCATTACCCACTTCGGCCCAGGAAGCCCTGATCTTACCAAAATTCAGGATTTTGGATTTTATATGAAGAGCATCTGTAAAAATGAAGGAACCGCTAACCGATGGATAGAAGTAAGAATCATTTTTCAGAGGCAGTGTAGACGACCAGTCATTACGTCCGGTGACTTCCAAAAAGGCAAAATCTTTATAACCGATTTGATATGATCCGAATGCGGAATTTATAACTTTTTGGATTTTACTGTCGCTCGGTGCCTTGGTTGCGGCATTCGAGACATCATTAAAATTCGGAATCGCAAAATTGGATGCATACCACTGCATCGTGGTCGTTGACTGATTCTCTCTGTGTAAACCAAGAATCAGGTGATTACTAAAGTTAGCACCCAATTTATGATCTGCAGTTAAGATGAGATCATAGTTATTATCTCTTTGGACGATATCCTGTTTATTTAATGAACCTGGTAAGTAATAGGGCGTATTCGTGGCCTGCAGCTGATTGATATTGAATGTATAATAGTCGGTACCGGCACGGCCAAAAATGCTCAGCCAGGGTGTGAAATTATAGGTCAGTTTTGCATAACCAATGAGTCGGTCTTTATAGTCCGTTTCTGTATTTTTATATAAGCCCCAGTAAGGATTAATACGGAAGATATCATTGCTGAAATCCCGTGCTTTACCTTGCGAATCGGTTACTGGTAATAGATTGGAAGTCACAATATCACGAGGCATTGCTGACCAGTCGAGCGCCGGATTACCGGGATTATCCGATAATTCCGGACGATTTTTACCTTCGGTTTTAATGTAATTAACCTTGGCATCAGCACTTAAGTGATCACTGAGCTTTGAGGTTACTCTCAAATTAAAGTTGTTCACTTTGAATGATGTTGCCGGAGTAATACCCTGATTATTTTCCTGAGAGATATCTAAACGGTAAGTTGAATTTTTCGTACCGCCCGACAACGCAATATTATTATTCAGATCAGAACCCGTTCTGTAGAAATTTTTGACATTATTTGGTTGCGGTGTCATAGCCCGGGTTTTACCATTCCAAAACAGGACTTGTTGCCCCTGCATTTTAGGTCCCCAGCTTCCTGCTCCATTCGCAATGACGTTAGAAAGTGTTGTCGGAACTTTGCCCTCACTACCATGTCCGTATGTATTTTGAAATTTAGGATAGATAGCAGGTGTATTAAATTGAACATTACTGTTGAAGGTAACGCCAATTCTTTTATTGTGACGGCCCTTTTTAGTTGTGATCAAAACCACACCATTAGCAGCACTGGAACCATAAAGTGCTGTAGCACTGGCACCCGTCAAAACGGAAATACTTTGAATATTCTGAGGATTCAGACCATTTAGGCCATCTCCAAAATCATATCCACCCCATTGACTTGCGGCATTATAGGTATTGTCATTTATAGGAACACCATCGACAACGTAGAGCGGTTGATTATTACCACTAATAGAACTATTCCCACGAATAACCACACGGGAGGCACCGGCGACACCCGATGAAGTAGTGGAAATTTGGACACCGGCTACTTTACCTTCCAAATCGGCACCTAAATTGCTTGAGGGCACCTTACTTAATTTATTTCCAGAAACCGTTTGTACGGAATACCCCAGATTTCTTGAATTTCTCTTGATTCCAAAAGCCGTAACGACTACCCCTTTCGACTGAATAGATGCGGGCTGTAATTTCATATTAATTACACTGCGACCATTTATCGCTATGACCTTGCGGGCATAACCAATATATGAATAAACAAGTGAATCAGCTGATTGAGGTACAGAAAGTGTATACTTACCATTGGCATTGGTTGCCGTTCCAATGGTTGTACCTTTTACAACAATATTCACACCTGGCAAAGGATCACCGGATTGTGAATCTGTAACCTTTCCTTTAATAGACAGTTCCTGTGCTTTTAATATTGGTGTGATACACACCATCAATATTAAAAGCATCATAAACTGTTTGATCTTTTTTTTCATAAAAACCGTCACTTTTATGTTCATGTTGATACTGTTTTGGGTTTCTAAATAATTAGAGACCCTTTCATCTGTAGCGACGTAAAGTAAGAAAAATGAACTGATATTTTAGTGATTCATATGTCATTATGTTTGAACATATCATCTTTTTACAAAATGACGAAATTACATGAGTCTTAAATAATTATAAGAGAGGCCTTTCGATATAAAGTACAGACCGACAAAACATTATATAACTTTATGATTATACTTCAGATATAAGATTTCTTAACTTTCTGACATCTGCAATAAGCATCTATAAACAGATAGTTATAAAATTATTAATACCACGATTTTTTTAGCTTTTTTACAATTTATAAGTGCACAAATACCACTTATCTAACAAGATAAATCCTAATTAATTTGTAATATTTCAGAATACTATATATAAAATATTGATAATTAATATTATGAATTTAATTTAAATATTTTTAGGATATATCATTTCTGACCGTACCCTCTTTATTCAGTGATGGAATTTACATTTTGGGCTTTCAGGAGGAATGAAGTCTCTAAAAATGATTCCTGTAAAATATCTATATTTATAGGTTTTTTTATTATTATAGATATTCGCTTTCATAATATATTTTAGAACGCATTTATACCCTTTATGCATAATTATTTTATAGACATAAGGATAAAACGATGTATTATTTCAATCATTTTTTTATCAGTCCCTGTGTTATTCTTGGCTAATAACCAAGTCATAGCACAACAAACAAAAACAATGTTTACATTGATCCCTCCTAGTCATACTGGTGTATATTTTGTGAATAAAATACATGATACGGATAAGTTAAGCATTTTAAATTATATCGGATTTTATAATGGAAGCGGGGTTGCGGTAGGGGATTTAAATCACGACGGTCTGCCCGATATTTTTCTTACATCCAATGCACATGGTAATCGTCTTTTCCTTAATGAGGGACATTTTAAGTTTAAAGATATCACTCAACAAGCCGGTGTAAAAGGAACTCCCGGTGCGTGGTCTACTGGTGTTACCATGGCCGATGTTAATGGCGACGGTTTACTCGATATTTATGTTTGTAGATTTAATTACCGAAACAAAAAAGGCGCCAATGAATTATTTATAAATGAAGGCGTTGGAAAAGACGGTATTCCTCATTTCAAAGAGGAAGCTGCTAAATACGGACTTAATTTCAAAGGATATTCCACTCAAGCCACCTTTTTTGATTATAACCGGGATGGTCATCTCGATATGTATCTTACTAATTATTCGATTCTTAATAAACATTCTGAAGGGGGCATTCAATTGCGCTCTTATCACGCTCCTAAAGCCGGTGACCGGCTATATGAAAACATTCACGGTCATTTTGTCGATATAACTCGTAAAGCCGGACTTTATAACAGCGCTCTTGGTTATGGCCTGGCGACGACTATTTCGGATATTAATAATGACGGATGGCCCGATATTTATGTATCTAACGATTTCAAGGAAAACGATTATCTTTATTATAACAATGGAAACGGAACGTTTCGTGAATCCGTAAAAAGTTCGTTGGGACATAGCAGTCGATCTTCCATGGGTAACGATATAGCCGATATTAATGATGACGGCCGGCCTGATATTGTCGTGGCTGATATGCTTCCGCGCAAGGAAAAAATCCTTAAACAAACAGCAGAGCCTTTACAATTCAATGTTTCCAATTATCAGCATGAGAGGCTGGGATTTTATTATCAATATTCGCGCAACACCTTACAATTGAATCGCGGAACGCTTCCTTCAGGCACGACACTTTTCAGTGATATAGCGCCATTAGCGGGATTAGCGGCAACGGACTGGAGCTGGGCTCCTTTGCTTTGCGATCTGGATAACGATGGCTGGAAGGATCTTTTCATCACCAACGGAATTTATGGTCGTCCCAATAATTTGAATTATCTCTATCATATCACACGACCAAGAATAGTCAATGAGCTTAATCACGGACTTACCCGAAAAGATCTTCAGTTATTAAAATATCTGCCGCACGGGAAAATTTCAGACTTTGCCTTTCATAACAACGGCAACCTTACGTTTACGAACGATACTAAAAAATGGGGGCTCGATCTTCCCTCTTACTCAAATGGAGCTGCTTATGTGGATTTGAATGACGATGGTGCCCTTGATTTGGTCATCAATCAGGTTAACGGACCGGTGTTGATCTATCGTAATAATGCCCAATCGTTAAATCATAATCAGTTTTTGAGGATAAAACTTCGCGGGAACACCCCTAACACTTATGGACTCGGAACCAAGGTTTATCTGTATAAAAATGGTAAAGTGTACTATAGATATGAAACATTAACCCGTGGTTTTGAATCTTCAGTCGATCCGGTCATGCATTTTGGATTAGGTAAAATTAAGGAAGTGGATTCTTTGCGTGTCATTTGGCCCAATTGGAAAACTCAAAAACTGATTCATGTCAATACCGGCCAAACGCTCACCCTGTATCAAAAAAATGCACATGGTTATTGGAATTATCGAAAGAAAAAACGTGCGGTCCACCCCATTTTAAAAAACATAACTTCGCACAGTGGTGTTTCTTTTAAGCATCGGGGAAATCCGAAAGTTGCCTACTATCAGCAGCCGCTAATTCCACATTTGCTATCTGCTGAAGGTCCCAAAATCGCCGTTGCAGATGTCAATGGAGATGGATTGGAGGATTTTTACATCGGTGGAGGCAAGGGACAAGCCGGACGTCTTTATATTCAGAAGAAAAATGGGACTTTTGTAAAGGCGAAAACTACCGTATTTAATCAGGATAAAAACAGCGATGATACCGGTGTGCTTTTTTTTGATGCCAACGGGGATGGTTATCCCGATCTTTATGTGGTTAGCGGAGATGACGCCTATCCGGGGCATGCTGAGCCGATGCGGGACCGTCTGTATTTAAACGACGGACATGGCCATTTTATAAAAACGCGCGGCTATTTACCTCCGATGTATGAAGATGGTTCTTGTGTCGCGGCAGCCGATTTCAATCATGATGGTCATGAAGATCTCTTTGTGGGTGGAAGAGACGTTTACGGTCGGTATGGAATCTCTCCGAGAAGTTATCTTTTGGAAAATGAGGGAGATGGACATTTTAAAGACGTAACGTCTAAAATGGCACATGGACTCTCAAAAATAGGGATGGTCTCCGATGCGGTATGGTGCGATTATGATCATGATGGATGGCCCGATCTTATACTTACCGGCGAATGGATGCCCATAACCATTTTTCACAACGATCATGGGCATTTAGTCAACGTAACACAAAAAGCTGGATTGTCACATACAAATGGCTGGTGGAATACCATCAAAGTAGCTGACATTAATGATGATGGCCGGCCGGATTTTGTGGTTGGCAATCTCGGTCTGAATTCTGTTTTACATGCCTCCCGAAAATCCCCACTACTCTTATATCTCAACGATTTCGATCATAATGGAATTACAGATCCTGTCATTGCTTACCGGCAGCATAACAAATACTATCCTTTGGCCACTTATAAACAATTTATAAGTCAGTTTTACAGCTTAAAAGCAAAATACCCTAACAGTATCGCTTTTGCAGGAAAAACCATCCATCAGATATTTTCAGATAAAGCCCTGGATGAGAGTACCGTCAAGAAAGCGTATACTTTTGCATCTTGTTATCTCGAGAATATGGGAAATGGACGCTTCACAGTACATAAACTTCCCATAAAGGCACAATTAGCTCCGGTATATTCTATTTTGGTGAAAGATTTCAATGGTGATGGACGTAAAGATCTCCTATTGGCCGGTGATCTTTTTGGGGTTCGCAATGCACAGGGACGTTACGATGCGGGTTATGGTACGCTTCTCGAACAATCAAAAAATGGTAACTTCAAAAACGTACCATTACTTAAAGGCGGCTTTATCATTCGAAATCAGGTTAGGGATTTAAAATTGATAAAAGATGCCAACAGCTCCCAGCTTATTCTCACATCTGTAAATAACGATAGTTTAAAAGTTTTTAAAATTGCACATAAAAGAAGATAGTCATCATATAAACTAATACTTTACTACTGTTACTGCTTGGGTCGAATCAACTTAATTCGGAGAGATACTCACACCTTTAAAGACAGTAGCGATCATTTTCATATCATCAACATTCACTTAACACAAATAAATCACCATGAAGAAACTTAAAGTATTTCTGCTTCTATCATTTCTTTTTGTTATTTCTGCTGGTCCACTTATGGCGCAGCGATACAAATCGGAAAACCTGTTTTATTTAACTTCCAGTTTAGATGGATTTCAAAGTTTTAAAGAGCATGCCAGCGAAATCTCAATTGTGGTGCCGGCAGTATATAATGTCGATGGTTACGGGGTGATTGCCGGCTCCCTTGATCACAGAATCATGGATATCGCTAAAAAGAACGGCGTTAAAGTCATGCCACTCATCGGGACCATGAATCAGAAAAATATTCATAACCTGTTAAGCGATTCAGCCTCCCGGGCCCGAATGATCAATATGATGTTGTACCTTGCTAAAGAAAACAATTATTATGGCTGGCAGCTCGATCTGGAAAACATACATCTTACCGACCGTGACAATTACACTTCATTTTTTAAACAGGCCGCTGATTCCCTTCATAAATACGGATTTAAAATTTCCATGGCCGTTGTAAAATTTGATCGACCGACCCCGGAACCTGGTCACAGTGTCTCATACACTCGTTACGTGTATGAAAACTGGAGAGGGGCCTTCGATATCAAGGCATTGGCAAAAGCCTCCGATTTCCTTTCCCTGATGACTTATGATGAAAATACAGCACAAACCCCTCCGGGCCCCGTTGCAGGCATTCCCTGGATGGAAAAAATCGTAAAATATTTTTTAAGTGAAGGGATTCCTGCTCAAAAAATTTCTTTCGGTATTCCTTCTTATTCCGATTATTGGTACCCCACCTATAGTGAAAAATCGGGCGGACACGCTACTCGAAGTGAAATTTCTTATAGAAAAGCGGAAGATCTCATCAATCGCTTCAATGCTCCAGTGCATTGGATGAGCAAACAGGGTGTCGATTATACTTACTGGTATGATAATGGGGTTTTCAACTGGCTCTTCCTTGAAAACACTAAATCCTTTGAAACAAAACTCGCTCTGCTCCCCAAATATCATTTCCGGGGTATTTCCGTTTGGGTACTTGGAACCGAAGATCCGGGAATCTGGAAGGTCTTGAAAAGGAAGACAGAACCGGTTAAATATCATTAATTAATATGAGTCCGAGATAAAAATCTTATTAACCCGAATTATTCACTTTAATAATAAAAAAACACGTATAATATTGTATATTAATAAGTTATGCAAATTTAAATAATCTTCAATTTTGAAGACTTTAAAAAAGCTGCGAAATTTGGCCGTGCCCTGCGTTGTAATTAAAAATGCTTATCTCATGCACCTTTTTATCCCGAAAGCTTCGGGACACGACTAAATTTCTTGGTGAATAATCCGGGTTAATAAGGAGAAAAGCTACTATTGCGCAAATATTTATAGACTTATTCTGTTTCATATCCACGTTTAGAAGATCTCTCACCCCAAAAAACGGGTTCGAGATGACACCTTTGAGTGACGTTTTTTAAACATCAACATCATCTTCACCCATTTTCGTCATTTCGACCGGAGGGAGAAATCTTCGAAGTAATATATTCATTTCAAAACGCTGTTTTGAGAAGATTTTATCTCGAATTCACATTAATTAAACTTACCAAAGTCATTTTTTAAAAAACCGCTTGATCTTATTTCATAGATTGAGCGGTTTTTTCTATCGCACATTTCACAGTTCAATAAGATTAATTTCACGTTTCGTGATTAACCGATAAATCACCTCGATAACAAAAGATATCGCGATCATAGCTACTAATATTAAAAGCTGACTCCGGTTGGATGGTTTTTGCCAGACTTGCCAGCAAATTGCAATTAATGCAATACCACAAGCTACTGCTCCTGCCCAGGATATCCAGGATTTACTATTTGTCTTCTTGGCCAGCCGAACATTCGAAATGTTGACAGCCATAAAAATTAACAAAAAACCGGCACTGCCCATTGTGGCTATAGCATTTAGTGGGAAAAAATTAGCCATTATTAAAGAGAAAACGGCATATATGATCATACCTTCCGGGTGTTCATGAAGAATACTGCGCTCCAGTTCAGCGGGCAATTCCCCTGTTTTGGCAATGACATAGGTAAGTCGCCCCGATCCATAAAGCGTAGCATTCATCGCGGAACTGGTTGCTAATAACGCAGCAACAGCTATGATCAAAAAGCCACTATACCCTAAAAATGACTTGGCCGCTGTTTCAAGAGCGTAATCGGAATGGTGAGCAATCTGTGGGAAACCCAAATGTCCAACGACGGTTATCGCAATGAGGGCATATAAGATGATGACGATTACTACGCCACCAAAGAAAGCGAATGGAAGAGATTTTTTAGGATTTTTGACGTCGGGCGCAGAATTGGCAATGAGTTCAAATCCTTCATAATTGAGGAAAATGATCATAGCGCCTGAAACGATTTGCCAGCTTGGTACATACACATGAAAACTTAAGTGACTTAATTTGAGAGGAGTCGCCAAACCAATCACAATAAATGCACCTAAAAGTATCATTTTAGTTAGATTAAAGAAGTTTTCCGACTTTACGACAATGTGGGCACCGAACAAATTGATTATAGTCAGCAAAATGATGATACCTGAAATCAAAGTATGTTGCCAAAAAACATAATCTTTATGCGGAAAAAAACCAGCTCCATAGCTGCCAAAAGCATACGCGTAAATGGCCAACAAAACGACATAACTAATGGTCAATAAAATATTGATACTTCCTGTAAAAACGCCCGTTCCATAAGCACGGTTCAAATATTCAACCGTACCCCCTTGCCCGGGATAGGTTAACGATAATTTCAAATAAGAGTAGGCGGTTAAAAGGGCTACAATTCCAGCTACTATAAAAGCGACGGGCGCCGCGCCTTTAGTCATATCTATTGTTAATCCGGTAACAGCAAAAATTCCACCACCGACCATTCCGCCAATTCCGATTGAAAGAGCTGAAAATGTTCCTAAACCTTCATTTTTACTCTGTTGAGACATATAAACGCTCGCATTTCATCTTTTAAAGCACATCCAATACATTCGCCAGACTCATATAATTCTCACAAATCCGTCTTTTTACCGTTAATATGCTATATTAATTTTCAAATCTGCAGATTTTGTGGATACCGCCATTTTCACTCTAATAAATGGTTGAACGCTTGTAGAAACGTCGAATCCAGCATAAATAATTCCAAGTTTGTTTCTTTTACCCAGGAGACATATTTCGGGCACTTTTTATTGATTCACTGTCGACATTGAAGGCGGAGCATCATTCCTGCCACTGCCCCATTTTTTATTGGGTTTGGGTCCCATAATTAATTTTAAAATCCCACCATCCACAATTTGTTTGTGATAGATCCAGGTTTTTTTTAAAGGTTTCCCATTCAACCAGGCTTTTTGAATATAGTGATTGGTATTCGATACATTTTGTGCTTCAATCACAAATTTACCGCCTTTATAATATCGTGGGTCGAGTCGGATCGTAATTTTAGGAAAGATAGGGGATCCGATCTCGTAAACAGGTTTGATTGACCCTCCGCCGTCTACTTCAAATAATCCCATGGCACTCATCACGAACCATGCTCCCATTTGTCCCTGATCTTCATCTCCAAGCCACCCATCTTCGGGTGTTATCGAGTAATAGCGGTTCATGATCTCACGTGACCATTTCTGTGTAAGCCAGGGTTTACCTGAAAAATCGAACAAATAGGCTAAATCCATATCCGTCTCATTCCCCTGATCGATCGGGTATTTGGTGTATCGATCAAGTGGAGCGTTAAAATTGTATTTCATGGATTCATCAAACCCTTTGTTTAACCGATCATTGAATTTTTTACGACCAAGAAGTTTCACAAGTCCGTTCATATCCTGAGGATAAAACCAGGTGTACTGCCAGGCATTTCCTTCAACAAATCCGGTACCGAGCCACGATTCGGGTGAAATTTTATCTCCATACACACTTTTAGCATCGATCCAGTCGCCATTGGTCTTTCGGGGTTCAATAAAATCCGTTTTTTTATTGAAAACATTCAAATAATTGTGAGCACGTTTTAAAAAATATTGATAATCTTTTTTCTTCCCCAATGCTTTTGCCATTTCAGCAACATTCCAGTCATCAAAGGCATATTCCAGCGTATTGGAAACCGGTCCGCTATCCTTATCTCCAAAAAAGAATTTTCTTGTCGCCGGTCCATAAGGAACGTATCCCAATTTCATATACGGCTTCAACTGCCGGTCACCCACAATTCCACCGCAGTGATATGCGCGACCGGGCACGGTCTGCATTTTTTTCATGGCTTTATACGCTTTTTGAACATCAAAATTACGAATCCCTTTTTGATAGGCACTGTTGATAAGATCAATTTCGTGTGAAGCAACCATGATACCGGAATATTCAATCCCCGTCGGACCTTTAGGAAGCCATCCCCCGCGATCATAAATGGTCAAAAACGATTTTACCCAGTTGCTGGCAATGTTCGGAGTTACTAATTCCCATAGCTGATTCAGATTCCAA
>Ga0209921_1000463_pt1 | contig 12793 bp, 12 predicted proteins | sample SalPonF2_C_D2_MG_FD_185730 | JGI IMG/M metagenome (GOLD analysis project Ga0209921, IMG submission 185730) | Salt pond soil microbial communities from South San Francisco under conditions of wetland restoration - Salt Pond MetaG SF2_C_D2_MG... ...
GGTCACCTCGGTGGGGTCGAGGGCGACCTCGATCTCGGTGAAGCGGTTGACGGGGTCGAAGCGGGCGCCCCGGCCGCGGTGCGCCCGCGGATCGCTTGGCGGCATCGAAGTCATGCTAGCAGCGTTCGGCGCGGCGGCACGACGCGCCCGCAGCGGAGCGCGGCGAGGGCGCGCTAGGTCGGCCGGCGCACGAGGCGCGCCACGGCCAGCGCGAAGAACAGCGCGGCGAAGCCGAGCAGCACCAGGAGGGGGACCGCGACCCCCGACAGGGTGCCGCCGCGTAGCAGGATGGTGCGGTAGGCGTCCATGGCCCACGCCGTGGGCGTGAGGTGGCCCACCGCCGTGAAGGTCGGGCCGGTGATCTCCAGGGGGAACCACGCGCCCCCGAGCCCCGAGAGGAGGAACATGGCGAGCAAGCCGCTGGCCACCACCTGCTGCTCGGTGCGGGCGAAGGCACCGATGAGCATCCCCAGGCTGGCCGACCATAGCGCCAGCGCAAGCGTCAGCGCCAGCGTCGCCCAGGGATGCCGGAGGTAGTGCACGCCCAGCGCGGTCTGGCCGAACGCCTCGAGCACCAGGATCTGTCCCAGCACCACGCTCAACATCGCCAGCCCGTGGCCGGCGATGACGGCGGCGCGCGGCACCGGCGTGCCGAGCAGGCGCGCGTGCGCTCCCTGTTTGCGTTCGATCACGAGGACCATGGCCGACAACAGCAGGCCGTACACTGCGAACTGCACGATCATGCCGGGGGACGCCTGGTCGTAGGGGTTGGCGCCGAAGGCTCCGGTCCCGGCCTCGCGGCCGCTGGCGCCCGCAGTCGCTCCGGCGCCTCTGGCGGCTCCCTCCTGCGCGCTCTCGACGCGCACCGTCGGGTCCTGCCAGGCGGCCAACGCCAGTTCCAGGGCCCGGTCGTGCAGCGCGTCGGCGGGGAGCCGGGCGCGCGGCGCCAGCAGCGCCGTGGCGGTGGCGGCGGTGCGCTCGGCGGCGAGGAAGCGGTCGATCGTCGCCTGGACGGCACGCTGCGCGGCCAGGCCGGTGGCGGTCCCGGTATCCGTGACGAGCTCCAGCGGGTGGGGCGCGCCCGACCGCAGGGCCGCCCCCCAGCCGGGCGGGATGGTCAGGACGGCGGCCTCGTCGCCGCGATGCACGAGCTCGTCGGCGTAGGCGCGCCTGAGCTCGTCGAGCGGGTCGGGGCGCAGCGCGCCGGAGGCGCTGAGCGAGCGCACGAGGCTCCCGGCGAGCGGCCCGCCGTCGGCGTCGACGACGCCGACCTGCAGGCGGGCGTCGCCGCCACCTTCACCGAGGCCCGAGAAGGCCAGCCCGAAGAAGAGCGTGAACGCGAGCGGCATGAGAAGCAGGAAGACCACCGCCCGCCGGTCCCGCAGGATCTGCAACAGGTCCTTGCGCGTCACGGCCAGGGCGCGCATCATCAGAGCCCCCGCGCGAAGCGCCGGCGCATCAACGGCACGCCGACGGCGAGCAACCCGACGCCGATCACGAAAGTGCCGGCCAGGGACGGGAGGATGGCGCCGACGTCGCCGCCCGCCAGGCAGGCGCGCCACAGGTCCATGGCCCAGCCCTGAGGCGTGAACAGTGCCGCCGTGTGGAAGGCGACCGGCAGGCTGGGCATGGTGGCGGTCATCAATCCGCCGACCATGCCCGTCACCGTCAGCACCACGCCGAAGACCGGCCCGCTCTGCCGTGAGGTCTTCACGAAGGCGAGCAGCACCACGCCGAACCCGGCCGCGTCGACCGCCAGCGCCGCGCTCGCCAGCGCCACGGGGAGCGGGCGGCCCCAGCCGATCCCGAACACCAGGCCCGACAGCGCGAGCAGGCTGGCGATCTGCACCACCAGGATCGCGGCGATGCCGAGGAAGCGCCCCCCGAGCTGTGTGGCCGTCGAGGTGGGGGTGGCGGCCAGCCGCCGCAGGGTGCCCTCCTCCTGCTCACGCAGCACGGCGGAGGCGCCGTAGGCGCCGCTGAAGAACACGAAGAAGATCATCATCGCGGCCATGACCTCGGCGACCATGCGCTTCACGAAGGAGGAGCCTCCCTCCCTGGGTGCCGTGATCACCAGGCTGGCGGGACGGTCGATGCCCGGGCCCGGCCCCACGGTCGCGGCGGCGCGCGCGGCGAGCAGCGCCGCCCCCGGCACGCCCTGAGCGGTGGCCAGCTCGGCCGTGACGCGCGCCGCGACGCCACCCGCCGAGAGCCCGTCCGCCACGGCCTGGAGGATGTCGCTGAGCACGCCGGCGGCCAGCGGCCGCGCGGGGTCGGTGATGACCTCCAGGGTGAGCACGCCGCGCCCGGAGAGCAGCGTCGCGGTGGCGTGGGCGGGGACGATGACGGCCGCCCCGAGGTCGCCGGCGCGCACGCGCCGGCGGGCGGTGGCGGCGTCGGGAGCGGTCGCGGGGACGAGCAGCGTCGCCAGTTCGGGCGATCCGAGTGCCTGCGCCACGATCGTTCCGACGGCGAACGGCGCCAGCGCCGCGGGCGTGTCCAGGTCGATCACCGCCACGGAGAGGGGGGTGAGGGCGGGTCCCGTTCCGGTGGAGCCGAAAGCGAAGTAGAGCAGCCCCGTCAACAGCAGCGGCACGCCGATCATCAACAGCAGCAACAGGCCGCTACGGAACTGGCGCCGAAGATCCTTCCAGGCGAGGGTCAGCAACTTCACGCGTTCAGTCCCTCAGGGCGCGACCGGTGAGGTGCAGGAACACCGACTCGAGGTCGGGCTCGTGCAGGGTGACCGAGCGCACCGCGATGCCGCGCGCGGCAGCGCGCGCGAACAGCCCGGGCAACAGCGTGGCGCCGTCGGTGGCCAGCAACTCGAGCCGCGTTCCCTGCGTCGACACGTGCCGGACCCCCGGCAGGTCGGCGAACGCGGCTTCGCCGACCGCGCCCGCCTCCGGCGTGCCCGCGCCCACAAGCTCCAGCTCGATGCGGTCGTGTTCGCCGACGATGCGGGTCAGGGCGTCGTGGGTGCCCTGGGCGATGATCCGGCCGCGGTCGAGGATGGCGATGCGGTCGGAGAGCTCGGCCGCCTCCTCCATGTAGTGGGTGGTGTAGAGCACCGTCGCCCCCTCGTCGTTGAGGCGCTGCACGTAGTCGAGGATGGCGCGGCGACTCTGGGGGTCGATGCCCACCGTGGGCTCGTCGAGCATGATGACGGGAGGCTCGTGCAGCAGGGCCGCGGCGATGTTGAGGCGGCGCTTCATGCCACCCGAGAAGGTCTCGACCCGGCCGCGCTGACGTTCGGTCAGGCCCACCACCTCGAGAAGGGTCGCGGTGCGCCGCTCCAGGAGCGTCCCGGTCAAGCCGTACATGCGGCCCCAGAACAGCAGGTTCTCGCGCGCGCTCAGGTCCGGGTAGAGGGCGATGTCCTGCGGCACCACGCCGAGGGCGCGGCGGGCCGCCATCGGCGCCCGGCGCAGCGAGTGTCCCAGCACCCAGGCGTCGCCCCCGTCGGGCCTGATCACGCCGGCGATCATGTCCATGAGGGTGCTCTTGCCGGCGCCGTTGGGGCCGAGCAGACTGACCAGCTCGCCCTGCTGGACCTCGAGGTCGACCGCATCGACGGCCACGGTGTCGCGGTAGCGCTTCGTCAGGCCTTCGGCGCGTAGCGCCGGACCCGTTCCCCGCTCTCTCGCTGTGTCGACCACCTGCCGATGCTAGGGCCCGACGCGCGACGCGGCAAGGTCGGAATGTCCTTCGTCGACCCCCCCTGGGGCGCGGGAGCGTCCTCGGGGTAGGATCACGGCGTGCACCGCTACCGCTTCGATCCCGAACAGGGGCATGCCGTCGCGGCGCACGGCAGTCGTGCCGTGCGGGCCGGCCCGGTGCAGCACAGTCCGGCCTTGCTGGTCGTCACCGCGCTGCACATCGCCGCGGACGGGGAGATCGGCGTGCACGAAGCGCCTGTCGATCAGCTCTTCCTGGTGGTCCAGGGGGACGGATGGGTGGCGGGCCCCGACGGCCGCCCCGCGCCGCTACGGGCGGGAGAGGCCGCCTTCTGGCGTGCCGGCGAACGGCACGGCGCGGGAAGCTCCAAGGGCATGCGCGCGCTCCTGCTGGAGGGGGACGGGCTCGATCCCGATGCCCGGCTCGAGGCCCTGGCCGATGCATGAGGCCTCGTCGTCAGCCGAACGGCTCGAGGTCTTCCTCGTTAAGCGTGAGCAGGGTCTCACCGGTGTCGAGGACCACGCGTCGCGCCTTCCAGTTACGACGCACCACGCGGCCCTCCAACATGGTTCCGCGACGCAGATGACGCTCGCCGCTCCCGACCTGCCAGCCGTAGGCGTCGCGCCGCATCCGGAACCGCCCCTTCGCCCCTTCGGCCATGCCCGTCCTTCCCTTCGAACCCGTCGCTCGCGGCGCCACAGACCCTTCTCGGCGTGCTCGCGGAACCTTCACCCGTTGTGGATAATCCGCTATGAGGCTAGTGTCCCTCCCGCCTCGTTCCTAGAGTCGAATGTCCCGCTGGCGTCGCGCTTCGCTCTCGCCATTCTCACGAATCTCACCGGTAGATTGGCGCGTTATGTCTGAATCGAAATCCGCGCAGCGGCGCGGTGGCCCCGAAGCAAAGACGTCCAAGACCAAGCAGAGCTGGCAGCGCAGGCTGTGGCGGGAGGTGCGCGGCTACGGCGAGGCGCTCGTCATCGCCTACCTCGTCGTCACGTTCCTGTTCACGACCGTCGGTGTCGTGGGGTCTTCGATGGAACCCACCCTCAACGGCGGCGTGGGGAGCAGCAACGTCCTGCGGTCGCTGCTCACGGGCGACCGCGTATTCATCCCCAAGTACGACACCTGGCTCCGGCGCGTGGGCGTGCTGGGACCCTATCCACGTGGAACCATCGTGGTCCTTCGGGAGCCGGCCAATGCTCCGACGGCCCTGGAGACGGGCAAGCGCAACTTCTTCATCAAGCGCGTCATCGCCCGCCCGGGGGACCGCTACCGCGTCGAGAACGGCCAGGTGTACGTCAACGACGTCGCCCTGAACCAGTCGTGGATCACCGACGCGGGCACCATCCACGTGGCGCCGGTCGACTTCCCGGAGGTCATCGTGCAGGGCGGCAAGGTGAGTGACCTCGTGATGGGTTTCGACCGCACGCCGAACGGTACGCCGGTGCCGATGCTGCCCTCGGCGTCGTTCCAACCGCAGGGAGTGCCCGTCAGCGACCCGCGTGTGCAGCTCTTCTACGGCAAGGTGGTGGACAACATCCAGGTCCCCTCGGGCGCCGCCGAGGGCACGCCGCAGGTGCTCGACATGACCGTGCCCAAGGGGTACTACATCGTCCAGGGCGACAATCGCTCGGCGGGTGGCAGCGAGGATTCGCGCTACTTCGGCCCGGTGAAGGCGATCACGGTCGCGGGTGAGGCCACGGCCGTGATCTGGCCGCCGGTGCGGGCCGGCAAGCTCAACTGGCGTGGTTTGGCGCCGCCGGCGGCGTTCGAGAAGATCCCGAGCGCTCCGTCGGCGCCGTAGCGCTCTCCGCGCCGTACGGGGTCGCGGTCGCAGAGAGCGCTCAGGTCATGGCCGATTGGCTCGGCGTGCGTTCCCGAGCTGCCGAACGTCGTGGCGGTCGTCTTGCACCTGTTCGGCCCCAGAAGGTTGCCAGAGGTGGATCGCGGGCTGGGACGGGCGCCGGGCATCTACTGGCCGCGCTCGCGGACCGCGGAAGCGAGGTCCATGCGGGCCACGTTGCGGAGCGCGGGCAGTTGCGATGCCAGGGCGGCCGCCACCACCGCAGCGACCGCCACGACCCAGGTCAGCGGCGCGACGTGCAGGTCGAAGCGGAACATGTCGTTGCTGAACGAGCCCATGAACGTGGCCGCGGTCAGGTAGGCGATGACCAGGCCGGGGACGAGCCCCAGCAACACCAGGACCAGGTTCTCCCCGCTGACGATGCGAGCGATCTGCGCCTGGCGCACTCCGGCCGCGCGGAGGCTGGCGAGTTCCGCCGTGCGCTCGGAGATGGTGACGGTCATGGTGCTGAAGATCAAGGCGAAGGCGAGTGCCGCTCCGAACACGAGCATCGCGCCTACGAAGACGTAGAACAGGCCCATCAACTGGTCCGCGGCGACCTTCAGGCTGCGGGCGTCGATCACAGCGACCACGCCGGCGACCCCTTCGAGCCGGTGGCGCAACGCGCTGCGCTCGACGCCGGAGGCGTAGCGGACGAAGAGCATGTTCGGCGCCGCGGTGGTAGCGGCGCTGCCGGCGCCTCGTCCGTCCAGGGCGAGCGGCAGCGAGGCGTAGACGAAGGTGCCCAGCGGCTCGTCGACGAAGCCTGCCACCGTCGTCTCGAGCGTGTCGTGGAGTGCGGGCAGGTCGATCTCGACGGGGTCGCCGACGGCGAGACCGAGCTTGTGCTCGAGGGCGTGTCCGAGGAGCACGCCGTGGGTCGGCAGGCCGCGCGACTTGCCGTGCGCGTCCAGGAAGCCGTGCATGCTCGTGTCCGGGTGGAACGCCGTCAGGGCCGTCGCGTAGCTGCTGCTGCCGGCTCGCACCACGGCCTTGGTCTGGAGCGCGCTCTCCACCGCCGCGACGCCGTCGACCGCGCCGACGCGCTGCTCGAGGTTGGCGTTCGCCGTGCCCGAGAGGTAGACCTGGGCGTCTTCGCGCTGGACGCGACCGAACTGCTGCTCGAGCAGCAGCCTGGTGGTATCCAGCATCCCCAGCGACACCATCACGAGCACCAGCGCGAGCACCACCCCGGCCATGGTGGTCACGCTGCGCCCGGGGTTGCGTACCGCCCCACGCAGGATGAGCTTGGCCGAGGCCGGCAGGCGCCCGAAGACGGGAAACAGGCGTTCCAGGGCGCTGGCGTGGCCGCGGCGGGGAGGCTGCACGCCGCGCATGGCCTCGGCGGGCGCGACGCGGGCGGCGTCGAGGGCGGGTGCGAGCGCGGCGAGCGCCACGGTGAAGAGTGCCATTGCAAGCCCGGTAGCGGCCACCAACGGGTGCGGGTGGATGACGGTGATGGGGATGGCGAGTGCACCGGTGTACAGCCTGGAGATGACGATGGCTAGGCCTTCGCCCGCAAGCGCGCCGAGCAGGCCGCCGACCGCTGCCGGGACGAGCCCCAGGGCCAGATGGTGCAGGAGGATGGCGCGCCGCCGTACGCCGTTGGCGCGCAGGCTCCCGATGAGGCTGCGCTGGCTGTGGACCAGCCGGCTGATGATGACGAAGGCGGTGAAGGCGGCCGCTCCCAGGAACAGGATCGGGAACATCAGTGCCATCTCGCCGAACCCTGCGATGTCCTCGTGGAGCGCGGCGTTGGAGGGCTGGTCGGCCCGCGTGGTGATGGAGGTGGCGCCGGCGTCGCGGGCCAGCGCCTCGAGGCCTGTCAGCACCGCCGCCCGATCGGCCCCCGGGGCGATGGTCGCCAGCGCCTCGCGGCCCCCACCGGCGGCCATCAGCTGCAGCGGCGCCTGCGGCGCGAACAGCACCCCGAAGTCCTGCGGCAGCGTCAGCACGTCCTGCCGACTACGGGCCGGCCAAAGGTACTCGGGCGAGGCCGCCACGCCGAGCACGGGGAGGCTCGTCCACCCGAACGGGGTGCGAACGTCCAGGGTGTCGCCGGGCCCGAGGTGGTAGTAGTCGGCGAGGTGCTGCTCGAGCAGGACGCCGGTGCTGCGCTGCGGGTCGAGGTAGCTGCCGCGCAACACGATCACCTGGTCGACGGCAGGCTGCCGCTCCGGCGGCAGCCCCACCAGGCGCACGATGAAGCGGTGGTCGCCGACGCGGGCGTAGCTCTCGATGACGGTGCGGGTGGTGACGGCCTCGACACCCTGGAGCTGGCGCGCCCCCTTCACGTACGACGTGAGATCCCCGCCCGAGACGGTCAGGTCGGCGAAGTGGGTGCGCTGGAAGAGCGTGTCGTAGGACACGAGCAGGTTTCGGTAGGCATCGAACGAGGCGCCGAAGAGGGCGACACCCAGGAAGGTGGTGACGACGACGGCAGCGAACTGGCCGCGGCGGCGGCCGACGTCGCGCAGCGCCTTGCGCAGCCACAGGTTCACCAGCTCACCTCGTCGGCATCGATCGGGGACTCGACCGGCTCGGACGACACGAGCTCGCCGGAGCGCATGCGGACCACCCGATCGGCCATGGCCGCGATGGCGCTGTTGTGCGTCACCAGGATGGTGGTGAGCCCTTCCTCGCGGTTGAGCTGCCGCAGCAAGCCGAGCACGCTACGGCCGGTCTCCAGGTCGAGCGCGCCCGTCGGCTCGTCGCACAGCAGCAGACGGGGGCGCTTGCTGAGCGCCCGGGCGACTGCCACCCGCTGCTGCTCGCCGCCGGAGAGCGCTGCCGGGAAGTGGTCGAGTCGGTCCTCCAACCCCACCTGTTCCAGCATGCGGCGGGCGTTGCCTGCGCCTCCGGTCAGCTCGGCGATGAGCGCCACGTTCTCGAGCGCCGTCAGCGTGGGCACCAGGTTGAAGAACTGGAACACGAAGCCCACCGTGCGGCGTCGGTACTCCGTCAACCGGTGTTCGTCGTACCGTCCAATGTCCTCTCCGTCGACGCGGATGCTCCCGTCCGTGGGGCTGTCGATCCCGCCGATGACGTTGAGCAGCGTGGTCTTCCCGGAGCCGCTCGGTCCCAGCACCACCACGAGCTCGCCGGCGGGGAGGGAGAGGCTGACGCCGCGAAGCGCATGGACCGGCACGGCACCGCGGTCGTAGGTCTTGTGGACGCCGTCCAGGACGACGGCGCCTTGAGGCCGAACCATCGTGTCGACGCGGGTGTCCGTCATCCGTCCTCCTTCGAGAAGAGCGGACGCAGCGTAGCGGCCGCCGCGCGCAGGTCGAGCTCCGGGTCGACCAGCACGTGCAGGTAGAGGCCGTCGAGGAGTGCGGCCAGCACGGTGGCGAGACCGGCCGCGTTGTCGGTCGACCAGCCCTCTTCGACGGCCCTGCCCTGCACCGCCTGGCGGAAGTCGAGGAGCATCTGGCGGCTGGTCTCGCGCAGCGCCGGATCGTGCACGGCCTGCAGCATCATCTCCACCACGATGCGGCCGGTGGTGTGGGAGGGCCCGGCCCGCCCCAGCCAGGCGATCGCCTCCGGCACCGCTTCCCCGAGATCGTCGTGGGCGAAGATGGCCTCCAGCGGCCCTCCGAGCTCGTGCATGAATGCGTCGGTCGCCGCCTGTAGCAGCAGGGCCCGCTTGGTGCCGAAGTAGTAGTGGACGAGGGCGTTGTTGACGCCCGCCCGCTCGGCCACCTTGCGCGTGGTCACGCGCGCCCAGCCGAGCTCGGCGATGAGTTCCTTGGTGGCCCCGAGGATGCGGCGTCGGGGGTCGAGTGCCCCTCCCACGCCACCAGCCATCGGCGCTTCTCCGGCCCCGGAGGCGCGCGGATCGCGCGCCGTGTCGTCGCCCATGGTCCGCCCCTCCCGGCGATGTCCCGGCTCGAGCGCTCGCCTTAAGCAGTCGCTTTAAGCGGTTGCTTAAACGCAGCCAACATACGTCCGGAGAGCGTGCCCGTCAAGGGCCGCGAGCCCGCACCAGGCGGCGAACGGCCTGAAGCGCCGGCGTCGCTCTGCGTCGTGCCGAGCGCCGCAGGCTCAGGACGCCGCGGCGGCGGGACGACCCGGTGCCGTCTCGGGGGCGCCGCGCTCGGAAGCGCGGAAGCGCCGCAGCCGCAACGCGTTGCTCAGCACGAACACGCTGGAAGTGCCCATGGCGGCTGCGGCCAGCATGGGGTTGAGCAGGATACCGAAGGTCGGATAGAGCGCGCCGGCCGCGACCGGGATGAGGATGACGTTGTAGAAGAATGCCCAGAACAGGTTCTGCTTGATGTTGCCGAGGGTCGCACGGGACAGCCCGATGGCGTGGGCGATGCCACGCAGGTCCCCGGACATGAGGATCACGTCGCCCGCCTCGATGGCGATATCGGTGCCGGTGCCGATGGCGACCCCGACATCGGCGTGTGCCAGGGCCGGCGCGTCGTTGATGCCGTCTCCGACGAACGCCACGCGTTGTCCCGATGCCTGCAACGCGCGAACCGCATCCGCCTTGCCTTCCGGGAGGACCTCCGCCTGGACCGTATCGATGCCGAGTTGCCGGGCGATCGCACCGGCGGTGCGACGATCATCGCCGGTGATCATGGCCACCTGCAGGCCCATGGCGTGGATCTCGCGAAGGGCCGGCACCGCCGACGGCTTGATGGGATCGGCCACCGCGAGGACGCCGGCCAGCGCGCCGTCGACGGCCGCGAAGAGCGGGCTGCGACCCAGGTCGGCCAGGCGCTGTGCCTCCTCCTTCGAAGCGGCCACGTCGATGCCGAGCCGTTCGAGGTAGCGTGCCGCGCCGACATCGACGCGTACGCCCTCCACGCGGCCGCTGACGCCGAACCCCGGCACGGCCTCGAAGGCGTCGACCGACGGCAGGCCGGAGAAGCGCCCGCGTGCAGCGCTGACGAGGGCGTCGCCGATCGGGTGTTCGCTCCTGCTCTCCACTGCAGCCACCTGCCGCAACAACGTTTCTTCGTCGTGACCCTTCTGCGGCACGATGTCGGTGAGCTCGGGCCGTCCCTTGGTGAGCGTGCCCGTCTTGTCGATGGCGATCAGCGCCACCTCCTGCAGCGTCTGCAGCGCCTCGCCTTTACGGAACAGTACGCCCATCTCCGCGGCCTTGCCGGTGCCCACCATGATGCTCGTGGGTGTGGCCAGGCCCATGGCGCACGGGCAGGCGATGACCAGCACAGCCACGGCGTTCACCAGCGCGAAGGTCAGGGCCGGTTGCGGGCCGAGAACGAGCCAGATCACGAACGTGAGCGCGGCCGCGCTCATCACCACCGGTACGAACACCGCCACCACGCGATCGGCCAGCGACTGAATGCGGGGCTTCGAGGCCTGGGCCTGCTCGACGAGTTGGATGATGCGGGCGAGCACCGTGTCCGCTCCGACCTTCTCGGCGCGGAAGCGGAAGGCGCCGGTCCGGTTCAGGGTGCCTCCCACGACCGTGTCGCCCGCCTGCTTGGCGACCGGCATCGGCTCGCCGGTGATCATCGACTCGTCGACGTAGGACGAGCCGTCGAGGACGCTGCCGTCGACGGGGATGCGTTCGCCCGGCCGTACCAGCACCACGTCGGCGGGGAGGACCTCGTCGATGGGGAGCTCGAGCTCTGCGCCCCCGCGTTCCACGCGGGCGCTGCGCGCCTGCAGCCCCATCAGCCGCTTCATGGCCTCGCTGGTGCGGCCCTTGGCGACCGCCTCCAGGTACTTGCCGAGCAGGATCAGGGTCACGATGGTGGCCGAGGCCTCGTAGTAGGTGTGCACCGTGCCAGCCGGCAAGAGGCCCGGGAGGAAGGTGGCGACCACCGAGTAACCGTAGGCCGCCGTGCTGCCCAGCATCACCAGGGCGTTCATGTCGGGTGCGCCGTGTTTGATGGAGGCCCAGCCGCCCCGGTAGAAGCGCCGACCGGGGCCGAACTGAACCGCGCTCGCCAGCACGAAGGCGATGCCCAGCAGCGCGGGTGCGGACAGCCAGCGCTCGAGCGCCGTCCCCACGGCGGGTACCAGCATCGGGAGCATGGTGAGCAGCACGAGGGGCACGCTCAACGACGTCGCGAGCACCAGTTGCTGGCCTTGCACGGCGAGATTGTGCTCTCGAGCCGCCTGCTCGGCATCGACGCGCTCCGAGGGTGACGCGGTGTCGACCACGTCGTAACCCGCGTCGCGAACGGCGGCCTTGAGCTGACCGGGGCTGGCGGCGTTCGGGAGGTAGCGCACGGTGGCGTGCTCGGTCGCGAGGTTGACGCCCGCCTCGACTACACCCGGAACCTTGCGCAGGGCCTTCTCGACGCGCGCCACGCAGTTGGCGCAAGTCATGCCGGTGACGGTGAGCGTGATTTCGCCTGTGGTCACCTCGTAGCCGCTGTCGCGGATCGCCGCCATCAGCCGCGGCGTGTCCACCGCCGCCGGATCGAACGTGACGGTGGCGCGCTCGGTCGCAAGGTTGACGGCCGCGGCGTCGACGCCATCGACCTTCTTGAGCGCCTTCTCGACGCGGGCCACGCAGTTGGCGCAGGTCATGCCCTGTACGCCGATCTGCAGTTCGTTCGCCATGAGGCCTTGCCTCCCGAGTCCGTGGGGTGCCGCCGCTGGCAACGCCCTTCGCTGCCGCATCGTCGGCGAAGTAACCGACCCCACCCCGGTAGGGGGGGTGTGTACCAGTGTAGGTCGCTTTCCGTGACGCCGTCAACGGGACACTTGACCCTTGCTGCCTGCCGGCCGCGCATGGGGTCATGCATGTACTTGAGTGGAAGCCGCGCGCGCGATATCGTGATGGAACCCACCCCCCCATGGTAGGGGAGACCGGCAGCCGCCGGTCGTGGTCGAGGAGGCACGAGCATGACGAACCTGAAGGTTGAAGGCATGACCTGCCACCACTGCGTGATGGCTGTGACCAAGGCGCTGGAATCCGTCGACGGCGTCCGTAGCGCGAAGGTCGACCTGGAGGCCGGTCGCGCCGAGGTCGACGGCGCGGCGGACCTGCAGGCGATGATCGCCGCCGTGCAGGAGGAGGGCTACCAGGCCTCCCTGCAGGCCGGCTGATGGGTGCTCAGCGTCCCGCGTCGCCGCCGGTGGAGGCGGTGCCGCGCAGCGCGCACGCTGCCGAACACGGCATGCATCTCGACCCGCAGACGCGCGAGGAATCGATCCGGCGCCTGCGTAGCGCGAAGGGCCACCTGGAAGGGGTGCTTCGCATGCTCGAGGACCCCGAGGTCTATTGCGTCGACGTCCTCAAGCAGGTCAAGGCCGTCCAGGGCGCCCTCAGCCGGATCAACG
>Ga0209921_1000464_pt1 | contig 12780 bp, 9 predicted proteins | sample SalPonF2_C_D2_MG_FD_185730 | JGI IMG/M metagenome (GOLD analysis project Ga0209921, IMG submission 185730) | Salt pond soil microbial communities from South San Francisco under conditions of wetland restoration - Salt Pond MetaG SF2_C_D2_MG... ...
GCGCCCCCGCAGTAACAGTCGGCGGGTGTTCCTGCGCGCCAAAGCCCCCGTTCGCGGATTTCTGGGTGCGAGCGCTGTAGGCAGCATCGTTCGTCATGCGCTCCTGCGCGCCGGGATCGAGACACCCACCACCGGTGCCCATCAGTTCCGCCATGGATTGGCCACGCAGATGCTGCGCCAAGGGGCCTCGCTTGCGGAAATCGGCACCGTACTCGGCCATCGTAGCCCAGAGACGACCAAGATCTACACCAAGGTCGATATCGAGGCATTGCGCACCCTGGCCTTGCCGTGGCCGGGAGCTGGGCGATGAACACCCTCCGAGAGGCTGCCGAGGAGTACCTCGCCATGCGCCGCGCGCTCGGCTTCGAGCTGCGCGCCCCTGGCAAGCGTCTGCTCGATTTTGTCACCTTTATGGAACGCCGGCAGGCCTCGCGTATCACAACCCGCTTGGCACTGGCGTGGGCAAAACAAGATGCCGACGCACACATCCCAGCGTGGGCGGCACAGCGTTTGAGCATTGTGCGCCTGTTCGCGCGCTACCGCAGGGCGGCAGACCCGCGCACGGAGATTCCCCCTGCGGGGCTATTGCCATTCCGGCCCCAACGGGCAAGGCCATACCTATACTCGAACGAGGAAGTCGAGCGGCTACTCCAGGCCACACTCGACAGACCTCTCTCGCCGCGCCACCGCAAACGATGCGCACTGCTGCCTTGGGTTTATTACTGTCTCTTTGGGTTGCTCGCCGTCTCGGGTCTGCGCCTGAGTGAGGCGCGCAACCTTGAGCTTCGCGATGTCGATTTGGACGCGGGCGTGCTCACGATTCGCGGCGCCAAGTTCGGCAAGGATCGACTGGTCCCCTTGCATGCGTCTACCTGCAAGGTGCTCGCAGACTATCTCGCCAGACGCGAACGCCATTGGACAGGGCAAGCGGTCTCCTCCTATCTGTTCGTTTCCAGTTGGGGCAATCGACTGGATGAGGCACAGATTCATCGCGCGTTCTATGCCGTTTCGCGACAAATCGGTTTACGCGGCAGCGCTGAGCGTCACGGACCACGCCTGCACGATCTTCGCCACCGATTCGCCACCACCACGTTGGTCAACTGGTATCGCGCCGATGAGGATGCCGAACGGCGACTGCCGCTGTTGAGTGCATTCCTCGGCCACGTGCACGTCGCCGATACACAGTGGTATCTGAGCGGCTCACCGGAGTTGATGCATGAGGCGATGGCCCGGCTCGAACGCCACTGGGAGCAGCGGTCATGACCGCCACCCTGGCTCCGCTGCTGGAGCGTTTCTTCACCCAACGTCTGATCAACGAGCGCCGAGTGAGCCCCCACACGATCGGTTCCTACCGCGACACCTTCCGCCTGCTGTTGAAGTTCACGCAACAGCGGCTGCATAAGCCGCCGGCCGCGCTCGCCTTCGAACAAATCGATGCGCCCTTGGTCGTGGCGTTTCTCGATCACCTGGAGAACGAGCGCGGTCTGTGCGCTCGCAGCCGTAACCTGCGCCTCACCGCGATTCACTCGTTCTTCCGCTACGCCGCCCTCGAACTGCCGGATCACTCGGAACAGATCCAGCGCGTGCTCGCCATTCCCTGCAAGCGTTTCACCCGCGCCCTGGTGCGCTTCCTGACTCGTCAGGAAGTCGATGCGTTGCTCGCCGCGCCCGATCGGCGCACTTGGTTCGGACGGCGTGACCATGCCTTCATCCTGACCGCGGTACAAACAGGACTACGGGTATCCGAGATCACCAGCGTTACCCGCGCTGACCTGGTGCTTGAGGCGGGCGCGCATGTTCGAGTCATCGGCAAGGGCAGAAAAGAGCGCTGTACGCCGCTGGCCAAGCCCACCGTCGCCGTGCTGAAGAGGTGGTTACAGGAACTTCCGCCGGGCGAGCAATGCCTGCTGTTTCCGAATGCCAAGGGCACCCGTCTGACGGTCCACGGGGTGAAGTACATGCTCGACAAGCACGCGGCATCGGCGGCCAGAGAGTGTCCTTCGCTCACGGGGAAAAGGGTCACCGTCCACCTGCTTCGACATACCATGGCCCTTGAAATGCTGCAGGCAGGCGTGGACCGCGCTGTCATCGCGCTCTGGTTAGGTCACGAAAGCGTGGAAACGACGCAGATCTATCTGGAAGCCACGCTCGCCATGAAAGAGAAAGCGCTCGACAAAACGACACCACCCCATGGCCAAGCGGGCCGCTTCCGAGCGGATGACCGCCTCTTGAGCTTTCTGAACGGCTTGTAGCCCCGGAGAACTATGTAGGGTGGGTGGTCGCATCTCCACATCGTGGCTTCGGTGGTTCAAGGGGATTCCGCCCGTCAGGCCACCGCGCCCTACATAGTCCGGGGCCACACATAGTGAATAGGCGCTTAAGTGGTCTGCGAGCTGTTTCGCAGGGCACTTAAGCGCATTGAACTGAGCCGCGGGTTTCAGGCTGCCCAGCGCTATGGGGATTGTAAACAGCGGGTTGGTGAAGGGCGGCCTACGAGGCCGGTGATTGCTGGCTCAAGGCGTGCAGACTGCGGTAGTGCATGATCAAGGCACTGGCGTCGGCCTGGGTTGAAGCGGCATCGCGGCGCTGGGAAAGGCCAAGTTCGTGAGCGCTGAACGAGTTGGCTTGCAACCACCGCCGGCGGCGATGATCGGAAACGATGCCGATCAAGCGGTTGTGCACTGCGCTCATCGGGGCGGTCCTGTTGCCTTGGGAGAGGGCCGGTCAGTTGGCGTCGGTGCCAGCACGGCGATCACGCGCAGCCTGCCTTGATCGCATACGGGACAGCGTTGGATATCGATGCCGGTCAGGCGCAGCATCATCGCCTCCACCGATTCGGGTTCGCGGGGTTGTGGATCTGGCTGAGCGAGCAGGATGCGCACGCGGGCAAGTTTTTCATGCCGGCAGCGATTGCCGAGCAGCCCGTAGTGACGGATCCTGACGAAACCCGCCGGCAGCGTATGTAGCAGGAAGCGGCGTAGGAACTCCTCGACGCTCAACGCCATGAGCTTGGTCTTGTTGGCGTGGGCGTAGTCGCGCCAGCGAAAACTCACCTCTCCGTTCTCAAAGCTCACCAGCCGGTGGTTGGCGATGGCCACGCGATGGGTGTAGCGGCCCAAGTAGGCCAGCACCTGATCGGCACCGGCGAAGGGCGCTTTGGCATACACCACCCAGGGCTGGGCCTTGAGCGTAGTGACAAAGCTGCGGAAAGCCGCAGTGTCGGCCAGCGACGCCGTTGAGCCGGCGAAGTGCAGCTCGCCGTCTTGGTGGGCCCGCGCCAGCGCATCGAGGTACTTGCCACGGAACACCGCCGAAAGCGCGCGCACGGGAAACAAAAAGCCGGGCTTGGCCGCAATCCAGCGTTTGCCGTGCGCGCTGAGCGCGCCGCCGGTGACCACGCAATGGACATGGATGTGCTGATCGAGGCGCTGCCCCCAGGTGTGCAGGACGAGGGTGATCCCGAGCTCGCCGCCGAGCCAGCGTGGATTACGGCCGAACTCGAGCAATGTCTTGGATGCGCACTGGAACAGCAACCGATAGATCAGACTTGGGTTGCCCTGGGCCAAGGCATTGAGCGTGTGGGGCAAAGTGAACACCAAATGCCAGTAATCGATGTCCAGCAGATCGCCACACTGGCGCTCCAGCCAGCGCTGCTTGGCCAGGGTCTGGCACTTGGGGCAATGGCGATTCCTACAGCTGCAATAGCTGATGGTCACCGCCCCGCAGTGATCGCACTGGATGCGCTGTCCGCCCAGGGCGGCCGTGCGGCAGCGGGCGATCGCCGTCAGCACCCGCTGCTGTTGGAGTGAGAGCCGATGCGTGGCGCGGTACTCATCGCCGGCGGCGCGCACGATAGCGGCCACCTCCAGCGCCGGGCGCGTTGCCGGCGCCGCTTGCCCGGGGCAGTCCACCGCTCAGTGCACACTTGGGCTCGGCAACTCCAGCAACTCCAGCGGTGAGGTCGTCGCCGCGGTGCGCTCCTGGGCCAGATGCAGATAAACCAGGGTGGAGCGGATGCTGGTATGGCCCAGCAGGCGCTGGATGTGCACCAGTTCGGTGCCGGCCTCGAGCAGGTGGGTGGCGAAGCAGTGACGCAACAGGTGAAGCCCGCCGGCCTTGGTGATGCCGGCCTTGTCCCGTGCCGTGACGTAGATGTGCCAGGCACCGTCGCGGCTCATGGGCCGCTCGATCTGCGGGCCAGGAAAGAGCCAATGGGGTGGACGCTGCTCGCGCCAGTACGCGCGCAGCTGCTCCAGCAGGCGCGGGGCGAGCGGCACGTAGCGGTCCTTGCGGCCCTTGCCCTGATCCACGCGGATACACTGGCGCCCACTGTCGATATCGCTGACCCGCAGGTGTGTGACCTCACTGGCACGCAATCCCGCGGCATAGGTGGTCATCAACAGCGCGCGATGCTTGCGGTTGCTTGTCACCGTGAACAGGCGCACCAGTTCCTCATGGCTGAGGATCTGGGGCAATTTCGACGGTTCCTTGGCACAGGGCAGATAGAACTCGGTGGCGGGCCGATCCAAGGTGACCCGATAGAAAAACCGCAACCCATGGCGAATGGTGTTGCAGCTCTTCCAGGCCAGGTGGCGTTGCTGGCTCAGGTAGAGCAGGTAGTCCTGGACCTGCTGCACGGTGAGCTGATCGGGACTGCGGTGGTAGTAACGGGCCAGGCCGGTCACCGACTGCAGGTAGGATTTCTGCGTGTTCTCGGCGAGATTGCGGATCTGCAGATCCTTGCGCATTTTCTCTCTGAGCGCGGTCATGAGGCTCTCCTCCAATCGATCGACGGAAAAACTCACACGCCGGTGGATCACCGGCGCTCAAACTGAGGAGTAGCCGATCGCAGGGGAATCTGCTGCCTCGAGGCGGGGCTGTGACATGCCCAAAGAACGCGGTTGCCGGATCATGGGCGACGCATGCAGAGTTGCACAACTGCCGCCTGTGCCGGTTCCTCGGCGCTGACGGATGTAAGACGCCGAAGGTTACTCACCGCCGCGGACGGAGGACGCGGCTTAGTTCAGTGTCGCCTATGTCGCCGGCGACATAGGCGACATACACTCCGGTTTCTGCGCGCCGCGCGGCCACGAACTCCCTTCGCTCGCGACGGTTCTTCAACAGCTTCTCAGGATTTCAGGCGTTCGTTCCCGGGGTCATAGAGCGCACGATAGCCTACCGCCTCCACGTGCAAGGGGTAGCTTTCGCCGAAATACTCCATCGCCAGGGTGCGTCCTTGCTGTGCGTAACCGTGCGGCAGGTACCCCAGTGCAATGTTTTTCCCAATGGACGGGCCGAAGGCGATGCTGCTGACATAAGAGCGCCGCCCGAGACTGTCGGTCGGCACCTCGCCGCTCTGCGGATCCAGGATGGGCCATTGTCCTACCGGATAACGCGCCACGCCCTTGCCGTCCACGTTGTCGGTCATGGTCATGGTGCACAGGTAGGCTGGCTGGTGGGGGCGTTCGCGTTGTTCGACGTAAGCCGCCTTGCCGTGGAAATCCGCCGCTTTGACCTTGGGCCGCGCCAGTCCCGCCTCGTACAGGTTGTATTCGGTCAGCAGGTCCACGTTCTGAAGCCGCAGGCTCTTTTCCAGGCGTCGCGAGTTGGCGTAGGTTTCAATGCCGACCGGGGTGACGCCCTGCTCGTACAGCGCATCCCACAGGCTGAGGCCGTAGCTGAAGGGCACGTAGAGTTCCCAGCCCTGTTCGCCCACGTAGGAGATGCGGAAGGCCCATACGGGCAGGCCCCGCACGCGGATGTGGCGAGCGGTGGCGAACGGGAAGCGCTCATGGCTCAGCGCCTCCGGGTCGTCGGCAACGCACTGCAAGACACGCCGCGCATTGGGTCCCCATAGTCCCAGCGTGGCCAAGTGGTCGGAGCAATCCTCGATATGGACGCGGAAGCCGTGTTCTTCGCGCATGCGCTGCATCCACACCAGGTCGCGGTGGCCGGTGTCGCCGCCGCATACGACGCGGTAGCGCGCCGTGTCCATGCGGATGATCGTAAGATCGGAGCGTATGCCGCCGGCGCCGTCGAGGAAGTGCGTGTAAACGCCTTTGCCGGCCGGCGTGTTGCCGCCCACCTTGGCCACCGACAGGTACTCCAAAAAGCCCTCGGCGTCGGCTCCGGAGAGGTCGTAGATGGCGAAATGGGAGAGGTTGATCATACCCACGTTGTCGCTCAGCGCGAGTTGCTCGGCGTTGGAAACGCGCCAGAAGTGGCGTGCGTCCCATTCGCTGTGACGCTCGGGCACACGGTCGCCGTAGGTCTCCAGCAGGCGCTCGTTGGCGCGGTACCCGTGGGCGCGCTCCCAGCCCGCCGCCTCCATGAAGTAGGCGCCCAGTTCGTTTTCGCGCGGCCAGAAGGGACTGCGACGCAGGTTACGGCCGTTGAGATAAGGCTCCCGCGGATGCACCGGCGGGTTGTAGACTTTTTGCGCGGTCTCGAAGCAGCGCCCGTAAACGTAGGAAGGCGTCTTTTGCACCGGGTAAAAGCGGGCGATGTCGATGCCGAACGGGTCCAGCTCGGGCCGGCCTTTGGTCATCCAGTCGGCAAGCACCTTGCCCATGCCCGGGCCGTCCTTGACCCACACGGCTTCGCAGAACCACAGGCCGCGCGTTTCGGGGGATTCGCCGAGCAGCGATCCGCCGTCGACGGTGATCGACATCAGGCCGTTGAATGAGCTTTTCGCGTCCCAGCCCAGTTCACCCAGGATCGGCATGATCTCTGTGGCGCGCTCGTAGGCGGGCATCACCTGGTCCGCGTCCAGATCACGCATGGACGGCGACAGCCTTGCTTCGCCGGGCTCCGCGATGTCGCGCGGGTGCACCAGGCGAGGTTCGGACTGCTCGTAGTAGCCCCATTCGATCTGTCCGCCTTCGGAGGTGGAGGGATCGCCCGTATCCCTCATATAGGACGAGTTGCCCTGGTCGCGGAACAGCGGGTAGCCGATTTCCTTGCCCGTGCCCGCGAAAGCGTCATAGGGCCCGAAGAACAGCAGCGGATGCTCGAACGGCATCAGCGGCAGCGGCGAGCCGATAAGATCCGCCACCAGTGGCCCCCAGATGCCGGAGCTGAGAATGACAACCGGTGTTTCGATGTAGCCCTTGCGCGTTTCCACCCCACAGACACGTCCGTCGTGCACGTCGATGGAAAGAGCCGGCGTGTTGGCCACAGTGCGGAGCTTGCCGCTTGCCACCGCGCGCTCGATGAGCAGGCCGGCGACGCGCTGCGAGCGCGGGATGACGAGGCCCGCGTCCGGGTCCCACAGCGCGCCCTGTATGGCGCTTTGCTCCAGCAGCGGAAAGCGCTCCTTGGCCTCGCTGGCCGAGACGATCTTCGCCCGGGTACCGAAGGCCTTGCCAGAGCCCACCTTGCGCTTGAGCTCTTGCATGCGCTCGTCATCGTCCGCGCGCGCCACCTCCAGACCGCCAACCCGGCTGTAATGACCCAGGCGTTCATAGAAGTCGCGGCTGTAAAGCGTCGTATAGCACGACATCTTGTCGTGGCTGGTCATGTAACAGAAATCGGAGGCGTGGGACGTGGAGCTGATATCGGAGGGAATGGCGGACTTGTCCAGACCCACGATATCGCTCCACCCCTGTTCGATCAGGTGGTGGGCGACGGAGGCTCCGACGATCCCGCCTTGTCCGACGATGACGGCACTCGCGCGCTTGGGGAAGCGGGCGCCGCTTGTACTTTGATTGGACATGCTGTGTGGACCTGCCTGTTGTAAGCAATGAGTGGCCGCGAATAGGCGATAAAGCAAGTGCTTTGGGCCCGCGCCCAAGCCTTGCCCTGCGCTGGGTGGACCTCAAGCGAAAGGCTAGTGGCAGGGCGGGCGAAATGACGGCGTGATTGCGACAAAAAATGTCCCGAATGCGTCACCCATTTGCGTTTCGGCGAAGCGCGCGCTCATCGAAGCGATTGTTTGACTCTGTTGAGCGGGAACAATGGAAACGCAGTACCCGGGAAAAGTCGATGCCCGATGCCTGCGTTTTTCCACTGCGGCTAGCGCGGGGCGGCGATGTATCGATGAACCGGCTGCGACCGAAAGCGGCGCAATTGCAAAAAACCCAGTCGCTTTGAAGCCTTCCGGGCGAGGCGTGAGTTTCTATGTTGGTGCGTAACCGGCGCGGCAGGCACGCAAAAACCTTGCGGCTGTCGGTCCGCGCCGGCGCGAGATGCCGCCGCCGGCTCGGCGGCACCCACAGTAAAGACACAAGCCGTGAGGTGTGATTATGAGTCAAACAGCCGCCGAGGTCAGCGTTAATGCGACCCCCCAAATACTGCTATATCCGCGCATCCGCAAGTCGCCGTTTTTCTATGCCTCGCGCCGCCATGGTGTGGCCATGTACAGCGTCTACAACCATCACTATCACCCCCGTCACTACGGCGACCCGGTGCAGGAGTACTGGGCGCTGCTCAACGACGTGACGCTGTGGGATGTGGGCGTCGAGCGCCAGATCGAGATCTCGGGGCCGGATGCGGCTGAGTTTACCAACCGCCTGGTGCCGCGCGATCTGAACAAGTGCAAGGTGGGCCAGTGCAAGTACGTGTTCGTCACCTTGCCCGACGGCGGCATCTTGAACGACCCGGTGCTGCTGCGCCTGGAGCACAACCGCTTCTGGCTGTCGCTGGCCGACAGCGACGTCATCCTCTGGTGCAAGGGCGTGGCGCTCAACTCGGGTCTCGACGTCACCATCCGCGAGGTCGACGTCGCCCCCGTGCAGGTACAAGGCCCCAAGGCCAAAAAAGTCATGATGGATCTGTTCGGCGAGGGCATTCTGGAGATTCCGTATTACTACTGCCGCGAGTTCACCCTGGACGACATGAGCGTGGTGGTCTCGCGCACCGGCTATACCGGCGAGGTCGGCTACGAGATCTACCTGAAAGACGCGACCGCCAACGGCCAGCGCCTGTGGGACCGGGTGCTGGAGGCGGGCCGTCCGCACGGGCTGCAGGTGATTGGTCCCTGCCACATGCGCCGCATCGAGGGCGGCATCCTCGCGTTCGGCTGCGACATCTGGTACGACACCAACCCCTTCGAAGTGGGCATGGGCTACGACTGGATGGTGGATTTGCGCGGCGACGGCGATTTCATCGGCCGTGCGGCGCTGGAGCGCATCAAGGCCGAGGGCGTGAGCCGCAAACTGGTGGGCGTCGAGATCGACGGCGCCTCCGTGGGCTGCTTCAACGACGGCTCCATGATCGACGTGTTCCCCGTCTACCAGGGCGATCTGCGCATCGGGCAGGTGACCTCCGCGTGCTATTCGCCGCGACTGCAGAAAAACATCGGCATGGCCATGGTTCCGATCGATTACACGGAGATCGGCACGCCGCTGGAGGTCGAAACACCCTGGGGCCAGCGCGATGCCGTGGTGGTCCAAAAACCCTTTATGGATCCCAACAAGACCATTCCCAAGTCCTGAGAGGCTGTCATGAACTGCAATGGAAAGGGCGAGCCCGCGCTGGCACGAGCGCTAGCCCGCCCGCGCTATGAAATCGTGCCCCTGCGCGGCGCCTTGGAGGCCGCGCAGGCCCTGCCGGAAGGCGCTGCGGTCAGCGTGACCTGCTCGCCGGCCCTGGGGCTGGACCAGTCGCTCGAATTCGCCGTGAGCCTGAGGCAGGCGAGGCGTGATCTGCACGTGATTGCGCACTTGGCGGCGCGGCGCGTGCGTGACCGCCGGCACCTGAAGTCCGTTCTCGCGCGCATGGCGGCGGCCGGGCTGCGCAACGCCTTCGTGATTGCCGGAGATCGAACCGATCATGCCGGTGCCTATGACAGCGGGTTCGCGCTGGTGCGCGATCTGCACGAGCTGCGGGCCGATCTGGACACGGTGGGCGTGCCGGGTTACCCGGAAGGTCATCCGTTTTTGAACGAATCGCAGCTCGACCGGGCACTCAGCGCGAAGGCGCCTTTCGCCGACTACGTGGTAACCCAACTCTGTTTCGACGCTGGGGTGATCCGTGACTGGTTGCAGCAGCGCCGCGCGGCCGGACTGGGGCTGGCGGTCTATATCGGCGTTCCCGGCGCGCTGGAGCGTCGGCGCCTGCTCGGTATTGCGCTGCGCATCGGTCTGGGCGATTCAGTGCGCTTCGTGCGCCGCCACGGCGGCCTCGCGGGTGGCCTGATGGGTGCGGCCCGCTACGTGCCGGACGATCTCTTGTACGCCATGGCCGACGATTTCGCCGATCCGGCGTTGGGCATCGCCGGGGTGCATATCAACACGTTCAATCAAATAGAGGCCACCGAGGCGTGGCGCCATAGCTTTTGCGGCCGGCTCGAACAGGCCGTTTCTTCTTCCGATACACAGGCCCGTATGGGATCAACAGGGTAAGCGCCATGCAACCGCAAACCGCAACCCAAGCGTTTCCGCAATCCTCCAAGCCCGCATCCGACATTGAAATCGCCAGGGCGGCGCCGATCCGGCCCATTACCGAAATCGGTGCCAGGCTCGGCATCCCCGCCGATGCCTTGCAGCCCTACGGCCACTACAAAGCCAAAGTGGACCTGGACTTCATCCGCGGTCTGGATTCCAACCCGGACGGCAAGCTGATCCTGGTGACCGGGATTACGCCCACGCCGGCCGGGGAGGGCAAGACCACCACCAGCGTGGGGCTGGGCGATGCGCTCAACCGCCTCGGGCGCCAGGCCTCGGTGTGTCTGCGCGAGCCCAGCCTCGGGCCGTGCTTCGGCATGAAAGGCGGCGCCGCCGGCGGCGGCTACGCGCAGGTGATTCCCATGGAAGACATCAACCTGCACTTCACCGGCGATCTGCACGCCATCGGCGTGGCCAACAACCTGCTCGCCGCGCTCATCGACAACCACCTGCACTGGGGCAACGAGCTCGACATCGACCCGCGGCGCATCCACTGGCGCCGGGTGATGGACATGAACGAGCGCGCGCTGCGCCAGATCGTGACCGGGCTGGGCGCGGGCAACGGCGTGGTGCGCGAGGACGGCTTCGACATCACCGTCGCCTCCGAGATCATGGCGATCCTGTGCCTGGCCTCCGACGTAGCCGACCTGCGCCGGCGCCTGGGCGACATCGTCGTCGCCGAGACGCGCGCGCGCCAACCGGTTACCGCGCGCGAGCTGGGCGCCGACGGTGCCATGGCGGTGCTGCTCAAAGACGCCCTCATGCCCAATCTGGTACAGACCCTGGAGAACAACCCCGCGTTCGTGCACGGCGGCCCGTTCGCCAACATCGCCCACGGCTGCAACTCGGTGATGGCCACGCGCACCGCGCTCAAGCTCAGCGACTACGTCGTCACCGAGGCCGGCTTCGGCGCCGACCTGGGGGCGGAGAAGTTCTTCGACATCAAGTGCCGCAAGGCGGGGCTTGCGCCCGACGCCGCAGTGGTGGTGGCCACGGTGCGCGCGCTCAAGATGCACGGCGGCGTCGCGCTCGCCGATCTCAAGCAGGAGGACGTCGAGGCGGTGCGCCGGGGCTGTGCCAACCTGGTGCGCCACGTGCACAACGTGCGCGCCTTCGGCGTGCCCGCCGTGGTCGCCATCAACCGCTTCGGCGCCGACACCGAGGCCGAGATCCGGGCGATTCGCGAGGCGCTCGGGGACGGCGAGGTCAGCGTGGTGACCTGCTCGCACTGGTCGGACGGCGGCACGGGTGCCGAGGCGCTGGCGCAGAAGGTGGTTGAGCTGGCCGAAAGCGCTGCGAGCGCCTTCACGCCCCTATATCCGGACGACATGCCGCTGTGGAACAAAATCGAGACCATTGCCACACGGCTCTATGGGGCCGCAGGCATCGGGGCCGACAAGCGCGTGCAAAAGCGCCTGGCCGATCTTCAGGATCAGGGCTACGGGCATTTGCCCGTATGCATGGCCAAGACGCAGTACAGCTTCTCCACCGACCCGAGCCTCAAGGGTGCGCCCTCCGGGCATACGCTGCAGATCCGGGATGTGCGCCTGAGCGCGGGCGCGGGCTTTGTGGTGGTGATTTGCGGCGACATCATGACCATGCCCGGCTTGCCGCGGGCACCTGCGGCCGCCACCATCACCATCGGCGACAACGGCCAGATCGAGGGGCTGTCATGAATGCCGTTAGCGTCGGGCATTCGATACCGCACCATGTTGGTGCGCAACTGATAGACGGACGAGCGTTAGCCTCAGAGGTGCACCGGCAGGTACGTCAGAAAGTGCAGGCGCTCGAGCGCCTGCACCGGGTGACCCCGGGGCTTGCCGTCATCCAGGTGGGCCACGATGCGGCCAGCAGCGTTTACGTGCGGAGCAAACGCAAGTGCACCGTCGAACTCGGCATGACCGCAGCGGATTACGATCTGCCGGCCTCTGCCCCGCAAGCGGAGTTGCTGGCGCTGATTGAGCGTCTCAATCGGGATCCCGGCGTCAACGGCATCTTAGTGCAGTTGCCGCTGCCCGCACACATCGACAGCAAAGCCATCGAACGGGCCATCGACCCCGATAAAGACGTCGACGGCTTCCACGAGGTCAACGTGGGGCGGCTGTGGACGGCCGACGACGATGGGCTGGTGCCGTGCACGCCGATGGGGTGCATGAAACTGCTGCACAGCGTGCATGATGATCTGACCGGACTGCACGCCGTGGTGGTGGGCTGCTCCAACATCGTCGGCAAGCCGCTGGCGAGCCTGCTGCTGCGCGCGCAGTGCACGGTGAGCCTGGCGCACGAGTTCACGCGCGATCTGCCGGCCTTGTGCCGCGAGGCCGACATTCTGGCGGTCGCCACGGGACACCCCGAGCTGGTGCGCGGCGACTGGATCAAGCCGGGGGCGACGGTC
>Ga0209921_1000468_pt1 | contig 12737 bp, 15 predicted proteins | sample SalPonF2_C_D2_MG_FD_185730 | JGI IMG/M metagenome (GOLD analysis project Ga0209921, IMG submission 185730) | Salt pond soil microbial communities from South San Francisco under conditions of wetland restoration - Salt Pond MetaG SF2_C_D2_MG... ...
TGGAGAATCCAAACCCTTTGAACAGTGTGAGTAACTGCTGCGGGCTATTAGGATTCAGATTAGGCATCCTTTCCTTAACATCTTCGTGTTCCTTGATGCGCTTGAGCGTGGTACGCTCTTCTTCCATCAGATTCTCAATCTGATTCAGCACCTCCTTCCCTTCCACCGGAACACCCCGGCTCATCATGGCTGATAAAGGAAAAAGCCGCTCAGCATGATTGACATATCCGTCCAACTGGCCTTTTTCCTTGAGCAATTGAACTTGGTTAAGAAAAAGATCAAGGGTGAAATAGGTATCCATCCCGTTATAACGAAGCACTTTACGCAAAGGCTCATACTTCAGGCGAGATTTATCTACTCCCGCGTGAGCTTTGCCCGGAATCCCAAAGCGAAGCATGCAGAGGGCATCCATACTCTGGATACCCGAGCCATGACGCTCATCCAGAAAATGTGCTTGTGCCATCGTGTCATGCCACTGTACTGAAGCAAGCTTTTCCTTTTCCACATCCGTTGCACAGGCAAGAAGCCAGTTAATATCAAAGTTGATGTTTTGCCCGATTACTAGCGCCCCTTCCATTGCCTCAAGAAAAGCACCAAAGATACGTAGCTGTTCTTCTTCCGTGAACGCACGTTCCGGATGAGAAATGGGAAAGGTAATTGTGCACTCTTTGGTAGTGAGAGCTGCCGTGAGAGGCAATTGGCACTCGGCTTCATAGGGCGACAGACCGTCTGTCTCCAAGTCCATCGCCATATGACTGGTCTCTTTCAATTTCTCAAGTGCAGAGATAATTTCATTCACTTCAAAAAGCTGGACGATATCATCTTCTGCCTTTTGCAAATCATAGGGAGGGGGAAGCTCTTTGTGCTGCAAGGTTTCAACAGCCCCAAGCGCATGGAGGTAAGCACGCCCATATTCGGTCCCCATGCTCTTGCTTTTGAGCATTTTGGAAAGGTAATCGGGTGCCCAAAGAGGGCATAACCAAAAGCGTGTTTCATCGTCAAGGGTGTAGGGAACACTGCGGCCATGCCAATTGCTAATGGTGGGAGTCTTTTCCAGATCAGACAGAAAAGCTTTGAGGGGAGAATTGCCACATACGACTACCACTTTAGGACGCGTGGCCTTCAAATCTTCTACCAGTTGAGGATAATAAGCTTTGAGTTCGGCCTTGGTGGGTGCTCGATTGTAAGGGGTGTGATAAGGAACTACATTGTGAAAGCGGCAGTCCTTAGCCGGGATACCCACATAATCGATGAACCCGCGCAGTCGCTGCGCATCTTCACTAATAAAGGGACGCCCTTCCCGCTCTTCTGTTTTGGTGGGAGAAGAGCCCACAAAATAGAAGCACGGATTCTCAGAACCTCCTGCCGGAACCAGTACATCACTTATCTCACTCACTCTTCACGACCTCTTCTTTGCTTTCAGAGCATGACTCATAGGAATCCTCACAACTACATCCATAGGGGCACAGATTCCCATACGGAAACGCTGAACACATATGCGGACGACTATCATACGCCATACACAAGCCGTTTTCAGGATTCCAATTCTTGCAGGTGTAATAATGCCCGCGACTGCCCGGGAAATTGCGAGGTTTATTTATATCTACCCCACGTTCCTTCAGCTTCACCCGCGCTTGACGATTACTCAAGGGGATAAGCATACCCGCGATCTGCTCTGCATCGTGCCCATTAGAAGCCCGAACCACATTTCTGGAAGGAAAAGGCATCCAGAAGGCGGCACAACAATGTCCACCACATCCATTCATGTTTGATCCTTGACTTTATTAGCTAATTGTACCTACGCAATACAGCGAGTACATACCATCTTTGAACAAAAGATAGCGTCCGTCAAGTACCTGCCACTCTTCGGCGTATGTGAGGATGTTTTTGATCCTCAAGGCATCGAAGCGTACCTCAAAAGGTTCAATTTCATCTAATCCACCCGCATGAATGTCGGCAAGCTCAATGGAGATTTCCGTCTCAGCGAGACTTTCCAGCCCCAACAGACCGGGTTGATAGGACATGCGAATCGGACAAGTCTTACCATTCTGACTGGTGGCTGTGATAAGCTCAATCACACGCGGGAGCTTTCCCAACGCCGTGGACATGGGGCACCAGTTCTCAGGGAGTGAATCGGGGATGATTTCATCCCACAACGGTTCTTCGTGCGCACTATTAGTCAAGTGCAGGGTGAAAGGAAAGCCATCAGCTTCTCCTTCCAGAATCAACCTGCCGTTGACGGGAGTGCAAACAAGCTCAAGAATATGAGCGTTTGCCAAGAATTTGATAATGTGTTCGCCCAACTGGAACGAGAAGGGTGCCGGAGAGACTTCCCCGGGCAATAATGACTCACTGTAAGTAGAACCGTCAATTAGCTTGAGCTTGGCTGTGCGCTTTTCTTTCACCAAATAGCATGTGAAAGCATCCTGCGTGGTAGCGGCTAGGACAGCTCCGGCACTATAGGACACATCCATGACAGTGAAAGTCTTGTCATTGGCAATTGCGCTATAGTCCGTATCGTCTCCCCGGGGGAAGAAAGGAATAGTGTAAACAGAGCCTTCCGCTACCAGATTGAGTTTGTCCCCCTCGGAAGGATTCAATTCCAAGAGGGCTTCGGGAGCTTTGTTAAGAACCCCAAACAAGGCACGGTAATTGGTCATGCCTGTCAGAGAGCCGTCCCATCCGGCGTGACGAATCGTGATTTCCCCACCCACGAAAGAAAAACGCACATGCTCAGGGGTAATAAAAAGCTGTCCATGCTCCGAATGAGAGAGCAACGGCTGCAAGGTCTTTAACTGGCGCAGCCAGTGTTTGCGATGTAACTGCATCAGGCAGACTCCAAAGAAGAAGGAGGTTTATCGGGTAACTTGATATAGCCTCGCGCTTCCAGTTCACGCAGCACCCCACGTATGCTTGATGCATACTGAGCAACTGTATTCAGGGAAGTAATGACCCGTCGATCCATGCATTTCATCCACAATTCCTTGTTGGTCAGGAAGGGATTGGATACAAGGGCTTCCACCAGCACATTATGCACACTGGTATCACGGGAGGCAATACCAAGTTTGGAAGGCTGGCGCTGACTCGGAGGAAGACCAATCAGAGGTTTCCCAGATTGAAAGAGATCGACGTTGAGGTTGTACCATTGCTGAATGCGGCGCGGGAGACGATTCCAAAATTCCTTCCCACGCCTATCGATAGCTTCAAGCAGGGTCTTCCGATACTCCTGCTCGTCCACCATCTTATCCACATCCAACAGGAGGGCCAACTGATCCAGATTGATGATCGAGTAGAAGGCCATCTTTATCTAGCTTCCTCCATGAAGCTGCCAGTGGCGAAACTTGGTAAACGTATACAAGTATACCATAAGGGTGTGTTATACTTAGAAGGCTCCCCTTTTTTACTTTTTCTATGGCGAACAAAAAGAAAAGCGATAAAGAAGCGACATTCATCCGCAAGCTATGCATGCAGCTTACCCCGGAAATGGTAGGGGTGCTTTATGAAGTAGCGATGGACAAGAATGAAAAAGGCTCATCACGCGTAAGCGCAGCCAACAGTCTCTTGGATCGCGGGTGGGGTAAACCCAAGAGCACGGATGAAGTGGAACGGGAAGCCAGCAGTGCCTCCCTCATGTCACCGGAACTGGAACGGGTGTTGATTGATACCATGAAGGTAATGGTGGGCCAATCTTCCTTGATGCGGGCACAGGGTAACTCTCGCGCCCAACAAATCATCGAGGGGGAATACCATGAGGTAAAGGAGTTGTTGGAACTAAGCCATGATGGTCATGGTCATGGGGATGGTAAAGAAAGTACGGAATCTTCCACAAACACAGAGGATAAGTCATGATTGTAATTATTGTAGGCGCTGTCTGCTTTGTCGTGGGTGTAGGTGTCATGGCCTACTTCGCCCACACCAAGGTAGGCCAGAAAATCGTGGGCTTCTTTGACAAGAAGAAAAAGGGTGCGCCGTCTGTAGGCTCTACGTCTACCCCCGCAGCCCCTAAACCCACACCGGCGAAACCGGCTCCGAAGAAAAAGGGTGCTTCCCCCAAGAAATCGGCTGGCAAGAAGAAAGCCAAGTAATATTCCTGTCAGAGATAATCGGTCAGTCTGACTGACGCCGGAATCGTAACCGGCTTTTCTTTATCTCATCGCAGAAAAAAGAAGACCGAATTTCTATTTTGATTAGGTCTAATTACTCGCATTCCCCGCAGCATTCATCCGTCCCGCAATTGGGGTGATCTTCCTCGTATTCGTTCAAATCCTCATACGTGCCAAATTCCTTAAAGGCTCGACGCACGTAGGCCAGACCCCCATCCACGGCCACATTCCCGCAGGAACACCATTTGAAGTCGTGTCTGTACGTAGATTCGATGATATCCCCGCACTTAAGGCATTTGGTCCGGTTACGGATAAGTCGTCTGTGTGGCTTACTCATGGTGTTCTCGTAGATTGTAGGAATGGGGTGGACTGGTGCGGGGTACCAACCTAGAGCATGATGCCCTAGGACGGGGAGGGTATGCAGGGAGGATTCACCAGTCCACCCCAAAAAAGGAGGGTCTGAGGATGCAACAGAACATAGGAGTAAAACTGCTGCCCTTCATCCCTCAGACCCTCGTAAACTCACTCCCTAGGGAGCTTCGTGAACTCGTACACGTTCAGGACATGCGCACGGAAGAACTTCCCCTTGGACTCGGCGTCCAGCATACCTGAGAAGATTTCCTGCGGCACTTCCCGATAGACATATTCCCACGGATTGGGGGTTCCCCCCTTGTGGAACACGATATGAAGCTCCCGTGCTTCCTCATCGTACCCGACGCGGAAGATGTTGGAAGACTCCACTGGATGCATCTGAACACTCATACTGTAACCCTCCAAAACCACTGTAGACCCAGATTACTCCCTTCCAATGGAAAAGTCAAGCCCATAAAAAAGCCCCGCTTCGGCGGGGCTAACAGTTAAATGGTGAGCAACCGGCTGTTCTTGCCGACCCGGTTCAACAGGAACTCCATCTGGTCCGCCAGCACTTGATGCTTGGCACCGAGGATCAAGTTTTCATACAGGTTGGGCGTATAAGGCAATGCCAAAAGCTCCATACCTGCTTCTTCCGGCGTCCGGTTGCGCTTGTGCCGGTTACAGCCAAGGCACGACAGCACGATGTTGTCAAACTTGGTTCTACCACCTTGACTGACCGGGGTTACATGGTCAAGCGTAGACTCTCTGATATGCAGGGAGTTTCCGCAATAGAGACAAATTCCCTGATCCCGGCGATAGACAGCCATCTTGGAGAAGCGAGGCACATAGGTGTGCAGCTTCTTCGTGTGCATGCCACTGGCAGCAATGATGGGGTACATGGGGAGTTCGGAAAGCTCACCCGTCAAGGCCGAGCGACCACCATGCAACACCCGGAAAGGCTCGCCCAATGTCCACAGAACACCGTCACGGGCGAACAGGATAGCGGCCTCACGGCAAGTGTTCCATCCTTGTGGATGACCCGAGGCGTCTAATCTGAGTACCTGTGACATGACATGCTCCTTATAGTGTGGGCGAATTTACAATCAGGTTGTTTTCTATTTGGCCTGCCCGGAGGGATTCGAACCCCCGACCCTGTGGGTAGAAACCACGCGCTCTCTCCACTGAGCTACGGGCAGATTCAAACTGGTGGCCTTTTGCTTACTACTTAGGCCGGAAAATCCTCAAAACGCTCACGCATCCTTTCTATAGCCTCAGCAGGAACACCATGAACATTCTCGTATTCTCCTAGTGTACGGATTACACGTGTTGGAAAATGGAGGTCAAAATAAGGCTGCATTTCCCACAGGCAAGTAAAAGTGTTAGCAACCACCACGTTCTTGCCTTCTTCAAGCGCAGCCTTGGCTTTTTCAAAACACCACGCATGCGCTACCTTCGTCTCGTCCGGGTCAAATACATAAGAGCCATTTCGCTCCCGGTACTGGTCAGCCTCGCACAGTATGTAGTCAGGAAACTTGGTCTTAGCCAGAGTGGTTTTGCCACTTCCCGGTAAGCCTCGGATAAGAATTAACTTTGCCATACTGCACCTCCTTGAAGTGGCGGAAGCGGAGGGATTCGAACCCCCACGCCGCGTCAGCGACCGATCTGATTTCGAATCAGGGGCATTACCATTGATGCTACGCTTCCTTGAATGGCGGAGAGTGAGGGATTCGAACCCCCGTGTCCCATAAGGAACGCACTCGTTTCCAGCGAGGCACCTTTAGCCACTCGGTCAACTCTCCTAAAAACTTCCTTGGCTGCTCATTCCTCGGTGTGCCAAGGATTCATTCTCTCGATATTGGCTGCGCACTTGCGCCATATGTTGGTATGCCAGATGATCACAATGACGTTGTGCAGCATAGCGTGAACGCTTCTTCTGGCTGTGTCCTTTCACGTGGCGCACCGTCAACTTCAAATTGTGTGCTGCCATCAAACGTGAAAAATGAAGCATGATCCGGGCTTTCTCCGTGTCCTTTGCTGGTAAAAACCCTCGATGACACCGAAAGCGATTGAGAATGCTTTGACAATCCGATTGGAGATACAAATGATCACCGGATCGTAAATATCCCTTTTGAATCGCCTTGGAAACGGCATTGACCACCCCAGCCATTTCCGCATTCACGCTGGATTCCAATCCCGTCTTGAATGGTCCGCTAAAGGAACATTTTCCTCGATTGGAAGCTACCCAAGCCGCCCAACCTCCTGCCCGTGTTTCCGAGCAATAGGAAGCATCAGCAATGATGGTGACATTCATGCCACTAATATAGCATAAAAAGTTGGTGCCCGTGGTGGGATTCGAACCCACACTGTAACAGCGTTTAAGGCTGCTTCTCTACCAATTGGATTACACGGGCATATTATTCGGAAGCATCCATTTCATCTGCCTGAAAAAGAATACTACGAACACGCCTCATTACTATTCGGTATGCTTTTTTCACACCCGGCGTATCGGGACCTCCATCACGCTTTACCCGAAGCAACATTTTAACATACTCAGACGCAAGATTTCGAAGCCCTTCACTTTTTCGTTTTCTCAGGGGTGACATGATGATTGCCTCAGTGTAAGAATTGGTCCCCCTGCTCAGATTCGAACTGAGGCTACACGCTGATCTGGCGTTTGCAGCTTATAAAACTGCCGTGCTACCACTACACTACAGGGGGATTGGTGCGCGATCTGGGAGTCGAACCCAGAGAACTCAGCCTCTCAGACTGATACGTATGCCAATTCCGTCAATCGCGCATAATTGGTGGGCCGGGTGGGCTTCGAACCCACAAACCACTGATTTTGAATCAGTGAGGTATGCCCATTCCCTTCACCGGCCCGCAGATGGTGCCCAAGGCGAGAGTCGAACTCGCAGAACCTACAGTCTGAGTGTAGTATGTAGACCAATTCCATCACTTGGGCAAGAAGGAAGCATTGAAATGGTTCAGGGGTCAGGAATCGAACCTGCGTCACACCGATTTCAAGGACCGGGCGGGATACCAGCAACCCATCCCCTGAGTAGAATTTGGCCTCCCGAGAGGGAGTCGAACCCCCAACCGCCAGATTCGTAGTCTGGTGCTCTATCCAGTTGAGCTACCGGGAGAGAATTGGTGCTGGCAACAGGATTTGAACCTGTGACCTCACCCTTACCAAGGGTGTGCTCTACCTACTGAGCTATGCCAGCGAAAGAAAAGAAGAGTTGAGACACGGTTCATGCACCGTGTTGACTATTGTAAAGGCTCACTTTAGAAAAAGTCAACCCCTGCGAGTGGTCGGTGTGACAGGATTTGAACCTGTGGCCTTACCGTCCCGAACGGTACGCTCTGCCATACTGAGCTACACACCGGAAATTGGTCGGGGTAGCAGGACTTGAACCTGCGGCCTCACGTCCCCCAGACGTACGCTCTAACCAAACTGAGCTATACCCCGATAGTGCCCCATTACCGGACTCGAACCGGCCTACTCGCGTTACGACGAGCGTCTTGCAGCGCAACCTCTAGACGATCTGGGGCATAAATGGCGCACCCGAAGGGATTCGAACCCTTGTCTTCTCGCTTGAAAGGCGAGCATCCTAGACCACTAGACGACGAGTGCAATGAAATGGTGTCCGCTGAGAGACTTGAACTCCCGACCCTCTGCTTGTAAGGCAGACGCTCTTCCAACTGAGCTAAGCGGACAATGAAATGGTCCCCCCGGTAGGACTTGAACCTACAACCGTCTGGTTAAGAGCCAGCTACTCTAGCCAATTGAGTTACGGAGGGAAAGGTCAGGATGGCCCCGGATGCAACCCCGGTCCTGCGCACAGGCTGTCAGCGTTGTTACATTACTTTACCAACACAGTAAAGATGCGGCCATCCTGAAAATGGTGCCCTTGGCAGGACTTGAACCTGCAACTTTGAGTTTAGGAAACTCATGCTCTATCCAATTGAACTACAAGGGCGATTGGTAGCGGAGGATGGAATTGCACCACCGACCTTCTGGTTATGAGCCAGACGAGCTACTACTGCTCCACTCCGCAATTGAACTTACTTCAAATTGGGGTCTTTGAACTTGTCAAGGCCCAATTCAAGAGCTTTTTCCTTAATAAGCTCTATGAGCTTGGAGTCCCGATATTCAAAAGCGTCCGGAAGACCCAATGTGAAAATCGGGGCATCATCTTCTTGTTGCTTCCGAGAAACGTAATCAGCATGCTCACCACTCATGCACACAATCAGATCAGCCCATTCCAGCAATGCTTCATCCACCGGAACCAACGCATACTCGGAAGCAACTCCGGCTGCACGGGTGTTGAAATTGAAGGGTTCCTGAGCTAATACGACTGCGGCGGTGGGAGAACGCAAAAGTCCAGCACTGCAAACACACAAGGCCCGAGGATGCTGTTCAATTCTCTGGTAATGGTTATGTACGTTTGCCAATCTGTTGAACATGCTGTTCTCCTTGAAATTTGGTAGTGACGGTCAGGATCGAACTGACGACTTCATCCTTATGAGGGATGCGCTTTACCAGCTAAGCTACGTCACTGTAATGGAGCGGATGACCAGAATCGAACTGGCGACCTTCTGCATGGCAAGCAGACGTTCTACCTGCTGAACTACATCCGCGTAACTGGTCCCACCGGAGGGAATCGAACCCCCAACACTCGGGTTAAAGGCCCGCTGCTCTGCCTGATTGAGCTACGATGGGATTATAACATAAAGTTTGGCACCCCTGATAGGATTCGAACCTACGGCCTTGAGAATCGGAATCTCACGCTCTATCCAACTGAGCTACAGGGGCATAAGGAATGTATCGTTCCACGACACCAAGCATGCGTTCATAGCCTACAGGGTTCGCAGAATGGATACGAATTTCAGGCACTTCCCGACCTGTCCGGAACAACTCTTCTACGATGAAGAGAAGCACATCATAGCCGCTATATTCACGACCATTGTGGAAATCCCCAAGATCATGATCCAGTGAAACGCAAGTATAGTCTCCACTGCGAAAGAGAACACAGGCAGTCGCGTAATCTCGCGCCACATCCCATGACTCATCCGGAGCACTACGCACATCATCAACCCACAGCTTCATGCTCATGTTGTGCCTCCTTGCGACAAATGGCGGACAGGGTGGGATTCGAACCCACGGACCCATTAGGGCCATCTGCTTTCAAGGCAGGTGCAATAAACCAGACTCTGCCACCTGTCCATGCTAATGGCGGAGAGTGAGGGATTCGAACCCCCGTGCCGCTTTCACGACCCACTGTTTAGCAAACAGGTACCTTCGGCCTCTCGGTCAACTCTCCTTTGAATCTTGGGAGCGGTAGGGGCTTGCACCCTTGAGGGTCTGTATGACTTGCGCCGCTGCCTACACACAAGTCTCAGCAATATGGGGTGGAAGACGGGGTACTATCCCGCAACCTCTTGGGTCACAACCAAGTGCTCTGACAATTGAGCTACTTCCACCATTGATTGGAGCGGGTAGACGGGATCGAACCGACGACTTCAGCTTGGAAGGCTGTAGTTTTACCAATTAAACTATACCCGCATGGGAATGGTGCCGATGGGCGGACTTGAACCACCAACATCCTGAGTACGAAACAGGCGCTCTACCAGATTGGAGCTACATCGGCTTGGAGCACGGGACAGGATTTGAACCTGCGTGAGTCTGCTTTGCAGGCAGGCGCCTAACCTCTCAGCCACCCGTGCAATAAATCAGGACGTGGCCGGGCGCTACTCCGGCTCCGGGTTTTCGTGAGTCCGCGTGTGCAAGTGTCTAGAATTGCCACTGAACCTTTCTCACGATTATTCGCAAAGGGAGCTACCCCATCCCGCTGAACGATTACAGGCGTGTCTGCTTTCCACGCCGCACGTCCTGAACTGGTCCGGGTTGTAAGATTTGAACTTACGGCCTCCTGCTCCCAAAGCAGGTGCGCTGCCAGACTGCGCCAAACCCGGGAAATGGTTGCCCCCATTGGATTTGAACCAATGACCTCACCCTTATCAGGGGTGTGCTCTGCCGACTGAGCTAGGGGGCAAAAGAAATACAGGTACTTGCTACCACGCGCCTGCCCGCGTAATGTGGTACTCCCAAGGAGATTTGAACTCCTGTCTTCACCGTGAGAGGGTGGTGTCCTAGACCACTAGACGATGGGAGCAAGGAAATGGCGACCCGGAAGGGATTCGAACCCTCATAAGCTCAATAGACAGTCGAGTGCATTGCCAATCTGCCACCGGGCCTTTGAAGTTGGTTCTCCCTCAAGGATTCGAACCTCGATCTACAGATTCAGAGTCTGTCGTCCTACCGTTAGACGAAGGGAGAAAAGTAGGCGCTCGCCGCAAAACCCCCTTGTCCACAGTTCCCGAACAGTGCCCTTTACAGGGTTAATCAAAAACTAAAACAAAGACGGCGAGCGCCTGCAGAGAAGTATAGCACTTTTTCTTTCAAATACCACACTTCAAATTGGCGGGCCACCAAGGACTTGAACCCTGACGAACAGTTTTGGAGACTGTCATGCTGCCGATTACATTAGTGACCCATAAAATGGTGGAGCTACGCGGGATCGAACCGCGAACCTTCTGCATGCCATGCAGATGCTCTCCCAATTGAGCTATAGCCCCGAAAAAGGGCCGGGAGCGACCCGGCTTGCCTACAGGCTGTGACTGTAGGACTTGAGTGCCCGATAAACAGTCTGCTAACGCGCGTCTGCCAAACTGCTATGTCGGGGAACATGGTGGAGGTGGACGGGATCGAACCGACAACCATCTGCTTGCAAAGCAGGTACTCTCCCAATTGAGCTACACCCCCGCTATTGGCTCCGGCAGTAGGATTCGAACCTACATAGGACGCATTAACAGTGCGTTGCATTGCCAATCTGCCATGCCGGAATTGAATTGGTCCCAAGGGCAGGAATTGAACCTACGACGCTCTGCTCTTCAGGCAGACGCTCTACCAACTGAGCTACCTTGGGAAATGGTGGGGGTGGAAGGATTCGAACCTACAATGTCGGTTAAGACGCCAATTTTACAGACTGGTAGGGCTACCAATTGCCCTGTCACCCCCAAATTGGTGCCCGCAGAGAGATTTGAACTCCCAACATCCTGCTTACAAGGCAGGCGTTCTAGCCAGTTGAAACTATACGGGCAAAGGAGGCCCCGGACCTAGCAGGGAACATGCGCCATGTGCATCAAATACACACCGTGATCCCGCCTGCCGGGGCCATCGAAAACAACCTGATTGTAAAAGATAGGGGCTTCAATGTGGCCCATAAAACAAAACCCCCGGAACCCTTTTATGGACTCCGGGGGTCTTTCGATCTTTCCGGGGTCCAACCCCGGCGCAGACCGGGGGTTAAGGAGCGATATTACCGACGAAACTAGGCTTCCCTGTAAGTGACGTATAGGTATCCTGCTGCCCATGCGCATGGCACGGCGCACAAATACGCAGTTCGTCATGTTGGAAAGGCAACTGTTTCATGATCAACATCATACCACACGTGAAAAAGTCCAAAAACCCAAAGGGTCTTCATCTGCAGAAAGTATAGCACAGACGGGTTTGGCAAAGTCAAGCAAAATCGTAAGTGCTTGATTTATAAAGAAAGCCATGTTAGTTCATTGCGCAAATTTGCGCTTGTATGCGTTCAAGAGGGTCATATATCGCCTAGAAAAATTGCACCTATCGAATAAAACGCCATAGGCAAAATCCATATCGGGAACGTCACGAATATGAAAGCGCCCAACAAAATCTTTTTAGCTGTACCCATCATTCCTCTCCTTTTCTGGTTTCCTCGTCGTTGTTTTGAACAGTGAGGACGGCAAACCACAAGATGCCCCCACTAACACTTCACCAACCCTCCATCGGAAACTCTAAATACACCTGTACTTGGCGGCGTATCTCGTTAGTTACCTGCTTCACACGATCCGTATTATACGATACCCGACCAAACCAGCGCCAGCCTACATGCCGGGCTTTCACCCCACGATGAAAACTCTGCCAGTTAAATCCAAGGATATGCCGGTCGGGAGCTTCAAAGGAAGATAAAGTGCCGTTCGCCAACAGACGTTCTACTTCTTCATGCCAACGGCGGTAAATCAATTCTCCATCCGGAACACATGGCATCGTGCATTCCCCAACAGCAAATTCCGTAGGAGCAACCCGCGCATTGACCAATCCCATGAAATGGATACTGTGATAACGCGGGTTGTCATAATCAGGCTGGCCAGCAGAAATAAAGTGTGCCCCCGGACGTACAGGCGGACGCG
>Ga0209921_1000469_pt1 | contig 12685 bp, 11 predicted proteins | sample SalPonF2_C_D2_MG_FD_185730 | JGI IMG/M metagenome (GOLD analysis project Ga0209921, IMG submission 185730) | Salt pond soil microbial communities from South San Francisco under conditions of wetland restoration - Salt Pond MetaG SF2_C_D2_MG... ...
AAGCAAAAGTGACTGGAAAAAAAGCAAGAGCGCAATCAACAACCAGTTGAAAAGCCTCAATCATCACCTGGTGAATTTAGAAAGTAAGATAGGCTTCTAACAGTTGCAGGGATAATAGGTGCATTGGGAAACAACAGCTGAACGTAGTTACCATTGTGCCGGAAGTATGGAGTAACACTAAACCCAACCGAGTTTGAGATAATTGTCCCTGGTTTTCGATTCACTCCGCCGGATTCCCGAGGTTTTTTCAATGACCGCTTTATAAGACTACTCCTCCCTCGTAAGGGGTCTTTTATTACGGCATTGTACCTATGTCTGAGGAACGGGAACATCACCAAGGCACGCTCAGGGCGGAGTTAATGTTTGATTTATTAAAGATCATTCCCGGCAAGTACAATGGAGCTGGGTAATTTAAAACAACAGGCCTCTTCAATAAATCAAAAATATCATGAGATATATTAAATTTATCTTGATGCTGAGTGTCGCTGCATTAACGCTGGCTGCCTGCCATAAAAAGTCTCGTAAAGAAATAAGGAGCAACGGGGCGGCCCACATGAGGACCGGGACGAAGCATCGCGGGAAAGCTAAACCAATGGTTGGTTCCATCATGGATATCGCTTCTCACGAGGAAGATTTAAGCACTTTTGTGAGAGCACTCAAAAAAAGCGGGCTGTCTCTTAAACTGGGGACGCACGGATCATACACCGTATTCGCCCCCAATGATTCGGCATTCCGTACGCTGCCGGATGATTTTGTAGCCAATACCGGAAAGGCGAAATTGGCGGAAATACTTAAATATCATATCGTGAAAGGGTCGAAGAAAGAAACCGATTTAAAAGACGGAGAAATGCTTAAAACCCTGAGCGGTAACAAGATTACCATCCACAAGGTCCAGAGCGGCATGATGGTTAACGGCGCGAAAGTAATTGACAAAAATGTAAAGACAACCAACGGCTTTATTCACATCATCAACAAGGTATTGACACCTTCAAATAATCAGTAAGCGTTTTTTTGAAATGATTTAATGTGGCTAATCCAAAGAGGCTGGTTTGATGTCACCTTTTTTGGAATAATTCCGACCCGTTCGGATTGTAAGGAAATCTTCAGATCAATAATGCAGAAAAATCGTTATTATTGAGGTTGTTTATCATTTAATAAATAAATTTATGATGAGAAGGTTCAGATTTGTGCTGATTGGCTTGTTGATGATGGGAATGGCTGCGTGCAGCAAGCATTCGAGATCCGGACAAAAGCCCGGTAACAGCCATTCCAAAAGAAAGCGGCTGCAGGGTAAGTATGTTATGCAGAATGCAACGCTTATTGATATTTTATCACACCGAAAACGAGTCTCGAAGTTTGCGATGGCGTTACGGGCGGCCGATCTGGTGCAATATCTGCAACAAAATGCTTTATTTACCGTTTTTGCCCCAACAAACAGCGCTTTTGATGCCTTGCCCGCCAAAGAGTTTAACCGGCTTATGAACCGGGCGGGAAAGGAGGATCTTTCACGAATTGTCAAATATCACATTGTCAAAAAACCTGTGCATCAGTCGCAGCTCAAAAACGGGACAATCCTGCCGACCGCAGAGGGCGATTCCCTCCGGATCACCCGGAAAAACGGGAACATCTTTGTAAACGGGGCAAAAATTGTAAAAGGAAGCGTTAAAGTCTCGAACGGCATCATCTATTATATCCACAAAGTACTGATGCCGCCCCATTGATATCCGGCAGTTCTGCTGATATTGATTTTGGATTGATACCGGTTTTTATTTGCAAGACGAACGAAAATTTTCAGTTATACATCATAAATGTATATGATTAACGGACGTAAACTTTTAGGAATCATTGCGGCCTCTCTCCTGCTTTTTACTGCTTGTGACAACGGCGGCCACAAGAAAAAAAATTTAAAACAGCAGAAGAAAAGTTTTGTGAAAAACATTCAACGGAAAGTGGATAGCCTGCAGGTTAAAATCAATCAACTGCACTTCCAGGCGGATAGTGCTGCCGATTCGAATAAAAAAGTTTTCCGCAGGGCGTGGAAAAGAATTGAAGCAAACAATAAAAATCTTAATGACAGCCTTAAGCACTTCAAAAAGAAAGCGAATAAAAACTGGCAGAAGCTCAGGATAAATTTAAAAAAGGGCTGGCAAAAGCTGAAAAATGAGGTTGACAGCATCCATATTCATCACAAGGCTGACAGTACCGGTTCGTAGAGAAGATCACCTTTTAGTGAAGTGAACAGAAAGCCCTCTTGAAATAAACAGGTGATCCAATTCCCCGACCCCGGTCCGGAATGTCCAAAAGAGAAAGGCGTCAAAAATATTATTTCCTCTCTTAAGTATTCAGTTCGGGGACAGGGTTAACACCTGTGAGAGATGTCACCGGTCTGGACATTTAAAGGAGCTTGGGGGCGATTATATAAAACCATTTTTGGCATCTTTTCGTCCGCATGGATTATCCGAGGCTCTGCCCGGGGTGTTCATTCAGAGGGTTTTTTATTTTGGGGTTGATTTTGATCAAACGTGCAGTTAATTTCAAATTTTTCGGGGACAATCTAATCAACTGATATTTTTTGATTTATCCATTCATAGATAAATAGGTAATTGACAGCCGGGGCTTACGGTAAATTAATTCATTTTTTCCGTAAGCAATCGGTTTTGCGGTTGTCCATCAATACAGAGACAATTAAAGATTAACTTATCGGGGTATTTTATTTATGCGACTACATTTACAACTGACACCGAATACGTATGCGGTGCCGTTTAGTTATCAACACAAGCTGACGGGCGTGCTCCACAAGTGGCTGGGGCAAAATGACCTGCACGATGAAATAAGTTTGTATTCATTTTCGTGGCTGCGGGGAAAGGTAAAGCCTACCGATTTGGGACTGCATTTTCCGCAGGGTGCGCGGTGGTTTATCAGCTTTTGGGATGATACGTACACAGAAAGGCTTAAAAATGGGATATCGGCTGATCCTGAAGTTGCCTATGGGATTAAGGTAAAATCTGTCCGGGAGCAGCCGGTCCCTGAATTTGGAGCCCAATACCGGTTTAAGGTATCCAGTCCGGTATTAGTACGTAAAAACAGAGACGACCTTTCCCGCAAACATTTGACGTATAAAGATGATGAAGCGGCTTTCTGTCTTAAACGGACGCTCAATCGAAAGCTGAAAGAAGCGGGTATTCCGCACGATGATTTTAAAATTTCATTTGATCAGGATTATTCGGGTGCAAGAACAAAATTAATCGATATCAGAGGTGTAAGACTTAAAGCAAACCTTTGTCCGGTTCTTATGGAAGGCGATCCCAAAGTCATTGAATTTGCCTGGAATGTGGGGCTTGGAGAGCTAACCGGCAGCGGCTTTGGAGCCCTGACCTAAAGTTTTTGAGTGACCAGGAAGCTCTCTTTGATCGGAGGGCTTTTTTTATTGGCGGATTGATTCTGAAAGAAACTTTCAACATATTACCTAACAATTGGAGGTGAACTAAAATAATGATATTTAAGACCTTACTCATTTAGGGGTGACATGGGGTTGACAGTATGAAGGCTTATCATAAAATTAGTTCAAATTTTTTTGTAAGGAATTGCCTTCACGATTGTCTTACTAAATAAACGGAGGCTGAAAACCAAAGAAGAAAGGTATTATGCGACTACACTTGCAACTGACGCCAAACACGAAACCGGTACCATTCAATTATCAACACCAGCTGACGGGGGTGATAGCTAAAATTATAGAAAAAACCTTGGAGGTTTTGAAAACCTCCAAGGTTTGGTGGATTACGAGGAAAAAGGGAGCCCCGGGCAGGATTCGAACCTGCAACCTCCGGGCTTCGATGCCCGTGCTCCGTCCCGTTGAGCTACCGGGGCGTGGGTTTCAAGCCTTGTTATGTGGGAAAAAAATAATTACACGTTAAATCTTAAGTTTCAATACTTATTTTAGTTTTTAATACACATTAAACCTTAATAAAAATTGACATTTTAAAGCTAATTGATTATTTACTTATAGTCAAAGGTTCTAACTTGAGAGATAAATATGCTTGATACGTTATTGAAAATTGGGGATCAACTTTTAGAGGGCCAAGGTGTCTGGGCTAGGCTGGTAGCTAAGCCAAAGTTCAATTCTAAAAAAGATAATTGGGTATGTCCTATCCTTTTTGATTGCATTGAGAATAGAATTGAGCTTCTCAAAAAGAAAATAGAAAGGTTTGATAAAGAAAAATCACCAACAGAACTTCGCTACGTATCGACAGGAATATGGGGGCCCCGGGGTAAAAAATGTGCCTTAACAATTGAGCCCAAGAAGTTTTATATGTTGGAAGAGACACTCTTTGGAAAGCAACAAGGTGACCTCGGAACCATGATGGAGTCTATGGCCGACTTTAATCCTGATTTTAAGGAAACAGAACTTTTTAATGCGCTTCAAGAAATTAATGAATCGTTGGCTGAATGCAGGCAAGCCTTGGATTATCAGGAAGTTAAGGATGATTTAAATCTTGGAAGTAATGATCAAGCAGTGCTTTTTTATTCATTGATTAAGTCTGAGAACATTAATGATGGGGTGCCAACAAAACTAACAGATCTTAATGGTTACAACGATTTCATTATAGAGAAGTTTGCCAAGCCAGATGAAGTTCAAGAAGGACTAGATTATGTGACCGGTCGCTCTTCAGATGAAGTTATTAAAGCTACTTTTTCAGGTAGATATAACATCCATAAGATTTTTCAGACGACAGCTTCTAACTATGCTTCTGAGTTTTCTGATTTCAGGAAAAATTTCCAATCAAGTCCTGCTTCCCTTGCGTCCTTGGATAAGGCTTCAGAATATATATTAAATAATTTAAATACTAATATAGCTGGTATTAGCCATATTGTAGTACCAAACTTCTTACATAAGGATTTGAAAAACTTTGAGCTCGAACAGGTAGAGCTTTTTCTGGATCAAGCAGATGAATTGCTTTTTGAATATCACAAAATAGATACGCAGCTGGATAAAAAATTGCCGAATGTAAATGTATTTTGGGTGAATTATATAGCATTTGAATCTGACGGGAATTCGTTTAAAATGATTAATCATATAAAAGATGTCAATAGTGTTTATCTAAAAAAATTAGTTGAGGTCTTTGGTAAAACTGAATATAAATTTCAGGATTACCTTGGCGGCCAATCTTATTTCAATTTGCAATCTATTTATCGGATGATTCCTGTACGAGACGCACAAAAATCTAAACTAAATCCTGTACTACTTCTCTTTAAAGATATACTGGAACAGAAGCCTATCAGACGGGAGATTCTTTTTGATCATTTTATTAATCTTGCGTTATGCTACTGGTACGGACGAAATCGCGCATTTACAAATATACGAGAATCAGATTCTTTCGATTTTGCTATTAAGGATGCAGTATTTAAATATTCAGCGCTGATATACGCTCTTAAACAATTAAATCTTATTAATATGAATACAGAAAAGGATCCAAAAGAAGATTCAAACGACCCAAAAACTGATTTTCAGAAAAGAATAAATCAATTTTTTAAAAAAATGGATTATGGCGAGAAAGAAAAGGCAATGTTTTACTTAGGCAGGGTCTTGTCTTCTGTGGCTTATGCACAATATCAAAAAGGTCATGAGTCTAAGCCGGTTTTGAATAAAATAAATTTTAACGGAATGGACACCTCCGAAATTGTACGATTAAGTCTGGACCTTACAGAAAAAGTGCAGCAGTATAGTATTCATAATAAGACTGAGTGGAATCTTTCTTTATTCCACTCAAAATTTAATGAACAAGATTGGCCGCTGAGCAAAGAGCAAAATGTATTTTACTTAATGGCTGGGTATTCCTTCGGATTAACAACATCTAACAATTAAAAAAAGCTATGAAAACCATTCAAAATAACTCTGACTTTTTATTTCTTTACGAGGCTATTAACTGTAATCCTAATGGAGATCCAGACCAGGAAAATAAGCCCCGGATGGACTATGATACCCAAACAAATCTTGTAACAGATACCAGGGTAAAAAGGTATATCCGAGACTACTTTATGCAAAAGGGAAAGGATGTATTTGTATCTATGGAAGACAACGCGAAAGTAAGCGTTGATAGTAAGTTAAAGGCAGTAGTAAAGCGTACAATTGAAAACAAAGAAGAATTAAAAAAAGCATTTAGCGATAATGAGGGGGCACTTGAAGTTTATCAGGGAATAATTGAGGATAAAAAAAATGCTGAAGAGGTATGGAAAGAAATAACCAAAAAGAAATTTAACCATAAAGAGGTTAACTATGAACTTTTGGCTTATTTGGTAAAAGAAAAATTCATTGATATTCGTCTATTTGGTAGTGCTTTTGCCGTTGGGGGATTTACCCGGGCATATACGGGTCCGGTTCAGCTTAACTGGGGCTATTCGCTGAATGATGTTTATCTGATTGATTCTGACTCTATTGTTACGATTATGAATGATGATAGCAGCACGTTTGGAAAAGATTATAGGATATATTATAGCTTGCTTGGCTTTCATGGGGTGGTCAATAAACATTCAGCTCAATCGACTGGTCTTTCTGATTCTGATATGGGAAAATTCAGAGATGCTATCTGGAATGCTATTCCGTCACTTCCTACAAGATCTAAGCTAAACCAATACCCTAAATTTTATCTCGAAATTATATATAACGATGGCTACCATAATGGTCATTTTGGGGATCTTCGGGATTATATAAAATGCGCTCCTAAAGATGGATTGGATTCTTTCAAAAAAGTCAGAAAGTATAATGACTTAAATGTTGATTTCTCTGAACTTAATCAACTTATTTCGGATCATAAGGGGAGTGAAAAAGATAGTGATGGTAACTACCTTAATCCTATTAAAGAAGTGAAAGTTAAAACAGCACATGGTATAAATTTCAGTTAATGATTTATGGAAATTTTATCATTTGATATCGAAGGAAAGTTCGCCCATTTCCGCAAGTTTCATGGCAATAATACAGCTATGAGTTATTCCATCCCTCCTCGGACAACTATTATTGGCATGTTGGCGGCAATGATGGGAGAAGAAAAAGATACGTATTATCAAAAGTATCGAGATAAAAATCTTCAGATTGGGATTAGGGTGTTAGGAGAAATAAAAAAGTCTTTTCACCGCCTTAATTTTTTGAAAATAACGAGCAAGAATGATTTTAGGGGCAGAAGTGGTCATATTCAAACTCCTTTTGAAGTCATTACAGGAAATGATCTCAAAGAGCAATCGATAAAATATAGAATTTATTTGGCTGCTGGAGATCAAGATGAATTATATGATTCCATAAAGAATAAACTACGTTCTGATAACCGTAAGTTTAACCTTAGCCTTGGGGTAGCAGGTTTTTCGGCTTTTATTTCAAATATTGAAGTTGTAGAATCTAAACCCATTGAGGTTAATAATGAGTGGGTTAATATACATTCTGCATGTAACAGTGATCAGGTATCAAAAATAGATTTTCCCGATACTCCCGAAATAAAATTCAATCATATTGAGGAAGAATTGCTTCCGGCTGATTTTGTAGGAGGTGATCAAGGTCGTGAACTTGATAAAATGAATCGTGTTTTATTTGCAATCAAACCCTTTCCCATGCATGTCCAATTAAGCGGAACTTATTATTCTTTGTCCTCTAACAGGGAGGCCGAAAATATTCAATTTTTAGAGTATGCCGATATATTCTCATAGCAAACTAAACAAAAATGATCAGCGCGAAGGGTCAAAATATTTGCTCGATCATTTGAAAGGCGTTCGAGATAAGGCGGTAAGTAATTATTCGGAAAGAACTTCCTTTTCTGATACCCATATATCTCTGCTCGATACAATTTGTTGGCTCCATGATTTGGGAAAATATACCACCTATTTTCAAAATTATCTTTTAGGTAAAGGAAAGGTAAAGCCTAAATTAAAAAATCATTCTGCACTTGGTGCGCATACGGTCTTTGGTTATTTAAAAGATCATCCCAAAAGAGCTTTGATCGCTTACTATTTGATCAAAGAACATCACAGTAATCTCTTGAATTTTGATCAGGTTTTATGGCCTAATCGCTATAATGAACATAAGTATCAAATCCAGGATGTTTTTCGCAAACAGGTACAAAGTCTGACTAAAGCTGAAGAATTAAAAGAACATTTAGATGGCTTTAATACAAGTCAAATTAATTTTGTAGAACCCTCAAAACTACACGCTCACTTTAAAAAAGAATTTAAGGGTGATGGTTCAATTGAAAATTATTTCCTCATCAACTATTTGTTTTCACTTCTTATCGAGTCGGATAAATTGGATGCATCGGATACAACACCATATAAACTAACATCATTATCAAATGATGCTGTAGATAGTCGTTTTGGTGCTCCCACTTATCCTGATGGAGAAGTTCAAAACTTTACTCAGAATCAATTGCGTAACTTCGTTCGGTCAGAAGTTGTGAAGAATCTTCAGGATAACGATATCCTTGAAAAAAGGATTTTCACTTTAGCTGCGCCTACAGGAATCGGTAAAACCATGACAGTGCTTGACTTTGCACTAAAGCTTCGTCGTAAAATTGAAAAACAAGAAGGTTATCATTCTCAAATTATTTATGGCTTACCATTTATAAATATTATAGAGCAGGCGTTAGATGAATATGATAAGACGCTTAAAGATGGAAATGTTCTTGGCCATTATCAGTATGCAGATATTTTTGGTAAGGATGAAGAAGGGTCCTATTCTCAGCAAAAGATGGCTTGGGATACGTGGCAAAGTGATGTTGTTATAAGCTCATTTGTGCAATTATTTGAAACCCTTATTGGAAACAGAAATAAGCTTCTTAAAAAGTTTCACCATTTTGCCGATTCAATCATCATACTCGATGAAGTACAGACTTTGTCTATTGAAGAATTGCCACTAATTGGTGCTGCAATATTTTACCTCGCAAAATTTTTGAATAGCCGCATAATTCTGATGACGGCTACACAACCTAAAATATTTGAGTTGATGAAAAGAGAATTGAGTATAACAATAGCTGAACCAAATTTATCACCGAAAAATTTATTAGAACGGGATGACGAGGTTTTTAAATGTTTCAATCGCACGAAAATTATTCCAAAAATAGATAATGAAATTGATGCTAATGAATTTATCGAACTTTTTGATAATAACTGGTCCATTGATAATAGCTGCGTGATCGTAGTCAACAAAGTAAGTCGTTCCATTGAACTTTATAATAAATTTTGTGAGCTAAAGCAGAGGGAAGGTTTTAATAATTCAATTTTATACTTGTCAACAAACATTACCCCTGTAGAAAGACGAAAACGAGTTAATTGGCTAAAATATAAAATGCAATATGGAGCTAAACCCATCCTTATTTCTACTCAGGTTGTTGAAGCTGGCGTGGATTTAGATTTTGACATGGGATTTAGAGACCTTGGACCAGTTGATTCAATTGTACAAGTATCCGGTAGGGTTAATCGAGAAAATTCTGAAGAAAGAAAAGGTTCTCCACTATTTGTGGTTGATTTGGGTGATTGCCAACGAATTTATGGTTTGATGACTGATATTCAGGCGCGTTTTGTATTAGATAAGGCTGAAATTCCAGAATCAGAATACAAACGAATGGTTGAGCGTTATTTTGAAGAAATTGCTGATCCCAAAAGAGCTGATTTTTCTATATCAGAAGAAATTTTTGATGCGATGAAAAGCCTTCGTTATGCACACCCTGCAAATAATAATAGTAGCGCAAAAACGGTTAGTGATTTTAAAATTATTGAGCAGAGTCACAAAGGGATTTCCGTTTTTGTAGAGTTATCAAAGGATAAGATTGGCACAGAAGCACGTAAGGCTTTTCAACAACTGTTAAAAGGTGAAATTAACCGAGAGAAGTTTGAAAGAAAGCATAAAAGAAATTTTCATCAACGTGTAATTGCCGTTCCTGATTATTTATCTAATATAGTTGAACTTAAAGATCAAGAAAGCCTGTCAGAGGAAATTTTATGGATAAAACCTGATATGGCAGAATATTATTATGATATGAATACAGGTTTTATTAGAAAAGATGAAACGGAATCAGTATTAATGTTTTAACCCATGCAAACCATCCCCAAAACCATCATACGATTTCCAGAGATCAAGTTGCGTACGCGTGATGCGCATAAGCTGCGCGGATACTTTGGCAATTTGTTTAAAGAAAAGTCAGAGCTATTACACAATCACATGGGGAATGGAGAATACCGGTTCAAATATCCTCAAGTGCAGTACAAGGTGATCGACCACACACCGCTGCTGGTAGGGGTGAAAGAAGGAGCCGAGTTACTTCCAGGATTGTTTTTAAAGATCAAAGAACTGGATATTGATGGTAAGAAGTATCCGATTCATCAAAAAAATATTGAATCGGGGCCCTTTAATATCGGGGTAACCGATTCATCCTGTACCTACGAATTCCAGACGTTGTGGATGGCTCTCAATCAATCTAACTACGAGAAATATCAGGATCGGGATGAACTGGCCCGGCAGCAATTGCTGGAACGCATTGTAACCGGCAATTGCCTGTCGTTTTTCAAAGACATGGACTTATGGGTGGACGACCAAATTCACGTAAAAGGTTCGTTCAAGGAAAAGAGCACCCGCTTTAAAAATAATCGTATGCTGGCGTTTAATGGGGTGATCACCGCCAATGTTGCGCTACCCGACTACATCGGGCTGGGCAAGGCCGTATCGCGGGGCTTCGGTACAATCAAGCAGATAAGTTAGAAAAAGAAAAGGCAACCATGGGCAACAAACGACCACCTTTTAAACCGGATGCTGTTTACCATGTCTATAACCATGGTAATGCCGACGATAATATCTTCCGGGAAAAACAGAACTACTTTTACTTTTTAAGACGGTATGCTCATTATATCTATCCAATTGCCAAGACGTACGCCTTTTGTTTGCTGCTTTATCCTGTTAAATGATTTTAAATCTCTCTCATGTCAGAATTTTATTATGTCTATGTCTTATTTAGTTTGAAAGACCGAAAATTATATACTGGTTACACCAAAGATTTAAAATCAAGATTTGATCAACATCAATCTGGGAAAGTTCAATCAACCAAAAACAGAAGACCACTGAAATTAATCTATTTCGAAAGCTGCTTAAATCAGCAGGATGCAACACATCGTGAAAAGTATCTTAAATCATTTCATGGTAAAATGTTTCTTGGAAATAGATTAAAAAACTGGCATAAAGATGATAAATCAAATCTTATTTAACAGGACAAGCCATTTTCATTTGATGGTTAAAATTAGGCAGGCAGGAAAGTTGAAGATTTTCTTTAAGGAGAAATATCCAGATCGAGATCCGCAAAGTTTTGGAAACTTTGCGGATCTGATATCAATCCAGTTTAAAAATTTCTTCATTTCTTACGCAAAATCTTTCAACAAAAAGTATGATCGGCGAGGGAGTTTATTTTTGGATAATATTAACCGAAAACTTGTTTTGGACGAAGTTTATTACACTCAATTAATTTATTACATCCATCATAATCCGGTTCATCACGGATTTGTAAAACATCCGGATGATTGGCCATTTAGCTCCTATTCAATTATGCTTTCCCAAAAATCAACGCAATTAGAAAGGGCCGAGATCTTGACCTGGTTTGGCGCTAAAAAAGATTTTTTGAAATTTCATCAGCAGGATCAGGAAATTAACAGAAATGATTTTTATTGACTGAAAACAAAGACCTGCAAAGTCCTGGAGACTTTGCAGGTCTGGAGGACAACCATGCATTTATACATTTCAACCTATGGTTCCTATCTGCATGTTAAGGACGACATGTTTGAGGTTAAATATTATGAAGATGGTGAGCCGGTAAAGAAAAAGGTTGCCGCACATAAGGTATCATCCATCGTACTGGATAAAGGTACGTCGTTGAGTTGGGCTGCTATTAAAAAAGCATTGACCCATAATATCGATATCGTATTTACTGAAGGAGACGGAGCTCCTCTGGGACGCGTGTGGCATAGCAAATTGGGAAGTACTACACGCATTCGAAAGCGTCAATTGCAAGCCAGTATGGATGCCTCAGCTATAAAGTATGTATCCGACTGGGTGAGCCAAAAAATGGATCGTCAAATGGATTTGCTAAAAGACCTGAAGCGCCACCGGAAAGCAAAAGCAGAAGCTATCGAAGGGGTCATCAGCAACATTGAAGGACTGCAACAGAAAGTAGAGAAAATTGAAGGAGATCATATCAGCCAGGTAGATGGAACGATTCGCGGATTGGAAGGCACCGCCGGACGTCTTTATTTTGGTTTATTATCCGATTTATTGGTGAAAGAATACCGGTTTAAAGGCCGTAGCAGCCGTCCGGCTGAAGATGCTTTTAATGCCTTCCTGAATTATGGATACGGGATTTTATACAGTAAAATAGAACACTGCATTATGATTGCCGGTCTGGATCCCTATGTCGGGTTTTTACACCGGGATGGATATAATCAGACCAGCTTTGTCTTTGATTTTATAGAACCGTACCGGCCTTTTGTAGACCTGACAATCTTCCGACTGTTTTCAGGAAAGAAAGTAAATCAGTCTCACTATCGTGAAATAACCAATGGGGTTGGATTGGAACAGGAGGGTAAAAACATGATCGTAAAGGCTTTTATAGAACGGTTTGAAGAACAGAAAGTTCGGTATAGGGGGCGTAATCAAACGCGGTTAAATATT
>Ga0209921_1000471_pt1 | contig 12651 bp, 7 predicted proteins | sample SalPonF2_C_D2_MG_FD_185730 | JGI IMG/M metagenome (GOLD analysis project Ga0209921, IMG submission 185730) | Salt pond soil microbial communities from South San Francisco under conditions of wetland restoration - Salt Pond MetaG SF2_C_D2_MG... ...
CACCCAGTTTAGCCACTAATTCTGGAATCGATTCTCCATTTCCGCCCAGGTTAACATCACGCGTTTTAAAAGTCGGCTTACGAACATACACGCCGGACGTTCTGTTTTTCCACAAATGTACATCGCCCGCTGCATATAGTAAGGACCTGGGTCTTTTTCCAAAAATTAGCGCCTTATTCCCATCAAATTTTATCAAATACCCGTCGTATTTCACTGTTCGTGGATTGCGGCCAATATAATGGATCTGTTTCTGGGTCGGCTGTCCATAATCCAGCGCGATGGTTCCATCGGCTGGGAGACCAATTTTTTGCTTTGTCACGATGTGGTTATCCGGAATATTCAGTTTCTTCGCCAGTATTTTAGCGGCAGAATGAACGGCGGGATGCGCATTTTTCGAAAGGGCGATATACTGAAAATTCTGCGCCCAAGCGGGCAGTGTCCACATCAAAAGTAAAGCAAATACTAAAGAAATCCTTCGTTTCATAATATTATTTTTTTGATCATTAAAGATATCCGATTTTATGATTAATGATTTTGTCTGAAATACAATTTATAGGTGTCTCCGGGTCCTTTTTCGAAAAGTTTTTTCACGGCTTGAAGTGATACTTTGGTCTTGGGCTTAAACTGATCCGATTGCATGTATCGGGTCAAACTGTAAAGCAACTGTCGGGCGGCAGGACGCTTGTCAGAATTTGACATCAAATCAGCGCTGCTTACCATCAGTTTGCCTCCATCGACCCTCGCCTGGAATATGAGGCCAAGTCGCCGGTTCAAAAAGTAAGTGTCGATAGGCTGGACCAGCGGTCGAAAATTCTTAGGAAAATTCTGCAACCACATAACCTGGGCATGATTAACGATGCTCCACCACTGGAAATCGCTGTGATAGGAAGTGGGAAAATATTTGAACGCTGGACTTTTATCTTTAACAAGGACGCCAAGTGTTTGTGGCGGGCGCATGTGATACCAGGATGTATTCCAAAAAGCAGGTTGAAAACCCATCTTCACATCTTTTCCCTTTCGTACCTTACCTGCAGCCTCAAGAAAAACCTTGCCGCCATTCTTTAATACGTTTTCAGCTTTTTGATCCAGGCTGTGTGTGAAATAAATGTTTGATTGATCAGGCTGAACTTGTTTTTTGGGATACACCCAGAAATTCCAGCCATTCTTGAACGGTGTATTTTTAAGCCCGACTATAAGCTTCAGATGTGTGGCCTGATGGAACTGCTGCAGCGGAAAATGTACATTCCCGAGGGGGATATTGTTGCCAATTGGAATTTTCTTTGAAGGGAGTTTTCCGCTTGCAATAACCTTTCCGTCTGCATTTTGGATTTGCCAATAAGGATGGGCATTGTCCATAGGACCAGCCCCGAAATGAGCAATTTCCAGACTGGCGTTGAAGGTTTCGTTGTTATTGTAGACGAATTTTTTTATGCGGGCCAGCGGAACGGTTGTATTGCAAAAATGTTGAAACTGACTGGCGTTTACGTATCCCTTATTTTGCCAGAATGTATTAAGCACACCAACCAGCGACGTCCCCTGTCCCTGATCGTCATTCAAAGACAGCAGGAAAAAGCCGGCAAAACCCGGCGTACGCAGGGCCGCTTCAATTTCACCTTTGTAAAACAAGGTTTGTAATTTGCCCGATGCCATCAAAAATTTGTGGGCTTCATCACCCATGTGATGCTTTCTTAAAATAGCACGGAATAATTTTAAATTGCGCGGCTTATGTACGCCGGTATATTCGGGAATATTGCTAAAATCCGGAAACGCATCGTACTGTCCGACCTCATGGGCAATGTACGGCTTGTTGAAAGCTGAAATTGCCGAACGATGATCAAATTCGGTGCCGGGACGCTTTTTATCCCAGGGCACACCGCGCGGATTTGATTTTACAAGATATTGCTCCTCCGGCACCAGCGGCCAGTGTCCGCCATCCGAGGCACCGGTATAGACGTGGCGCGAATCTTTGGCTTTCCAGTAGTCAACGAATTTATTGAGATACTGCACCTGGTGGCCACCGGCAGGTTCATTCCCGTAAGCCATCATGCAAAATGATGGATGATTTCCATAAAACCGGTCGATGAGATTGGTCACTTTATAAATATACTGATCAATAGGTCGGCCATCCCCCAAGGAGGTGCCATGGTTGGCCCAGCTGGGTCCCTCGATCTGCAGATAAAACCCTACCTTGTCGGCTGCGTCAAAAGCGGCTTCAGGTGGGCACCAGGAATGAAACCGCATGGCATTCAGCCCGTATGACTTGGCAATCCGGAAAATCCGCAGCCAGTCAGATTCCGTCATGGGAGGATGCCCCGTCAACGGAAAATTCGCATTATTGACCGTACCCCTGATAAATATAGGCTTTCCGTTCACGGCAAAACGCGTGCCCTGAATCGTAAAATTTCGCATTCCAAATTGCACTTTTTTGGTATCGCTACTGCCGTTCGGTAATGATAGTTTGGCTTTGAGCCGGTACAGATTAGGATGGATGGCACTCCATTTTTGCACGTGTTCGCCCATCGGGTAATTGATAGTTAGCGTGGTGTCGGCGGAATTAATTGAAAAATGAGAAGAAAGCGGTTTTACATCCTGTTTATCAGAAGAATTTATTGAACGAGCAGAAAGGGCAATGTTCACGTTAACATTTTTATGCAAAGAATTTTTGACCGTAACCCTGACCTTCGCCTTTTTTTGTTTCACATCCGGATACACCTGTACATTCGACAGCCACACATCGGGCGTTGAAATCAACTGGAGCCGTCCGACAATTCCGTTCCAGTTGCCCTGCGTCTGATCGCTGACGCTGTGTGAATCAGGTCCCACATTGATACCCACATCATTAATGCTGTTATCCACCCGGATTGTTATGCGATGCTTACCGGGCTTTAAAACTTTTGACAAGTCATAGACCTGAGGCGTGCTCAGACTATTCTTCATGCCAATTTTGGTATTGTCAATCCACACCTGTGTCTGCCAGTGAGCCCGCTCCAGAAATAACTGAATATGACGATTTTTCCACGAATCAGGTATGGTCACATCTTTTTGGTACCATGCCGCCCCTACATAATGTTTTCGCGGAGTAAGGAAAAAAGGAAACCAGGGTGGATTCTTTTTCCGGTATTTGGCCAGCCGGGGATCATAATAAAACGAGCTATCGCGAATACTGCCCGTCCAGTTTGTATGAATGGTTACCGGATTGCCTTTATCGTTACCAACCATCGAACCGGGTAAATGAATCGAACCGGAAAGCTTTTTTTTATACCACTTGTTCTGAATGCCTTTATTGGCAGCATCCATCTGAAAATGCCACTGCCCGGCCAGGTTTATGATATTTTTTTGCTCTTTTGAAATTTTCGAAGGGTTTATCGACCGCGCCAGGCTTTGCCCGTAGCAGCTCGTTGAAAGGCCATATACGCAAAGCCGTAAAGCGATTATACAGATAAAAAAACGCATCTAAATAGATATTTAATTTATTGCTATAATTCTTGAAAAATCACTGAATCCAAAATTCAATCCATATGAAAAACTTCTTTAAGAGGAATGGCTACAGGTGAATCATCTTCATTGGTTTCCATCAAATCAGCCATATATTTCCACCATTTTTGCATAATGTTTTGCTCACCAATACGATTTGCCCCCTGCCCCTCCTCTACTTTCTGAACTGCAAAAAGGGTTGAAGTCTCTTCATCGAGAAAGATGGAATAATCACTTATGCCGGATTTTTTTAGTAATTCTTTCAGCTCGGGCCAAATTTCATCATGGCGTTTTTTGTACTCCTCTTCACATCCCGGTTTGAGTTTCATCTTAAAAGCTGCTCGTATCATTCGTATCCTCTGTCTAATTTGCAAATTTCTAAATAAAACGACAAAAATTTATAAGACGTCCTAATCAATTGCGGTTAATTCCTACTGTTATCTTTTTATTGCTACTTCCCGATGGACGCACGTACAATACGTTCTGATTCTTATCGAAGTACCAGTTGGATTGATGAGCCGCATTTTGATATGCTTCCAGACTTGAAGTTTCGTTCAATTGCCTGCCGTTTGAAGTGACCGAAGCTGGCGCCTGCGAGGTATGCACCGTAAGCTTGTAGGACCTCGCAGGTACATTATATTGGCCTTGAGGAGTATTAATTGTGATCTGAGTCCCGCCATTATCCCGACTGGATTCTATCTTTGTGGTTGCAAATATCCCTTTCTGATAGGCCGTGCCTTTTCCTCCATCGTTATACAGCGAATATGTAGAACTGCTATCAGGATAAACATCCAGCTTCAAGGTATCAACAGGCTGCTGACCAACGTATTTCATCGGCTTCTGCATCGGTATAATCGCACCGGCCTTAATAAAAATTGGCATCTGCGTAAGGGGACTTGGAACGGTGATATGTTGTTTTCCCTCGAATTTTTGGCCGGTCCAGTAATTATACCATGTCCCTTTAGGGAGATAAACCACGCGTGAATTCGCTCCTTTCGTGGTAACCGGGCATATCAACATATCGGGTCCGAATAAATATTCATTAGAAATATGATAAGTATTTACATCATGCTGATATTCCAGAACCAACGGCCGCATCAATGGCATGCCCGAAACATGATTTTCATGCGCTGCCGTGTATATGTATGGCATCAGCCGGTAGCGCAGCTTGTCATATTTGCGGAAATTTTTTAGCGCTTTTTTCCCGTAGTTCCACGGTTCATGATATCCCGGGTGATCCATACCGAAAAGCATGGCAACCGAGCTGAGCAAACCGAATTGTGTCCACCTCATATAAAGTTCCGGGCTGGGTCTTTGCTCGAAACCGCCCATGCAATGTGCCCAGTAGCCGACGCCTGATAGCCCTATATTCAATCCTGCCTTGATAATCGGGGCAAAATACTGCCAGCGGCTCGGCCAGTCACCGGCAAAAATATATGGATAACGTTGAATACCGGCGTATCCTTCCCGCGTCTGGTTCATTCCCCTCATGTGATTGTATTTCTTGAATTTTTCATACGGAGCCCTGGCGTAAGCAAGCGGGAATAAATTATGAAGACTGTCAACCTTTTGCGTCAGAGCCGGCCGGGATTTATGGTTATGCGGATGATAAACAAAAGAATTTCCGGCATCGGTCTTGACGAATTTCACCCCCTGAGAAGCGACCTTCATCACCCCGTTTTTCCACCACCAGTTGACTGCTGAAGAATCGAAAAAGTTGACAATATCACCAAGTCGTCCCGGGGCCGGATACAAAACTCCGCCGTGCTTTTTCGCTTCAGAAAGCACGTGATATTTGGTTCCGTTATCCAAAAATGGCCGTATGTGCACTCCTACCATGTCATAATGCATATTGTAAAGGCTGTCCAGCATTGCTTCCGGTTGCTTAAAAACTGATCGCCATTGGAAGGTCGTCCCGCCGTGGCCAAGTTTTCCGAAATAACGCCAGGTTGAATCCAGCCACAGAATATCGGCCGGGATGTCTTCATTGCGCAGTTTTTTACCCAGATTAACTACATAATGCTGCGAGGCGTCTTTTACATGTCCCCATGTACCGCCGCTGTATGTGCCTACATGAAGACCGTATGCAGAACGCGGCATCAACGGTGATTTGCCAGTCAGATCGGTGTATTGGTTGAGAATGGACGGGAAACCGGGTCCGTAGATAAAATAATAATCCAGCTCGCCGCCATCAGCCTTGAATGTATAGCTATCAGGATTGGAGTGTCCCATATCCCAATCGGTGGCATAGGAATTATGCAGAAAGATGCCGTAGCCCCGCGTGCTCATAAAAAATGGCACCGGGCAGTAATTGGCTTTCATCACATTGAAGGCCCCCATGACATGAGTGCGCGCCTCACCACGGCCCACATTTAAATGCACGTCCCGGCCTCTTTGATCGATAAATCCCATGCGTTCACCAAAACCGAAAAAATGTTCGCCGGGCTGTAGCACCTTTTTACTCCAAACTTTTTGTCCCTTTTTTTCAGCGCCGCCCATTACACCGGTTCCGGCCTCTTCTGAAAGAACTTTACCATGCAGATTTTCAACCTTAATCCGAAATGGGGCTTTATTGACGATCACTTTGATCTTATTGGTTTGAAGCAAAAAATGGTCGCCTTCATCCGAGGTACGAACCTGCACCTTCGGCCAGTTATATTTCGTCACCATCAGCGAACCGTTGTTGTGAAAGGAGCGGGACCAGCTTAGCTGAACCCGAAACATTGAGGGTGTGCAAAAATTGAGACGAACGTCGGCATTGGTTGTAGCAAATGAAATTTTATTACCCTGCTTCCGGAAGCCGGATTGATAGTTACCCACGGGTGTTTGGGCTTGTGCAGACAATGATAAAAGTAAAAAAATGCAGAAAAATCCTGCAATAAAATTCAATTTAAAAGTGATTGATTTTTTATCGGTAACTTCGGTTGAACGCATAAGAAATAAAACTCAATAAGTTAATATTTGCTAAAAAATTCGTGTTTTCGTATAAATTTTAATTAATAAACCTCAATAATTATTAATTTAATTTTCTGAATAAATTCGTATGTATACTCAAAATAACAAGACCGGATAGCAAACAAGGTGAATTTATATGTTGTTCACTGATATCTTTAATTACTGGAACCTTACTTCAAGTTACAGCTATGGGAATTAGCTGTTATATAATAGTATAATCTACATTTAATACAAAAGTTATATTGAACCTCTAAATTATTGATTATTCTGGCTAACTAACAATGTGCCAATAAGGTGACGGCGTCCGAATGTCTTTTTGCCCACAACATCCCAAATCATGATATCCAAGATCATCAGTCAGAATAAATATTACATTGAACTCTCTTGATGACTTATTACTAAATTGATCGGGATTGAAATATCGACTCCAGATCCCTCCGGTTAGCATTGCTAAACCCGATTTTAAAAAATCACTCCGTTTCATAGTGTTATAAATGCTTTCCCTGAGAATTTAAATCATTATAAAAATCTGTCATTTACCTCCTGCATTCAAGCAATAAGTGTAATACATATGACCGACTCATCCTTGAAATTAGTTATTTGAACCCGGCAATTTTTTTATTCGAAAATTGCGAAACTTTACCTTCATGGGAGGGCCAACATGTACCTGGACTCCCACATATCCGTTAAACCTTCTGTTAGTAGTATCATTATCCGTTACATCACTCATCAACACTCCATTCAAATAATGCTTTAAATGATTACCTTTGACAACTATACGATACTTGTTCCAACCATTAAAATTTATATGATCCTCTAAAGAATCTCTATTACCAAGTGATCCTTTTATTATTGATGCAGTCCAGTGATTATTTTTAATATGGGCCTGCAACGAATCTGCATTAGGAATAGACGGCAAAACTACTTTCTGACCTATAGATGCCAACGTAGTTCGTCTTCGTTCCTCATAGTTACTTCCTGTAACACGTTTTTCCGGGCCATAACGAGCAGCCCCAGCTATATCCGCTTGATACCCTTTTAGTGCGTACGGTACCCCTTTTACCATTTGGCTGCGATAATTGATACCGCTATTACCATTTTTGGTAATCCTATATTCTACTTTCAGTACAAAATTCGACGGGACATGCCCCTGCCATATTATAAAAGTATTATGCTTGACGATAGTTGAGGGAGTGATCGTTCCTACTAAATTCCCATTCTTTACACTCCAATAGGTTGGATCATATTTCCACCCATTTAGATTTTTACCGTTAAAAATTTTTGTGAATTTATTTTTAGTAATTTTGGGTAGTTGAGATGTGGTTTTTGATTTTTGACAACCGCCCAAAATTAGCAGCATTAGTCCAAAAACTAAACAGAAGCTTTTATTATGGATTGATTCCCTTTGTACAAATCTATTTTCCATTATATTATTTTGGTTTCATTTTGAAAGCAATTTTTTGCATCTTTATTTTATTTACTCCAACCTTCCAAGGGTTCAAAACCCTTGGAAGGTTCAAGTATCATCATTCTCCTGCAAGCTTAAACTTGTAACTACCTGAACCGACATTAAATGTAATATACTGCCCCTCGCGGGTGCCTCCGGTAATACCCTTTCCACCGCTAACATATTTTCCGTTATTCCATATTTGTTTTCCATCAGCTGTGACGGTCACATTATTCATTCCCAGACGGGGAATACTAATCGCACCTGAGGTATTGGCCGGCAATGTAACATCAAGCTCCAATTGATGCGCACTATGGACCCATTTTGACTGAACGTTCCCCCGGACCGTTTCCAGAGAAGCGCTGGCTTGTTTGAGGGTATCAGGCACATACGGTTTAATCAGAATATGTTTATATGCCGTTGAAGTTCCCTTATCGGTCGGGGCTCGAATGCCGGCTAAATATTCGTATAGGAACTCATCCACCGAACCAAACATCTGATGATTGTGAGAGTCCTTCCCAGACCATTTTTCCCATAATGTCGTGGCACCATGCTTCATCCAAAATCCCCAGCCCGGATAGGTTGTCTGTGTTAAAATTTTGTAGGCTAAGTCCGCATGGCCACTATTCATGAGTACAGGGAACAAATATTTTGTCCCCAAAATACCGGTATTTAAGTGATCATTATGATTTTGCCGGATATCATTGACCAGTTGATGTGTCACATCAGCGCGATGCGCTTGCGGGACCAGGTTAAATGCCAGCGCCAGAACCAAATAAGTCTGATAGGGCTTTTTTGTGCCATACAAATTTGTTTTTGTATTCAGGAATTTTTTATTGAACGCATTTTTAATTGAGTCGGCGAGCGCCCGATAATGACTGGCGTCTTTGTTTTTACCCAATGTTTGGGCGATATCAGCAAATTTCACTGCATCATTATACCAGTATGCAGTACTGACCACCGGGTGGTTGGGACCATCATTTTGTCCCGGCGCGCACCATTCGCCCAGAGAAAACCAGAACCCATCAAAATTATTAATAATATATTTTTCTTTTGGCTTGGAGTCATTGCGGGCCAGGTGATGCAGATAATGCATATATTTTTGCATCGACGTATAATATTTCTGCATCAGACGGGTATCCCCGTAATATTGATGCATCCACCAGGGAATCAGGATATATGCGCTTCCCCATGCAATGCCGCCCCCGTGACCTCCCAGCATTTGCGGCGCAGTGTTGGTAATCCGCCCATTATCCTGCTGGGTGTTGTGCATATCAGCGACCCAATTCGTATAAAAAGCACCCATGTCGAAATCATGTAATGCCGATTCGGCGACCACCTCACCGTCACCGGTATAAGCGCCTTTTTCACGCGTCGGGCAATCGGAAGGATAGCTATGGGTATTTCCAATTTGAGCCCATACCGTCGCGTGATGAATTTTATTAAGCAGCGAATCAGACGACGAAAAATGGCCGGCTCTTTTCAATGCTGTTTCCACGACACGTCCCTGAACACTCAACGATTTCAGGGCTTTAGGATGCTTTGTACTTACAGCGATATACCGGAATCCCGTATAGAAAAATCCCGGTTCAAACGTTTCCGTCCCTTTTCCGTTTAACGTATAATCGGTATATACCTGACTATGATATTTAAATTTCGTGCTCAACCGATCTTTCATTTCCAGTGGTTTTGGAAATAACGAATCATCCAGGGTCTCCGCCCCGTGAATTTGCAGCTTTAAGCCTTTTTTGCCTTGAACCTGAATACGCCACCAGCCCGGAATATTCTGCCCAAGATCATAGATATACAGTCCCGGTTTGGGATGAACCTCTTTAACCGGCGTAATGGTTTTTATCACCTTAATGGCTGGCATTAGCTGTGCTTTCAATGTCCCGCTCGGACCATCAACGGTTTTAACGGCGTTCCAGCCGGAGTCGTTAAAGCCCGGCGCGTCCCAGCCTTTTTGAATCTTTCTGGCGTCATAGTCTTCCCCCCCGTAAACGTTATTGTACGTTACCGGCCCGGAGTGATACTTCCAGGAATTGTTGGTCGCAATCGTCGTATCCGTACCATCTGTAAAGGTAATATTAAGCTGCATTAACGCTTCCAGCGGACCCAATAATTGCTTCTTTCTATAAGTATATCGACCTTTGGCTTTGTGCATACGCCAAGGTCCGTTTCCAAGCATAATACCAACGGCATTGCCCCCTTTTTTTAATTGATTGGTAACATTATAGGTTGAATACAATATGCGCTTTTTATAAGTAGTGATTCCGGGATCTAAAACATGATCACCGACTTTTTTCCCATTCAGATAAAGTCTATAAAACCCCATACCGGTCACAAAAGCTGTGGCATGTTTTACTGTTTTTTTCAATGAAAACTTCTTTCGTAACAGGGGCGCAGAAATAGTTGTATCACCCGTACTGATCCATGAAGCCTTCCAGTCTGACTTATTTAACAACCCCGTGTGAAACGTATCCACTTTACTCCACGTCGCTTTGTTTTTTTGATTCCAAACACGCACCTTCCAATAATACGTCTGATTGCTTTTTAGAGATTTTCCTTCATAGGCAATATTCGTCGATTTATCTGAGCTGATCTTCTTAGAGTTCCACATATCAGCCTTTTTACCCGTCAAATCTTTTGGTGAATGGGCAACCAAAATCTGATATGCTTTTTGCCGGCTTCCCCGCTTACTGCTTTCCATATTCCAGGCAAAACGCGGATGCTGTAGGTCCACGCTCAGGGGATGTTTTAAATACTCCGTCCGCAAATAATTGACTGAAAAATTTTTCTTTCCTGATTGGCTGCAGCCTGATAAAATCAGAAGTATTAAAGCTGGTAAAAGATATATTATGTTTGATTTTTTCATATTTATCTTGATTATTTATGATTTTTAAATCCTTTTCTACATGTTACTTTTCCGAGTATTTCTAATTTTAACTTGACAAATAATTCCCATAGCCGATAATACAGGCCGAGAGCACCAAGACCACTAATCCACCGTATATCAGCCACATCGTGCGTCGACGAACCCCTTTCCATTCATTGGTGAGCAGTCCCCACATGTTGCTAAAAAAGATGACAAAAGCAAAGTGAATACTCCAGCTGGCAAAACCGTACTTACCCATTTGCGAGGTGCCCATCCCATAAAACATAAACTGGAAATACCAGACGATACCAGCAAGAACAGAGAATATATAATTAATCAAAAGTGGCGTATCAATATTTAAATAATCATCAAATGTTTTATTCCTGATATTTAGATAAATACACCAGATAAAATTTGATACAAAACCACCTGCAAAAATTACGATAAATACCGGTGAATTCTGAAAAAGATCCGGCGTATGAAATTTGACGGCAAGATTGGCAATCGGCTTGCCCGCCTGAATTCCAAACGCCATACATGCGCTCATTATACCGGCGATAACCGCCACCCAGATACCTTTTACCAAATCAAACTCCTGAATTCCCGCTTTTTTATCACCTTCCGATAATTCCCGGTCTTTGAGAAATCCGGCCCAGCCGGTCAGGGCAATTCCTAAAAGCGTAATCATGATCCCTCCCAATGTTACCTGTCCGGCCTTGTGGACAAGCATAGCTGTGAATTTACCGAAGTAAATAGGTGGTATTATAGTACCAAACATGGCCGTAAGTCCCAATGCCATGGAATATCCCAGTGAAAGGCCCAAATAGCGCATCGTCAGGCCGAAAGTCAGCCCACCGATACCCCATAAAACGCCATACAGGAAAGACCAGAATATACTGCTCGCAGGGGCATGATGAAATAACCTGAGAAGCTCTGGGACAGTTAAATAGGCGACCAGCCAGGGCATGATAATCCACGATACAAATCCATTGACCAGCCAGTAACTTTCCCAGGCCCACTTTTTAATCTTTTTAAGAGGCAGGTAAAAGCTACCCGCTGCAAAACCCCCGACGGCATGGTAAAAAATTCCTAATACGATGTTCATTAATAATATCCAGATTGATTTAAACTATAAGAAAACCTTTAGCAAACCTGTACCACTTTCATATCCAGCAGATTTCCCAATTTTTTAATTTTGGAAGCGATATGTCCCACGCCCACGGCGCAATGATGAGCCGGCCCCTGCCGGTTCCAGTTATTCACAAACTCACGGGCACCAACAGAAAATTTATAGCGACTGTTAGTATTGCCAATCTCAAGAATTGGTCCGGGCACGGATTCTCCTTCCGCAGTTAATAGAAAGAGCTCGCCGTCACCATCCTGTACGACAGAGAGCAGCGTGACCGGACCATGTTTAACCGACATCTCAACTGATAGTCCCTTTCCAACTTTACCGTGGTAGACCTCAAGCGGTTTCACCTTGGTTTTCCCCTCAGCAATTTTAATATGTCCGGGACCATCATGCCCCATAAGTACGACGTCATCATCATAATCCATCGCGTAATATTCCGTGAAGGATCCTCCCGCGCCGAAGCTATCCATAATTTTCATTGCCAAGGCGTTCTTGATCTCAAACTCACCGGCAACCGGAATTCCCCTTGCGGTAAGCAGTGAATTGCCCAGTATAATCGTGCTTATTGTTTCTTCATTCTCCGGATTGCCGGTCCCTTTATAGTAATAGGCCATTGCCCCCAAACCGTATTTATCTACCAACTGATCGAGAGCGACGGATGTTCGAGCCGCTTTTTCCAAATCTTCCGCTGAACAATCCGGCCGAATATTGAACTCTTCATCAAAGAGTTCGAGCCGATCTTCAATTTGGTCTTCCTTCACATCTCTT
>Ga0209921_1000473_pt1 | contig 12640 bp, 13 predicted proteins | sample SalPonF2_C_D2_MG_FD_185730 | JGI IMG/M metagenome (GOLD analysis project Ga0209921, IMG submission 185730) | Salt pond soil microbial communities from South San Francisco under conditions of wetland restoration - Salt Pond MetaG SF2_C_D2_MG... ...
CCGTAAGCTCTATTTTACCTATCGTAATTGCTGACCGGCTGTCTTCGTATTTCTGATATCCCCAGATGCCCAAACCAATGGATGCTAAAATGAGGATAATGCCTATGATATTTTTCATGAAATTGAAATTATTTGTTGTTTAATTAGAACTTATAAAGTCATGAAATTTAAATAATCAGAAGAAAATGATAGTTTATTTAAGACAATATATAACAATGAGAAACGAAAAAAGAACCGGTTTAAAATTCCTTTAACGATCCATCGTGAATATTATATGTTGAAATTGTGTTTATAGAATGGGAATCATAGTTTAAAGTAAAATTATCAGGATAAAATAAAATTTTATTATGAAGATATATCATAACCCAAGATGCAGTAAAAGCCGGCAAACGCTAAAAATGTTACAGGAGAATGGAGTTGATCCCGAGATCGTAAAATATTTGGAAGATGTCCCGACGGCCAATGAATTAAAAGAGCTCATAAATAAGTTAGGGATCAAACCGGAAGCATTGGTCCGTAAAACAGAGAAAATCTACAAAGAAAAATTCAAGGGAAAAGACCTGTCTGATGAAGAATGGATTCAGGCCATGGTCGAATATCCAAAGCTGATTCAACGTCCTATTGTCGTGAAAGGAAATAAAGCCGTCCTTGGCCGTCCACCCGAAAATGTGAAAGAATTTTTGTGAAACTGGATACAGGTTGCAAGATTCCAGATACGAGATGTACCATCTGCGACGTCATTCCCCGTTACGACGGAGAATCCAGAAATGCGAAATTTGATCTATGAACAAAGAAACAAATTCTCGATTTTCGTAATACGATTACTATATTATTCAGGCATTAACAAACTGATAACTGATCACTGCTAACTGTTTAAGTATTTTTGTCGTTTTTCTTCGGGAAATTTTTCGATGGCGTAGCGGAGCATGGTGCGGGGCAATTCTTTATAATATTTTTTGAGGAACGTTTCTTCAGTGGCTAAATCCCGTTTACCGATCTCTCGCAACATCCATCCAACTGCTTTTTGGATAAGATCTTCCGGATCATTTCGTAAGATTTCAGCAATTCGCAAAGAGATGTCGAATTCACCCTTTTTGATATAATGAAAGGTCGACATAATCGCGATGCGGCGTTTCCATAGAGAATCGGAATGAGTGAAGTCGAATAAAAGATCTTTGCATTTGTCGGATAACCAGGCGCCAAGAATATGTTCCGCCGAGCTGTCCACTAAATCCCAATTATTGATGAATCGAATATTTTTCAGGTAAAGATCATAGATAAGCTTTTGTGAATTTGGATCTCCTTTTTGAAAATGTTGAATTAATAAAAATAACGCTAAAAGTCGATCTTCATGAAATTTTGATTGGAGCAGTTCCTCGATATCGGTTATCGATAGATCTTTAAATTTTTGGGCTAATTTTCGTGTTACGGGTACACGGATTCCTCTGAATTGATCACCCTCACCATATTCGCCGGGACCCGTCTTGAAAAATCGTTGTAAATTTTTGACATCGTCGGGATCACTTAAGGATTCCAAATCCTCATGTACCGCTTTTAAATTTGTCGCCATCACTAAATATCCCTGAATCGAACAATTGTTCTGGTTCCTATTCCGATGACAAATAACGTTCCGAACCAAAGAAGAGAATAAAAAGTGGCGTTTTTCCCGATCAAGTTACCTTTTAAATCATAAATTTGAGTACCATTCCAAATGGGACGATAAGCTATTTTCGTTACCGGATCTTTGGATGGTGATTGTTTTTGGGTCACCGGTTTGTATTTGTAAGGTGGAAAAATAAATGCCAGCAGGAAAAGAAGTGCACCGATAATGAGAATATGTTTGGATTTCATGTCCCTCGATTGAAAAGTTATAGATGTTTTTAAACGGATAAATTAACCATTCTAATCTTAAGAATAATATCTCGAAAAAGATAGAACACGGATTTTTATGAAAAGTGTGTAGTGAGAAAACCTGTCAGCGTCTGAAAGACCTGACAGCGTTTCAGAAAAATGAACAAGAGGCAACGATTATTCAACAAAAGAAAAACAACGAAAATGATGACGTCATTCCGGGCCTCGACCCGGAATCTCGCTTTTAATGGCTTTAGGCATTTTGGGTTTATGAGTGAAAACTATTTTTGGGATTACATAGCTGCAGCTTGTAAACAATGTCTACGTTTTGGCTGGATGCTGAATCAGCAGACTGTGTCACAATAAAATGCTAATAACAACTCACCTTGTTTTTTAAAGTATTGGTAAGTGTTATCGAAGAGCCTCTCTCCCTGTCGCGGATTTATCCGGGAAAGGGAGAACTTGTCCCGCATACTTTCGGGAGATTGAGAGTGGGTAAGCCAAGCGATATTGTGCGAAGCACCTAAATTATTTAAGTCACATAAGTTTGATTTATAATTATGACACAGTCTGCAGGTTCAGCATGACGTCATTTGGGAAACACAGATACCTACGCAACAATAAGTGGTTACTCATTACTAATTGCTAATTATCTGTGATTTAATTGTAACCGACTTGTGACACTTTTGTGATCAAATTCGGTCGCATCATGGCTATCTATAAAGTGTAGTTATACACGATCAGGTAAATTCATAAAATCCAAATAGCCATGAAACTAAGAATAAGTCAGATATCCACAGTACTCGTTTTGATCGCATTTTTAATTATACAAACGGGTTGTAACAATAAATCACATCAGAAAATTACGGATAGATTTAAAGTAACTATTCAAAATACCAGTAAAGACTATGACGCTATAAAAAGTGGGTCATTCACTACACCTGTTGGCCAAAGCAGTGCGGGGCCTATTGGTCCGGGACAATCGTACGAATTTTCATTTACTGCTCCGGTTGGAGCACGTTTGTCCCTTGCTACGATGTTTGTTCAGTCGAACGACTGGTTTTATGCAACCGGAGCCGATGGAATGCCATTGTATAACAGCGATGGATCCAAGATCACTGGTGATGTCACCTCCAAAATTTCATTATATGATGCGGGAACCGAAGTCGATCAGGAACCGGGAACGGGTTCGAATCAGGCCCCACGCCAACCGGCGCCAAATACCGGTCCGGCCGATCCCAATCCGAATGTACGCGTGGTTAACGACTCCAATCTTCCCTCAACAGAGCAGGTCATAAAAGTGACGCTGATGTCGGATGGTACGCCTTATGGATTCAAAGTGAAGATTGAGGATGTGTCCGATTCTAACACTTTGAAGACTTCGAATGGAAGTGTAGCCGTTCCGTTATCGCCGGGCATTTGGCTCGTACACAGTGCCGGTAAGAAAAATCTGCTCTATAAAACAGGTCAGCCTGATTATGGAAATGGATTAGAAGCTATAGCTGAAGATGGAAATCCTTCAAGTCTCGACAGTTATTTCAAACCGCGGACGGGAATTACGGTGCCATTGTCACCTGGTGTATTTGCCATTTATCAGAATGATAATCCTCTATTCATGTCCGGTAGTCCGGCGGAAGGCAATGGACTGGAATCATTGGCTGAAGATGGAAATCCCAACACGTTATTCACAAATATGGGCAAGGAGAAAAACGTGATGATGCATGCTATATTCGATACGCCGGATGGCACTTCAACCAAAAGCAATCTGATGCCGGGACAAACATACAGCTTTTCATTCCAGGCGAAGGAAGGCGAAAAATTTACGTTCGCCACAATGTATGCTCAGTCGAACGACTGGTTCTACTCACCCGCACAAAAGGGGATCGATCTTTTCAAAAAAGGCATACCTGTTAATGGTGATATCACGAATGATGTCATGCTTTGGGATGCCGGTACGGAAGCAAACGAAGAGCCCGGAATCGGATCGAATCAGGCTCCTCGTCAACCTGCGCCGAACACCGGTCCGGCCGATCCGAATAATAAAGTCAGGATGATTGACAATATGAATAATCCGAAAGTCATCAAAGTGATGATTCAACCCATGCAATAATTCCTTAACCTGTAGTAAAAAGGTCCCGTTTTACGATGAAAACTGGACTTTATATGCCACGGGTCTTCGCGGATTTGAGCGGATCTTAAAGAATATTTAAAGGGGTATATATAGATTTTACGCTAATAATTTGACTGATTATATCTTAGTGAATAGTCGTCCGTGGTCAGTCGTCTGTTGTCATTTCTTTTCTTTCTAAAAGATCAATTATATTAAGGATATGCGAATATATATTATGAAGTGGATATGACCAATAAATTAAAACATATTTTAATCATTGAAGACGATCCGGATATCCGGGAGCTTGTCGGGATCAATGTGCGGGATCTGGGTTTTGAACTGGATTCGGCAGCCGATGGTTTGACCGGTTTGGATAAAGTTATGAAGAATTCATACAGGCTGGTTATTCTCGATCTGATGCTACCCGGACTCGACGGTATGGAAATCTGTAAGAAGATGCGTGCCAATGAAGATCGAACACCTATCCTGATGTTGACCGCTCGTTCGCAGGAATTAGACCGTGTTTTGGGACTAGAATTAGGAGCCGATGATTACCTCACCAAACCTTTCAGCATCCGGGAATTATTGGCGCGGATCAAGGCGCTGATACGCCGTTCGAAGTTCAACAATCAGATAGCGAATGAAGAAAAAGTCGAAGAGCAGCCACTCTCGTTTGGAGAACTCAAGATCGATCCATCGAAGAGAAAAGTGACGCTTAAAGGGAAGAAAATTCACGTAACAGCCAAAGAACTGGAGCTATTGCAATTACTGGCAAATAATCCCGGTCATACGTTTACCCGGCAGGAACTGCTCGATCTTGTCTGGGGCTATCAGTTTGAAGGATATGAGCATACCGTGAATTCCCACATCAATCGATTACGAACCAAAATTGAAGATGACCCCTCCCAGCCGGTTTATTTGAAGACGGTCTGGGGCATCGGATACCGTTTTGTCGAACCGGAAGAACTCAGCACATGAAATCATTCTTTACCTCATTCTACGGAAAACTATCCGCCATTTTCCTGGTACTTCTAATCATTCTCGGAGCGGTTCAAATCTACCTGACCTACAATGCGTCGATGCGGTATATTCAGGAAGTGGATCAGAAACTGAATCTGCATTTGGCGGGAAATATTGCCAAAGAACTGGAACCGATGGTAAAAGACAGCCTTTCGGTGCCGGCTATCAAGCAATCGATCCATTATATGATGGTGATGAATCCGAAAGTGGAGATTTATCTGGCCGATCCCAACGGAAAAATTCTGGCTTATTTTACCGATCCTCCTCAAAAACTAAACAGCGAACATATCAACCTAAAACCGGTGAAACGGTTCTTAAACGGGAATCAGAAAAATCTGATTTTGGGTGATGATCCGCGTCAGTCCGATAAACACAAACCCTTTTCAGCGGCGACGTTGCATATCGGAAATCAAGGTCAGGGCTATGTTTATATAATTTTAGGCGGAGAGCAATACGACAACGCCATGAATATGGTCAAAGACAGTTATATTTTGCAGACGAGCCTGGAGATCCTGCTTATCGTTTTACTATTGACGGCTGTGACCGGACTCATCCTGTTTGCCCTCCTGACCCGGCGCATCCGAAAAATGTCGACAGCGGTAAAAGCATTTGAAAATGGGGAAATGGATCGGCGGATCGATGTGAAGAGTTCGGATGAGATCGGCGAGCTGGCTAAGAGTTTTAATAAGATGGCCGATACGCTTGTGCTGAACATGGGAAAATTGAAAAATACGGACAAGCAGCGTCGCGATTTGGTCGCCAATATTTCGCACGATTTGCGCAGTCCGTTAGCGTCGATACAAGGTTATCTGGAAACGATCATGCTCAAAAAAGATCATATCAAACCGGAAGAGCGGGAGCATTATCTCGATATCATCATCAAAAATACCAATCAGCTGAATAAGCTGATCACTGATCTTTTCGAATTATCCAAACTCGATGCACGTCAGATTAAGCCGCAACCCGAACCGTTTTCAATAGCGGAATTGGCACAGGATATTGTGCTGAAACTAAAACCTACGGCAGAAAGAAAGCATATCCATTTAAAACTTGAAACAAATGAGTTTATACCGATGGTTTATGGTGATATTGGACTTGTTGAACGAGCTGTTACGAATATTATTGATAATGCCATTCGTTATACCGGCAAGAACGGTGAGGTGACCATCCATGTCCACAGAGCGAATAAACATGCCGAGATTGATGTGGAAGACAATGGGCCGGGTGTTCCTACAGATCAACTACCTCATCTGTTCGATCGATTTTATCGATTGGAAAAAAGCCGTAATCGTTCAGATGGTGGATCAGGTTTAGGTCTTGCCATTGCCAAAAAAGTGTTGGATATACAAAAGATACCGCTAACTGTTGAGAGTAAAGTAAATATAGGAACCAAATTTCGTATAAAGTTACCAACGAGTCCCTCTGAAGGAAAGTAAATTAGTTCTTAATGCTGAAATTGTAAGATTTTCTACATAGCATTCAAACAAAAAAAGAGCCCTTCTTCATAAAAAAAGAAAAGCTCTTATTTAAAAAAAGATACAGCATTCCCCAAAAAGTATGATGAAAAAGAAATTAAATTCCCACAATCATTACGGAGGAACTAAAAATCATACTTATTAGAAAACAGAAAATGCAAAACAGATTAATGGGTTACACTAATGTTTTTTCCAATTCCTTTTCTTTTTTTACCCGTGGACTCCATTTGGTTGTATCCACAATCAATTCTACAGTTTTATAGCGCATGTTATTTTCGCCATCATAACGATATCTTACGCAAATAAGTCTATCACCGTATTCTTTAACCAATTTTTTGGTACCCCGTTGACCGGGTTTCAGTGTTAATTTAGTATCCATAAACGTCTCTCGTTTTTATAAATGTATATGCATGTTAAATGCGACAATCATATTTTTACGTTAGCAATTAATTTACAACTATATTGAAAGATAATCTATAGCCAGATTCGTGTTGATATACTTATGTATAATCAAAACATTCTTTATATGCTGTAAAATCAATTATTTGCATTATTAACATTAAGGAAGCTATATCGATAAAAAATAATCATAATTCTTTTTTATAATTATTATTTATAGGCTCCTTCAGTTTCCCAAAAGTTTTTAATACACATAACAGTTTAAACATTAAGGGAATGAATGAATTAAAAAAAGGTGCTAATTAACAGTTCTTATATAAACTTTGAAATTTTTATAAGAATTAGAGCTCAGTTTTTCATAATTGACTAATCCCGTTTAGTAGTTTCAAAGATATACTAAAGCATTCATATCAGTTAGCAATATCTGGATTATTAAACTACTATTTTCAGTGAGCATAATAATACATAACAGATATAATTCAGACTAATAGATTTGTGGTATTTTTTGTAAAATTATATAATTATATTAAGACAAAATACTATGTTGTCTTAATATGAAAATAGTTCAAATATATGTATTTATATGTTGGATAACTTGTTAAAATCATTTTACTTCTTAATAACTAATTCATCAAATAATTATTAATTGAAATAAATCTGCTGAAATATTGGTCTTTACAATAATTAATAACGGTTATAAGATTATTTGAAATCTAAAGAGTAATCAAAAAGTAATTTAAATAAGTGCCAGTATTTTTAGCTGTTTAATTTGGGATGAAAGATATATTGTTATGAAAAAATATGTAATCTGCATAAGTAATACTAAGTGGGTTATAATTTTTGGATTATGATGTTAGGAATCCCTCTAAAGTTATAAGATATCTAATTTTAGAGACTTTTCTTTCGATCACAAAATTAACTTAAGTTAGTTGCTATTCAATAAGACATAAAATAAATAAGGAATAGGTAAGTGCGATTCTAAATCCATTTTTTACATATAAAAACCAAAATCAATTATATGTATATCAGTAGAATCATGACAGAATTATATAATCAGCGCGATTTAAGTGAATAAGAGAGCCTAAATCAAGAGAGATGAATGTTAGGGAAAAGGATTGATCAGTATAATTCAGGATGATATGAGTTTGCTTTTTGTCTGTATTCCGTTTATAGACAGACATTCAGTTTATAATCAGGTTCTTTGAAATATGTAAGAATTTTAGCCTTTTAACCTCTTCATAATGATGATAGTGTAAATACTATCCCAGTGAAGAGCTTTTAAACAATTATAAAATAACTATTTATTGAGGGGGAATTAATATGAAAAAGAGAGCTTATATTATTGCTTTCCTGTTATTTATACCTTTTACATTTCTGTATGCGCAAAATGGTACCCAACTGCTGGATTATAATGCCCAATCCTTAGGTAGGGGTGGGACATCGATCGGATATTTTGATGGCCCTGATCTAATGATGACAAATCCGGGTGGAATTTCGTTTCTGGATCATTCCATGTTGGATTTTAATTTTTCATTGATGGCACCGTCTTTACATTTTCGGAACAGCATTAATAATCTGAATGGCAAAAAAAATTATTATCCGTTGCCCAGTTTATCATATGTCCAAAGAGGTAACAGTAAATGGAGCTGGGGACTTGGCCTTTTTACTTCAGGTGGAATGGGAGCGGATTTCACAATGAATCACGCTCTGTTTCGTGATCAGTCGGGAAATTACATCCAGCAAAAATATCATTCAATGCTGGCTGTTATGCAAGGAGGTCCGTCTGTAGCATATCAGATATCGCCACAATTATCAATAGGATTGACGGCTCATTTAGTGTACAGTATGATGGAATTTCAAACTCCATACAGTTTATCGCCATCGGTTATGCAAGGTGTGGCAAATCCAAATAATGGCATGACATTTGGCCAAATGTTTGCAGCACCAGCATCCCAGGGTGGGTTTGGATATAGCGAAGTCACCGCTGCAGCCAACATGAAGGATCTAACAACGCTTACTTTTAACGGCAGAATCGGTTTAGCGTTCAAACCAAACGATAAGTTTTCGATGGGAATCACCTATGCGATACCGACCTTGCTTAATTATAAAAATGGTAAAGCATCGATGGATATGACAGCACAATTTAATGATGCTTTCAGTAAAGCGATGCAGGGTTATATGATGCAGAATCCAGGCGCTACACAACAACAAGCACAGGCCGCAGTAATGCAGCAATTTTCACAAATGGGTATTGATGTACAAGCTGGTATGGTGGCACAGTATGATCTGAAAGCAAATCTTAAATTACCCCAATCGGTTGGAATTGGATTTTCTTATGCCGCAAACAAGCAGTTGCATTTTGCATTTGATGGTTTATGGCTGAATTGGGCTGACGCTTTTGATAGTATGAAGTTAAAATTATCGAATGGCACCAATGCCAATATCAATCGTATGATGGGAAATAATGGCAGTTTTAATATTGATTTTCCGCTCGAGTGGAAAAATACGATTATATTAAAATTTGGTACCGAGTATGATTTGAATGATAAAGCAACTATCAGAGGCGGATACGTTTATGGTAGTGATCCTGTTCCGAATAAAACGGTATTTCCGGTATTTCCGGCTATTGTCGAAAATCATGCTATGTTAGGATTCAGCTATCTGATTTCGACTCCGTTACGAATTAATCTGGCATTAGAGCATGCATTTGCACATAAACAGACGGCAAGTGTAGCCAGTATGGTAGCTCAAGAATATGATTCCAGCGTCAGTAAATTGTCGACTACTTTGTTTCATGTCTCACTGAATTATTCTTTTAAATGACGGAATAGAAAAATCGACAGGTTATTGAACCTGTTACTTTGTAAAACACGTTCAGGGTGTCTTCCTTAATCGGGGGGACACCTATTTTTGACAGTATTCGATATAACATTAGACTAGTAAAACCCTGCCAAGTAAACAGTAGGTAAAAACTATCGACCTACGAGGCTGTGAAAAAACTATAAGTCAAATTCATTTGCCTTAAATAATTTAGGTGCTTCGCGCAATTTCGCTTTGCTTACCCACTCTCATTCTCCCGAAAGTGTGCGGGACAAGTTCTCCCTTTCACGGATAAATCCGCGACAGGGAGAGAGGCTCTTCAACAAAATTTTAAAATAATTAAAAAATCAAGGTGCCCTGTCGGTAGTAGTATTATTTTTTCACAGCCTCCTACGTTGGTGGTTTGTTTTACGTTGTTGATCGTTTTGACCATTTTTAGCAACTAACCACCGACCACTATCATTACAAATCCTAACATCACGTGAGTTCGAGATAAAAGAAATAACTTGCATTTCGGTCGATAGACGATGGAGGCTGTAAAAAAACTTTAAATCAAATTCAATTGCCTTAAATAATATGGGTGCTTCGCGTGATTTCGCTTTGTTTACCCACTCTCAATCTCCCGAAAGTTTGCGGGACAAGTTCTGCCTTTCATCGATAAATTCGCGACAGAGAGAGGCACTTCAACAGAAATCAAAAACAATTAAAAAATTAAGGTGCCTTGTCGCTTGCATTGTTATTTTTTTACAGGCTCTGTCATCTGTAGTCGTTGGTCCTACATTTAACAATTACATTTTATTAAGTAGATAGACTATAAGCTTAAACGAACCTCACGTTATCCACGTTATTAAGATCTCTCACCCAAAAAGCGGGTTCGAGATGACGCCTTTGAGTAATGTTTTTTAAACCTCAACATCATCTTCGCCCATTCGCGTCATTTCGACCTCACGTTAAGTTATTTAATTTAACGTGAGGTTTGGATAAGAATGGAATGAGATCCTCAAAGAAATGAAACGTTGCGGATTTTGGAATATAATAAGGTACATTTCATAGCGACCTGTCAGGTTTTTTCCTCATCTTTAATTCAAATTTCAAGATCTAAATCATTAATAATTTGCAGAATTCGCATTTTGGACGATTTAGTATAACGTTTGAGAGATCTAATCCAACATCTTAAACGAACCTCGTGATATTTAAGAGGAAGTGAGACTTTTTTGAAGATTATTAATCAAACCTGAATTTCATCGTCTTTAATCACGACAAAAGATCCTTCGAATTTTGCAGCCTCAATTGAGCTTTCATTTTCGAGGATTGAGCAATGTTGATAAATACGTCCCTTTCCTTTTTTGAGAAACATACTTTTCAATTTTTTGGAATCCGAAGGTTTAGGTCTGGCGCAAAATACTTTAAAATTATTTTTGATGGGGTTGAGAAACGTTACTTTTTCATTCTGAATTACGATATGATATGGAGTGATAAAATCTTCCAACAATAGAAAGGTCATACCATACCCGGCCAGGATGGCTAACATGCCAATGCTGCCGCCAAAAGCAGTACCGCGATGATTAATATTGGGTTTTAAAGGTGCACTGAGTACCAAACCATTTTCATCATAATGATCAAAAGAAAATTCAAGATACCGTGTTATGGGCATTTTACTGGTGATCAGCTGTTGCAAATCACGGAGTTTATTGGAAATACTTTTTTTCGTCATATAGCAGATATACTCATTACAAATCTATATTAGCGTTAAGCGAAGAAGTGTCTAATTTAGGAAACGCAACAATTTGCTCTGTAATTCATTATACGTATGTCCGCCCGGCAGACCTTCTTCAATTTTTCCCTTTCGGTTAATAATATAACTAACCGGGCGTATTTCCTGAATATCTTTAAATGGGCCTTTAGACCATGAATTGCGTTTTATATATCCTTTAACAACAGACATTGGGTGTTGTTGAAAATAATTGAGTAATATGGGGCGCTCTTCATCTGAAATGGTAAGGATAATCAGACCATCTTTCTGATAATTCTTTTGCAAGAGATCCAAAGCGGGCATTTCTTTTCGGCAGGGTCCGCACCAGGTAGCCCAAAAATTTAATAAAATGACATGGCCTTTGTACTCGGAAATATTATGAGTAGATTTATCGGTTACGAGCTGAAAAGAAAACTCTGGTACCTTTTTCCCAGAATGTTCGTAAGCCGACTTTAGGGGGGATAGTGGGTACTGAATAATCAGAAAAGTAAATACCGAACCCCAAAGAACAAGTACGGATAAGAGTGCACCAGTCCATCCCCAGAATCCCCTTGGAAGAAAATATTTATTACCTCTTCCTATAAAAAATAAAGCGACAAAAGAAGTCAAAGCCAGTAAAATGGCAGCGATTTGACCGTATTGGATGATATATTGAATCCAGTTTCCGTTCATTTTCCGTAATGATCAGATTGATAATAATAAATGTATAATAATGGAATCGCCCATAAAAAGTTACATTAGTTTTGGCTTAATCTTATCGTATAAGAAGAGTTACAAAATTCTTGATCCGTTCGTCACGTGTTGATCCGTTTTTAACAAGATAGTTCCCGTCTCATCACAAACAGCGCCAAGAACCAGAACTTCCGATCTAATCCCTGCAATTTGTTTGACTGGAAAATTTAACACGGCAGCAATCTGCTTACCAATTAGATCATCCGCTTCGTAATTTTCGGTGAGCTGCGCGGAACTCGTTTTTTTACCGTATTTCCCAAAATCTATTTCTAATGCATATGCAGGCTTTTTAGCTTTGGGATTTTGTTTTGCTGATACAATGGTACCAACATGTAACTGAACGGTCAGAAAATCGTCTAAGGTAATTTGTGGAGGTAATTCAGCCATATTTGATATCAATATCTAAGAAGGCTTTGCAAAACCAGGGATTTTGTTCAATATCAAAGCCTGAGCGACTTCGGAACCGCAGCATCCCGAATG
>Ga0209921_1000475_pt1 | contig 12626 bp, 14 predicted proteins | sample SalPonF2_C_D2_MG_FD_185730 | JGI IMG/M metagenome (GOLD analysis project Ga0209921, IMG submission 185730) | Salt pond soil microbial communities from South San Francisco under conditions of wetland restoration - Salt Pond MetaG SF2_C_D2_MG... ...
GACAACGGCGTTACGCCCGCGGATGGGAATCTCGTAGGCTTCCAGCAGGCGGATCACGCCGAACGGCGTGCACGGGCGCAGCTTGGGCAGCCGCTGCATCAGCCGCCCCGCGTTGTACGGGTGAAAGCCGTCCACGTCCTTGTCCGGGCGGATGCGCTCGATCACGCTTTCCGTGTCGATGTGGGCGGGCAGGGGGAGCTGCACCAGGATGCCGTCCACCGCCGGGTCGCGGTTGAACTCGTCGATCTGGCCCAGCAGTTGCGCCTCGTTGACCTCGGCCGGCAAATGCACCACCCGCGAGCGGATCAGGGCGTCTTCGCACGCGCGCACCTTGTTGCGCACGTAGATCTCTGAGGCGGCATCGGCGCCCACCAGCACCACCGCCAGGCCGGGGCGGCGGAAGCCGCCCGGCTCGAGTGCCCGGATCTCGTCGCGCACCTCGGCCCTGACCTGCCGGGCGACACTTTTACCGTCGATGATGCGGGCACTCATGCGGATCGGGGCTCATCGGAGTGGGCGGCAAAAGAAGCGGGATTGTCGCACGCGCCCGTTGCGCGCCACAACCGCGGCCCCGGGCCTTCAATTGACCTGCCTGAGACGCGCGGGTATTATTTTCGCCCTCGTTGGACTGTAGCCGTTCCTGCTAGTATTGGGCGGACGGCGAAGCAGATCGCGGGGTATAGCGCAGCCTGGTAGCGCGTCTGCTTTGGGAGCAGAAAGTCGGGGGTTCAAATCCCTCTACCCCGACCATTGGTCGTCGGTGACCGGGTGACGCATGCAGGCGCCTGTAGCTCAACCGGATAGAGCATCGGCCTTCTAAGCCGAGGGTTGCGGGTTCAAGTCCTGCCAGGCGCGCCAAACAGGTCGTATGGTGGACGTAGCTCAGTCGGTAGAGCTCTGGATTGTGATTCCAGCGGTCGTGGGTTCGAATCCCATCGTCCACCCCAAACGTCGAGGGCTAGGCACGGAGCGCCGGCTGAAGTAAAATTTGCAAGCAGCAATGGGCCGTTAGCTCAATTTGGTAGAGCAGTTGACTCTTAATCAATTGGTTGTAGGTTCGAGTCCTACACGGCCCACCAAAAACTAAGAAGCTGCTGAAGAACCGTCACGAGCGAGGGCAGTTCGTGGTCGCCCGAGCCGCAGAAACCGCAGTGTATGGATCAGTACATGAGGATTTCGAGCACCGCACGGCCGCGTAATGCCGAGCGCAGTAGGTTCAACAGCTTCTAAGTAGTCACCTGAGACACCCTCGCACGCCAGCTTCCAGTGAGCCATTAATTAAGTGACCATGAGAATGCACTTCGAGCCGGCATCGGCGCAGACCGGCGGCGGAAAAGCGTGCAAACCGCGCGCTGGCGTTCTAGGCTCACCATAAGGAGGCCGCTGAAATGCAGGAACTGGTTATCTCCGCGATCTGGGATGATGAAGCCGAGGTGTGGGTCGCACAGAGCGATGACGTGCCGGGCCTCGCTACTGAAGCGAATACGCTGGAAGCGTTGACCGAAAAGCTACGCGTCATGATCCCCGAGCTACTGGAGTGCAATAGCGGGCTGCCCGTTGAACAGGACGTACCGTGGGAACTGGTCGCTAAGCGGTCCGAGCTTCTCCGCATTAGGCGGTAGTGGCCTCTAACTTCACCCCTGACCTGAAGCGCATCCTTCGGAGTGCTGGTTGTAGATTCCATCGCCAGGGTAAGGGCGACCACGAGATCTGGATCACGGCCGCGGGCAAATGCTTCACTGTGGATAACGCCATAAAATCCCGTCACACTGCGAATGCTGTGCTTAAGCAGGCAGGGCTATCGAAGCAGTTCTAGTTCTGCCGTCACCGTCGCGCTCGTTCAAGGACTGGGGCGCCTCAACTGCTTATTATCTTCATCGAAGACCCCCGAGTTTGAGGCCTTAAGCGTGACCGCGTTGCCCCAGCGCGGCCGCGCCCACGGGCTTGCCTGGTACCACTGCCCGATCCGCGACCAGCAGCCGCCCGCCGCGCGCTTCGAGCAACGCTGGCAACAGGACTTCCCCGCCGTGCGCCAACGGCTTGAAGCCGGCGAGCATCTTGTGCTGCACTGCAGGGGCGGGCTGGGGCGCACGGGCACCGTCGCCGCGTGTATTCTCATCGAGTTCGGAACGGATCCCGACACCGCCGTTCGCCGCATCGGTGTCGCTCGGCCCGAGAAATCGGGGTCTTGCAATCCAACATGACGAAGCTACGCGTGAAGACTGGCAAGGCCCCTGCGAATTGACTGGGCCGGCGCGCCCGCTGGCGGAATACGCCACCTTGGGCGATCGAGATCAGGCCACGACAGAGCCTATCGTTCCGGCGACCACGCTATGCAGCAGACTGCCGATTATTCCGGTGTGCACTACGCCGCGGTCAGCCGGGCCATGCGCCGAGAAGGCGTTTAGATGTGCCATGCTGGATTGGAAGACCCCGTTTGTCCAACCACGCGGCCATCGATGCGGTGAAGGGAACTCAGCGGCCGGAAACCTGAGGCGTTGTGAGTTGGGATTGAAGGACTTGTCCAAAGGAGCTATAAGTATACGGAAACGACGCAACGGCAGTTCGGAGTTCGACGTACATGGATATCCGGGCTACAGGGCCGGAGTTTGGCGGGGGGCAAAGAGGTGCATTTGACTACCAGTTCGGGTGCGAATACCGGCCATCCTTTGCGTGCACGCGCCATATCTTGCGGTACGGGGCAGATTAGGCACCCCGCGGACCCGTCTCAAGACGCCCTTTTAGGGTGTCTACTTTAGGCGTCCCTGCTACGCTGGTGACATGAACATAGCGGCAGAAGGCTTTCCGGGAGGTTCACGCACACGAGTAAATCGAGCGGGAGACCGTGTCAGGAAAGGAACGGCAGATGCCGCTGATTTTGCTGCTATCGACGATTGGCGGGCGGCGCACCGCGCCGTCCTGAATACGTTCCAGGCAATTCTGCGGACTCGAACTCGCGGAACCGATGTTGTTGTGGCGCAACGCCACAAGCGACGATCAACTATATTCGACAAACTCCGACGCCATCCGAGCATGCGGCTTGGCCGTATGGATGATGTAGCAGGCTGCCGGCTCATTTTTTCTTCCGTCGCAGAACTCGAAGCATTCCGCGAACATTTTCATCGCGCTCGTTTCAATCACAAGCGAAAAAATGAAAAAGATAAATATGACTACATATCGAATCCGAAAGACACTGGATATCGCGGAATCCATGATGTTTATTCATACGACGTCAACTCAGCCGTTGGTCGTCCGCTAAAAGGATTGCTGGTCGAGATTCAGTATCGGACGCGTACTCAACATGCTTGGGCAACCGCAGTAGAGGTCATCGGATTTGTTACGGAAAGCCAACCGAAGTTTCAGGAAGGCGATAAGCGTTATGAGCATGCCATGGCGCTAGCAAGCGAATTGCTCGCGCGTGCTTTTGAAGATAAGCATGGGCCGTTCCCCGAAAAGTCAGGAGATGTGTTGGTGGACGAATTTGTTCGAGCGGACAAAGAGATCGGCTTGCTCCGCATGCTTGGGGGCTTGAATGCGGCCGAGGGCGCGCATAGTGAAAACAAGAACACTATTCTTCTATTTTCACAATCGGGCGAGCTTGAATTACGCTCTTTTCGCGACGCTCCCGAGGCACTGAGAGAGCTATTCAAGCTTGAGGAAGAATTGCCAGATTGGGACATCGTTCTTGTGCGGGCGGATAGCCCTCACGAGGTCCGAATTGCATTTAGAAACTACTTTTCGGACGCGCGCGAATTTATAGATTTGGTAAACGAATCATGCGTAAAACTCTCCGGGCGTACCTCCTTTCGGAGACGCGCAAGCCGGAAAAGGAAAAGATAGGTTTAAATAGGAAACCGGGGGCACCGATTAGAAGGCCTCGGGAAAGTCGTAAACGTCTCCCGGGCGGCGTCGTCAGACGCCGGGAAATCGGTCTGGAAATTGGGGTCTTGCAATCCAACATCACGAAGCTACGCGTGAAAGGTGGCAAGCCCCCTGTGAATTGAGTTGGCCGGCGCGGCCGCTAGCGGAGCATGCCACGTTCGACGATCGAGATCAGACCATGGCAGGCGCCTATCGTCGCGGCGACCACACGATGCAGCAGGTTGCCGATTATTCCGGCGTGCACTACGCCACGGTCAGCCGGGTCGTGCGGCAAGAAGGGGTTTAGATGTGCCATGCTATCCTGGAGTGCAAGACCCCGTTTGTCCCGTAGGTGTTTGGGGCAGTTCAAGTTCCAGAAGCGCCGAACTCCATGTCTTGCCGTGGGTGTCCAACGCCGCGGATCGGGTGACGCCCCCTCCCACGACATCGTTCAGGACGTAATTGAATGCGTAGAGGGTGGGCAACTCGTAGCGGTCAATATTACCCTTGATCAATCCGGCGAAATGGTCCCTAACGGCCCGAGCGGTCACGTATCGCTTAAGGTGTTCGAAGTGTGCGGGCTCATAGGCGATCAGCGAGATGTTGATGATTGTTCCCTTATCGCCGGCACGGGCATGGGCGATCTCAACAAGCTTCATTCGCGGCCCCCGCGGGTTCGATGGACCAGTTGACAGCATCCCTGGGTACCATCGCCGATCCTATGGCGAGAACCGGCCTGACGGATTGGGTCGCGCCGCCGCCGCCGGCCGGGCCATTGGTGTACAGCGCTTCGACTTCGTTGCCGAGCTTCGCGGCCTCGGCTTCGCTCAACGCACGGCCAGCGACCCGCGCCCTGACCTCGTAAGGCTCTATGCCGGTTCGGGAGATTTTGCCACCGTGCAGCGAGTTCATGCCGATCAGATCGTAGCGCACGTCATGGACGCGGGCTCCCACCAGCGCCAGTCTCTCGGCCACAATGTCGAGTGCCAGCCGAGCGCGGTTCACAGCCCCGGTGCCCGCGTAGGAGATCTGTCCCTCGCCGATGTAGCCGTCCCGGTAAGCGACGGACGCTTTCAGGGGCCCGGGCCTCGGCCGCCCCCGCGCGCCCCATACCCGCACTCTGTCGCGGCCAAGCTCGGTGAACTCGACCCCGGAGAAATCCGCGGTCACGTCGGGCGTCAAATAGGCGCTCGGATCGTGGATTTCGTAAAGTAGCTGCTCTTTGCAGGTCGCCGCCGTGATGATGCCGCCCGAGCCAGCCACTTTTGAGATTACGGCCGCTCCATCGGGAGCAACATCGGCGAACGGAAACCCCAGGCGCGCGAGATCGGCGACATCCTTATACCCAGGATCCGCGAAGTAACCCCCGCTGATTTGGCCCGCACACTCGAGCAGATGACCAATGAGTGTACCGCGGCCCAAGTGCTGCCAGTCGTCCGCGAGCCATCCGAACTCATACATCAGCGGAGCCAGGAACAACGAGGGATCCGCGGTACGCCCGGTGACGACCACGTCCGCTCCAGCCTCCAACGCCTTGACGATCGGCTCGGCGCCCAGATAGGCGTTTGCCGATACCAGGCGCTCGCGCAACTCATCGCCCGAGCAGGCCGCATCCCGAACCGAGTACGGATCACGTTCTATGAGATGTGAGACCTCGTCACCGACAACGGCGGCCACTTTGCAACGGTCGAGACCGGACTCCCGTGCGAGTGTCTTGACGCAGCGTGCGGCCGATAGCGGATTGGCGGCGCCCATATTGGTAATGATGCGCGTGCCCCGCTCGGCACACGCCGGCAGCACCGCTTGCATGCGCGCCGCCAGCAGCGGGTTGTAGCCCAGCGACGGGTCTTTCAACTTCGCCCTTTGTGCCAAGGCGATGGTGCGCTCGGCCAAGCACTCAAAGACCAGGTAATCGAGATCCCCGTGTTGGGCAAGCTCGGCCGCAGGCTCGATCCTGTCCCCGGCGAAACCGGCGCCCGACCCTAACCTCACGTTTTGCCGGGACATGGCTCGGATAGGGGCGGGATGTCCGCCCCATGCAATGGTCTGTATCTCGCCACGCGTTTCCCCAACGCAGCGGACCGCCCGCCGCCTGGCCAGCCCCCTGAGCCACAGGGTGCGTTCGCCATCTCAGTGACTGGCCGCATGCCAGTTCACGGACGCCCGCGCGACCGTACTCGGGAAAACGGGCTCCAACTGCACCGATCCATTCCTGGCTTGCAATTGCCCGATGGGCATGATCTCGCCTATTTGGGCTCCGTTCTTATTCAGCTTGAAGTCACCGTCCAGCGTATCGAGCTTTCCGGATTGGGCAAACACGGCTTTTCGCAGTGCCGGTTGTTTCAACGACTTGGCGGTCGCCAGGGCCTTCTGGATAATCAGGCCCGTGTTGTAGCCAGCGACGGCGTTGAAGCCGACGTTGCTGCCTTTGCCGTACTGCTGCACATAAGCCTTTGTGAACGCCTTGAGGTTCATTCCGTAGTTCACATGATAGTTGAGGCCCGTGGCCGGCACGTAGGTAAAGTTACCACGCAGCACCTGGCCGCCCAGGTTTTTCATCATCAGATCGGTCTCGAGTCCGGGGTAAACGGTAAAGATAAACGAAAAGTGCACCCCGCTGGAGTCCAGGTTGCCCAAAAAGTCTATATCGTTGTTGGGGTAGCCCAACTCGATCACGGCGTCCGGGTTGTCCGATTTGATCCTGTGAATAAGAACCGTGTAGCTGCTGGTTTTCGTGGGCACCCCGTGATAGTAAACCACCTTCAGCCCTTTCTCATCCTTGATGGCATTCCGCAGGGACTCAGCCTGCGGTGCCGTAAAATCGTTCGTCGAATACAGGATCGCGATCCTTTTGATCCCGTGTTTTTCAGCGTCCTCTTTTAAAAACTCCGTTAAACGCTTCGGCCACAGGCTGGTCATTGGGTCGTCGAGCAATGCGATATATTGGTTGTGATGGAAGAAATGGGTGCTCGTGCCAGTCTGGTCGAACAGGAACATTTTGTGTTCCTGGGCGATGGGGACTGCGACGGAGGTCAGTACCGAGCCCGAGTCACTGACGAGAATGTCGACGTGATCCTCGGTGATCAGTTGGTTATAAAGCGTACCCGCCGTGGAGGTGGAGCTTTGATCGTCGTAGGATACCAGTTTGATGGGGATCTTCTTGTCAAATTGCTTGACGTAGGCACCGCCGTCGGCATTGACTGTTTTGACCCAAAGTTTCAACCCTTTGTAGACAGGCATCGATATAGAAGCAAAGGGGCCGCTGGAAGCATACAGTGTACCCACCGTAATGTGTGACGGCGCGCCGGCGTAGGCCGCCGTGCTCAGGCATGCCAATAACAGCAGTGGCGCGCTGAGCTGTTTGATTAAGGTGGCACTTCTCATAATCGGTCTCCTCTGATCGAATGATCGGGTTGTAGGTTGTTTTGTCAGTTGCGGCGGTGGTCTGGTTATACGGAAAAGGCTGTGGCACGCCAAAACGCTGTCCGTTTACCCGGCACGTACAGCGAGGTTGAGGACGGGGAGTGTCGGAGGATACTGCACGACTTCGATGGACCGAGGCGCGTCCCTAGCTGACGAACTCCTGAAATGGAGGCTATCACCTGCGTGAGGGGGCGACAAGATTGACTGACAGGCGCTGAGGCTTCGATGCGGAGTGTTCCTCCCCATTCCGGCGTCGGACGCCCGCGCGACAGAGCGAAGTCTTGCAATCCAACATGACAAAGCTAGCGTGGAGGGTGCCAAGGCCCCCTATCTGTCAACGTATTTGTCACCTAAACGGATTGAGTTGGCCGGCGCGCAGAGGTGGACCCCGTTTTTCCGACCAAGCGACCATCGATGCGGGGAAGGGAACTTAGCGGCCGGAAACCTGGGGCGTTGCCAGTTGGGATTGAGGGACTTGCCCAAAGGAGCTATAAATATACGGAGACGGTGCAACCGCAGTTCGGAGCTCGACGTACATGGATATCCGGGCTACAGGGCCGGACTTTGGCGGGGGCAACGAGGTGGATTTCATCACCAGTTCGGGTGCGAATACCGGCCATTCTTCGCGTGCACGCGCCAAACCTTTCGGTACGCGGCAGATTAGGCACCCCGCGGACGCGTCTCAACACGCCTTTTTAGGGTGTCTACTTTAAGTTAGCGCAAGAGATTGTACATGGGTGAAATTTTGTATTGCGCGTCATGCGGCCGAAGTAGCACGTTCGGTGAAAATGGCACGCAAGCGATCGAAGTTCAGGGCACGCCGTGGTGTGCACACTGTGCAGCGATAGGAGAGCTTTCGGACGGCTCGCTCTACGTAGAAGCGCCGACCCCGGGCCGCATGTACGCAGAACCAGCGGATGATTCGCTGAATGCGTGGATGGACTGCTACGAGCAGGTGCCGAAGAAGCGGATACTCAAAAGGGTAGCGCGCGCCGAGATTCAGCGCGCCTGGGATCTATGGGCTGGGGATAAATCTCAGAATGAGGCGATGTTCATTTTCTTCGGATGGCTAAACCGTCACAGGCCATACTTCTTGACCTTTCGGGATAAAGGCGACAGATGGCAGCAGGTTCACAGCTGGTTGCTCCAGCACGAGAGCCGGAAGTCATGAAGCACGCTAACGAGGCGCTCCAGCCGACCGTCCAACTGCTGCGCAGTCGGCCGGCGGCTGAGCTTAGGCGTTATGGGGCATTGGCGGGGCAACCGGCGCTCCGGCCAGCCCCGCGTTTCGTTTAATCAGGCACCAAAAGCGCCGTCGATCGTATGCATCGCCCCCGTGACGAAGCTCGCTTCCGGCCCCGCCAGCCACGCTACCATCCCCGCTACTTCCGCCGGTCGTCCGTGGCGCTTGATAGCCATGAAGCTGTGCATCAGCTCTTTCATCGGCCCCTCCGCCGGGTTCGCGTCGGTATCAATCGGTCCGGGCTGCACGACGTTCACGGTGATCCCGCGTGGTCCGAAATCCCGCGCCAGCCCTCGCGTCAGCCCCTGCAGGGCTGACTTGCTTAGCGCGTAGGATGCCATGCCCGCGACGGGCATCCGGTCACCGTTCACGGAGCCGATCACGATGATCCGCCCGCCCTCCGGCATCTGCCGGGCTGCCTCGACAGCCGCGTGGTAGGGCGCGTGAATATTGATCCGAAACAGCCGATCGATTGCATCGGGGTCCTGTTCCAGTGCGTCGCCGAAGATACCGATGCCGGCATTCACCACCAGCACGTCCAGTGGGCCGCTCGCGCGCACCCGTGCGATCACCGCGTCGCGGTTCTCACTGTCTGTCAGGACTGCCGTGCTGCCTGTTTCGCTCGCAAGCCGCTCGGCGGCCTCGCGCGACCCGGCATAGCTGAAAGTTACTGCCGCACCCTCCGACGCGAAGCGCCGCACGATCGCTGCACCTATTCCCCGGCTGCCGCCGAGCACCAGAACGGACTTTCTTTGAAACGCGGCCATGACGTTCTCCTTGAAGTAATTTGTAGTGAGCGCTACATTATCACCTTTCGAATCAATGTCAAGGTATTTTGTAGTGAGACCTAAAAAATCGCCCCGCCCCCGTGGCCGTCCCCGCCGATTCGATCCGGATCACGCAGTCGCTACCGCTCAGCGGTTATTCCACGCGCGCGGTTACGACGCAGTGAGCGTCGCGGACATCACCGAAACGCTCGGCATCAACCCGCCCAGCTTCTACGCCGCCTTCGGCAGCAAGGCTGGCCTCTACGCCCGCGTTCTCGACCGCTACGCCGGCACTGACGCAATTCCCCTTCAAGACCTCCTGAGGCCTGACCGGCCGGTGGCCGAATGCCTCGCATCAGTGCTTGAGGAGGCCGCTCGCCGCTACGCTGCCGATCCCCTCACCGCCGGCTGCCTCGTGCTGGAAGGTATCCGTTGCAACGACGAAGAGGCGCGCGAGGCCGCCCGCGTCTTCCACGCCGCTGCAGAGGATATGATCCGCGTCTACATCGCCGCACGTTACCCCGAAGAGGCAGAGCGTCTGACGGACTTCGTCGGCACCACCATGGCAGGTCTCTCCGCCAAGGCACGCAATGGGCACGGCCTTAACCGCCTGCTGACCACTGCGCGCCTCGCCGGTCGGGCCATAGCCCTGACACTTCCCGACTGCGAAGATTAGGGCCAGGTCTTGCAATCCAACATCACGAAGCTAAGCGTGAAGGCTGGCAAGGCCCCTGCGGATTGACTCGGCCGGCGCGCCCGCTGGCGGACTATGCCGCCTTGGATGATCGAGAACAGGCCGCGGCAGAGCCTATCGTTCCGGCGACCACACTATGCAGCAGATTGCCGATTATGCCGGCGTGCACTACGCCACGGTCAGTCGGATCATGCGCCGAGAAGGAGTTTAGAGGTGTGATGCTGGATTGCGAGACCCTGTTTGTCCGACCAAGCGAGCATCGATGCGGTGCAGGGAACTTAGCGGTCGGAAACCTTGGGCGTTGCGAGTTGGGATTGAGGGACTCGCCCAAAGGAGCTATAAATATACGGAAACGGCAACCGCCGTTCGGCGCTCGACGTACATGGATATCCGGGCTACAGGGCCGGAGTTTGGCGGGGGCAACGAGGTGCATTTCATCACCCGTTCGGGTGCGAATACCGGCCATCCTTCGCGTGCACGCGCCATATCTTGCGGTACGGGGCAGATTAGGCACCCCGCGGGCGCGTCTCAACACGCCCTTTTAGGGTGTCTACTTTAAGTTACACATCATCATGCCCTACAGCACCGGCAAACTGAACGAAGCGACGGTCCCTGATGTCTAGTTGGTCGACCATCTCCTGTCGACATTGCGGCGGCGATCTCCATGTCCATGGGGACTGGGACAACGTCCCCCAGTATCACAAAGAATGTGCCTGGTACACGTCGTCATGTGATATCTGTGGTGGGTCAATGGAGATGCATCGTGCCTGGGACAATCCGCCCACTGCCCATAAGGAATGCAGAGCTCAAAAGGCTGCGAAGTGGCATACACGTTCTTGCCGCCACTGTGGTGGTGAAATCAAGTATCACGAACATTGGGACAGGATCCCCGAATATCACAAGGACTGCGCGTGGTACCAGGCGCAGTGTGAAATATGCGGCGGCTCTCTGAGAATTCATCGAGCGTGGGACAACCCGCCAAAGGTACATAAAGAATGCAGGGCGAAGAAGGCAGCAAAGTGGCATACGCGCTCATGCAAGTACTGCGGCGGACAGATCAAGTATCACGAAGACTGGAAAAACATCCCCTCTTACCACAAGGAATGTGCTTGGACGACATCACCTTGTAGATCCTGTGGTAGCTCAATGCGAGTGCATAGAGACTGGGACAAACCGCCGGCGTTCTGCGCTACTTGCAAGGAACGGTACGCTCCCAAAGACGCAACTTGTTCTCACTGTGGGTCGGGCTTCCGAGTACCAACGGGTACTCAGATCAACTGCTCCGCGAAGGGTTGGGACCTTCCGAAGCGCTGCCCAAGTTGTCGCGAACTATTCAAACATAAGCCGTTCCGGACGGAGCGGGCAACTACTCGATTTGGCCAGACTGTTTTCCGGACATACAACAGCATAGGCCAATTGATCGGGGAGTCTAATGACGAGACTGGGGTTTTCGGGGACCAGCGGCGAAGGCACCGGGGCGGTACAGCAAAGACTACGGGAGTCACTCGAAAGAGGAAGGGGATTTTCGGGGACGAGTTTGCTGAGACCAGGGGTAGCGAAGGTGAGGTTAAATCTCGTGCGCGGAAGAAACGAGGCCCATTCGGGGACGAGTACACTGAAAGTGTAGGCGGAGCCTCTTCGACCAAGCACACCACGAGGACGAGGACGTCCATCTTCGGTAAGAAATATCGAGAGACGAAATGAGAGCTCGAAGTACTCTCTCAAGCATTCTGTGTAACAAGCCCTTGGAGTTCGCGCGCTGCGCGCGCCGGACCGCTCCACCGCTTCGCGGTTCCGCGGCCGCTCAAGGGCGGCGTTAGAAGCGCGAAGACGACATGGAGTTTTGCCTTCACTACCAGGGCAAGCTGAGAAGCCGCGATGGTGCGGCTGGGAAGCACGCTATCCGATGCTCATTGCACGAGCAGATCAGATCGCTTTGCCATTCCCGCCAGTTCGTCGATACGTTTAAGCCCGATCTCGAGGGCGCCCGACGTCCGGAAGAACGGCCCATGTACGTCGAGTACGGCGAGAGGCGTTATTGGTTCCTTATCTCTGAATATCTGGCCACGGTGGTCGACCTAAATTTGATAATCCTCGTGCCAAACGAGGTCGGACAAATAATTAGTTCCGGTGGTGACATCGACAACCGGATAAAAACACTGTTCGACGCGCTAAGGATTCCGGCCGCCGACTCTGAGATTCCGGGATCCGATAATTTCGATTACTCCCAAGGTGGAATGTATTGCTTGCTCCAAGACGACAAGCTGATAAACCGGGTCTCTATCAGAAGTTACCGCGATCATTCCTCTGCCGATGAGAGTGCGGCACGGTGTCTTATCGAGGTAGAAACCAAGATCACCCGAGCCTTATGGGGAAATCTAAACTATGTATAAGTGCACTCCTAACAAGTCGCTCCAGCCGACCGCCCAACTGCGTCGCCGTCGGCCGGCGGTTGATCTCGAGCGTTATGCGCAAATAGTGGTGTTAGTTAGTGACTGACGAACCGACAATATCTGGAACACATGCAGCAGAAATTGTTGTTATGTACTCCACTGTTTTTCAATCAAACGATTTGCCATCTAGGATTTTGCGGCTTCACGCTCTATCTGAATGGTATATCGAACGACTATTGAATGTT